>WNGE01000679.1_pt1 | contig 61253 bp, 58 predicted proteins | sample 5400651 | NCBI WGS metagenome assembly WNGE01 (sample SAMN13153370, study PRJNA577476) | soil metagenome | isolation source: 60 cm soil or saprolite under grassland replicate 2 | place: USA:California | collected 2016-06-15 | reverse complement strand
CCCCGACACGAGAAAGACGATCCTTCGCGTCGTGTTGATCGCACGGTAGGTCAGCGTGAGGCGCCATTGCGAGAGCTTCGGAACGAAGTTGGCGGCCGCGAGACGCCGCTCTTCGGCCAGAGCCGCAGTGCCCGGGAAAAGAGACGCGGTGTGTCCGTCTCCCCCCAGGCCGAGAAGCACGAGATCCAACTTCACCGGGCGGCCTCGGAACTCCCGCCGCAAAACTTCCTCATACGAGCGGGCCGCCTGCGCCGGCTGTTGCTCCCCTTTCATTCGAAAGACCTGGCTCCCCGGGATTCTCAGAGGTTGGAGCAGCGTTTCCCGCGCCATTCGATAGTTGGATCTTTGGTGCTCCGGCGGCACGCAACGCTCGTCTCCCCAGAAAAAGCGGATCCGGTCCCAGCGGATCGCTCGGCGGTACGGAGCTTGTATCAGACGCCGATAGAGCGCTCGCGGGGTCGAACCCCCGGCCAGGGCGACGCGGAAGACGCCGCGATCGGACAACGCGTCGCCCGCGGCGCGTGCAAACTCGCGGGCGCCGGCCTCCGCCAGCGCCTTCGCGTTGGGAAGGACCGAGATCTCGAAGGACGTCGGCGCCGGGTCAGGGAGCTGGGTTGGCAAGTGTGATGCCCTCATCGGTCCCTGTCACCGAACACCGACCACCTGACACCTCTCAGAGCGTGCGCCAGCGCCTTCCCTCGCGTTCGAGGAACTTGTCGGCGGCCTCGGGGCCCCAGGTCCCGGAGGCGTAGTTGGGGAAGTCGGCGGCCGGCTTTTTCTCCCAGGCACTCAGAATCGGCATCACGACGCGCCAGGCGTGCTCGACTTCGTCGCCGCGCGTGAAGAGAGTCTGGTCGCCGTGCGTGACGTCGAGCAGGAGTCGCTCGTATCCTCCCTGGATCGGCGCGCCCAGCTTCGAGTAGGGGAAGTCCATGTAGACAGATTGCACTTGTAATCTCGTGCCGGGGATCTTCGCGTCGAATTTGAGCGACACACCTTCGTTAGGCTGGATGCGCAGGCGCAGGACGTTGGGGTTCAACGTTCCGGCGGCCCGGGAAAAGAGAGGGTGCGGGACTCTCTTGAACTCGATCGCGATCTCGGAGACCCGCTCCGCCAGCCGCTTGCCAGACCGGACGTAGAACGGGACATCCGCCCATCTCCAGTTGTCGATGGCGAATCTGACGGCCGCGTACGTGGGGGTCCCGGAATCCGGCCTCACCTTTTCCTCGGAACGGTATCCGGGCACGGTCTTGCCCCCGACGACGCCCGGACCGTACTGTCCACGCACCGCCCAGTTGTCGATGTCTTCCTCGCGAAACGGCCGGATCGACTGAAGCACCTTGACCTTCTCGGCGCGCACGGCGTCCGCCTCGAAGGCGACGGGAGGCTCCATCGCCGTCAGGCAAAGCAACTGGAGCAGATGATTCTGGAACATGTCGCGAACGACGCCCGCTTGCTCGTAATAGCCGGCGCGGTGCTCCACACCGACGGACTCGGCGACGGCGATCTGCACGTGGTCCACGTAGCGATTGTTCCAGAGGGGTTCGAAGATGCCGTTGGCGAAGCGCAGTACGAAGATGTTCTGGACGGTCTCCTTCCCGAGATAGTGGTCGATGCGGTAGATCTGCCGCTCGGCAAAGACCCTCGCCAGATCGGCGTTCAGCTGGCGCCCGGAATCGAGGTCGTGACCGAAGGGCTTCTCGACCACGACCCGCGCCCAACCCTTCTCCGGCCTCGCGAGGCCGCTGTCTCCCAGGGACTCTACGATGGTCGGGTCGGCTTCGGGCGGCGTCGCCAGATAGAAGATGCGGTTGCGGTTTGCCCCGCGCTTCTTCTCGATCGTCTCGAGCGCGGATTTCAACTTCTCGTAGAGTGCCGCATCGCCGAAGTCTCCCGCGATGTATTGAATGGTCGCCGGAAGATCCCCCGCCCTTCCCTGCGTGGGCGGCGTGAACTCCCTGGCCCCATCTTCCAGGTAGTTCCGGAACTCCTGGTCCTCATAGGGCGTCCGGGCGAGGCCGATGATGGCGAAGTCCGGCGAGATCGCGCCGTCGCGGGAAAGATGGGCGATGGCCGGCGCGAGCAGGCGGCGTGTCAGGTCTCCCGAGGCGCCGAAGATCACGAGCGTGCACGGCGGCCGGATCTTCTCTTCGGCGTCCGGCTCGGGCGCCGGGACCGCCGCAACTGGCGGCTCCAGAACCCCCGCGGCGGTCTCTCTCATTTGGCCTTCACCGCGTGCCCGCCGAACTGGTTCCGCAGCGCCGCGATGATCTTGGCGGAGAATGATTCTCTCTGGCGCGAAGAGAAGCGCGCGAAGAGCGCGGCGGCCAGCGCCGGTACTGGAACCGAGCGTTCGATCGCTTCGTGGAGTGTCCATCGCCCTTCGCCGGAATCCTCGACGTAGCCTCGGATGTCCGCGAGTTTTGGGTCCTCCTCGAGGGCCCGCACGAGCAGATCGAGCAGCCACGAGCGGACGACGGAAGCGTGGGTCCAGAGCCGTGCGACCTGGAGCAGATCCAGGTCGTAACCGGAGGCCTGCAGCATTTCGAACCCTTCCCCGTAGCCCTGGAGCATCGAATACTCGATCGCGTTGTGAACCATCTTGACGTAGTGCCCGGCTCCTGCGGGCCCGACGTGCGCATAGCCGTCCTTGGGCGCCAGTGTCGCCAGAGCGGGCTCGACCATCCGGAAGTGCTCCGCCTTTCCGCCGACCATCAGGCAATACCCGTTCTTCAAGCCCCACACGCCGCCGGAGGTTCCGGAATCCAGGAACCCGATCCCCCGGGCGGCGAGGTCCGAGGCGTGGCGCGCGGAATCCGAGAAACGGGAGTTTCCGCCGTCCACGATGACGTCCTCGGCGGAAAGCAGGTCGGCAAGCCGCGCGATCGTGTCCTCGACGGGCTTGCCGGCGGGGATCATAAGCCACACGACCCGCGGCGGCGAGAGCTCTCCGGCCAGCTCCTCGAGTGAGCGCGCGCCGGCGGCGCCACGAGATTCCGCCTGGCGGATCGAGTCTTCGGTTCGCGCGTAAGCGACGATCTCGTGCCCGCCCTCCAGCAGTCGTTCGACCATGTTGCTGCCCATCTTCCCGAGTCCGACGAATCCGAGTTTCATGTTGTCCTCTGTTTTAGTCGAGAGTTCCAAGGGCGCGGGCCACAGCCGCCTGGAGGCTGTCGATCCCTGAAGTCACGTCCTGGAGGTGGACTCTCAGCGAGCGCCGCCCCCGCGACTTCAAGGCCGCGAGGTCACCGGCCGCCTGAGCAGCGATCACATCACCGAAGGAATACGGCTTCCCCGGGATCTTGACATCCGACGGGGTGGACGCGGTGATCTGAAGGAAGACGCCGGTCTGCGGGCCTCCCTTGTGAAGCTGCCCGGTCGAATGAAGGAACCGCGGCCCGAACCCGAGCGTTGTGGCGACTCTCGTAGCGTCACGGACCCTCGAGCGAAGGCGGTTGAGCTTCTCCTCGCTCTCATTGGTCGCCGGGACATAGGCCATGATCGCGAAGTAGTCTCCCGGACGGATCGATCGGAGCAGCGAGCGCAGGGCTTCCTCATCCAGGGCGCCTTCGACTCCAGACTCCCGACTCTCGACCCTCGACTTGCCCGAGAGGATTTTGTTGGTGCGGTCCTTGGCCTCCTGAACGTTGGGCTGATCGAAGGGGTTGATGCCGAGAAGTCTTCCCGCCACCGCGGTGGCGAACTCCCAGCGGAACATCTCCGCCCCGAGGTCCAGGGCGTCCTCGACCTCGAAGAGCGCCGACGGATGTCCCACTTGCGTGAGAGGCTCGATCCACCGGCCCATCTCCCGCCCGCCGGCGCGCCCGATTCCCGCAAGGAAACGGTCGTTGCCGTAGACGCCCGGCGGTCCCGGCGCCTCTCCCTCGACGGGAAGAATGCCCTTGCCTTCCTTGCCCGTACTCTCTGCGATCAACTGCTCGATCCACATGCCGAACCGGGGAACGGGCGGACCGACGAAGAAGGTCAGCTTGTCCTGTCCCGCGAGCGCGGCGGATGCGATCGCCGCTCCGAGCCGCAGGCCCGGATTGTCCTCCCCCTCTCTCCGGCAACGCTCAGCCATCCTTCGAGCCCGGCGCAGCATCTCTCCGACTTCGACGCCGGCAAGCGCGGCAGGGACCAGGCCGAAGTTCGAAAGCGCGGAGTACCGGCCTCCGATCCTGGGGTCGCCGGGAAAGATCCGTCGCACCCTTCGCCGAGTGGCCCCTTTTTCCAGAGCGGAGCCCGGGTCCGTGATGATAACGAAGCGGTTTCCTGCGTCTTTCCCCGCCTCCTCTTCCACGCGGCCGTAGAAGTAATCGAAGAAGATGTTGGGCTCGAGTGTGGAGCCTGATTTCGAAGACACGATGAAGAGCGTCCTCTCCGGATCGCCTCCGTTGGCGATCTCCAGCACGGCCGAAGGCTCGGTCGAATCCAGCACCTGGAGAAGTGGATAGCCCGGCCGGCGCCCGAAGGAGTCTGCGAAAACGAGCGGGGCGAGACTCGACCCTCCCATCCCGAGCACGATGACGCGGTCGGTCCCGGCGATCGCCTCCTGGACGAAACTCGCGAGACCGGACAGGCCCGGTTCCATGCGCTCGACTATCGTGAGCCAGCCGAGCGCGCTCGCGATCGTCTCCCGGCCGCTCTCTCCCGCCGTCCAGAACGAGGCGTCTTCCGCCCAGATCCTGGCCGCCGCGCGATCCTTCGAGAGCGCTTCGAGCGCGTCGCGGTAGGGGCCCTCGCCGCCGGAAAGGTCGAGTCTCAGGCGACCCTCACGGCCTTCTCTTTTTCCTCGAGCGCCTTCAAGAGCGCGTCGAAGGAGTCCGAGAACTTCTTGACTCCTTCCTCCTCCAGCTCCCGGAAGATCCGGTCCTCGTCGATGCCGAGCCGCTCGAGGCCGCGGAAGACTTCCCGGGCCCCCGCCAGATCCTCGCGGATGCGCACCTTCGGATCGCCGTGGTCCCGGTAAGCCTCCAGGGTCTCCGGTGGGACAGTGTCCACCGAGTCCGGGGCCACGAGCGCCTCGACATAGTAGAGGTCGGGGTAGGCCGGATCCTTGGTGGAGGTCGAAGCCCAGAGCGGCCGCTGGAGTGCGACGCCCTTGCTCTTCAACCCGGCGAATCGCGCCGTCCCAAAAGTTTCCTCGAAGGCCGTGTAGGCGATTCGCGCGTTGGCTATCCCGAGCTTGCCCCGGAGCTTACGCGCGAGCTCACGATCCGATGGCGAGGACGCTTCGTTCTTCGCCTTGGCGTCGAGCTTCTTGTCGGCGTTGGTGTCCACGCGGCTGACGAAGAAGCTCGCGACCGAGCGCAGGGCCTCGACCGGCTTGCCCGCCGCGACGCGCTCCTCCATGGCCGAGAGATAAGCCTCCATCACCTCGCGGTAACGGGAAACCGAGAAGAGAAGGGTGATGTTGATGTTGATCCCCTCCGAGAGACACTGCCGGATCGCGGGGATTCCGGGCGCCGTCGCTGGGATCTTGACCATGACGTTTGGCCGTCCACACTCCTTCCAGAGACGGCGCGCTTCCAGGATCGAGCCCTGCGTGTCGAGCGCCAGGTGCGGCCCCACCTCGATCGAGACAAAGCCGTCATTCCCCTTGTTCTCCTCGTAGACCGGCCGGAAGAGATCGGCCGCGCGCTGCACGTCGGCCACCGCCAGGCCCTCGAAGACTCCGGCGGTCGTCTTGCCTTCGCCCGCGAGCCGCCGGATGTCTTCGTCGTAAAGCTCGGTCTCGGCAATCGCCTTCTGGAAGATCGTGGGATTCGAGGTCATCCCCGAAAGTCCGTCTTCGCGGATGAGCTTCTCGAGCCCACCGCTCGTCAACAGGTCCCGGCGGATATAGTCGTACCAGACGCTCTGGCCGAGATCCCTCAGTCTCTTGACCGGGTTGTCGCTCATGCAGGCCTCCTTTGTCCGCGATCGAAGGCGCCCCTGCGGGCCTCCTCCTCGATCGCTCTGATCTTGCCGACCCGGCGGACATGCCGTTCGGCGCCGGAAAAGCGCGCCGCGAGGAACGCTCGCAGGACCTCTTGCGCGAGCGCCGGGCCGATGACCCGCGCTCCAAGACAGAGGACGTTCATGTCGTCGTCCTCGACACCCTGCCGCGCCGAGAACGTGTCGTGGCAGAGAGCGGCGCGGATTCCGGGGACCTTGTTGGCCGCAATTGAGGCTCCGACGCCGCCGCCGCAGACGAGGATGCCCCTCTCGCAGGCTCCCGAGACGACGGTCTCCGCGACGCGCCGGGCGAAGTCCGGATAGTCGGACGGGCTGGCATCGTAGGCGCCGATGTCCTCGACCTGGTGGCCAGACGCCGCGAGCAGCGCGGCGACCTCCGCCTTCATCGCAAAACCCGCGTGGTCGCCACCGACCGCGATCTTCACAGAAGCGCCTTTGCCCGTTTCACCACGTTCTCCACGTTGAACCCGAGCTCCTTCAAGACCGTTTCCCCCGGCGCCGACGCCCCGTAGCGGTCGAGGCTGACCGAATCCCCGCCGTCGCCCACGTACCTCTTCCAGCCGAGCGAAGCCCCTGCCTCGACCGCGAGACGCGCCGGGACCGAGCGAGGCAGAACCTCCTCACGATACTCCCGCGGCTGGCGGTCGAAGAGCTCCCAGGAGGGCAAGGACACGACCCGTGTCGGGATTCCCTCGCCTTCGAGCTTCTCCCGCGCCTGGAGCGCCAGAGCGACTTCTGAGCCTGACGCGATAAGGATCAGGCGTGAGGGGCTGGCCGACGCCTCGGCGAGGACGTACGCTCCCTTCGACAAACTATCGGCCGCCGCGTACTCGCGGCGGTCGATCACCGGAAGCTTCTGCCGCGAGAGAACGAGCCCAACGGGGCCCTCGAGGTGCTCGACCGCCGTCCGCCAGGCTTCGCGCGCCTCGTTGGCGTCGGCGGGACGGATGAGAGTGAAGCCCGGCATCGCCCGCAGCGACATCAGGTGCTCGATGGGCTGGTGTGTGGGGCCGTCCTCGCCGAGCCCGATCGAGTCGTGCGTCCACACGAAGATGACGGGCAGCTCGTTCAACGCCGCCAGCCGCACCGACGGCCTCATGTAGTCGGAGAAACAGAAGAACGTGGCAACGAACGGCCGGACGCCGCCGTGATAGGCCATCCCGTTGGCGATCCCCGCCATGGCGTGCTCCCTGACCCCAAAATGGAGGTTGCGTCCAGTGCCCGTCTGCCCGTCGAAGTTGGCCCCTTCCTTCAGAGGCGTATTCGTCGAGACGCCGAGGTCTGCGTCGCCACCGATCAACTCCGGCAGCTTCTTCGCGATCGCGTTCTCGACCTTTCCCGCGGCTGTGCGTGTGGCTTCCTTCTCGCCCGCCTTGAAGACCGGCAGGTCCGCGTCCCAGCCGTCTGGCAGGCCGCCCTTGATGCGCCGCCGCCATTCGGAGGCAAGCTCCGGGAACTGCTTCTCGTATTCGGAGAAGCGACTCTCCCACTCCTGCTGCCGCTCTCTTCCGGTTTCCACGGCCGTCCGGAAATGCGCGAGAGCCTCCGGCGGCACGAAGAAGGGCTCCTTCCATTCCCAGCCGAGGGCCTCCTTGGTCAGGACCACTTCTTCCTTGCCGAGCGGGCTCCCGTGCGCTTCGGAGGTGCCCGCCTTGTGGGGAGAACCGTACCCCAGCGTGGTGTGAATGATGATGATCGTGGGCCGGCTCTGCTCCCGCACTGCACTCTGGATCGCGCCGTCGATCGCCTCCAGATCCGTGTTGCCGTCCTCGACTTTCAAGACCTGCCACCCATAGGCCTCGTATCGGCGGCCGACGTCTTCGGTGAACGCCATGGAGGCGGGACCGTCCAGCGTGACCTGGTTGGCGTCGTAGAGGAACGTCAGTTTTCCCAGGCGCAGGTGGCCGGCGAGCGAGGAGGCCTCGCCGGAGATTCCCTCCATCAGGTCGCCGTCGGAGACGATGGCGAAGGTCCGGTGGTTGACGATCTCGTGGTCGGGACGGTTGAAACGAGCGGCCAGGGCCCGCTCGGCGATGGCCATCCCGACGGCGTTGGACGTCCCCTGTCCGAGGGGGCCGGTCGTGGCCTCGACGCCCGGCGTGAGCAGCCATTCGGGATGGCCGGGAGTGCGGCTCTCCCACTGCCGGAAGGCTTTCAGGTCCTCCATCGACAGGTCGTAACCGGTCAGATGGAGAAGACAGTAGAGAAGCATGCAACCGTGGCCGGCCGACAGCACGAACCGGTCGCGGTCGGGCCACTCGGGGTCGCGCGGGTTGTGTTTCAAGTGCTTCTGCCAGAGGATGTAGGCCATCGGCGCGGCGCCCAGAGGAAGTCCGGGATGCCCGGACTCCGCCTTCTGGACGGCATCGATCGCGAGGGTGCGGATCGTGTCCACACACAGCTCGTCGACGGATTTGCGGACGGTGCTCACTGGCTCCCTCGCTTTCGCGACCCTCCCGATCTTATTACGCGGGCCGACCAAGCCGGAGGTTCGAGCCCGGATAATTCACGGACACCCGGCCGAAACACGCGCATCTCATTGAGAGATGAGTGGGCTGTCGCGTCCATATTGCGTGTTGCCGAGGTACACCTTGTTCCCGCGAGAGATTTTTCGTCGGGACGAGGAAGACCGACGACGGCGACCGTCCCCGGGGGTACGGGGGACCAGAAGGTCCCCCGCCTCACTCAATCATCGCAGAGGAGGTCTGACGAAGTGTCCGGCGAGCCTCCGTGCGCAGGGGTCGCGTGGCGCCCCCTGAACCCCCGGGATCCGCGAGACGGCTGGAGTCGTTCGTGAATTATGCGGGCTACGTTTGAAGAGGCGTGCCGGAATCCCTTCCTGACGTCGCCCTCGCAAGAAGCGGGTGAGGAGACTTGGCAGGCTGCTGGAAAACGGATGCGGGTGTCGTGTCTGGCCTTTTGCAACTGGCGACGCAAGGAAGACTCTCTCGCAGAGAAGACTTTTCTCTTGAAAAGCGTCGCGAGCAAAAGGCCAGCCACCGCAAGCGGTTGCGGCGGCGCTCGCAACGCCACCCACACCCTTTTTCAGCAACCTGCCTGAGTCCCCCGTCGTGTGAGATTGGATCCTGCCCCCGGGTGGTAACCCGCTGACCGGATGCCCCCGTGTTCAGCGGAGAGTTACGGTGCCCGGACCTCGAACTCTCCGGATGCCTCGGCGGTCTTCTGGGTGCGATCCGAGACCTTTACACGCAAGGCGTAGCGGCCGGGCTCGAGCCCCTCCGGCTTGAAGGAGAGCAGCAGGGTTCGGGCGCCGGCGCGTTCCCGGTCAGAGCGGCGGACGACCTGGATGTCGGCCATGCGCGGCTTTCCGTCCGGCCCGAGGATCTCCGGAGCGACCTGGAGAGGGTCGGATCCGGGAGTGAAGTTGTACGTCACGACAGCGACCTGCGCCGTGGATCCGCCGGCGACCACGGGAAGCGCCGCGGGAATGAAGGATTCACCCGCGATGGCGAACGGATACTCCAGCGAACCCGCGGAGGCGTTGGGCCGGGGGTTCGTCTTGACCATCGCCCAGGGAGCGGCCGGATCCTGGAAGAAGAAGGGAAGGACTGTCGGGGCACCTCCGGGCGTCGAGGGGACCGTCAGAGCGGCTGTGGAAAGGGCGGAGCGCCCGGTGAAAGCGTTACGCACGAGGGTGCGGAGCGTGTACTGCCCGGGAGGAAGGAAGAGAGTCCCGTAGTACTTGATCCCTCCGGTTTCGAGCTTCGCGCGGGCGAGCTTCAAATCGAGCGTGATCTCCTGAGTCAGGTAATCGATGAGGACTCCTCTGGAATCGCTCGCATACGCGTAGACCAGGACCCCGCTCACCGAGCTTGTGTCCCCTTCGAGGAGCGACTTGCCCGGGATCTCCAGGATCACGGGGACCTGCGCCACTTTCCCGGTTGAGGCAAAGGGCGCCGCAAGCATGTTGACCGGCAGTTGGGAGCCGCCGCCGCCCGACAGGAGATCCCCGGAGGCGAGCACCCGCTCCATTGGCGTGAGGTTTCGGTACGGCTTGGGCTCGTAGTAGCCGGAGCGCGCGGAGATCTTCGACGCCGACACTCTAACCTTGACCTTCAGCTCATGGAAGGCGCCGGGTTTGGAGACTCCTCTGGGCTGGAAAGCCAGGACGTAAACGATGTCCGTTCGCTCGATCAACTGCTTCAAGTCGCCGGAGAGCTGGTTCGCGTTGCGAATGAAATCCCCGTTGGTTTCGCTGGCCATCGTGAAGAGCACGTCGGCTCCGCTCCCGGCCCGGCGGGTGACTTCCCCCTCCGCACGCAACCCGCTGATGTCGATCGTGTCGAGGACAACGTCCGCCCGACGGAAACCCGACATGGCGTTCTCGAGAAACCCCCGCGTCGCCGAGCTGCCGAAGCGGGCGTCACTGTCGATCTTCCAGGTCTGCCCGGCAATCGAAGACTCGGCGGCGGAATCCTGGGTCGCGTCGATCTGGCCCAGAGGCTTTGCGGTCTGCCCGGCGTTGCCCATCAGCATCCGGCTTTCGAACCCTTCGGAGAAGAGAAGGACATATTTGCGGCCGCGCACGGAATCCAGGACCTGCGCGATCTGGCCCAGCGAGCCCATGTGCGTCGCGATCCGCCCGCGCTCGCGCTGGTCGCTGGCGCTCTGCTGCATCCGCCCAAGATCGGCGAAGTACTCCCGGATGGCCTGGTCCTTGGAGTCGCCCGATGCGCCCGCGGCTTCCTGCAATTCGCTGGGCTGCACGGAGGCGAAAGAGAGAGGATCGGCAGTGCGCACTCCCGTCTTGACCAGCCCGAGCGTGCCGATGGCGTGGCGAAGCTGCACGCGATCGCTTGTGAAGTTCTCGACCAGTTTCCATCCATTCTCGATCAAGATGGTCGCGACACCGGCGAGATCGCTCGGCGCCATCTCCTTCTCGACGAAAGAGCGCGCCCCCTCCCGCGCGCGGATCAGGGCCGACGGGCTCGCGTAGGAGAGATCGAAGACCAGAAACCAGTGCCGGCGAGCCGCGGCCGGAGGCGCTTCCAAGAAGGGATTGACGCCGGGAGCCGCCGGCGGGCGCAGATCCGCGACCTCGAAGCCGGTGATCTCCTGTTTCTTTCCGTTGTCGTAGGGCTCGAAGTCGGCCGCGCTCAAGCCGGCGAGCGGCTTACCGTCCTTCCCGAGGACGTTGACCACCTCGATGATCGTAACGCTCGCCTCCTCCTGGACGACACCGGCGCCGCTCTTCTTAGCGGCCGCCCGACTGGAGACTCGAGCGCGTCTCGTCGGGAAACTACGAAGGGGAGCACTGGCTTGCCTCCTTCGCCGTCTACCTCTTGACGGACGCCGGCCTGTCCCAATGAGTCCAAAGGCCAGGAAAGGGATAAGCTGAATCCATGCGCCGCTTTCTTCCTCACCGCGCGGCCGCCGGCTGTCTCGTCCTGCTCCTGGCCTTCGCCCTGCCGGCGCCGGGCCAGAAAGACTCCGGAGGGGTCGTCCGAGAGAAGGCGAGCGTTACGATCATCGAGGTCCCCGTCAACGTGATCGGGCGGGACGGCAAGCCGGTCGTCGGACTGACCGCCGATGCCTTCGAGCTCTACGACGAGGGGAAGAAGCAGCCAATCTCGGGCTTGGAAGTCGTCGATCTTCAGAAAACTCCTCCCGCCGGCGCGGCGAGGCCCAAGGGTGCTCTGGAGGTTCCCCCCTCGGCGCGGCGGCTCTGGCTGATCGTCTTCGACCTCTCCTTCACGAGCCCGTCGGGGCTGCTGCGCGCCAGGGACGGCGCGCGCGCCTTCGTCACTAACTCGATGAAGGGGGTGGACCTCGCCGCCGTCGGCACGCTTTCCGTCGACACGAGATGGAAGCTGCTCGTCAACTTCACGCGCGACCGGCAGCAGCTCTCGCGCGCGATCGAGACACTCGGGCTTCCGGGGCTCGGCGTGCGCTCGACAGACCCGCTCGCCTTCGCGTTCGGTCCCACCAATCCTTCCGGATCTCCCACCGGCAACGCCGTGGGAGGCACGACGAAAGGAGAAAGCCTCCTTCTGGAAGACCTGAAGGACCTTCAGACGATGCAGAAGACGGCCAACGACGACCTCGCACGGGGACGCATCGCAAAGCTGGTCGGATCGCTCGCCGGGATCGGGCGCGTGCTCGACTCCGTGCGTGGGCGCAAGCACGTTCTCTTCTTCTCCGAGGGGTTCGAGACGCGTCTTCTTTCGGGCAATGCCTCAGGGGGTGATCGCGGCTCCTCGCTGCAGCAGCCGACGGGTTCCTCGCTGGCCGCGACGGCGCCGCAGGACTCGGCCGCCGCCGCCATATCCGGCGAGATCTGGAAGATCGACAGCGACGCGCGCTTCGGCAGCTCCTCGATGCGCGATCGCCTCACCGCGGCCCTTTCCGGGTTCAAGCGGTCCGACACCGTCCTCGACGCGATCGACATCAGCGGACTGCGCGCCGAGGGAGACGTGGGCGCCACCAAGCCGGGCAGCGGAACAGACGCCCTCTTCACGATGGCCTCCGAGACCGACGGCGCATTCGTACGCAACGCCAACCAGCTGGGCGGCGAGCTCGAGCGTGTCGCGGAGCGTACATCCCTCGTGTACCTCCTCGTTTACCAGCCCAAACAACTCACCAAGCCCGGCACGTTCCACGCTCTCAAGGTCAAGGTCAAGACACCCGGAGCGAAAGTCCTCGCGCGCTCGGGGTACTACGAGCCGAGGCCCTACCGGAGCCTTTCCCCGCTCGAGCAGCTCCTCGCCTCCGGGGACCTCCTCACCGGCGGGCCGCGGGAGAACACCTTTCCCGTCCGGGTCCTCGCCGCCCCCTTTCCGGGACAGGGCCGACTCGCGCAGGTGCCGGTCGTTCTCGAGATCCCCGGGCGCCCCCTTTTGACCGGCGACGCGGGACCCAAGACCGGGATCCAGATCTTCGCGTACGCGACGGACGAATCGGGGACGCTCTGGGACTATGTCAGCCAGGAGATGACGCTCGATCTCGAGCGCGTTCGCCCGGCCATCGAGGCGGGAGGCTTGAAGTTTCTGGGAACGCTCTCGCTTCCAGCCGGCGATTACAGCGTCCGCACGCTCGTGCGAAACGTGTCTACAGGAGGCTCGGCCGTAGCGACGGCGCGCGTGCACGTGGCGGAGATCCCCGGATCCGCGCCCGTCGTCCTCGCGCCATTCTTCCAGGAGCCCGCGGGGCGCTGGACCATGGTCAAGGCCGGTCTGCGCCCCGACGCTCCAGCCCGCGTGGCGGAGTACCCCTTCTCCGTCGCAGGCGATTCTTTCATCCCGTCGGTGCTTCCGGTCCTCGCGCGGACCGCGACGGCGCAGGTTGCCGTCGTGACGTTCAATCTCGGCGCCGCTCTCCGGATGGAGCCGCTCCAGGTTCTCCCCGAGATCCTCGGACCCGATGGGAAACCGCGCAAAGGGGACGTCCAGATCCTCCGCCGGTCCGACAAGGAGCGCGAGGGAGGCCGTGCGCTGCTCCTCGCCTTCACGCCGGAAGGACTGGAGCCGGGCCGCTACCTCTTCAAGGTCCGCGTTTCCGACCGCATTTCGCGGCGAACCGCCGAGGCATCGACGCCGTTCGAGGTCCAATCGCCCTAGCCGGCGCATGCGCTCCGGCCAGCTTACTCGCGGTTCAGTCTCGACGCGTCGTTCATCGACTCCGGGGGCTCGCGTCGTTCGTACCCGTCTTCTCCGGCGCCGCCGGGCGAAGGAGCGAAAAGGCCTTCCAGGTCTTCCCGGCGTCGGTGCTCTTCCAGACGGCGCCGCGAACTCCCGCGTAGAGAGTCGATCCGGAGCCCGGGCCGAAGGCCAGAGCTCCCGCCGAGATCTCACTGCCGAGCGACGTCCAGCTGGTTCCGCTGTTGACGCTCTTCCAGAGTCCCTCCGCAGTGACCGCGTAAAGGCGCGAAGGGGAGGCGGGATCGGCGAACAGGGCGGAGACCACCAAGCTCGAGAGCCCGGCGTTGGCGGCGCTCCAGCTCGCTCCCGCATTGGTGCTCTTGAACAACCCGCTTTCGGCGGCCACGTACACGGCGGAGGAGGACCCGCCCGTCACCACGAGCGCCCGCACCGATCCCTTCCACGGGACCGGCCCCGCTTCCGACCAGGTCGACCCTCCATCGACCGTCTTGAAGATCTTCCCGCCGCGCGTGCCCGCGAACACGGTGCCCGTGCCGACGGCGATCGCCGTGACCGCGGGATCCGTCAGGCCGGACCCCGCTGGCTCCCAGCGCGAGCCCGCGTCGGCGCTCCTGAAGGCGCCGCCGTCGGTCGCCGCATAGAGAGTGGCGCCCGAGGGGCCCCGGTCGATCGCCAGGGCCGCGATGAACAGATTGGTCAGCCCGTCGTTGGTCTCCGTCCATGTCTCCCCCCCGTCCGCGCTCTTGAAGAGGCCGACCCCATCGGTCGAAGCGAAGAGGAGGGACGGATGTCCGGGTTCGGCGGCCACGGCCGAAACGTAGAGGTCCGCGAGCGGCCCTCCGCTCGGGGTCCAGGTCTCCCCGGCGGAGGTGCTCTTGTAGATCCCCCGCGAGGTCCCGGCATAGAGCACACCAGCCGACTCCGGATCGACGGCGAGCGCGCTCACCATCACCGCCTCTTCGGCCGGTGTCGCAGCGGGGCGCTCGCCGGACGCGGCGGCGTCGAGCGTGGCGGGCGACGCCGCGCCGGCGCTCGCGGTTGATCCGCTTCCCTCGGACTCGAAGTCGGAGGACTGCGCCCTCGTTTCGGAGGGGCGACGGACGCTCTCGGAGACGCGGCTCTTCTCTTCGGCTCGCCGGCTTTCCGGGGCGGCCCGGCGGCCGCGAGCGAGCGCCGGAGGCGGCTCAGCGACGACGAGGCGGACCGCTGCCCAGTTCTCGCCGCCGTCGGTCGTCTTGAAGACGCCGCCATTGGTTCCTGCGTAGAGCGTCCCCGGCGAGTCCGGGTGGATCGTGAGCACGGAAACAAACTGGTTGGTCAGCCCGTTGCCCACCGCCACCCAGGTCCCGCCGGCGTCCTCGCTCTTGAAGAGCCCCGCAGCCGTCCCGGCGTAGATGGTCGCGGAACGGGGATCCACCGTGAGCGATAGCACGAACGTGCTGCGCAGGCCGCGAGACAACGAGGTCCACGCCGATCCGCCGCTGGCGCTCCGGAAGAGGCCGTCATACGTGGCCGCATAGACCGTCGAGGGAGACCCCGGAAGGATAGTGAGAGACCAGATGACGCCGCTGGAAAGGCTTGTGTTGGCCTCTGTCCAGCTCGCTGCGCGGTCGGCGCTTCGAAAGACGCCTCCCGAGTTCGTTCCCGCGTACACCGTCGATCCATCGCGCGGGTCGATGGCGAGGCACGTGACGAAGACGTTTGTCAGGCCCCGATTCCTCTCCTCCCAATGGGCGCCGCCGTCGGCGCTCTTGAATACGCCGCGATTCGTGCCGGCGTACAGAGTGCCGCGCGTCGTGGGGTCGAAGGCAATCGCCGAGACGAAGGCGGTCCCCAACCCCCGATCGAGCCTCGTCCACTTCTCGCCGCCCGCCGTGCTTCGGAGCAGTCCTCCGGCGTTCGTGCCCACGTAGAGCGCCGCCGGAGGGCCGGGGTCAATCGCGAGCGCTCCTACGAAATGCCCGGCCAGCCCGTGCGATAGTGGCTTCCAGGTCTGTCCGTCGTCCGCGCTTGCGAACAGGCCCCGCGCGGTTGCGGCGTAGACGCGCGAAGGCGCCGTCGGGTCAATGGCGAGGGCCGTGACGAAACCGCCCTCGTGCATCTCGGACGGTTTCTTCTCGGCCGCGGCCGCGGCGCCGCCGAGGGCAAGCGCGACGGCGGCCAGGGCCGAAAGCACCACCTGCGGGAAGACCCGTGGCGCGCGCGGCGAAGAACGGCCAGGCGACATCGGCTCTATGAGTGCCGGCCGGCGACTCGCTCCTTGACCTCTTGCACTTCGGGGTGCTGGAAGCCCAGCAGCTCCGCGATTCCCTCGGGGACGAAAACGTCGTCCGCGTGCGCGATCTCGAGGAGCAGGGCGCAGGCCGCAACGGTGACCGGATCGGGGCGCGGAGGCTGGTCTTCTCTCGATGATCTCGGCAAAAAGAAGGCGCGGATCGCGTCGATGCCCATCGTGGGAAGTCTAGCCCGAGGTCAGGTATCGGGGGTGTCAGGTTTCGAGGACGCGAGTGAGACAAACTGGCACCTGGCACCCGAAACTTCAAACCTGACCCTTCTCCCTGCTAACCACAGAAACCTTTCCGCGTCCAAATGCGTAGAGGGGAACAGGAGAATGGCCTTATGAACCGTCGAAACCTGGAAACCCTGCTGCTGACACTGGAATCCACGCCGGCGCTCGTCGCCCGGGCGGCCGCCGAGCTCGACGCCTCGCAAGTCCGCCGGGTGCCCGCGACCGGCATCTTCTCTCTCGTCGAGCACGTCTGGCACTTGGCCGACCTCGAGCGCGAGGGATATGAAGTGCGCATCCGGCGCATCCGGACCGAAGACGAGCCGTCGCTCTCCGATTTCGAAGGCGAGCGCATCGCTCGCGAGCGCCGCTACCGGGATCGGGACCTCGCGGAAGGCCTCGCCGCCTTCGCCTCCGCCCGGGATCGCAACGTCGCGAAGCTGCGCTCGATCCGGAACTCCGACTGGAAACGCCGCGGCGCCCAGGAGGGATTCGGCTTGATCGCGCTCGAAGAGGTTCCGCGCATGATGGTGGAGCATGACCGCGGCCACACCGCCGAGATCGCCGAGCTTCTGGCCCACCTCAAGGAAGGAGGAAAGCCCTTCTCGGCGCACCTCGCTTCCGCCGTCGCGTAATGAGTTTTCCCCGGGCCTAATCTCCCTCAGACAGCCGCGGTTCTTCTTTTCTTCAGCCACTCCCGCGCGGCCGCGATCAATCCCGGCAGGATCGACACGAAAACGACGATCACGATCTCGATCTCGATGTTCTTCTTCACCCAGGCAAACTGACCAGAGGTAATATCCGATCAGGGTCATTGAGACTACCCATATCAGCCCGCCGAAGACGTTGAACGACAGGAAGAGTCCCGTTTCAATGGTGCCGGTTGCCCGGCTTCTCATGTGAGGTAGCGTTCCCTCGTGCAGAAGCAAAAGACAATCGTCCTCCTCATCTGCGACGGCTGGGGAGAGGCGCCGGCCTCGCCGGGCAACGCCATCACGCTCGCCAACACTCCCGTCTTCGACCGGTGGCGCCGGCAATATACTCGGACGACGCTCGAAGCCTCGGGAGAGGCGGTCGGACTCCCGGCGGGACTCATGGGCAACTCGGAAGTGGGTCACCTGAATCTGGGAGCGGGACGGACAGTTCCGCAGGACCTGATGAGGATCGATCGGGCGCTCGCAGACGGGTCGTTCTTCGAGAACCCGGCACTCCTCGAGGCGATGGAGCAGGCAGAGCGGCCGGGCGCGGCGCTGCATCTGCTGGGCCTCCTCTCCGACGGCGGCGTCCACTCGCACGAACGCCACCTCTTCGGTCTGCTCGCCATGGCAGAGAAGCACCGGGTCCCACGCGTCATCGTGCACATCTTCACAGACGGACGCGATACTCCGCCGCGGTCCGCGCTACGTTACATCGAGAACCTCGAGGACGTACTGGGCAAGACGGGCGGGGAGATCGGCACGGTGACGGGCCGTTACTACGCCATGGACCGGGACGCGCGCTGGGGCCGCGTGGCCAAAGCCTACGCGGCGCTTGTCCGGGGGGACGGCGAGAGGGCAATGAGCGCGCGGGAAGCGGTGGAGAACGCCTATTCCCGGGGAGAAAGCGACGAGTTCATTTTGCCGACCGTCGTCGCGCGCCCGGAGAGGCCGCCCCGCGCGATCTCCGACGGAGACGCCGCCGTCTTTTTCAATTTCCGGGCCGATCGCGCGAGGCAGTTGACGCGGTCCCTGACCGAGCCGGATTTTTCAGAGTTCGACCGGGGCAACTGCCTCTCCCTGAAGTTCGTCTGCTTCACGCGATACAAGAAGGAATTCACGCTTCCCGTCGCCTTTCCTCCGCTCGTCCTCGAGCAAATCCTGGCTGCGGTGTGGGCAGAGCACGGTGTCCGGAACCTGCGGGTGGCGGAGACTGAGAAATACGCCCACGTGACCTATTTCTTTAATGGCGGCGTCGAAAAAGCCTTCGACGGCGAGGCGCGCGTGCTGGTGCCCTCCTGGCGCGGAGCCACCTACGATCTTCATCCGGAGATGAGCGCCGAGGAGATCACCCGGGAGGCCGTCGGCGCCATCGAGGGGAACGCTTTCGACGCGCTCGTCGTCAACTTCGCCAACGCCGACATGGTCGGACACACGGGGAAGATCCCCGAAACGGTGAAGGCGATCGAGATCCTCGACGCCTGCTTCGCGAGGCTCGAAGACGCCTGCGCGCAAGCGGGCGCGGTGCTGCTCATGACCGCCGACCATGGAAACGCCGAGCAGATGCTCGATCCCAAGACGGGCGAGCCCCATACCGCCCACACCACCAACCCTGTTCCCTTCGTGCTCTGCAGCGACGAGGTCGGCTCGTTGCGCCCGGGCGGCACGCTCGCCGATGTCGCGCCGACGATCCTAGGCCTCCAGGGCCTCCCCGCCCCGAAGGAGATGACCGGAGGGGATCTGCGCGAGCCGCAAGACCGTTCCGTGCCCCGGTCGCGGCGCGAGGAGTCTCCCGAGTAACCGGAGGGAGGAGCCTCGCGCCGCGGGAGCGCAGCGCGGAGCGACGTTTAGGGAACGTCGAAGGTGGCCGGGGATTCGGAGCTCTTACCCGTCCGGGCCGCTGACCTGCGCTGACTGAGCCCTGCCCAGATTCGGAAGCCCGCGAGAAGCTCGGCTGGCGTGAAGCCGGTCTCACGGAGGATTGCTTCCTCGAGTGTTGAGCCCTGGCCGATCCCGCGCACGACGCAGGCGATCGCGCCCGGGCCGCGCTCCTCCATGAGGTATTCGACCAGGCCGAGCGTCTCCACGTAATTACTCCGCGCGACCGCGCGATCGGTCTTGCGAGCGAGGTTGCTTTCCAGCTCGGCGAGAGAGTGGACCGGCGCTCGCGCGAAGGCTCCGCGGAACTCGCCGCGCAGAATGCGCTTTCCCTCGAACCATTGCGCGAGGCCTTCGTGCAGCCAGCCCGGAGCGCGGTCGCTGGAGACGTGGCGGAGGAAGGCGTGGCCGAGCTCGTGGACGAGCACCATTTCGAGCTCTGGCGTGACACCACCGCTCGGATCGACCGCGACGCGGATCTTGCCGTCGAAGAGTCCAGAGACCCAGTCGGGGATCGAGACCAGGGCAAAGTAGGCGCGCCCTTCGTAGAGAATGACGACCTGCGGACCCGGCAGAGCGACGCCGAAGAATCCCGAGAGCTCGCGTGATACTCCCGCCAGCTTCTCCGCGACGCGGTCCACCGTCTCCGTCGGGATCGCCGCGTCGAAGTAGAAGACGAATTCGCCGGCTTCCCGGTAGCTCTGCTTCGAGGAGAGCGAGAGCTCCCCGCGCGCGCGGGCGAGCCGGGAAAGGAGCCGCGGATTGCCGCCGCCGAGTCTCTCGACCTGCTCCCACGCGAGAACCGCGTCCTCGAGGCGGTTCAACGAGTAGTAGACCTCGCCCAGGACGGCGTACGCCTCCGGCGGAGCGCGCGGCGCCCGCTCCTCGGCGAGCTCCAGGTAGAAGCGGGCGAAGGGGAAGTCCTCCGCGCGCACGTAGGCGAGCGTCAAGCGGGCGAGCAAGAGGCCGTTGTCGGCGTCTCGGCCAAAGGCCTCTTCGAGAAGCTCGACGGCACGGCCCGTGTCGCCGCGCTCGAGGTAGGCCGCGCCGATCTCTCCGAGCTCGGAGGCGGCGGCCTTGCCCTCCGGTGTGCCGGGGGCGGCCGCCTTCGCGTGGCGGTGGGCGGAAGCGAGGCGTTTCTCCAGGTCCTCGGGCGGAGCCGAGAGAAGAGTCGGGGCAGGCGCCGCGAGCGCGCCGAGCGCCAGCCCGAGCAGAACAGGACGGATCACGCCCGCGTCAGCGAACGACAAACGACGCCGAGGCGTGGCCGGCGCGTCCCGTCGAGGCGTCCTGGAGGAAGACTCGCAGCGCGTAGTGCCCGGGCGAGAGGCCGTCCGGATGGAAGGCGACCAGGAGCACCTGTTTTCCGTCTCCGTCCGGGCGCGCTTTGCCGAGAAGCTCGATCTCCCCCTGCCCGAGCGGGCGCCCTTCGGAGGAGAGCACTTGCGCGCCGATCTTGAGCGTCCCCGCGGAGGGGTCGCCGAAGTTATAGGCGACGACCGAGACCTGGGCGGGGCTTCCCGCGCGCACCTCGGCGAGCGCCGCCGGCACGAGATCTCCTCCGGTCGGCTCGAGTAACAAATCTTCACGTGCGGAGGTCGCGCGCCCTCCGGATCGGCCGCGCACGAAGATGCCTTCCTCGGCCTTCTCGAGGAAGATCGGCGGCGCGAGATACGGCGCCTTGCCCGAAAAATCGGGCACCCGCAGCGGCTCGGCCGTCAGCCCCATGCGCCCGGTCTCGGCGTTGCGGACCAGGATGCGCACCCGGTAGTCGCCGGGAGGCAGGGCGAGCTGCCCGGAGTACCTCAGCCCGCCTTTCTCGAGCCTCGCGCCCGCGACCGCGAGGTCCACAGTGACCGTCTGGGCGAAGAAGTCGCGCAGGCGGTTTCCGGAGTCGTGCGCGTAGGCGTAGATCTCTGCCGAGACGCGGTTCCCCTTCTGCCCGGCGATCAGAGCCTCTCCCGGAACCTCGATCAGCACCGAGACGGATGCGAGCTCCCCTTCGCCCGGGCAGGCCGTTGCCAGCACACGCGCGGGGATGTCGGAGACCGGGATCTCGTTGGCGATGATGTCCGCCGCCGCGAGGCTCCGCTCGAGCGGCGAGAGCACCCGGAACGACTTCTTCTCGAAGTAGCCCGCCCGCGCAGAGACTCGCGCTCCCGAAGTCCGCACCTTGACCTTCAGCTCGTGGTATCGGTCCTCGCGGCCCGTCTTCGCGGGACGGAACGCCAGCACGTAGACCAGGTTCGTCCGCGCGATGAGCCGAGCGAGCTGCGCCTTGAAGTCGTTGTCGTTGCGCAAGACCTCGCCTCCCGTCGCGTTGGCAATCTCGAAGAGCGCGTTCTCTCCACGCGCCGGCGTGAGAGAGCCGCCGTCGGAGTCGGTCTGGAGTCCCGCGATGTCGACCGCGTGGATCACGCAGTCAGTCCGCCGGAAGATCTCGGCCATCGCCCCGATCTGCGTTTGCAGATGCGTGCTGCCGAACCGCTTTTCGACGTCCACCTTCCACTGCTCGCCCGTCAGGATCCACTCGTGCTCCTGGTCGGTCTCCTTCGTCCCCACGAGCAGCCGGCTCTGGAAGCCCTCCGAGAGGTAGACGACGTCCTTTCTCCCCTGCACGCTGTCGAGCGCGCGGGCGAGGCTTTCCAACGATTCGGTCAGACGCGTGACCCGCGCCCGCTGGTACTGGTCGAACCGCGCCCGCGTCAGTGAGGCCAAAGTCTTGAGCGACTCCAGCAGACCCGAGGCCTGGGTTTCGGAGACCCGTGCCGAGCGCTCGACGCCGGATTGCTCGCTTCCTCCGCCCTGAGCGCTTATGACGTCATAGATGAAAGCGAGCGGGTCGCTCGAGAGGTTCGCGGCCTCGACGATTCCGAGAGTGTCGATCGCGCGAGCCAGCTGCACCCGGTCCTGCGAGAAGGTGACGAGCAGGCGCAGGCCTTTCTCCACGGAGAACGTGACGACGGCGGCGAAGTCTCGGTCCCCCATCCCGGAGAGGACGAACTCCTTGGCGGCGCGCCGCGCGGCCAGCACCGACTTGGGCTGCGCGAAGGAGAGGTCGAAGAGGATCAGGAAGTGGCGGCGCGCCGCCGGGTGCATGGCCTCGGGCTCCCCGGGAACCGATCCCTTGTGCGCGAGGTCAATCGCGTCGAAACCCACAATCGTTTGGCGCTTGCCGTCCTCGAAGAGCTCGAAGTCCGGCGCCGTTAAGTTGCGGATCGGCCTGCCCTCGTGGTCCACGACCCGCACGGGGACCTCGACTAAGACGGCCTCGGCGCTCTCGCGGACCGACCCGGGCACGCTCTGGGCACGCCCCTCGCCCGCGAGGAGGGAGCCGACCGCCAGCGCCAGGAGAGTCACCCGAAAAACCATGAGGTTGCCTCCGAAAGCCTACTCCAAATCCCGACGGTCGGCTTGAAGTCTTAGCCGCTCCTTACGATCCGCCTGAACGCAACGCCTTCAAGAGCCGCCGCGCTTGCGCGATCTTCTCCGCGTACGAGGCCGGCGGCGCCGTGGAAACGAACCGCTCGAGCTCCCGCCGGGCCTCTTTCGGGCGGCCGAGGCGCCCGGCGAGGATCGCATGATTGTAGAGAGCGTCGTACTGGCGCGAGTCGGCGGCGATCGCACGGCTCCAGGAATCGTACGCTGCCGGCTCGTCGCCGAGCGCCGCCTGCGCGAGGCCCAGTCCTGTCAGCGCCGAAGGCCTCCCGGACTCGACCGCGAGCGCCTTCTCGAACCACCCCTTCGCGGCCGCGGGGTCCTTCTCGCGCAGGCAGAGCATTCCCAGGTGTTGCAGCGCCGAAGCGTTGTGGGGCTCCATGCCGAGCGCGCGCTCGAACGCCTGCCGCGCCTCCGAGGCGCGCCCGGCCTCCGCCAGCACGACTCCGCGCACGTCGAGCGTCGCCGCGTCGTCTCCCGCGGCGTCCGCGGGCAGAAGAGCCAGCGCCTCCGAGGCGCGCCCGGCGTCCGAGAGCAGGCGCGCGAGCTCGATCTTCATCGCGTCGGTCGCGAGGCCGCGCGCGATCGCTCCCTTCAAGGCGCGCTCCGCACCGGCGCGGTCCCCGGCCTTCTCGAAGGCCGCCACGAGCTGTTCGTAGGTCTGCGCGAGCTCCTCGGCCGGAGCGGTCTTGCACAAAGCCAGCCCCTTTTCCAGATCGCGCGCGGCCCCGCCCGGGTCTCCCAGCCGCTCGCGGCTCTTGGCGAGGATCCGCCAGACCGATGCGATGCCCGGGTCCTCGGCCAGGATCTCCTCCGCGGCCTTGACTGCCTCCCTGTCCCGCTTCGCATAGAAGAGGTCGAAGAGACTCTTGTATTTCGCCAGTGCCGCGACCTTGTCCTTCGGATCCGGAAGCGGCGACGCCGCGACGCCGCGAGAGACGCTGATGTAGCCCAGAGACCCGAGCTTCTGGATCTCCGCGGCCGAGGCCTGCGCAACGGCGTCCGGGCGGCGAAGCTTTGAAAGCTCCGCATGCATCGAGCGCAACGCTTGGGGCGCGGCCGCCGCCAGGTCGTGCCGTTCCTGCGGGTCCGTGGCGAGGTCGTAGAGCTCCGGCCTTGGCGCCTCGATGTACTGGTACCGGCCGTCGGTCAGCGACGCTAAGTCGCTCCAGCCGAGCGCGAGTCGCGGATAAAGCGCCTCGCTGTAGAGGCGCCGCGCTCCGGGGTCCCCGGTCGGCGCGGCGAGCAGATCCCTTCCCGGCAGCCCGGGAGGCGCAGAGACTCCCGCCAGTTTGGCGAGCGTCGGAAACAGGTCGACCAGCCCCACGGGCCGCGAGACGACCTGCCCGGCCGAAGCCTCGCGGGGGAGCCTGACCAGGAGCGGCACGCGGATCGCCTCGCGATAGAGAAAGACGCCATGCTCCGCCTCGCCGTGGTCGCCCAAGCCTTCGCCGTGGTCGGAGAGGAAGACGACGACGGCGCGCTCGTAGAGGCCTCGGGTCTTCAGGAACTGGACGAACCGCCCGACCGCTGCGTCGGCCGCGGCGATCTCCCCGTCGTAGGGGCACGCGGCGTAGCGCGTGCGGTACGGCTCCGGCGGCGCATAGGGGGCGTGGGGCTCATAGAGGTGAAGAAACGCGAGCACGGGCCGATCGGAGACTGTCTCCATCCATTTCGTCAGCTTCTCGACGGTCTCCGGCGCTGGCCGCTCGTCGGGCGATTCGACTGCGAACCGGTCGTCGTAGAAGTCGAAGCCCGAAGCGAGGCCCCGGTCGGCGCGCAGCGCGAGCGAGGAGACGGCGGCGCCGGTCGCGTAGCCGGTGGCTTGGAAGACCCGGGCGAGCGTCGGGATCTTCTCCGACAGCCGGAACCCGATGTTGTCGCGCACTCCGTTCTGGTAGGGCAGAAGCCCGGTGAAGATCACCGCGTGCGACGGAAGCGTCAGCGGGACGTGGCAGTAGGCGTTGTCGAAGCGGACCGCGTCGCGGGCAAGCGCGTCGATTGCGGGTGTCTTGACCTGCCGGTAGCCGAAGGCGGGAAGGTGATCGGCGCGCAGCGTATCGATGGAGATCACGATGACCGGCACACCGTGGGCCGCCCGGCCCCCCTTGGCGCAACCGGCAGAAAGGAGCGCCACCGCGAGAAGCGTCACCGCGACGCGCTCGAGAAATCTCTTCACGATGGCCTCGCCGCCAGGGCGCGGAGCAGGCCCCGCGCCTTCGCGATGTCGTCGCGGTAGAGGGCCGGCGGCGCCGTCGCGACGAAGCGCTCCAGCGCCCGGCGCGACTGCTCCCTCAAGCCGTTCTTGCCCGCCGTCAGCCCCAGGTTGAAGAGCGCGTCGTAGAGCTTGGGCTCGAGGGCCACGGCCTTCTCCCAGCAATCGATCGCCGCGCGCTCGTCGGCGAGCCTCGCCAGCGCGACCCCGAGGCCGTTCCAGGCGCGTGGGAAGCGCGGGTCGATTGCGAGCGCCTTGCGGAAGAAGTCGCGGGCCCCCGCGACGTCGTTCCCGCGGAGGCGCACGATGCCGAGGTTTCCATACGCCTCGACGTTCTCGGGGTCGAGGGCGAGCACGCGCTCGAAGACGCGGACCGCGTCCGCGGCCCGACCCGAGTCCGCGAGCGCCACGCCCAGCGCGATCAGCGTGTCCGGCTGCTCGCTGTCGGCGAGCGGCGAGAGGAGCCGGGTCGCCTCCTCGGCGCGCCCGGCCTCACAGAGGGCCAGGCCATGCTGCGCCCGGAGCTCCTCGGTCACCGCGCCGCGCGCGACCGCCTCGCGATAGACCGCAAGCGCCTCGCCCGGCTTCGCCGTCTGCCGCAGGAGGAACCCGAGGTTCTCGTAGGCGATCGCCATCGTCGGACGCTCCGCGACGATCCGGCGGGAGATCGCGATCGCACCTGGAAGGTCTCCCTGCTGGTAGCGGTCGATCGCGTCGTGGATCTGCCGGTCGACGCCGACGAGGTTTTTCGGGTCGTCTTCCATCGTGTAGCGCTCCTTGCGCGGGGCGCTTCCGGAGAGATAGCCGAGGCTTCGAAGACGCGCGACTTCTTCGGCGGTGGTGGCGCCGCGTGCCGCAACGCCGAACTCCGACTCGGCAGGAAGCGCCGCCCGGAGCTTGCGTGCCTGGTCCCGGTCGGCGTCCACGAGGTTATGCGTCTCCCCCGGATCCCGGGCCACGTCATAGAGCTCGGGCAGCGGCAAGTCGATGAACTTGAACCCGCCGGAGAGCATCCCCCGCAGAGGCGCCCACCCGCGGTTGTAAGCGGTCGAGTAGGCCTCGAAGTAGGTCGGGGCTGGTCCCGACGCCCGACCGGCGCGGCGATCGAGCAGCGACAGGCCAGGCAAGGTCGCAGGTTTGGCGATCCCCACGGCGGCGAGGATCGTCGGAGCGATGTCGACATGCCGCGCGAAGATGGAGCTCTTCCCGGGCGCGATCGCGCCGCGCATCCAGAGCAGGAGCGGCACGTGGAGCGTCGCCTCGTAGGCGAAGAGGCCGTGGGTGCGCTCTTCGTGGTCCCCCAGCGCCTCCCCGTGGTCCGCGGTGACGACGACGAGCGTCGGCGGCGCCTGCCCCCCGAGGAAGGGATCGAGCAACGGCTTCAACGCCCCATCGACCGCGGCGACTTCTCCCAGATACGGATCGTCGCGGTAGCGTTCGTCGAACGGCGGCGGCGGACGGTACGGCGCGTGGCAATCGTAGAGGTGGACCCAGAGAAGACGCGGCCGGCCCGCGTTCTCCGCGTACCACTTCTGCGCGGCGGCGACGATCTCCGCCGCCGGACGCTCCGGCATCTCGAAGTCGAGGGCCGTCTTCCCCTTGGGGTAGCGGTCGTCGTAAATATCGAAGCCGCGCGTGAGCCCGAACCGCGAGTCGAGCGGGAAGGCGCCCACGAAGGCTCCGGTCGCGTAGCCTCGCCCCTTCAGCCACGTGGCGAGCGTCGGAGTCCTCGGGTCGACGCGGAAGCCGGTGTTGTCCCGGACGCCATGCTGGTAGGGGTAGAGGCCCGTCAGGATGTTGACGTGGGAGGGGAGCGTCACGACGTTGTGCGCGTGGGCGTTGGCGAAGGCGAGCCCTTGAGAGGCCAGGCGGTCGAGCGTGGGGGTCTCCACGCGCCGGTTGCCCGCAAAACCGAGAGCATCGGCCCGCAGTGTGTCGATCGTGACGAGGAGGACGTCGGGGTTCTTCGGCAGCGGCGCCCGCGAGCCGGCGCCGGACCGGCCGCACCGGACCGACAGAAGAGCCGCCGAGGCCGCGGCGACCAGAAGAAGCGCCATCCCGGCGCGGGACGATGCCAGCATTCGAAGCTCCAAAAAAAACCGCCGGGAAGATCATTCCCGGCGGTTCCGAAAGAAGCAACCGAAAGGCTAGAAGGCGACCCGGGCGCCGAAGCGGAAGATGCGCGGACTCTGGATCTCGCGGATGGTCTGCGAGCTGGCAAGCAGCAGGCGGTTCTGCCGCTGCAGGACCGTGCCGTCGTTGAGGACGTTGAACACGTCCATCGAGAGGGTTACCGTCGCGGCCTGCGTGATGTTGGCGACCTTCTCCGCCCGCACGTCGAACTCGTAGACGTTCTTGTAGCGCTGGTCGTCCGCAGGCACCACGATCACGTTGCGTGTGAGCTTATCCGTCGCGCCGGTCGTGCGGACGTAGTAGTTGAGCGGATAGCCCTGCCGCCCGTAGAGGTTCGCGGCGAGGTTGAAACCGAGGGGCAGCTGGTACATGCCGACGACGTTGAACTGCCACTTGGAATTCAAGTAGATGCTCGCCTTGCTGCCGCTGCCCGTGGACTGAGGCGCGATGAAGTCGTTGTCACGGCAGGTCTGGGCGTTGACCGTCGAGGTGGTAAGGACGTTGGTCGGATCGGCGCACCCGTTCAACCCGACGTGCTGCTTGTTGACGTTGTAGACGAAGCTGCCCCGAGCCATCCAGCGGTTGGAGAGCCGCTTGTTCAACGTCAGCTCTGCGCCGTCATAGGTCGTGTTGAAGTCGGGCCGGTTGAAGGTGAAGAGGCCCGGAGGCACGTGGCCGAGAGCCGTGAGGACGGACTGCTTGATGTTGTAGGCAGGCTCGCTGTAGGGTGTGCCGTCCGGAAGGGTGCCCGTCAGCGTCGTGTACTGCTCGTAGTCGTCGCGATTCAGGACCCTCCCCGTTGCCGGGTCGTAGCGCGCTGTGTAGAGCTGGTCCTTGAATTTGCGATGCGTGTAATTGACCCCCACGGCAAAGGCCGGAAAGAGTTCGTGATCCACGCCCACGATGAACTCGTCGGTCTTCGGAGCCTTCAGGTTCGGATCGACATTGTTGCTCGGGGACGAGACGCTGCTGGGGTTCTGCGGGTTGTAGTTGCGCGAGAACTGGAACCCGGCCGGGCTCGTATCGACCTCGCAAGGCTGGACCAGGTTGTCTTTCTTTGCCTCCGCGCAGCCGGTGCCGTCGTGCCATGCGTAGTACCCGTAGGCCGCGCCGGCGGAGTTGTTCGGGACCGAAATGGTGCCTGTGCCGAGGGCCTCGGCGTAGCGCGCGTAGCTCCCCTTGAAGATCGTCGTCCGGTTGGTTCCGAGCGCGTAGGTCAGTCCGACGCGCGGTTCGTAGCTTTTGTAGGTAAAGTCCGAGGGCCGGCCCGGGTAGTTCAAGGCCGGCAGGATGTCGGGGAAGGTCGGGTTCCCGGCCGGAGTGCTCGGCAGGTTCTCGCCGGACGCCCGGTCGTAGCGCACGCCCACGTTGACCGTGAGGCGGTCCGCCGTGATCGTGTCGCCGATGAACAGGCCGTAGGCCTTCAGCTGGGCCGAGAACTGGCCGTCGCGCGTGATGACCGCGCACGGAACGTCGCAGTCGAAGAGGTCGCCGTAGGTCTTGGCCGCTAAGCCGTTGGAGCCATCGCCCGGCCAGATTGTTGTCGAGGAAACGCCGGCTTTCAGGTAGTTGAACCCGGCCTTGAGCTCATGCCCGATCGAGCCCGTGTTGAAGAAGTAGGAGGCGTCTGCTTTCACCTGCCGCTCCGGTCGCGGTGCCGAGTAGAACTCGTACGTGTTTTGCCAGACGCCCTGCACGTCGAGGAAGGTCTGGGTTTTGAGCCCGCCTTCCGGCGTCAGGTTGAACTGGCCGTTTATGCCGCTGTAATGGGCCGAGGCGAACAGGTTCGAGGAGAAGACCTGCGAGTCCTGGATCTTCCAGGTGTTCTGCGGAAGGATCTGGTCCCACGTCGTGGCTTGCGGATGCGTGGCGCCCGCGTTGCGACCGAACACGAGCTTGTCGCTCCGCATGTACCAGACCTCGACCGAGTTCGAGGGAACGAACTGCGCGTTTAACTTGGTGTTGAAGTCCCAGAGCGTCGTCTTGCTCGAGACGCCGCTGGCGGCGATCAGGTCGATCTGGTCCCGCCCATAGGAGCCCCACAACCAGAGATGGTCGCGCCAGGCCGGGCCGCCCGCCTCGGCGCCGTAGTCCTGAACCTGGTCGATGTGGTTGCCCGCAGCGAGCGGCACGGCTTGCGTTGTGGCCTCCGCCGGCACGTTATGGGACTGGAAGTGGTGATCGACGCCGAAGACGCGCGCGCTGCCGTGGATGTCATTGGTCCCGCGCTTGGTGAGCATGTTCAGGTGCGCGCCCGAGCCCTGGATGGCGGGGTCGCTGCCGCCCGTGATGACCTGCATCTCCTGGAAGGAATCGAAGTCGTAGTACCCGGCCGAGGAACCGAGCGCCGACATGTCGGTCATGTTGACGCCGTCCACCGTAAAGGTGCCGCCCGACGAGCCCTTCGAGGAGAAGTTCGACTGCTGGCCGCTTTCGCTGCCGGCCACGTTGATGCGGTCGATCTGCACGCCGGGAATCGTCGCGAGGATGACCCACGGGTCACGCGACGTCGGGATCGCCTTCAGCTCGTCCGGAGTGATCTGCGCGCCGGTCTGCACCTTGCGCGTCTCCATGGTCGGCGCTTCGCCCGAGACCGTGATCGTGGCGGCCACGGAGGAAAGCTTCATCTGGATGGAAAGGTCCGTATTCCGCCCGATGTCCACGGTAACGTTCTCGCGGCTGACGGTCGAGAAACCCTGGAGAGCCAGGGCCACCGTGTACCTGCCCGGGGGAAGGTTGACCGCACGGAACTCCCCCCGGGCATCCGTGAACATGGTCTGCGGCGCTCCCGGGCCCTTGATCGTCACCGTGGCGCCCGGTAAGACGCCCCCCTGCTCGTCGGTGACCCGTCCATAGATGCCGCCGGCGGGCCCCCCGAACTGAGCGAGTGCGGGGGAAGCCACCAGGAGCATCGCCACGAGTGGGATCGCCAGGCCAATGAGTTGAAACCGTTTCAGCATCGCCCCTCCCTTCAATCAGAGAAAAACTGAGTGTGTGTCGCGAGGCATAATGTCACATGAGTCCGTCTGAACATAAGCAAATCGGAAGCCATGGGCTGCCGCCTTCGGCAGTCCGCTATGAAAACGGGAAGTGGTTCACCAAAAAAGACTTAGGCGCGCTCGTCAGCGCTTAGAGAAACTGGCCGGCTGGTCAGGATACGTTTCGAATTCAGGTTTTTGAATTTCCGTTCAAGAATCCGCAAGCAATGCCGATCCGATTCTAGCTCGTCGCGCGTTTCTCGGCGGCCCGCCGGCGCCACTTTTGCGCGCCAGCGCGGTCGCCGACGATCTCGCAAACGCGCGCCGCGGCCTCGAAGCCGCGAGAGGTCGGCAGCCGCCCCGTCATCTCCGAGAGCAGCCGTTCGACCTCCTCGCGACGGCCTGAGCTCGCGTAAACGAGCGCAAGCCGCGACCACGCATCGAGGTTCTCGGGGAAGTCGCGGATCTCGGCGCGGAAGGCCTCCTCCGCCTCCTTCTCGCGCCCCAGGCGCGCGAGGATGTCGCCGCGCGTCGACTGCAGGTTCACCAGCGAGCCGTCGCCGCGAGCACGCCCGATCTCGAGCGCCCGGTCGCAGAAGGAGAGCGCGAGCGAAAAGTCGCCGCGGCGCTCGGTGACGAGCGCGAGCAGCAGCAGAGGTCCCCGGGCGGAGGGCCGCTCGGCCAGAGCAGCCTCGGCCTTCTGGCGGGCAGTCGCGAGATCTCCTTGGGCAAGCGCGATCGACGCGAGCTCCTCTTCGACTCCCGTCGCACCCGTTGCCTGCGCCGTGAGGACCAGCTGCCGTGCGCGCGCGTAATCGCCGAGCTCGCGTTGCATTTCGGCCAGGCCGATCAAGATCGGTGGCGTGTTAGGAGAGAGCCGGTCGGCCCTTTCCAATGCCGCCAGCGCCTCCCGCGTGCGGCCGGCGCGCCGCAGGATCCGCGCGAGCGTCTCCCACACGTCGAGCATCAGCGGGTTTTCCCGCGCGAGCGCCGCGAGCAGCGCGACCGCCTCGTCGTCCCGGCGCTCGGAGACCAAGCGGTTCGCCTCCTTCAACCGGTCGATCGCGCCGATTCGGTCCTTCGGGTCGGGCAGGTCCTTGCGGCCCGTGGCCGGCGCCGCCGCACCGATGTAGCCCAACGATACGAGCTTCTTGACCGTCTCCGGGTCAGACGCGCCGGGCGGCTGGAGTGGGCGGTTCATGGCCTGCAACTCCACGCGCATCGAGCGAAGAGGCGGAGGCAATGGCGGTGCGAGGTTGCTCTTCTCTCCCGGGTCGGCGCGCCAGTCGTAGAGCTCCGGCCGCGGTGCCTCGATGTAGTGATAGCGGTCGTCGGTCAGCGCGGCCAGATCGCTCCACCCGAAGTGGTAGCGCGGGTAAAGGGTCTCGCTGTAGATGCGGCGCGGCGCCCCCTTCACCGCTTGGGGAGCAAGAAGCGACCGGCCGGGAAGGCCCTCCGGGGGACGCTCCCCGAGCGCCGATGCGACAGTCGGGAAGACGTCCACGATTCCGGCGGGGTCGGCGACGCGCCGGCCGGCGAAGCGCGAGCCGGGGAGCTTCACGAAGAGCGGGACGCGGATTTCTTCCCGATAGAGGAACACGCCGTGCTCCTCCTCGCCGTGCTCGCCCAGGCCTTCCCCGTGGTCGGAGAGGAAGACGATGAGCGACGGGTCGTAGAGCTTCCGGTTTTTCAAGAACTCGAGGAAGCGACCGACGATCGCGTCGGCGGCCGCGATCTCCCCGTCGTAGCGGTGCGTCGCATAGCGTGTCCGGAACGGCTCGGGAGGCTCGTAGGGTGTGTGCGGCTCGTAGAGGTGCATGAATGCGAAGAAGGGAGCGGCTGCGCTCCGTCCGGCGATCCACTCCTCCAGCAGCTTCTCCGTCTGGCTCCCCGAGCGCTGCAGGCGGCCGAGCGGCTCGGAGATGTCGCGGCTCTCGATCGCGTCGTCGTAGAAGTCGAATCCCTCCGCGACCCCCGTCGAGCGCGCGAGCACGAAGGCCGAGACGGCCCCGCCGGTCGCGTAGCCGCGCCCGCGCAGATACGTCGCGAGCGTCGGGTGCGCCTTCTCCAGCCGGTACCCGATGTTGTCCCGCACGCCGTGCTGGAAAGGAAGCAGTCCCGTGAAGAGTGAGACGTGGGAGGGGAGCGTCAAGGGAACGTGCGAGACGGCGTTGTCGAGGACGACGGCGTCGCGCGCGAGCGCGTCGAGCGCAGGCGTCTCGACGGCGCGGTAGCCGTAGACGGGCAGATGGTCAGCTCGCAGCGTGTCGATCGAGATGAGGACAACCGGGGCGCCGGGGAAGACGGGAGCCTTCCGGTCGCAGGAGACGAAAAGGAGAAGCGCCGAGACAGAGGCGAGAGAGACGCGTAACCGGCGCATCAGAGCGTCGGAAACGGGAAGGTCGGCCGCAGCACCTTTGTTTACTGTTTTCCGTTCGTCAGAGCGTCTTCAAGATCTCGCGCACGTCCTTGGCGTCGGCCCCGTTTGGCGCAAGCTCGAGGTATTTCTGCAGGTCGGCCTTCGCTTCCGCCTTCTTCTTCAACTGCAACCGCGCGAGCCCGCGCATGTAGTAGGCGTCGGCGAGATCCGGCTGAATCCCGATCGCCTTGGTCAGCGCCGCCTCGGCCTCCTCTGACTTCTTCTTGTTGTGGAGCAGGATTCCCAGATTCAAGTACGGCTGGGCGTCCTTGACCTTCTCCGGCGGTACCTTCTCGAGCGCGGCCTTGCCCGCCTCGAGGTTGCCCCGCTGCAGCTCGATCTCGGCGATCATCCGCCAGGCGGCCGCGTCCTGCGGGTCCTTCTCGACGACCTTCTTCGCGTAGTTCACCGCCTCGTCCGCGTTCCCCTCGCCGTAATAGGCGGCCGCCAACCGCATCAGGAGCGGCCCATTGTCGGGCGCTTCGGCGAGCGCCTTCAAATACTCGGCGCGTGCCTCGGCGTAGCTCTTCTTCGCCTCGTCGCCGCTTTTGACGGCAGCGGCGGCGATCGCCGCGTTGCCCTTCTCGATGGCCTCGGCGGTCTCCTTGGAGATCTTCTTGCCGCCCAGCAGGACTTCCTCGCGCGCCGCGACGGGCTGCGCCGGCTGGAGCTGGACGTCGATGGGGGGATTGCGCTCCGCCTCCTTCAGCTCGGCGGAGATTTGCCTGGTGACATAGCCGGGCGCCTCGAAGTCGATGTTCCAGGCGCCGCTCACGAGGCCGAGGACCGCCCACTTCCCCTTCTTATCGGTGGTCAAGTCCGGTCCGTCCGTGTGCGCCTTCCACCGCAGGGACACCTTGGCCCCCGCGATCGGCTCGCCCTTCTCGTTCTTGACTGTGCCCTCGACCCGGGCCCGCCCCCCGCGCCATTCCTGTGCGAGAAGCGCCGGAGCGGCGGCGAGAAAGAGCGAAAGAGCGAGCGACGAGATGCGTTTCGTCATCGAGATCCTCCAAAAAAACACGCCCTCGCGAGTATATTCTTCCCGGCCCTTGGGCTGCGGCGCTGATTGTGAGAACGACGGCCCGAGCCTCCTGCCATCACCTCCTGTACCTGACGCCCGCGGAGAAGCCGGGCCAATGGACTGCAATCGACGAGCACGCCACTCATTGCAAGACCTCTCAGAGCCCGTGAGCCCACTTCAGTTTGCTGCTGAGTTCGTCTTCGGCAGACTTCGGATGTAACTCTCGGCCTCGGCCCGACGGTGCTGCTCCGTGGCGGTTTGCAGAAGGAGCTCCGCCGCCGGCCGAAAGTCAGGGTATTGTGCCAGGAGCGCCTTGAGCCTGGCCTCAACGGCGTCCGGCCGACCCCGCAGCCGCTCCAGAAGCGCCCAGGCGAACGTGATTGGTGCCTTGTCTGGACCCGCGAGCGCCTCCGCGCGCTGAAGCGCTTCCTGCGCTTGCGCCGGTTGGCCGATATCGATCGCAAAGGTGGCGCGCAGGAGCCAGATATCGGCGTTGGATGGGTCCAGCTCTGTCGCACGGGTCGCCTCGGCGAGCCCAGCCTCGATCCGGTTCCGGGTCGCCTCGATGCGCGCGAGAGCAAAGTGAGCGCCGGCATCGCCAGGCCGAAGGTTGAGAAAAACCCGGTAGACGATCGCAGCCTCGTCCCATAGACGACTCTTGGAAAGAACTTTCGCCAGCGCAAGCAGGGCCTTCACATCATCCGGCCGGAGATCGTGAGCCCGCCGAAGCTCTCGAGCGGCTTCCGGAAGAAGCCCTTGACGTTCGAGGGCTAGTCCGACCCAATAATGGGCACTTGCCCAGCTCGGGTCCGCGGCGACCGCCGACTCGAAGCTCCGCGTCGCGGCCTCCCAATCACCGCGCTTCACGAAAACGATTCCGATTCCTTCCAGCGCCGGAGCGAAAGCGGGGCTTTCCGTGAGTGCGCGCCGATATGCGGCTTCGGCGCCGGTCAGATCCTGCTCGCCGATCAAGGAATTGCCCGTAAAGTACCATTCTTCTGCAAGGTTGTGGCTTGATCGGTCTTTCAGGGCGCGCGTGAAGCCAAAAACCAGAAGGAGGATCACGCAAAGAGTGAGCGCTTCCCGCCACTTCCGAAGCCTCAAAGCGGCGGTCAGGCCGGACGCACCGAGAGCCGCAAAGATGACGAGCAGCGGAACCAGAGGCACTCGATAACGAGCCCCCACCACGAGTGCCACGCACGTAGCAGAGAAGACGCCGAGAAACCCGAGAGCCAGCGGCGGCAGGCGCCGGTCCCGTGCGGCAACGACGATTCCGCCGGCTGCGAGCGAAAAGACAAGGCTGAATCCGGGTAGCCAGCGAAGGACGGGGATCCGGTCGACGAAGAAATAGTAGCTGTGGGAGTCGCGGACCTCGTCCCCCTGGAAAGTCAGGAGAGCCTTCTTGCCGAACAGCCGGAGGTAGGCCCACGGATCCGCGCGAATTTCCTTCAGTGTCCTCGTCGTGTAGTACCGGTCCTGGTCCGCGGGCCGGGCGATCCCGTGTCGTAGCGCCTCCCCCGCGACGGCATCCCACGACCCGCCCAGGCGTCGCGAGGCTACCCCTCTGCCTGAAGGCGAGTTGCCGATGTAGAAGTTGAGCCCGCCATTCGCCTGGATCAGAAAGACGCTGTGTGTTCTGCGCCAGTTTGCGATAACTATCGGGAGAACCACAACGATTGCCATCGCAGTCACCGTGCCTGCAGCCTTCCATCCCTCGCGGCCGGAGGTAGAACGGCGAAACGCGAGGAATCCCACGACTGGCAAAAGAACGAGCGCCGTTGGCCGCACGAGCGCCGCGAGGCCGATCAAGGCTCCCGTGACCGCTGCCCTCAACAGAAGGCCTTCCCCGAGCTCGAAACAGCAAAGGGAGAGGACGAGAAGAAAGAGCAGCAGTCCTTCGGCAAGGATCGAAATCCCGATCAGAGTGACCGGACCGTTGACGGCTTGGAGGAAGCCAGCGAGGATCCCCGTTTGCAACCCGAACCAATGCCGCGCGAGCCCCGCCACTAGGACGCAGAGCATCGCGCCCATGACAGACTGGATCACGCCGAGCGCGGTCAGCGATCCGTCGAAAAGAGAGAGCACGCCCGCGGCGAAAAAGGGATAACCGGGGCCGTGCGCCGGTGCGTCGGGAACGCTGAAGTCTCCCCCTCGGATTCGATCCGCCCGGGCCAGATACTCGAACGAGTCGAGTTGCGGTGTTCGATGAAGCGGAAGTTGGAAGAGTTGATGCAGGACAACGAGCCGCAGCAATAAAGCGAAAGCGAAGATCGCGAAGAGCCAGACGCCTTTCCGCTCCAGCCGCGGTCGGTCGTCTTCAAGAGAAGGAGTAGCGCGCCTGAGCTGCCTCCGGCGAAAGGCTTCTTTCTGCGCCTTCTTCACCATCCCTTTGATCATAGTCCGCTGGCCGACATCGGTTCATATAGGATGCCCGCATGACTTTGAGAAAAGAGGTTTATTCGAACCGTCTTGCTGCCGCGAGAGAATGTCTCTCCTCCATTGGCGCCGATGGCTTGTATGCCACCCCCTCCTCGAACCTGTTCTATCTGACCGGAATCGACTTTCACCGGAGCGAGCGGCTGACCGCGCTCTTTCTCTTCAAGGATCGGGAACCGTTGGTCATCTGCCCCGCCTTCGAAGAGGCGCGGTTGCAAGGCATGTCGGCCGTCGTGGATGTGCGCACCTGGGAAGAGACCGAGGATCCCTTCCTCAAGGCGTCCGCTTTCTTTCCCGCTGCCTCGGGCACATTGGCCGTCGAGCCCTCGACCGCCTTCGAAGATGTTGAACGTTTGATCGTCCGGCAGCCCGGCTGGAAGCCCATTTCCGCGGGCCCGCTGCTCGGCCCGATGCGCATGGTCAAGACCCGGGAGGAGATTCAGGCGATTCGGCGGGCGATCGACGTGGCGCTGTCGCGCTTCCGGAAGGCCTTCGAAGCTCTGCGGCCGGGCGCCATCGAGGCGGAAATCTCTCATCTCTTCGGCGGCGAGAACGTGGTCCAGTTCGGGCCCTCTTCGGCGCTCCCGCACGGCGCCTCGAGCCCGCGCGCCCTCGCCGAGGGCGAGGCCGTTCTGATCGACGCCTGGGACAAGCCCGAGGGCTATTACTACGACATCACCCGCTCGACTTACTTCGGGACTCCCACGGACGAGTACCGCAAGATCTGGTCGGTCGTGCTCGAGGCCCAGACCGCCGCGATCGAAAGGGCCGCTCCCGGAGTCCCCTGCTTCGAGGTGGACGCGGCAGCGCGCCGCGTCATCGAAAAGGCGGGCTACGGTGAGTACTTCACGCATCGCCTCGGACACGGGCTCGGCATCGACGTACACGAGCCACCGTACATGGTCGCCCACAACCGGACCGTGCTCGAGCCGGGCATGACCTTCACGTCCGAGCCCGGGATCTATCTGCCCGGCCGCTTTGGCGTGCGCATCGAAGACGACGTGCTCGTCACCGAGAGAGGCGCGGAGTCCCTGTCTCCCCGAGTCAAACGGCTGGAACCCATCGAAGCGTAAGACGCAGTTCTCCTTCACGGAGGGGTGGCCGCGGAGCGCTCGCAGGAGACTTCTCCGTCTGCGCGCGCTGCTCTTCGTACGCGGCTCCTCGCCGCAAGAGCGAGTCGACGTCCATCGGTCGATGCGCGCGGATTTCCGGGGGAGAGGAACCGATGATTCAATGAACCGATGAAGTCATTGCTCCTGATTGCCCCGCTGATCCTCGCGGGCGCGCTGTCGCCCGAAGCCCAGACCACTCCCCTCGAGCTGGAGGAGGCTTCCGAGGCGGCCCGGCGGGCTGCGATATCGGCGATCAGCGGGCCGCGGGGTTCGTTTCTGGAGTCTCTCGACGTGGACGGGCTTCTTACGGGTCGCGTTGGTGCGGCGGCCTGGCGCGGCTTGTCGGAGTCTGACCGGAAGCTTCTCCGATCAGCCGTCCGGGAGCGTTTCCACGGAATGCTCGCGCCTCCGCGGCCGGTGCCGGGTGAGATCGTGTGGTCAGCGGCTGTCCCTGCAGCTTCCGGCGGTGTGAACGTGCTGCTCGGACTGAGTCTGGAGGGAAAGACCTTGAAGACCCGGTGGGTGATGCAACGCTCGGGCTCCCTCTGGCGCGTGCGCGATGTTGTCCTTTCCGACCCGGGCATCTCGCTCGCGGAAGAGACGCTCTCGACGCTGGGACCGCAACCCGTTCGCGTCCGGCGGCGGGCGGCTGTGGCGCGCAGGGAGATCCTGCCGCTCCTGTCCGCGCTGCCGGTGATCCTGCTTATCGTCGTGCTCGCCGCTCCGAGGCTCCCCCCGCCGCGCCGGAAGTACCTGTATGTGGCGGCGTCGGCTGCCGCAGTCGTTTTTCTGGCCGGCGCGGCCGTCGCTGTCGCTCGCCTCGTCCGGCGGCCGTACGCCATCGAAATGATCCCGGCCGGGCAGCCCTGGCGAAAGTCCGAAGAGCTGGCATTGAAGGCAGAGCACGAGGGCCTCACCGCGCAGGCACGCCAGTTCTGGGAGCGGGCGATTGCCGCCGGCGAGCCTCCCGGGCCCGTTGCCTACGAGATGGGCCTCGCGGCGAAGCGACGCGGCGACATCGAGGCCGCCCGGGCTTTCTTCCAGCGCGCTCTCGAGACATCCGCTCCAGCCCCGGGCGCTGCGCGGGAGTTGGCGGCTCTGGCTGCGGAGCAGGGACGCCTGCCGGAAGCCGAGCGGGAGATCTCCTGGTATCTGGCCCTCGCCGGGCCGGACCCGGAGTCTCTCTCGCTCGAGGCCGTCGTCAAGACGAACCTCGGCAAGACGGCGGAAGCCGTCCAGGCCATCGCCGAGGCCCGACGCCTGGTGGGGGGTGGAGCGCAGGGCGCGGAACTGGAGGCCAAGATCCGGGCGCGGGCGGGAGACGCCGCGGGCACCGTCGCCGCGCTGCGCCCGCTGGCTCGGAAAGGACCCCTGGACCGCAACGCGCTACGAGCCGATCCCGCGTACCTTCCCATCGCGACCGATCCCGACTGGGTGAACTTTCTGAATGAGAAATTGAAGGAATGAAGGATTGAAAGATCGAGGGATTGGGCCCAATCTGGCGATCGTCAATCCTTCAATCGTCAGTTACTTCAACGAGGCCCGGATCGTCTTCTCGCCTGTGCCGCCGTAGAAGGACACCAGAGCCGACACGAGCGCCTGCGCGACCCTGTCGCGGTAGCCGCGCGTGACCAGGAGCTTGCGATCTTCGGGGTTGTTCAGGTTGCAGACCTCGATCAGCACGCGCGCCGGGATGCGGTTGTAGCGGAGAATCGCCGGAACCCATTCCCGCCCGCCGCGGATCACGTTGCGGCGCACGGGCTGGAAGGCGTGCAGGGGCAGCGCGGCGGTCCGGAAGGCTCTCACGATGTTCTCGGCGAGGTCGCGCGAAACGCCTTCGGCCTTGATCCTCTCGCGCCGGGAGAAGGAGACCCGAGGAGCTTCGCGCACCTCGCTGCGCACCGAATAGACCGCGCCGCTCCTCTGGAAAGCATTCCGCAGGAACCGTTCGCCCGGGATGTACACCATGAGTCCCCTCACGGCCGGATGGAGCGAATCGGCATGGAACGACACGAAGACGGTCCGGTCTTCAGAGCCACCCCTCCTCTCGACGTCTCTCAGGACGGCGTTGGCCAGGTACCAGCGCAGGTTGACTCCGGCGACTGGGTCCTCCAGGGGATAGGGAGGATGCGTCAGAACCCGCGCCGTCCTGGCGTCTGCCACGGCGTCGGCGGGGCGCCGGCGGCAGGGAGCCTTCCCCTGCACTGTCGCGACGACCTGGGCTTTCGTGTGCTCGCGCAGGAGAGTTTCCACGCGGCAGGCGATGTCGTACACGTAGCGCGCCTCCTCGACGCCGTCCACTACCGCTCCGATATCGCGCCCGCCGTGGCCAGCGTCCAGCACGAACGTCACGCCCGAAAGATCGGCCGCGCGCACGCGGTTGACGAACTGCTCGGCCTCGAGCCTCGCCTTGTCGTCCGCGATGCGGGCCGGGTCGTCCGGCGGCCGGAATTCCGGGGCGAGATCCTCGATAGGAATCTTGACAGCGTAGTCGGCCGGGATCGCCCGCACATCCCCGATGCCGTTTCTCGCGGCGATCTCCGACGCCTTTGCCCTCACGTCCTCCGCGTGGAGCCGCCCGGTGAAGCGGATGACCACCGAAGTGTAGAGCGCCTCCCCCCGTTTCAGGCGATAGACGGCGTAACGGCCCCTCTCGTCCCGGCCGTACTCGAGCGGCGCCTCGGGCGCGGAGGCCGCCGCCGCGGCGATGCGGAAGGCGGGCAGCAGCAGGCGGGAGGGGATGCGCACGACCTGCCCCGTCTCGGTCGGAAGCGCGGCGATTTGCGTCTCCTCGCGGATGGAGCGGTAGTTGGATCCGTCCCCCGTGAACCACTCGGCGATCCGCCAGAGGCTCTCGGGATGACCTGCCGGCGACGTTACGAGATGCGTCCACTCTTTCGCGTCCCCGTGGTCCTTGGGAAAGAGAGCCTCCATGGCGATGCGGCGGTAGTTGTCGGAGAGCAGGCGGTACGGAACGCGCACGAAGACGTCTTTGCGCAGGAGGTTCATACCGCCGTTGCCGGTCAGGATCTCCTTCTTGGTCGCCGGGTCGTCACTGAACCGCTTCACGAAGGCGTCCAGCGCCTCGCCCGGGAGAGGCCGCGCCGAGAGAAAGACTCCTTCGTCTTCCTCGATCGAGACGCGAAGTTCGTCGCTGATCTTCACGACCTTCGCCGAATCCGCGGCCGCGGCGTCGGGCGTGAGGAGTCGTAAGATGTAAAACGAAAAAGATAAAACGAAGCTCGGAGAGAACCGGCCACGGTCACGTTTCACATTTGACGTTTTACGTTTCACGACTGAGACCGGAGGCCGGGCGGCAAGTCGTCCGGGAAGTTCACCTGGCGCTCGAAGGCACGGGCCGCGGCGAAGAGAGTCTCCTCACCGAACCGGCGTGCCATGATCTGGATGCCGAGCGGCAGATTCCCACGGGACAGGCCCGAAGGAATCGAGATGGCCGGGAGTCCCGCCAGGGACGCCGGAACCGTGAAAACGTCGGAGAGGTACATCGTCAGCGGGTCATCCACTTTTTCTCCCAGCCGGAATGCCGGCGCCGGGATCGTCGGACATACGATCACGTCCACCTCTTCGAAGGCGCGCTCGAAGTCTTCGAGCAGGAGCTGCCTCGCCCGCATGGCCCGGCCGTAATAGGCGTCGTAATACCCGGCCGACAGTGCGAAGGTGCCCAGCAGGATGCGTCTCTTGACCTCCGGACCGAAACCCGCCGTCCGGTTCTCGACGTAGAGGGAGAGAAGACTCGAATCGTTCCGCCGCGGCCCGTAACGCACGCCGTCGAACCGCGCCAGATTCGAAGACGCCTCGGCGCTGGCCACAACGTAGTAGATCGCGATCGCGGCCGGCGCGTGCGCCACGGACACTTCGCTCACCCGGGCGCCGGCATCCTCGAAGGCGCGGCGCGCCTCCGCGAGATTGGCCGCGACCTCGCCGTCCAGACCTTCGACGTCCGCCTCCGCGAGGAAGCCGATCTTCAGATCCCCGACCCCGCGCTCGAGCGCCGATTCCGGGTCTCCCGGCGATTCCCGTGATGTCGTCGAATCGAGCGGGTCTTCACCCGCGAGGACGCGATAGAGCCGGGCGGCATCCGAGACGTTCGTCGTGAGCGGACCAATCTGATCCAGAGAAGAGGCAAAGGCCACCAACCCGTAGCGCGACACCCGGCCGTAGGTTGGTTTGAAGCCGACGATCCCGCAACAGGCCGCGGGCTGGCGGATGGAGCCGCCGGTGTCGGAACCTAGGGCCCCGGAGACCATGCGCGAGGAGACTGCGGCCGCGCTGCCTCCCGAAGAACCTCCCGGGATGCGCTCCCTGTCCCAGGGATTGCGCGTCTGCTGGAAGGCGCTGTTCTCGGTCGAGGAGCCCATGGCGAACTCGTCCATGTTGGTCCGGCCGATGAAGACCGCTCCTTCCCTCCGGAGCCTCGCGATTGCCGTCGCGTCGCCCGGCGGGCGGTATCCCTGCAGGATCTTCGAGGCGCAGGTCGCGGTTCTTCCCGCCACCCACATGTTGTCTTTGATGGCCATGGGCACTCCGGCAAGGGCGAGACTCTCCCCCGCCTCGACGCGGGCGTCGGCCCTTTTCGCTTCCTCGAGGGCCTGCTCGGCCGTGACCTCCAGGAAAGCCAGGACACTGGCGTCCGTTTCCCCGATTCTGGAGAGTGCTTCCTGCGTGACTTCGACCGCAGAGCGACGCCGCGACGACACATCCCGCGCGATCGAGATCACCTTTCCGGGCATCCCCCTCAAGACGGATGGCCCCGGCGTCTCACGACTTGCCTCCTCCCACGACCCGAGGCACCGCGCCGTACCCGTGCAGGAGGCGAGGCGAATTCTCTTCCAGCGCTTTCTGCCCGGATCCGGGTGCCGGAGTATCTTCACGAAGCGGCGTGGCGGCGAATTCGGGCGGACGCCGAGGCTCCTCCCGAATCTCCTTCAATTGGTCGATGTAAGAGAGAATGCGGGCGAGCTGATGGGTCAAGCCGGGAAGCTCCTCGTCGGGCACGCGCAACCGGGCGAGTGCCGCAACGTGGCGCACGACCTCCGGGCTGACGGGGGAAGACTCGGAGGACACGCCGATAATTGTAAGGCTTTTTGATTGTCTTTCCGAATAGGAACAAGCTTTCTGTCTCGAAACCCGAAGAAAGAAGGCGGTCGAGGTTCCCGGCCCGGCGCGGCGGCCGGGGCGGCCTCGATCGCCCGGCGCGCGGAGATCCGGGCACTCGCGGCAATCGCTTCCCGGCTCAATCAGCGAGTGTGGATCGTCGGCGGCGCCGCGCGTGATCTGCTGCTCGACCGCGCCGTGCCCGAGGTGGACGTCGCCGTGTCGGGAGACGCGAGAGTCCTCGCCCGCGCGATGGAGAGCGCCGGCCTTGGCCGCGCCGTGCCTCTCTCACAAAGCTCTCCCCGGGTGTTCCGCGTCGCGGGCAGGCGCGAGGTGGACCTGGCGGAGATCGGAAGCGCTTCGATCGAGGAAGACTTGAAGCGCCGCGACTTCACCGTCAACGCGATGGCGTTCGACCTGATGACGCGTCAATGGCTCGACCCGTTCGGCGGCCGGGAAGACCTCGCCGCCGGGCGGTTGAGAGCCGTCTCGCCGCAGAACCTCGAGGAGGACCCTCTGCGCGTCCTGAGGGCCGCGCGCTTCCTAGCGACCCACGAGCTTGCCCCCGATGCCGGGACGTCAAGAGCCTGCCGGCGAGTCGCTCCGAGACTCGCGGAAGTCGCCGACGAGCGCATCCGCGCCGAATGGGTCAAGATGTTCGAGGCACACCGCGCCGCGCCTGCCTTGCGTTGGGCGTTCCGAGCGCGTCTTCTCGGGCCGGCGCTGCGCGTCGGACGATCTCAGGCGCGAAGTCTTGCCCGCTCGGCTGCTCTTTTCGATGCACCTTCCATCCGGCGGAAGGAACCGGCGAGCCGCCGGCGGCTGCGTCTTGCTCTCCTGTGCGCGCGGTTCCGACTCGCACCCGGCGCGGCCGCCGCCTGGCTCACGGAGCGCCGCTACGGGCGATCCGAGGCCGGCGATGTCGCGGCCCTTCTGACGCTCGTGTCCGCCGCGCGCGAGGCTGGCACGCCCCGGAGGCAGTGGGCCTGGGTCCGCGATTCCGGTCGCCTCGCCGCCGAGGCGCTCACGCTCTTACGCGTTCTGTACCCTGCCTCCCGGCCTCGCGCGCGGGCCCTTTCCCGGCGCGTCGCTGCCGCCCGCCGGCGCGGACCCGCGGTTTCCGGCGCCGACGTCCTCGAGTGGCTGCGGATCTGTCCCGGTCCGCAGGTTGGAAGGCTGCTCGCCGATCTGCAAGTCGAGATTCTGAGCGGGACGGTGCGCACGCGCCGGAAAGCACGCGCCTGGCTTCGCTCCCGACTCTCAACTCCTTCACCGCTATAATCGGCCTCCTTGACACTCACAGACCTGCTCAAGTTCGCCGCGAGGAAGGACGCTTCCGACCTTCATCTGAAGCCCATGCTGCCTCCGCTGCTGCGGATCAAGGGACGGCTGATCCCGGTCAACACCGAGGTCCTTCAGCCCGCGGATCTGGAGCGAATGCTGCTCGAGATCCTGAGTCCCGCCCAGAAGCAACGGCTCGAGCAGAACCAGTCTGTGGACCTCGGCTATGGACTGCCTGGGGTCGCCCGCTTCCGGACGAACCTCTACAGGCAGCGAGGAGTGCTTGCCGCCGCCTTCCGGCGAATCTCGTTTCACATCCGCCGCGCCGCCGACCTCGGCCTGCCCGACATCGTCGAGACCTTCGCGCGTCTGCCGGCGGGGTTCGTGCTCATCACCGGGCCGACCGGTTCGGGCAAGTCCACGACTCTCGCCGCGATCGTCCAATCGGTGGTGGACACCCGGCCGGTCCACGTCGTGACGATCGAGGACCCGATCGAGTACCTCTTCCCCGCGGGCAAGGCCGCGATCTCGCAGCGCGAGGTCGGCACCGATACGCCGAGCTTTCCCGAGGCCCTGAAAAACCTGATGCGGCAAGACCCGGACGTGATCATGATCGGCGAGATGCGCGACTGGCAGACGGTCCAGACCGCGGTCACGGCCGCCGAGACGGGGCACCTCGTCTTCTCGACCCTTCATACCAACAGCGCGGGCCAGTCCATCGATCGGATCATCGACACCTGCCCCGCGAGCCAGCAGCAACAACTGCGCTCTCAGCTCGCCTTGGTTCTCAAAGCCATCGTGTCGATGAGGCTCATTGACAAATCCGATGGGTCGGGACTGACGCCGGCCTGCGAGATCATGATCACGTCCCCGAAGATCGCCAAGCACATCGAGTTGGGCGAGACAAAGGAGATCCTGCCGGAGATCGAGTCCTCGGTCGGCTATTACCACATGCAGTCCATGAACCAGTCGCTCCTGGCGTTGCTCGTCAACGGGAGGATCACGTACAGGAGGGCCATGGAGCTTTCCACCGACCCGGAAGATCTGTCGCTCAAGCTTCGGAAGCTCTTTCCTCAGATCGAGGATTCCCAACGAGGAGGCTCTATGCCGTCGGACAATGATTTTTCGGCGATCGTCCAGCTCATGGACACCAAGCACCTCTACGAGGAGCAGGAGGAGAGATGGAAGCTCCGAATCGCCGACAAGGACGCCGAGATCGCCCGGTACGCCGAACAATTGAACCAGGCGCAGCACCAATACGAAGGGCGCGACCAGGTCATCGACGGCCTCGAGGAGGAGATCGGGCGGCTGAAGGCCGAGAGCGAACGCCTCCAGCGCGAGAATCAGGCAAAGATCACGCAGTTGAACGAACGCATCAAGGAACTCAACCAGCGCGTCCTGACCGCCGAACAGCCCAAAGTCGCCCAGGGAGGCTTCTTCAAGAAATGAATTGGCGGGCGATGCCGCGCGCCTATTCATCCCGTAGGGGAGGGGCTTGCCCCTCCCGCGCTCTCGGACCTGCCGGATTGTCGTCCTACGGCGCGGGAGCACCGCGGGCTCCCCGAGGGGTCTTCGAGGCGAACGAGGCGACGATCGCCCCAAAGGCTCCTCCCGCCACGTCCGCGGCGACGTCTTCCCCCTCCATCGAGCGCCCCGGGATCCAGGACTGGTGCACTTCGTCGGCCACGCCCCAGACCGCCAATGCCCCGACGATCGCGAGCACGCGAGCCAGCGAGAATCCCGCCCGCCCCGCCCAACATGCCCCAGCAGAGCGCCAGGCGCCTGGCGCGGCGCATCGGGTGATCGGGTGATCGGGTCATCGGGTGATTAGGACTCCTGGCGATCACCCGATCGTCAATCGCCGATCACCCGATTCCTTCCTACTCTCCCCTTTTCGTGTGTCCCGTTCGGCTCGGGCCCTTCGCGGGGACCTGCTTGGAGGGCTTCGCGCCTTTCTTCTCGCCGCGCTGAGGCTTTCCACTCTTCAGAGGCTTCTTCGGAGCGGCCTCCGCTTTCTCTTCGGCGCCCTTCTGAGCCTCCGGCTTCTGCTTGCGTACCGTTTCGACCCGCCCGCCGGCGGCTCGCCGGGCGCGGTCGGAAAGCGATTCCTTCCTCGGCGCCTTCTCCTTGGGCTCGAAGCGGTAGTCCACGAACTCGAGAATCGCCGCCTCCGCGCTGTCTCCGGGGCGCGCTCCCAGCCGCAGGATCCGCGTGTATCCCCCCGGCCGGTCCACGAAGCGCGGGGCGATCTTTTCGAAAACCTTCTTGACCGTGCTCCGATCGGGAATCCACCGCGCCACCTTCCGGCGCGCGGCCACGCCGTCGCTCTTGGCGGCGGTGATCAGGCGCTCGGCGAGCGGACGCAGTTCCTTGGCCTTGGTCAGCGTCGTCTGGATTCGCTCGTGCGTCATCAGCGAGGCGAGCTGGTTGGAGAACATGGCCAGACGATGAGAGGTCGTGCGGCGGAGCTTGCGACCGGCTCGGTTGTGCATCATGGCGGTCTTACTCGCTCCTGGCTTCGGCCGGCTCGAGCTGCATGCCGAGCGACAGTCCCATCGGCCTCAGGATGTCCCGGATCTCGTTCAAGGACTTGCGGCCGAAGTTCTTCGTCTCGAGCATGTCCCGTTCGCTCCTCTGAACCAGGTCCCGAATCGTCCGGATGCCCGCGTTCTTCAGGCAGTTGGCGCTGCGCACGGACAGCTCCAGCTCGTCCACGCTGCGGTTCAAGTACTCTGCCAGGTTCTCCGGCAGTTCTCCTTCGGCCGCGCCTTCGAGGGAGGTCTCGTGCTCGGCGTTGACGAAGATCGTCAGGTGGTCTCGCAGGAGCGTGGCCGCGAGCCCCACCGCGTCCACGGGTGAGACGGTCCCGTTGGTCCAGACTTCCAGCACCAGCCGGTCGTAGTCAGTGGCCTGGCCGATACGCGCCGCTTCCACGTGGTAATTGCAGCGGCGCACCGGCGAATGGACCGAGTCGATCGGGATGTAACCGATCCCCATGTCCTCGTCGAAGTTCTTGTCCGCCGAAACGTAACCGCGCCCGATCGACACTCGCATCTCCATCTGGAGCTTGCCGTTCTCCGACAGCGTCGCGATCGGCGCCTCCGGCTCCAGAATCTCGATCGACGAGTCTCCCTGCAGATCGGCCGCCGTCACCTTCCCCTTGCGCTCGACGTCGAGTGTCAGGATCTTCTCCTCGGTCGTGTGCATCTTGATGGGTATCTGCTTCAAGTTGAGGATGATGTCCGTCACGTCCTCGACGACTCCCGGCAGCGAGGAGAACTCGTGCAGGACGCCTTCGATCTTGACCGCGGTGATCGCGGCGCCCTCGATCGAGGAGAGCAGCACGCGCCGGAGAGCGTTGCCGACCGTCGTGCCGAAGCCGCGCTCGAACGGCTGGGCGTAAAACTTCCCATACGTTCCCGACAGTGTCTCGTTCTCCACCTCGAGCCGCTTCGGTTTCTGAAAACCTTTCCAGAGTGTCATGTTTCTTCTTCCTCCGTCCTTGCCGGACGATTTGTTACTTCGAATAGAGCTCGACGATCAACTGCTCCTGGATCGGAAGCTTGATGTCCTCGCGCTTGGGGAGCTCCACGACCGTCCCCGAGAAGGTCTCTGGAGAGAGATCCAACCACCCCGGAACGCCGCGGGCGCGGGCGGTCTCGACCGAGGCCTTGATCTGTTCGTTGACCCTGCTCTTTTCCTTGATCGCCACGACCTGGCCCTTGCTGACCCGGTATGACGGGATCGAGACCTTCCCGCCGTTGACCGTGACGTGGCCGTGGCGCACGAGCTGACGCGACTGCGCCCGCGACGCCGCAAAACCCAGGGCGTAGACGACGTTGTCCAGGCGCCTCTCAAGCTCCTCGAGGAGGTTCGCTCCCGTGATTCCCTTGCGGCGCTCGGCGCGCGCGAAGGTGAGCCGGAATTGCCCCTCGAGAAGGCCGTAGATGCGCTTGACCTTCTGCTTCTCGCGAAGCTGAATGCCGTAGCCCAGGAGCTTCGAGCGCCGGCGGCCATGCTGCCCCGGCGGGTAGTTGCGCCGCTCGATGGCGCATTTGTCCTTGAAGCAGCGGTCCCCTTTCAGGAACAGCTTCATCCCTTCGCGCCGGCACAGCCGGCAAACCGATTCAGTGTATCGAGCCACTTTCAGTTCTCCCCAGGTCCCTCGTTTGTTTACGTCCTTCCTCCCGGCCGGGTCCTGTGAGCCGGTTTACAGACAGGATTCGCGCTTCGCGCGAGTCCTAGCTAAACGCGACGCCTTTTCCTCGGGCGGCAACCATTGTGCGGGATCGGCGTCGTGTCCTTGATGGACTTGATATCGAGCCCATTGGCCTGCAGCGCCCGGATGGCCGACTCGCGGCCGGCGCCGGGCCCCGTCACGCGCACGTCCACGGACCGTACGCCGTGTTCCTTGGCGCCCTCGGCACAGTTGGCCGCGGCGAGCTGGGCGGCGAAAGGCGTCCCCTTGCGAGAGCCCTTGAAACCGATGCGGCCGGCCGACGACCAGGCCAGCACGCCCCCCTCCTGGTCCGCCACCGTAATGACGGTGTTGTTGAAGGACGCCTGCACCGTGGCGATCGCGTGCGGGATGTTCTTCTTTTCCTTCTTCGCCGCGCGCGGGCGCTTGCCCTTCCCCTTGACGGGCTTTTCCGGCGTCGCTGTTGTTGTCGTGGCTTCAGCCATGTGTTCCTCTCTAGTCCCTGTCCGCTGTCGGCTTTCAACTAAGAAATGACAGCGCAGCTGTCATTTCTTGGTGGCCTTCTTCTTCCCGGCGATCGTCTGCTTGCGCGGCCCCTTTCGTGTGCGGGCGTTGGTGTGCGTGCGCTGCCCTCGCACGGGCAGGTTGCGGCGATGCCGCATGCCCCGGTAACACCCGATGTCCATCAGCCGCTTGATGTCCATCGAGATGTCCTTGCGCAGGTCGCCCTCGACCTTGACGTCGTCGGTAATGACCTTGCGGATTCGCACGACTTCTTCCTCGGAGAGGTCCTTGACCCGCGTGTCGGGCCGCACGTCCGCCTTCTCGAGGATGAAGTTCGACTTCGGCCGACCAATCCCGTAGATGTAGGTCAGCCCGATCTCAACTCTCTTGTTCAGCGGCAGATCCACTCCAGCAATGCGCGCCATATTCAGTTCCTTCTAGCTCTCAGCTGTCAGCTCTCAGCCTGCGAGGGCCCGGCCCCATTCCCGGCTGATGGCTGATAGCTGAAAGCTGACAGCTCTTTATCCCTGCCTCTGTTTGTGCTTGGGGATCGGACAGATTACACGGACGACCCCCTTTCGATGCACGATCTTGCACTTGACGCAAATCTTTTTGACCGACGCTCTGACTTTCACTGTAGATGATCCGTCCCCGCGTCAGGTCGTATGGCGACAGCTCGACGAGCACCTTATCGCCGGGGAGGATCCGGATGAAGTTCTTCCGCATCTTTCCCGAAATGTGCGCCAGGACCTGATGTTTGTTCTCCAGCTCCACCTTGAACATGGCATTGGGCAGCGGCTCCACGACCGTGGCCATGACCTCGATCGCCTCCTCCTTGGACACCCTACTCTCCGACCGCGGCGGCGCGCGGGGCGGTCTCCCCCGCCTTCATCAGCGCCGACTCCTGCAGCCGCCCGAGCCCCAGGATGACCGCGCCCTGCGGCCCGATGGCGACGGTGTACTCGAAGTGGGCCGAAGCGCTGCCGTCCCGAGTCCGCACCGTCCAGCCGTCGCGGTCCACGGTCACCTCGGCTCTTCCCAGGTTGAACATCGGTTCGATCGCGATGACCATGCCGCTTTTCAAGACTCCCCCTCGCCCTCCCGGACCGTAGTTGGGAATCTGCGGCTCCTCGTGCAACGCCGTCCCGACGCCGTGGCCGACGAAGTCGCGAACGACGCCGTAGCCGCCGGCCAGGGCCACGGATTCGACGGCCGCGCCGATGTCGGATACCCGGTTGCCAGGCCGCGCCGCGGCGATTCCCCCATCGAGACCCCTGCGGGTCGTCTCGAGCAGCCGGACCCGTTCGGAGCTGATCCTGCCGACCGGCACTGTCCGGGCGGCGTCACCGTAGTAGCCGTCCACGATCGCGCCGCAGTCAACGCCGACGATGTCCCCTTCTTTCAAAGAACGTTTGCCCGGGATGCCGTGCACGACCTCGTCATTGATGGACGTGCAGAGAGTCTTCGGATATCCCCTGTACCCCACGAAGGCCGGGCGGGCGCCGTGCCGGCGGATCTCCGCCTCGGCGACCCGGTCCAGATCCTCGGTGGTGACCCCGGGAGCCACGGCTTTTTCCACGGCGTCGAGAGTCTCCAGGACGACCCGCGACGCTTCTTCGAGCTTCAGAAGCTCAGCGAAACTCCGGATCGTGATCATCCCGGCCCCTGAACAGCAACCGCCGGCGCAACCGCGCGGCTGATCCGATCCGCGATCTCCGAGACCTCTCCGACTCCGTCCACGTCCGTGAGCAAACCCCGCCGGCGGTAGAACTCGGTGAGCGGCTCCGTCTTCTGGCGGTAGACCCGGAGACGCTCCAGGACCGTCTCCCGGCGGTCGTCGGAGCGGTTCTCCTGTCCCGACCGCCCTGCCAACCGATCGATCAGAACCGCCTCAGGGACCGACAGGTTGACAACGCTCGAGAGCCGTTTTTCATTTCCTTTCAGGAGGCCGTCCAGGGCCACCGCCTGTTCGACCGTTCGCGGGAACCCATCGAGGAGGAATCCCGGACGGGCGTCCGGCTGAGAGATCCGCTCGCGAATCAGCCCGATCATGAGGTCATCCGACACGAGTTCCCCCGCCTCCATGACGGCTTTCGCCTGCAGGCCCAGAGGCGTCCCCTCGCGCACGGCCGTCCGCAGCATGTCGCCTGTGGAGATCGCGGGGACCCTCAGGCGCTCCGCCAGAAGCTTCGCCTGCGTTCCTTTGCCGCTGCCCGGAGGACCCAGGAAAACGATGCGCATCAGCTCGATTTCCTCATGGACCTATCCGCGGCGTCCACGGATGCGGCTCTTTTTCAGGAAGCCCGTGTAGTGGTGCTCGACGAGCTTTGATTCGACCTGCTGGACGGTGTCCATAGCCACGCCGACCACGATCAAGAGCGACGTTCCGCCGAAGTAGAAGTTGAAGCCGAAGCCCTGTGTGAAGAAGCGCGGCAGGGCCGCATCGAGCGTGGGCCCGATCCAGGGGAGGCTCTGCACCTTGAAGCCGCTCGAGAGGAACTCCGGCAGGAGAGCGACGAAGCTCAGGTACACCGCCCCGACGATCGTCAGCCGTGACAGAACCGTGTCGATGTAGTCGGCGGTCTTCTTGCCCGGCCGGATTCCCGGAATGAAGCCGCCGTATTTGCGCATGTTGTCGGCGGTGTCCACCGGGTTGAAGACGATCGACGTGTAGAAGTAACAGAAGAAGAGGATGCCCACGCCATAGAGGACCACGTACAGCGGCTGTCCCTGCGAGAGGGAGCTCGCCACCTTCTTCATCCAGTCCGCTCCGACGAAGTTGGAAAAGTAGTAGGGGATCTGAAGAATCGAGATCGCGAAGATGATCGGGATGACGCCGCCGGTATTGACCCGGAGAGGAAGGTACGTGTTCTGCCCGCCGTAGACCCGGCGTCCCACGACCCGTTTGGCGTACTGGACCGGGATGCGTCTCTGCGCCCGCTCGACGAAGACGATCAACGCAACGATGCCCGTCATGAAGACGAGCACCATGATGAGCGTCAGGATCGAGAGGTTGCCGCTCCGGATCGACTCGAACAGGCCGAAGATCGCGGAGGGGAGGCGCACCACGATTCCCGCGAAGATGATGAGCGAGATCCCGTTGCCGATGCCTCTCTCGGTGATCTGCTCGCCCAGCCACATGATGAAGATCGTTCCGGTCGTGAGCGTCAGAACCGTCATCAGCCGGAAGCTCCAGCCGGGATGCGGGATGAGGTGGGCGCCTCCGGGGGTCACCTGCTTCTCCAGCCAGAGCGCGATGCCCGTCGCCTGGATGAAGGAGAGGAGCACCGTCCCGTAGCGCGTGTACTGCGTGATCTTCTTGCGCCCCATCTCTCCTTCCTTCGAGAGCTTCTCGAGGTAAGGCCAGACGACCGTCAGGAGCTGCAGGATGATCGACGCGGAGATGTAGGGCATGATCCCGAGGGCGAACACCGAGAGCCGGCGCAGCGCCCCGCCCGAGAAGATGTCGAGGAAGCCGAAGAGAGAGCCGGCGGTCGCGCGGAAGAACTCGTTCATCGACGCCGGATCGATTCCGGGCGTGGGGATGTGCGCTCCCAGGCGGTAGACGGCCAGCAGCAGGAATGTGAAGATGACCCGCTTGCGCAGGTCGGGCACGGAAAAGATGTTGGCGAAGCTCTGGAAGGCGCTCACCGGGGAATCACCTCGCAGCGTCCTCCCGCGGCCTCGATCGAAGCGCGGGCGCCAGCCGAGAACTTGTGCGCCGAGACGGTCAGGGCCTTGTTGATCGTGCCGTCGCCCAGGATCTTGACCGGCCGCGTCTTGCGCGCCAGTCTCTTCCGGGCCAGTTGCTCCGGCGTCACAGCCGCGCCGGCCTCGAACCGGTCGAGGTCGGAGATGTTGACGATGTCGTATTCCACGCGGAAGATGTTGGTGAAGCCCCGCTTCGGCACGCGCCTGTGGAGAGGCATCTGCCCCCCCTCGAAGCCCCGCTGGTGGCGGTAGCCGGTGCGGGACTTCTGCCCCTTGTTGCCACGCCCGGCCGTCTTGCCATGGCCGCTGCCGGGCCCCCGGCCGACCCGCTTGCGGACATGCGTCGCTCCGGGCGACGGGCGCAGATCGTGGATGCCGGCAAAGACCCCCGCCGGCGAGGCCGGCGCCGACAGAACCTCGGGGAAAGGCGCGCCGGCTGCCGTTTCCTGTTTTTCCTTGCGCGCCTTCGCGGGCTGCCGCGCCGCCTTGCGGACCGGCCGGGCGGCCGCCGCTCTCTTCGCCGGACGCTTCGCCTTGCTCTTGTCCGCCGCCGCTCTCGCGGAGGCGGACTTTTTCGTGTCTTTCTTTTCGGCCATCGACTAGTCCTTCACGATCTCGACCAGGTGCCGCACCTGCTGGACCATTCCCCGAATAGCCGGATCGTCCGGCCGGACGATCCGCTGCCCGAGCCGGCGGAATCCGAGGCCGTGGAGCGTCGCCTTGTGCTTCCTGGGCGTGCAGATGCCGCTCCTGACCCAGCGGAGGGTCACGGTCTTGGCCGCCGACTTCCTCGCACGGGGCGGCGCTTTCGCCTCGGGCGGATTCGATTTCTCCGGCTCGCTCACGCCTTCGTCTCCCTCTCGGCCGCGGCCACGCCGCGGCGCTTGCGCAATTCGTCCTCATTCTTCAACCGAAGGAGCCCGTCGAACGTCGCCTTGATCACGTTGTGCGGGTTGGTCGTCCGCAACGACTTGGTCAGGATGTCCGCGACGCCGACCGACTCAAGCACCGCGCGCACGGGCCCGCCGGCGATGACGCCGGTCCCGGCGGCGGCGGGCTTGAGCAAGACACGTCCAGCGCCGTAGCGGCCCAGGACCGTGTGCGGAATCGTCGTCCCTTTCAGGCTGATCGCCTGCATGTTCTTCTTGGCCATCTCGATCCCCTTCTTGATGGCCATCGGCACTTCCTTGGCCTTTCCGGAGCCGTAGCCGACCCGACCCTGCCCGTCTCCGACAACGACGAGGGCCGAGAAGGAGAAATTCTTGCCTCCCTTGACGACCTTGGTGACGCGGTTGATGTGGACGACGCGGTCAATCAACTCGCGCCCCTGCGCGTCCCGCTCTTTTTCCCGTTCGCGCGGCGGGCGGGAGGGTCCCCGGTTGCTGTTCATTGGTTCTCCATGGCTCTCAAAACTCCAGTCCGCCTTCGCGGGCGGCGTCGGCGAGCGCCTTCACCTTACCGTGATAGATGTAGCCGCCCCGGTCAAACACGACTTTCCCGATTCCCTTTTCCCTGGCGCGGTCGGCCACCAGCTTTCCGACCCGCTTCGCGGTACCGATGTTGGCACCAGCCTTGGCTTCCTTCTTCAACCCGGCGTCGAGCGAGGACGCGTGCGCGAGAGTCTTGCCGCTCCCGTCGTCGATGACCTGCGCGTAGATGTGCTTGCCGCTCTTGAAGACCGCCAGTCGCGGACGATCCATCGATCCCCGGACCTTCTGCTGGATGCGAATGCGAACGCGGCGGCGCGCTTCGACTCTCTTCTCCGTCTTCATGGCCTACTTCCCGCCCGCCTTCCCGACCTTGCGCCGGATGACCTCGTCAGCGTACTTGATTCCCTTCGCCTTGTACGGATCGGGAATCCGCAATTTCCGGATCTCGGCCGCGGTCTGGCCCACCTTCTGCCGGTCGGCGCCGGAGACGGAGAGCTTGCCCGCCTTGGCGTCGAGCGCGACCGCGATTCCCTCCGGGATGGGGAAATTCACGGGATGCGAGTAGCCGATCGAGAAGACGATCGCCTTGCCCTTGACCTCCGCCTTGTACCCCACGCCGACGATCTCCAGGTCCTTGGAGAACCCTTTCGTGACGCCCTGGACGGAGTTGGCGACGAGGCTGCGCAGGAGGCCGTGGAACGCCCGCTCGCGAGGCTCGTCGCCGGAGCGGGCGATGCGGACCTCGCCGCCGTCAATCGAGACCGTCAGGCCCGGCGGGATCCGATTGGACAGCTCCCCCTTGGGCCCCTTGACGCGCAGGACGTTCCCGTCCCTGTTCACCTCGACCCCCTTCGGGATCGCGACCGGCATTTTTCCTATGCGTGACACGTGTGTCTTCTCCTACCCTCCGTCGCCGCTTACCAGACGTTGCAGAGGATCTCGCCGCCGAGCTTGGCCTCGCGCGCCTGGCGGCCCGTCAAAATCCCGCGGGAGGTCGAGACGATCGAAATCCCGAGTCCGCCCAGGACCTCAGGGATTCCCTTGGCGGGCGCGTAGACCCTCCGGCCCGGACGGGAGACCCTTTCCAGGCCATTGACGATCGGCTCGCCGTCCGCGTCGTATTTCAGGCCGACCCGCAGCAGAGGGCGCCCCTTCTCCTCGACGCGACGAAAGGAGGTGACGTATCCCTCTTCGGCAAGGACCTTGACGAGGCTCTCCTTGACGCGCGAAGCGGGAATGTCCACGCGCTCGTGGCCTGCCCGCATGCCGTTGCGAAGCCGGTTCAAGAGATCGGTGATCGGATCGCCGGTTGCGTTCATCGCGTCACCACGAAGCCTTGAGCACCCCGGGCAGATATCCCGCCGAAGCGTTCTGACGGAAACAGATGCGGCAGAGCTCGAACTTCCTGTACACGCCCCGCGCCCGGCCGCAGACACGGCAGCGGCGCACTTTGCGCGTCATGAACTTCGGCTTCCTCGCCGCCTTGATTCTCATCGCTCGTCTGGCCATATTCAGTCCTCAGTTCTACGTTCTAAGTTCTACGTTTTACGTTCGGGGTTCGGCGACAACGTAGAACGTCGCACGTCGCACGCTTCGCAGTCATCATTTACCAAAGGGCATACCGAGTTGCTGGAGCAGCACCCGCGCGCGGTCGTCCCGCCCGGCCGTCGTGACGATCGTGACGTTCAGTCCCTTGGACTTGTCCGTCTTCGCGTAATCGATCTCCGGGAAGATGAAGTGGTCCCGGACGCCGAGCGTGTAATTGCCTCTTCCGTCGAAGGCCTTCGTCGAGACGCCGCGGAAGTCGCGCACGCGCGGCAGGGCGATGTTGATCAGCCGGTCGAGGAACTCGTACATCCGTTCTCCGCGCAGCGTGACCCGCGCGCCGATCGGCATCCCGGTCCGCAGCTTGTACGTGGCGATCGATTTCTTGGCCTTTGTCACGACGGCCTTCTGACCGGCGATCGCGGAGAGCTCCTCGACCGCCCCGTCGAGGATCTTCGGGTTGGCGACCGCCTCGCCCAGACCCATATTTAGGATGATCTTCTCCAGGCGGGGAATCGCCATCCGGTTGTCGATCCCGAGCTCTTTGCCGAGCGCGGGAACGACGTCCTTCATGTAACGTTCTTTCAGTCTCGCTGCCATATACGTTCTTTTCGCACTCCTACGCTAAAGCCGCTCCACTCTTCTTGGCGAAGCGCTCCGGTGTTCCCTCGGCGTCGCGCCGCAGCCCGATGCGCGTGCGCGTGTTACGGTCGGGGTCCACGAGCATCACATTGGAGATGTGGATCGGCGCCTCCTTCTCCGAGATTCCTCCGGCGATGTTCTTGGAGGGGTTGGGCCGCACGTGCCGCTTGATCATGTTGACCCGTTCGACGATCACCCGGCCTTTGCCCGGCATGATCTTCAGAATCTTCCCCTGCCGCCCGCGGTCCTTGCCCGCGATGACGACGACCGTGTCGTTCTTCCTGAGCCTCGGGTTCTTCATCACAGCACTTCCGGAGCCAGCGAAATGATCTTCATGAACTTCTTCTCCCGCAGCTCGCGGGCCACGGGGCCGAAGACGCGGGTCCCGACGGGCTCTCCCTCGTTGGAGATCAGGACGGCGGCATTGTCGTCGAACCGGATGTAGGAGCCGTCCCGGCGCCGATGGTTGCGCCGCGTGCGCACGATGACGGCACGCACGACGCGCTTGCCGTGTTTTTCGACGAACGGGGAATCGGGTGCGGCTTCCTTGACCGACGCCGTGATGACGTCTCCCAGTCCCGCGTAACGGCCCGCCGAGCCTCCGCGCATACGAATGCACGCGATCCGGCGCGCCCCCGAATTGTCCGCCACCTCGAGGATGGTGCCCATCTGGATCATGACGCGACCTCGTAAAACGTAAGACGTAAGACGTAAGACGAAGAACCAGGGACGGAGAACGAGCCGCGCGGCACCCGCCACGTTTCACGTTTCACGTTTGACGTTTTACGGCTCATCGTCTGCATCTAGGCATGCGCCTTCACGAGGATGTCTCGCAACACCCAGCGCTTCCTCTTTGAGAGGGGGCGAGTCTCTTCGATGCGGACGCGGTCGCCGACTTTCGCCGTGTTGCCCTCGTCATGCGCCATGAAGCGGCTCGTCCTCTTGATGGTTCTCTGGTAGCGCGCCTCCTGGACCCGGCGCTCAACCTCGACCACGATCGACTTGTTCATCCCGTCCGACACGACCCGGCCGACCTTCGTCTGCCTGGGGCGGTGGCTCTTCGCCGGCCCTGACGTCACTTCCATCATCCCTTCTCCGCCAGCTCGAGTGCCCGGCGATAGGTCTTGACCCTGGCAATGTCGCGCCGCAGGACCCTCAACCGGCTCGGATTCTCCAGCTGACCCGTGGCCTGCTGCAGGCGCAGCTTCCAGGAAGCCTCCTTGAGCTGCTTCTCCTTCTCCGCCAGGTCGTCGAATCCCTGCTGCGCCAGCGTCTCTCTCTCTTTCTTCTTCATCCCATCTCCATCTGGGAATGCCGCGTGATGAAGCGGGTCTTCAACCCGATCTTGTCGGCGGCAAGCTCCAGCGCTTGGCGCGCCTGCGCCTCGTCGAGCCCCTCCATCTCGTAGAGGATCCGGCCCGGCTTGACCACGGCGACCCAGCCTTCGGGCGCCCCTTTCCCCTTGCCCATGCGGGTTTCCGCCGGTTTCTTGGTGATCGGCTTGTCGGGGAAGATGCGGATCCAGATTTTCCCGCCGCGCTTGACGGCGCGGGTCATGGCGATCCGTGCGGCCTCGATCTGACGCGCTGTGATCCAGCCGGGCTCCAGGATCTGAAGTCCCACATCTCCGAAAGCAAGCGTCGAGCCGCGGGTGGCCTTTCCCTTCATCCGACCCCGCTGCTGCTTGCGGTACTTGACCTTCGATGGCATCAACAAGGTTTCGCCCCCGCTTCGCGACGGCGAAACCTAGATGGGCTTCGCCCCCGGAAAAGAGAAGGACGGGGCCGCGCAAAATGCCGCGCGCTTCTCATCGGACCCACTGAATTCATGTTTTCCAAAATTCTTCCGTCTTAATGCCAGGAATCGCGAGCGGCAGCTCGCGATTCCTAGGCGGTCTTTCTTCTCGTCTTGGCCTTGTGTTGCTCGCCTCTGTAGATCCACGTCTTGACGCCGATCTTGCCGTAGGTCGTGTTGGCCTCGGCGAAGCCGTAGTCGATGTCGGCCTTGAGGGTATGGAGGGGCAGGCGACCCTCCTGATACCACTCCGCGCGTGCGATCTCCGCACCGTTCAACCGGCCGGCGCATCGGATCTTGATCCCCTGCGCACCGAACCGCAGGGCCGACTCGATTCCCTTCTTCATGGCGCGGCGGAAAGCCACCCGGCGCTCGAGCTGCAGCGCGATCGACTCCGCCACGAGCTGCGCATCGGTCTCCGGGCGCTGGATCTCGATGATGTTGATGTGGACTTCGGACTTCATCCGCTTCTGGAGCTCGTCGCGGAGCTTGTCCACCTCGGCGCCGCGCTTGCCGATGATGATGCCCGGCCGGGAAGTCTGGATGTTGACCTTCAGCCGGTTGGCGAAGCGCTCGATATCCACTTCGGACACGCCAGCGTGCGACAGCCGCCCCTTCAGCTCCTTGCGCAGCTTGAGGTCCTCGTGCAGGAAGGTCTGATAGTCCTTCACCGAGAACCAGCGCGAGTGCCAGGTGCGGTTGAAACCGAGCCGGAAACCGTACGGGTGGACTTTCTGCCCCATGCTGCTCCTTACCCCTTCACTTGCGACGAGCCGTCGGAAAGCTCGATCGTGAGATGGCTCTTGCGGTGGAGAACCCGGAACGCGCGTCCCATTGGCGCCGGCCGGATCCGCCGCTCCTGCGGTCCCTTGTCCACGAAGATCTTGCGGATGACCAGGTCGTCCACGTCCAGCTGCGCCTCTTTCTGCTCGGCGTTGGCGACCGCCGAACGCAGGGTCTTCAAGATGTCGCGCGCCGCGACCTTGGGCGTGTGCTGCAGGATCGCCACGGCATCGTTGACGGACTTGCCGCGCACGAGATCCGCGACAAGGCGAACCTTCTGGGCCGAGCCTTTCATGTACCGGAGTGTCGCCGTCGCCTTCATCTCATTCTTCCTACGTCTTGGCCGGAGGCGCCGCCGGGGCTGCCGGCGGAGGGGCGGCGCCCGGAGCGCCCGGAGGTCCCCCCACCCTGGCGCCGGTCGCGGCCGCCGCGGCGGCGGCCTCTGCCGCCTTCTTGCCGCTGTGACCCTTGAAGATCCGGGTCGGAGCGAACTCGCCGAGCTTGTGTCCGACCATGTTCTCCGCGACGTACACGGGAATGAACTTTCGCCCGTTGTGCACCGCGATCGTGTGACCCACCATGTCGGGCACGACTGTCGAGCGGCGGGACCAGGTCTTGATGACTTTCTTCTCCCGCGTGGCGTTCAGCGCGGCCACCTTCTTCATGAGGTAGTCGTCCACGAAAGCGCCCTTCTTGATCGAGCGTGCCATGTCTCTCCCTTAACCCTTGGCCTTGCGCCGGCGGACGATGAACCCGTCCGTCCGCTTGTTGTTCCTCGTCTTCATGCCCTTGGTCTTCCAGCCCCAGGGGGAGGTCGGGTGACGCCCGCCTGAGGTCTTTCCTTCACCGCCCCCCATCGGGTGGTCCACCGGGTTCATCGCCACGCCGCGCACGTGCGGGCGGAACCCCAGCCAGCGGTTTCGTCCCGCTTTCCCGATCGAGACGTTCTCGTGCTCGAGGTTTCCGACCTGGCCAATCGTCGCGTAGCACTCGATGTGGACCTCGCGGACTTCGCCCGAGGGCAGGCGCACCTGCGCGTATCCCCCCTCCTTGGCCATGAGCTGCGCGGCCGTGCCGGCGGAGCGCACGAGCTGGCCGCCGCGGCCCCGCTTCAGCTCGATGTTGTGGATCGTCGTGCCGAGGGGGATGCCCTTTAAGGGAAGAGCGTTGCCGGGCAGGATGTCCGCCGAGGGTCCGGACACGACGCGCGCACCGACCTCCAGGCCATTGGGCGCCAGAATGTAGCGCTTCTCGCCGTCCACGTAGTGGAGCAGCGCGATCCGCGCGGTGCGGTTGGGGTCGTACTCGATCGCGGCGACGCGGGCCGGGACGTCCATTTTGTCGCGGCGGAAGTCGATGATCCGGTAGAGGCGCTTGTGTCCGCCCCCCATGAAGCGGCTGGTCTGCCTCCCCTGGTTGTTGCGGCCCCCGGAAGAGCGCAGCCCCACCGTGAGACTCTTCTCGGGGCGCGCGGCCGACAGCTCCACGAAATCGTGAGCCGTCTGGAAACGCCGCCCCGCGGAAGTCGGTTTGTATTTCTTTACGGGCATATCGTCAGACCCCCTCGAAGAACTCGATGGGCTTCTCGCCGGCGGCCAGCCGCACGTAAGCCTTCTTCCAGGCCTTGCGCTGGCCGATGAACTTCCCCATGCGCTTCCACTTCCCCTGACGGTTGGCCAGGCGCACCTGCGCCACCTTGACGCCGAAGAGCTTCTCGACGGCCCTCTGAACTTCGATCTTGTTAGCGCGACGGTCCACTTCGAAGCAGATCGTGTTGGTGGTCTCCTTCAGCCGCGTGGACTTCTCGGAGATCAGAGGGCGGCGGATCAACTGCAGCGGTTCCATCTCTACCCCAGCGTTTGAACGACCCGCGACAGCGCGTCCTGGGAAAGGACCACCGTCGCGTGGCTCATGACGTCATAGACATTGACCGCGAGCGCGTCCACGAGCTTCCACTCGGGGACATTGCGCGAAGCGAGCGCGAGCTTCTCGTTTTCCCGCGAATCCACGAAGAGGGCTTTGCCCTCGACGCCGAGACCGCCGACGGCGGCCTTGAGATCCCTCGTGCGATGGCTTCCCGGGTCCATCGTCTCGATGACCAGGAGTCTTTCCTCGCGCAGTCTCTGCGAGAGAACGGCTCGAAGCGCGTTCTTCTTTTCCCCGACCGACAGACCTTCCGCGTAGGACCGCGGGACCGGGCCGTGTGAGGTTCCACCATGGCGATGGATCGGGGGACGGCCGCCGCCCTGGCGGGCGCGCCCCGTCCCCTTCTGCTTGAACGGCTTCTTGCCGGAGCCGGAGACTTCGCTGCGCGTCTTGGTCTTGTGCGTTCCGCGGCGGCGCGCGGCGAGGTAGGCCTTCACCGCCTGCCAGACCAGGTGCTTGCGGTACGGGTAGTCGAAGACCCCGGCGGGCAGCTCCACCTCGCCGACTCTCTCCTTCTTCCAGTTCCAAACGGGCAGTGTGGCCATCATTCGTTCCTTACTTGACGCTCGGCTTGCCGAAGCTGGAGCGCACGATCTTGACCACCGACCGCCGCGCGCCCGGGACCGCTCCGCTGATGTACAGGAGGTTCTTCTCCGCGTCCACGCGCACGACGATCAGGTTCTTCGCCGTGGCTTGCCGGCCTCCGAGCCTCCCCGAGGAGCGGTTGCCCTTGATAACGCGTGAGGGAAACGCCGAGGCCCCGATCGAGCCCGGCGCGCGGTGAAACATCGAGCCGTGCGCGGCGCCGCCTCCTTTGAAGTGATGGCGCCGGACGACGCCCGCGAACCCCTTCCCCCTGGAGATTCCAATGACGTCCACGTGGTCGTGCGCCTGAAAGGTGTCGCAGAGCACCTTGTCGCCGGGCTTCCACTCGTCCCCCGCATCGAACCTCACTTCCGCGAGCGTGCGCATGGGCGCCACTCCGGCCTTTTCGAAGCGCCCCTTCGAAGGCCGGTTGGCGCGGCGGTCGGGGCGGGAATCGACGAGGCCGATCTGCACGGACTCGTAACCATCCCGGTCCGCGGACTTCTTCTGCACGACCAGGCAGGGCCCGGCCTGAACAACCGTGACGGGCACTGCTGTGCCGTCGGCCTCGAAGAGCTGGGTCATCCCCACTTTCCTGCCGATGATTCCGTGTACTGCCATTTCTACGCTCGCTCGCTCACTTGCCGAAGGCCTTGATTTCGACGTCCACTCCGACGGGCAATTCGAGCTTCATCAGCGCGTCGACCGTCTGGGGGGTGGGCTCCAGGATGTCCAGCAGCCGCTTGTGCGTCCGCATCTCGAATTGCTCCCGCGACTTCTTGTCGATGTGCGGCGAGCGATTGACCGTGTAGCGCGCGATCGTCGTCGGCAATGGGATCGGGCCCGCGATCTTCGCGCCGGTTCGCCTGACGGTGTCCACGATCTCTGTCGCGGACTGGTCCAGAATCCGGTAGTCGTAGGCCTTCAGGCGGATGCGGATCTTGTCGTTTTTCATTTCTCGCTTTGCTCGTCGTGAGGCGTGAGGCGTAAGGCGTGAGGCGTGGCCCCCGCTCCCGTCCTCTCGCCTCGCCCAGTCTCTCTCATGCTTCGCCTTACGCCTTACGCCTTACCCCTTACGGCCCCGGCTACTCCAGGATTTCCGTGATGGTCCCGGCTCCCACGGTTCTTCCGCCTTCGCGGATCGCGAAACGCAGACCCTTCTCCATCGCGATGGGCGTGATCAGGTTGATCTCCAAAGACACCGTGTCCCCGGGCACCACCATCTCCACCCCCTGCGGCAGCTTCGCCGTCCCCGTCACGTCCGTCGTCCGGAAGAAAAACTGCGGCCGGTACCCGTTGAAGAAAGGCGTGTGACGGCCCCCCTCCTCCTT
>WNGE01002923.1_pt1 | contig 61666 bp, 75 predicted proteins | sample 5400651 | NCBI WGS metagenome assembly WNGE01 (sample SAMN13153370, study PRJNA577476) | soil metagenome | isolation source: 60 cm soil or saprolite under grassland replicate 2 | place: USA:California | collected 2016-06-15 | reverse complement strand
CCCGGTGCGTAGGGGCGCACGGCGCCGAGGAAGCCGAGCGCCGCGGCCGCGCGCGAGAGGCTCGCGTAGCGGACGAGCGCTCCGGTGTGCGGGGCCTCGATGATCTGGTCGCCGCCTGCGTAAACGGCGACGTGGCCGGGACCGTCGAAACGCGGCTCGAAGAACACGAGATCGCCCGGCGCGAGTTGGTTCGGGTCGAGCTTCGGGAACATCGCGAACTGCGACGCCGCATAGTGCGGCAATTGGATGCCAAGCTGCTGGTAGACGAACCTCGTCAGGCCCGAGCAGTCGAAGCCCGTCGCGGGAACCGCGCCGCCCCAGACGTACGGGACGCCGAGATACTGGGCGCTGATCGCGACCGCCGAGGCGCCCGTGGGCGACGCCGGGTTGTCGTTCAGCCACTGCTGCGGGCTGAAGACGAGTGCGCGGAACGGGATTCGCGCGAGCGCCGGAGCTGCATGTCGCTTCGGCGCGGCTGCCTTGCGGATCGTGCGCTTTGCAGCCGTACGCGGGGAGGGCTTCGTCACCGCTGCCGCGACGGTGGTCTCCGCGGGAGCCGGGGCCGCTTTCGCGGGAGTGGCGTCGGACGGATCAGGTGCGTCGGCCGGGACTGCGTCGGGCGTTTCCGGCGACGCCTGCGCGGCAGGTTCGGGCGCGGCTTCCACCGGTGCTGCCTCGACAGCGGCAGCTTCCTCGGGAGCCGCCTCGACTGGTGCTGCCTCGACCGGTGCTCCTTCGACAGGTGCTGCCTCGACGGGCGCAGGCTCGGCTGCGGGCGCCGACTCGGCTGGGGCGGCGGCTGCGGCCTCCTCGGCCGGCGGCGCGGAGGCGTCGGGCGTTTCGGCAGGCGCCGACTCGGCGAGCGGCGTCGCGTCGTGCTGAGCGACCTCGTTGCCCGCACCGGCGGTCAGAGCGGCACCGGCGCAGAAGATCGTCGCGAACACGAGGCTCGTCGCGAGCTTGCGCCGGAACGAGCGCTTCTTCGGAGGATCGAGCCCGCGCCCAGATGCGACTGCGACCCTGTCCGGAATGAGCGGCTGCTCCTCGAGCGGCTCGCCGACGGTGTTCTTGCGCCCGCCGAAAGCCCACGCTGCAAACGACACAACTACTCCCGCGACGACGAGTAGCCGCGTGAAAGAACTTCTGCCTGCCATATCCGTCGTCCCCCTCGATCGCTGTCACCGACATCCGCGACCGCAACGGAAGTTGGTCGATCATCGGGACGCGCGGCGCACCCCCGCTCCCTCGATCGAGGGAGTTCGTGAACGTTCCCCCGGTTGAGTTACCCGATCTGTGCGCGCACGGCGGGAGCGACCTTGGTGCCGAACACGTCGAGCCCGACGGCTTCGGCGAGCTCGATCTCCTCGATCAGGTTGTGCAGGCGCTGCTCTGCCGACGCCGCGTCGCCGCGAAGCTCCGCGAAGGAGTAGACGCCGATTTCCACGCAGCGAGGTTAGACGAGCGACAGTTCGCGCCTCGGCGCGAGTACGCGCTCGAGCGCATCGACGCAGCGCGCGTCGAACGCGACGTCGGACTCGTCGCGAAGAAGAGCGAGCGCGCGGTCCTGCGGCCAGGCGGGGCGGTACACGCGCGGCGACACGAGTGCGTCGTACACGTCGCAGACGGCGAGGATCCGTGTCGCGATGTCGAGCTCCGCGCCTTCGATGCCGCGCGGGTAGCCCGTGCCGTCGAGTCGCTCGTGATGATCGAGCACGAGCCGCGCGACTGCCTCGTCGAAGCCGCCGAGCTCGCTCAAGAGCTCGCGCCCGCGCTCCGGGTGCAGCTTGATCACCCCATACTCGTCGTCGTCGAGCGAGCCGGGCTTGTTGAGAATCGACTCGGGCACGGAGAGCTTGCCGATGTCGTGCAGAAGCCCGCCGATTGCGAGGCTGCGCAGGCGCCCGGGGGAGAGGCCGAGCTGCTCGCCGAGCTCGACGGCAAGCATCGCGACGCGCCGCGTGTGCTCTTCCGTCGATGTGTCCTTCGCGCCGAGACTCACCATCAACGCCCGCACACGTGCACCGAGGAATGCTTCTTCCGCCGCGACGAGCTCCGCCGCGCGCAGGTCGCCCACCAGAGTGCGCGAGCGCCGGCCGCGCCGGAGGTCGTAGACGAGCGACGCCCCGACGACGACGATTCCGAGCATCTCGAAGATGTGGCCGAGCCACCAACCGAGATCCATGAACGTGAGAATCAGCGCCCCATAGAGCCCGGACGCGAGCAGCACGACGCCGAGCACGACCGCGAAGTCGGCGGCGCGCCGCGTCAACAGGAAGGTGTTCATAGCCCGTACGGCGAGCGCTCCGTACAGGGCGAGGCCGACCGCGAAGAGGACGATCGCCGCCGCCGAGCGCGGAGCCGGCACCCCCGGGACGAGCGACGGAACGAGCGCACCGAGCAGGCTCAGGACGACGATCGCGGCGCCGAGTACCGCCTCCACCACGAGCACTCGCGGAATTGCGTAGCGCCCGGTGAACGCAGGCAGAGCGGAGAGCGTCATCACCGCCGCGCCGACCGGCAGCGTCGCGGCACCGGTCACCGAGATGAGGCCGTTCATGCCCACGAGGACGCCGGGTGTGACGAGTCCGTGCACTGCGAGAAGTGCGGCCATGAGTGCGAACCCGCCGCCGACGATGACGGTTCGGGCGTCACCTTCGCGGGCGCCGACGGTCGTCAGGACGACTGCCGCGGCGGTCGCGACGAGCGCGCTGACGCCGACGCCGTAGAAGTGCACCCACATCGGGGGCATGACGTGCCGGTCGCCGATCGCGATCAGCAGGCCGACGGGAACCACCGCGCACGTTGCAAGCAACGGCACGATCAATCCGAAAGGACGCCGCATCCTGGGTCACCTATCGGCCGATCCGGCTCCGGACCTGAGCTATTTGCCACCATCTCGAGATGAATCCCGACGCCCTTCGCTCGGCCCTCCTCGCCCTCCATAAGGCCCTGCTCGCCGCCGAGCGCCAGAATCTCGAGCGCCTCCACGGCCCGGTCTCGAACGCCGAGTACCTCCAGATCGTTCAGGATCCGCTGCGCTACGGCTGGCTGAAGCCGTTCACGGAGCTGATCCTCGCCTTCGACGACGACGAGGAGGAGCGGGCGAGCCCGGAGGAGCTCGCCGACCGCTCTCGGGAGTTGCTGGCGCCGCCGAAGCAGGCCACGCCGTTCGGCCGGCGCTATCTCTCGCTCATGCAGCGGGAACCGGCGCTCGTAATGGCGCACTCGACGCTCGCGAAACTCTTGTAAGTTGACACTTACGTAAGTAGCTGCTTAAATAGCCACCATGGAAGCTGCACTACGGGCAATCGCCGAGCCACGGCGGCGCCGGATCCTCGAGCTCGTGCGGGAGCGGGAGCTCTCCGCGGGCGAGATCGCGTCGCAGTTCGAGATCACGAGGCCGGCGATCTCCCAGCACCTCGGCGTGCTCAAGGAGGCGGGTCTGGTGGACGAACGACGGAACGGCACGCGGAGGCTGTACCGCGCGCGCCCGCAAGGGCTTGCGGAGCTGAAGACGTTCCTCGACGCGTTCTGGGACGCGAAGCTCGAGGCATTGCAGCGGGAGGCAGAACGAGAGGAGGAGAGGAAGCGTGGCAAACACAACTGAGACGGTCGCGGTCGAGCGGGCGATCGTGATCGCGGCCACCCCGGAGACCGTCTGGGAGCTGCTCGTCGACCCGGAGAAAGCGGGCCTCTGGATGGGGCTGCAGATCTGGTCCGAGCCGAGGGAAGGCGGCCTGTACCGGGTCGAGGTGATCCCGGGCCAGATCGCGCGCGGCGAGTTCGTCGAGCTCGATCCGCCGCGGCGGCTCGTGCACACCTGGGGTTGGGAGGGCGACGACAACCCGGTTCCCCCCGGCTCGACGACGATCGAGTACGAGCTGACGCCGGAGGGCGACGGCACGCTGCTGCGGGTCGTGCACTCGGGCCTGCCGACCGCCGAGTCGGCGGCGTCGCACGGGCACGGCTGGGACCACTACTTCGATCGGCTCTCGATCGCTGCCGCGGGCGGGGATCCTGGCCCGGATCCCTGGCTCACGGGCGACATGACGTAGGAGGCGGCCGGGCTAGGGCACAACCTGGCTTCGGTCAGTCAGGTTGCAGTCGTTCCGGAAGACTGCAACCAGGTTGGAAACCTGGTTGCGCCCTACCCCGCCTACTTCTCGTCCAGCTTCAGCGCAGCCGAGTTGATGCAGTACCGAACGCCGGTCGGGCGCGGGCCGTCCGGAAACGAATGGCCCAGGTGGCCGCCGCAGCTCGCGCAGAGGATCTCCGTGCGGATCATCCCGTGTGAGATGTCGGTCTGCTCCTCGACCGCGTCCTCGCCGGCCGGCGCGTAGAACGCGGGCCAGCCGCAGCCGGAGTCGTACTTCGTCTCCGACTCGAAGAGCGTCGCCCCGCAGCCCGCGCACCGGTACGTGCCGGGGTCGAACACATGGTCGTACTCGCCGGTGAAGGGAGCCTCGGTGCCCTTCTCGCGCAGGACGCGGTACTGCTCGGGCGTGAGCTCCGCGCGCCACTCGGCGTCGGTCTTCTCGATTTGACTCATAGCCCTAATGGTACGAATGGAGAGTGAGCGAGCCCGCGCAGCCTGCTCCGCGGATCCGCCTGATCTTCGGGGCCCTGATCCTCGTGATCCTGCTCGCGTCGCTCGACCAGACGATCGTCGCGACCGCACTGCCGACGATCGTCGGCGACCTCGGCGGGCTCCAGCACCTGTCCTGGGTCGTGACGGCGTATCTGCTCGCCTCGACGATCACCGGCCCGCTGTACGGCAAGCTCGGCGATCTCTACGGCCGCAAGGGCGTGCTTCAGGCGGCGATCGTCATCTTCCTGATCGGCTCGGCGCTCTGCGGGATCTCGCAGAACATGCCGGAGCTGATCTCGTTCCGCGCCGTGCAGGGCCTCGGCGCGGGCGGACTGCTCACGGTCTCGATCGCGGTCGTCGGCGACGTGATTCCGCCGCGGGAACGCGGCCGGTATCAGGGGATCTTCGGTGCGGTCTTCGGCGTCTCGACGGTGATCGGTCCGCTGCTCGGCGGCTTCTTCGTCGACAACCTCTCGTGGCGCTGGATCTTCTACATCAACCTGCCGGTCGGCGCGCTCGCGCTCTTCGTGATCGGTGCGGTGTTCCACTCGCGGGCAGGGCGGGTCGAGCATCGCGTCGACTACATGGGGGCGGGACTGCTCGCAGCCTCGCTTTCCTGCATCGTGCTTTTCACGAGTCTTGGCGGCACGACGTTTGCGTGGGGTGCCTCGGAGAGCGTGACGCTGATCGTGCTCGGCGTCGTGCTCCTTCTCGTCTTCCTGCTCGTCGAACGCCGCGCGGCCGAGCCGATCCTGCCGCTCGAGCTGTTCCGCAACCGGGTCTTCACGGTGTGCGCGGCGATCGGATTCATCATCGGGCTCGCGCTTTTCGGCTCGGTCACGTACCTGCCGCTCTTTCTGCAGATCGTGAAGGGGCGGAGCCCGACGTCCTCGGGGTTGCAGCTCACCCCGCTGATGGGTGGCCTGCTCGTGACCTCGATCATTGCGGGCCGGCTGATCTCGCGCTGGGGCCGCTACAAGCCGTTCCCCGTCATCGGAACCGCGGTGATGACGGCCGGCATGGTGCTCCTCGCGCAGCTCGACATCCATTCGACGACGACGTACACGTCGCTTGCGATGGTCGTCCTCGGTCTGGGTCTCGGGATGGTGATGCAGGTGCTCGTGCTCGCCGTGCAGAACGCGGTCGATCCGCGCAACATGGGCGTCGCGACCTCGGGCGCGATCCTGTTCCGTCAGATCGGCGGCTCGGTCGGGATCGCGATCTTCGGCGCGATCTTCGCGAACCGGCTGCACGGGAACCTGGCGTCCCGGCTGCCGCCCGGGTCCCACGTCCCGAAGACCGTGAGCCCGACGGTGGTCGCGCACCTGCCCCCGCGGGTGCACGAGGCCTACGCGCAGGCGGTCGCCGCGTCGCTCCATCCGATCTTCGTCGTCGCGGCTGCGGTCGCCGGCGTCTCGTTCCTGCTGACCTGGCTGCTCCGCGAGGTGCCGCTGCGCGACTCGACGCGACCCACGCGCCGCGACGAGCTGACCGCCGCCTCGGCTGAAGGCAACATCCCGGTGTGATCGAGACCGTCGTCGAGCTCGAAGACCGTGTCGACTGGCGGCGCTGGCTGCGCGACAACCACGCGAGCTCGTCCGGCGTCTGGCTCGTGACGTGGAAGAAGTCCGCCGCGCGGCCGCGTGTCGACTACGACGCAGCGGTCGAGGAGGCGCTCTGCTACGGCTGGGTCGACAGCAAGTCGAAGTCCGTTGACGAGGAGCGGACGTCGCTCTTCTTCACGCCGAGAAAGCCGAAGAGCTCGTGGTCGGAGTCGAACGTCGCCCGGGTCGAGAGGCTCGAGGCGGCGGGCCTGATGCGCAAAGCGGGCCGCCGAGTCGTCGAGGAGGCCAAGAACGCCGGTGCCTGGCCATCCTGAAGTCGTGGGAATGCGCTGGTATCGGCGGCACCTGACACAGTTCGACCCAATTCGCTGCTACTCTGCCTGCACGGACGGCAATGGGCCGTCCCGTGAGATTTCAGCTCCTCGTTCCTCCTTCGGTTGGTTTCGAGCAGTGTGATCTCGAACCGCCAGTGAATTCGAAGGAGTCGAACACCACATGAATCATTCGTTCAACGCGCTCGGCGTGAGCGAGGCCGTGGAGCGGGCCCTTGCCGCTCAAAATGTCGTCGAGCCGTTCCACATTCAGTATCTCGTCCTCCCTGACGCGCTCGCCGGTCGCGACGTCCTCGCAAAGGCGCCGACCGGGTCAGGGAAGACAATCGCTTTCGGCATTCCGCTCGTCGAGCGGGTGACCGGCGACGCTTCGTCGCCCGAGGCGCTCGTCCTCGCGCCGACCCGAGAGCTCGCGCTCCAGGTCGCAGACGCGATCGAGTCGTTTGCCGGCGCGAAGAACGTCCGCGTCGGCGTCGCCTACGGCGGGGCCCCGGTCAGCTCGCAGGCAAAGCGGCTGCGCGGCGCGCACATCGTCGTCGCGACGCCCGGCCGCCTCCAGGATCTGATCGAGCGGCGCATGGTCTCGCTCAAGGGAGTCCGCATCCTCGTCCTCGACGAGGCCGACCGGATGCTCGACATGGGCTTCAGGCCGCAGGTCGAGCGCATCCTTCGCAGCGTCCCGAGCGAGCGGCAGACGATGCTCTTCTCGGCGACGCTCGACGGCGAGGTCGGCGAGCTTGCCAGGACCTACACGCAGGATCCCGTCTGGATCGAGGCGCGGCGCGAGCCGGAGCACGCAGACGGCGTGATCGAGCATGATTTCGTCTCGGTGACGGCTGACGGCAAGATCGACGCGCTCGTCGAGCTCCTGGACTCCGAAGAGGGCCTCTCGCTGGTCTTCGTCCGGACGAAGCGCGGCGCCGACCGCCTGGCGCAGAAGCTCTCGCGCCGTGGCGTCGACGTCGTCGCCATGCACGGCGACATGGGCCAGAGCCAGCGCGAGCGCGCGCTCGAGCGGTTCCGCTCGGGTCGTGCCGGCACGCTCATCGCTACCGACGTGGCCGCCCGGGGTCTCGACCTCGAGGCGATCAGCCACGTGATCAATTTCGACCCGCCCGAGGACGACAAGGGCTACGTGCACCGCGTCGGGAGGACCGGCCGTGCCGGCCGCTCCGGTCGCGGCAGCACGCTCGTCCTTCCGGACCAGCAGAGCGACGTGAGTCGCGTTGCTGCCCGCCTCGGGCACAAAGAGCAATTTGAGAGCACCGGGATGTCGAGCGCTCGGCCCAAGCTCGTGTACACGAGCCGGCGCGGTCGCCGTTCCCGTTGGTAGACGCAGGGGGAGGTGAATTCATGGCAACTGGAACCGTGAAGTGGTTCAGCGACGAGAAGGGGTACGGCTTCATCACCCCCGATGACGGATCGAAGGATCTGTTCGTCCACCACAGCGGCATCTCCGGCGAGGGCTTCAAGTCCCTGTCGGAAGGCGCAAAGGTCGAGTTCGAGGCGACGGAGGGGCAGAAGGGCCCTCAGGCCACGAACGTCCGTTCCGTCGCGTAGTCGCGACACGCTTGATGCAGTGCGAGGGGCCCTCCGGGGCCCCTCATTTTTGTGTGCGTTGCACGGTTCGGATTTGACGTCTGCTTATACCTGTCATTAGTCTCCGAAACTCAACTAAGTCGATGAGGAAAGGTTGGTCCGAGATCTTGCATCGCACAGTCCTCTTGCTGCTCGCGACCGGAGCCGTGGCCGTGACGGCCGCAGTTGCAACCGCCGCGCCACAGCGATCCACCGACACAACGCTGTCGACCGTCGCGTACTCGATCCCGACCCTCGTCTTTCCGAAGCTCCAGGCCGAATACCAGGCGACCCCGTCGGGCTCGGGCGTGAAGTTCCAGAATTCGTTCGCCGCGTCCGAGGTGCAGAGCAAGGCGGTCGCGGCCGGCCTTCCCGCCGACGTCCTCAACTTTTCGATCTCGACCGACATGGACAGGCTCGTCGACGCGAAGCTCGTCGACAAGGGCTGGGCCTCGAACAAGTACAGCGGCATCGTCTCGAAGTCGGTCGTCGTCTTCGTGCTCCGGAACGGGAACCCGAAGCACATCAAAACGTGGGACGACCTCGTGAAGCCCGGGGTCGACGTCGTCTTCCCGAACCCGTTCAGCTCCGGCGGCGCGCGCTGGGACGTCATGGCCGCATACGGATCTCAGCTCCGCGCGGGGAAGACGCCCAAGCAGGCGGTCGCGTATCTCCGGACACTGTTCCAGCACAACGTCTCGCAGGACACGAGCGCGAGGAACGCGCTGAACACGTTCCTCGCCGGCAAGGGCGACGTGCTCCTCACCTACGAGAGCGACGCGAAGAACGCACAGGCGCAGGGCAAGTCCGTCTTCTATGCGATTCCGAAGGCGACGCTGCAGATCGAGACGCCGCTCGCCGCCGTCAACACCGGCAACAAGGCCGAGGCGACGAAGTTCGTCAACTGGCTCTACACGCCGGCGGCACAGAAGATCTGGGCGCAGAACGGGTTCCGCCCGGTCGACCTCTCGGTGGCAAAGCAGTTCAAGGCGCAGTTCCCGCCGCGGCCGCAGTTGTTCAAAATCGGCTACGTCGGCGGGTGGAACAAGGTCAACACGCAATTCTTCGACCCGACCAGCGGGATCATCGCGAAGATCGAGCAAGGCCTCGGAGTCTCCACTGGCGGTTGACGTCGCTCGCATTCCGAGGGCGCGGCGGCGCGCCCTCGGAACTCCCGCATTGAGTAGCGGCCTCGCGCTGGGGTATCTCAGCGTCATCGTGCTGATCCCGCTGGCGGCGCTCGTCGCGAAGGGGTCGCAGGGCGGTTGGCATCACTTCTGGCAGGTCGCGTGGAACCCGGAGTCGCGGGCGGCGTTGAAGCTGACGCTCGGGTTGGCGGTCGCGGTCGTCGGGATCAACGCGGTGACCGGGACCGCGCTCGCCTGGACGCTCGTTCGCGACGAGTTTCCCGGCAAGCGCCTGGTGAATGCGCTGATCGACCTGCCGTTCGCGCTGCCGACGATCGTCGCCGGCTTGACGCTCCTCGCGCTCTACGGTCCGAACAGCGCGGTGCACATCAATGCCGCCTTCGCGCGCTGGGGCGTGCTGATGGCCTTGCTCTTCGTGACGCTGCCGTTCGTCGTGCGGACGGTGCAGCCGGTGCTGATCGAGCTGGACCGCGAGATGGAGGAAGCGGCTGCGTCGCTGGGTGCCGGCCGAGTGACGGTGTTCCGACGCATCGTCTTTCCGCACCTCCTGCCGGCGCTCCTCTCGGGCGTCGCGCTCGCGTTTGCGCGGGCGATCGGCGAATTCGGCGCGGTCATCCTGATCGCCGGCAATCTCCCCTTCAAGACGGAGGTCGCCTCGCTGTACGTGTTCCAGCGCTTGAACAGCGGCGACTCGGAGGGGGCTGCGGCCCTCGCCGTCCTGCTGCTCGTCATCTCGCTCGGCGTCCTGCTCGGGATCGGCGGCGTCCGCCGGTGGGCCACGCGGCATGACAGGTAAGCGCGTCGTCCGCTACGGCTCGCTCGCCTACCTCGGGTTGATCCTCGTCGCGCCGGTCGGGCTCATCTTCTACCGCGCCTTCGAGAACGGCTGGGGGCCGTTCTGGACCGCGATCTCGAACCCGACGGCGGTCTACGCCCTCAGGCTCACGCTGGAGATCACGATCGTCGCCGTGCCGTTGAACACGGTGTTCGGCGTCCTCTGTGCCCTGGCAATCGTGCGCCACCGGATCCCCGGCATGGGACTCGTGAACGCGCTCGTCGACCTGCCGATGGCACTGTCGCCGGTGGTCGTCGGCCTCTCGCTCTACCTCCTCTACGGAACGGACGGCTGGTTCGGCCCCTGGCTCACCGACCACGGCGTCCGCGTCCTGTTCGCCTACCCGGGCATGCTGCTCGCGACGACCTTCGTATCGCTGCCGTTCGTCGTTCGCGAGGTCGTGCCGGTTCTGCGCGAAATCGGCACCGAGCAGGAGGAGGCGGCGGTGACGCTCGGCGCCTCGGCCTTCACGACGTTCCGGCGCATCACGCTGCCGGCGATCCGGTGGGCCGTCGCCTACGGCGTGATCCTCACGACCGCCCGCTCGCTCGGCGAGTTCGGCGCGGTCGCGATCGTCGGCGGCGGCATCTCGGGCCGGACGCAGGTGGTGACGCAGTACGTGCAGGCGTCGTACGAGAACTTCGACCAGGCGGGAGCCTACGGTGCCTCCGTGCTGCTGGGCGGGCTCGCGATCCTGACACTCGTCGCCATGACCATGTTCAGACCCAGGGAGGACACCCGTGGCAATCGAAGCGCGTAACGTCACCAAGAGGTTCGGCGACTTCGTCGCGCTCGATGACGTCTCGCTCGAGGTGGAGAGCGGATCGCTGACGGCCCTGCTCGGGCCGAGCGGCAGTGGCAAGTCGACGCTGCTCCGGGTGATCGCGGGGCTCGAGGTCGCGGACACAGGCGACGTCTTCATCTCCGGCAAAGAGGCGACGGCGCTCGCGCCGGAGATCCGCAACCGCGTCAACGAGCTACTCGAGCTCGTGCAGCTCTCGGGGCTCGGCAGGCGCTATCCTGCGCAGCTCTCAGGCGGGCAGCGCCAGCGCATGGCGCTCGCCCGGGCGCTCGCGCCGGAGCCCGAAGTGCTGCTCCTGGACGAGCCGTTCGGCGCGCTTGACGCCCGGGTTCGGGTCGAGCTCCGCTCGTGGCTGCTCCGGCTCCACGACGAGATGCACGTCACGACGATCTTCGTCACGCACGACCAGGAGGAGGCGCTCGAGCTCGCCGACTCGATCGTCGTCATGAACAAGGGCCGCGTCGAGCAGGTCGCTCCGCCGCGCCAGCTCTACGACGAGCCGGCGAACGAATTCGTGATGAGCTTCGTCGGGCCGGTGAACAAGCTCGACGACGCGTGGGTGCGCCCGCACGATGTCGAGCTTCGCCACGAGCCGAACGGAACGACCCGGGAGGCGCAGGTCGAGCGCATCGTCCGGCTCGGCTTCGAGATCCGCGTCGACCTCGTGCGGGACGACGGCGAGCGCCTGCACGCGCAGCTGACGCGCGACGAGGCGGACGAGCTGGAGCTCTCGACCGGCGACATCGTCTTCGTCCGCACACGCAAGGAGCGCATGTTCAACGTTCCCGCAACCTGACCTCAGTCAGGTTGCAGTCGTTCCGCAACGGCTGCAACCAGGTTGCAACCTTGTTGCGAGTTAGCTAGCCGGATTGCCGAAGCAGCCACGCCGTCCGCAGCTCGCGGGCGCGCGTCTCGAGCTCCTTCAGCAGTGACCGCCCCTCCTGGAGCTTCGGGCGCAGCGTTTCGACCCGGTGCAGCTCCGCCGCGATCTCGGCGAACGAGCTCTCGGGATTCGCATTGAGCTCGTCGAGGCGCGCCTCGCTCCCCGCCATCTGCGCGCTGAGCGTCCGCACGAGCCCGTCAGCCTGCTCGGTGAGCGTCCGGAGCTGCGCCTCGGTGGTCGGTTCCTCGGCGATGACCGCGCGCAGCCGCTCGAGCAGCGCGAAGTCGGGGGTCTCGGTCACGGGCGACAGCTTCGCAGATGTGGTAGCCGCGCGCAGCGCGTCTCAGCGTCGGGCCCAGGCGTCCGCGTCGCGCGTGAGCTCTTCGACATGCGGGGGCAGCTCGCCGCGGGCGACATCGGCGAGCGTGACCTGCTCGAGCACGTTTCGCACGCTCGCGCGGAGCGCGACCCAGACCTCGCGGAGCCTCGCGGCCGAGCCCTCGTAGCCGAGCTGGTCGGGCGAGAGCCCGCGGACGTTCGCAAGCGGCCCTTCGACGGCGCGGATCACGTCGGCGATCGAGATCTTGTCGGCAGGCCGCGCGAGAAGATACCCGCCCTGCTGGCCGCGCCGGCTCTCGACGAGCCCGGAGCGGCGGAGGTCGCGGAGGATGTTCTCGAGGAAGTTGACCGGAATCGACTGCGCCTGGGCGAGCTGGTCGGCGGTCACCATGCCGCCCACGGCCGCGAGCTCGACCGCTGCGCGGACTGCGTAGTCAGCCTTCGCGGTCGTGCGCACGCCCGGATTATGCTGACGCTCGTGGCCGAGCTACCGCTCACCGGCGGCTGCCTCTGCGGCGGCGTCCGCTACGAGGTGGCCGAGCGGCCGGTCAAGGCGACGTACTGCCACTGCACGCGCTGCCAGCGGCGGACAGGCACGGCCGCGTCGGCCCAGGCGCGAATCGTTCCGGGCTCGCTCCGGATCCTGCAAGGCGAGGAGCTCGTGAAGGAGTGGAAGCCGGAGGACGGCTTCGGGAAATGCTTTTGCGTGCGGTGCGGCGGAGCTCTGTGGAGCCGCGACCTGGACGGCGAGATCTGGAGCGTCCGCCTGGGCACGTTCGACTCCGACCCGGGCGTTCGCCCGTCGCATCGCCAGTACGTCGCCTACGCCGCAGTCTGGGAGCCGATCCCGGACGACGGGCTGCAGCGCTTCCCCGAGGCCGCGTCCTAAAGGGGGACGAGCCGCGTCCCCGTCGCCTTGAACGCCGCGTAGGCGACGCCCCCGCGGGCGAGCTCGAGCCGCTCCGAGGACGAGGCTGTCACCTCGGCCGTCACGGGGCCGATGCGCACGCGCACGCGGTTCCCGACCTCGACAACCGAGCCGATCTCGCCGCGCACGACGTTCAGCGCCGAGTCGTGTACGGCCTCTCGTGCGACCGAGATCTCCCACGGGTACACGACGACGCCGACTTCGCCGCTTGCGTCGTCCGTCGAGAAGAGCCGCTCGCCGGTCGCGAGCCGGACCTCGGTCAGGTCGCCGCGGACCGCGGTGCCGTGCAGCAGGTTCGCGCCCGTGAACGACGCGACGAACGAGTCGCGCGGGCTCGCCACGAGCTCCGACGGCGAGGCGAGCTGCCTGAGCTCTCCGGCGACGAGCACGCCGACTTCGTCCGCGAGCGCGGCTGCGTCCTCGAAGTCGTGCGTCACGAGCAATGTGGGGAGGCGCAGCTCGCGCAGCAGCTCGTGCAGCTCGACACGCACCTGCGCCTTCGTGTGGGCGTCGAGTGCGGCCAGCGGCTCGTCGAGGAGCAGGACGGCCGGGTCGCGGGCGAGTGCGCGTGCGAGTGCGACGCGCTGGCGCTCGCCGCCGGAGAGCTTTCCAGGCCGAGCGCCGGCGAGGTGGGCGATCCCGAAGCGCTCGAGTAGCTCGTCGCAGCGCTCCCGGCCGGCGTAGGCGACGTTCGAACGCACGCTGAGGTGCGGGAACAGCGCGTAGTCCTGGAAGACCAGACCGACGCGACGCTCCTCAGGTCTCAGATCGACACGGTCGCCGAGCCACACCTCGTCTCCGAGTGCGACGCGACCGTGTCCGCGCACAAGACCTGCGACGACATGGAGCGCCGACGTCTTGCCGGCGCCCGACGGGCCGACGAGCGCGACCGTGCGCTCGACCGCGAGCGCAAGCCTCAGCTCGAAGTCGCGAAGCGGAAGCGTGAAGTCGAGATCGAGGGCAGCCATTTGAGCGTGACAAGCAGCGCGGCGCTGACGAGTACGAGCAGGGCGCCGACCGCGAGCGCGATGTCGAAGTCGACGTCGAACTGCGAGTAGACCGCGAGCGGCAGCGTCTGCGTGACGCCGCGGAGGCTGCCCGCGAACATGATCGTTGCTCCGAACTCGCCGAGGCCGCGTGCGAAGGCGAGTGCTGCCCCCGCGACGAGACCGCCCCGCGCAAGCGGGACGACGACGCGAAAGAACGTTCGTGCCGGGCCGGCGCCGAGCGTCCGCGAGGCGGCGACGACGTTCGGGTCGACGGCTTCGAAGCCGGCAATCGCTGCACGGATATAGAGCGGACTGGCGACATACGCGACTGCGAGCACGACGGCGGCCTGCGTGAAGGGGATCGACGTGTGCAGCAGGCCGGTGCGCCCGAACGCGGCGAGCAGGCCGAGGCCGGCCACCGCAGGCGGGAGCACGAGCGGCAGCTCGACGAGCGTCACGAGCGCCTCGCGACCGCGGAAGCGTCGCGCCAGCAGCCAGGCCGTCGGAGTGCCCAGCAGCAGGATGAGAGCCTGCGCCAGGAGTGTCGTCTTCAGGCTGACGACGAGCGCGTCAGTCACCGCGGGGTTGCTGAGCTGCGAGAGGAGCCTCGAGGGCGGCACGCGGGCGAAGATCGCCACGACCGGCAGCACGAGGAACGCGAGCGCGACGCAGCTTGCACCGAAGACGAGCGCGGCGGCGAGCGCGCGGCGCGTCATCTGTTCGCGAGGAAGCCGGCAGCACGCAGCTTCGATTGCGCCCACGGGCGGAGCAGCTTCGCCACGAAGGCACGTGCCGCGGCCTTGTGTCTGCTCGCCTTCACGACGGCGACGGCATACTGGACGATCGGCTGCGCGCTCCAGCGAATGCCGATCGTCGCCACTTTGCCGCGCACAGTTCGCGCGTCGGTCGTGTAGACGAAGCCTGCGTCTGCCTCTCCAAGCGCGACCTTGGCGAGCACCTCGCGCACGTCGGTCTCGTTGCTGACGACGTTTCCGAGCGCGTCGTCGAGCCCAACGTTGTGGAGTACCGTTCGCGTGTAGTCGCCCACCGGCACGCCGGGAGCGGCGACGACGAGCTTCACGCCGTTGCGGCGGAGGTCGTAGACGGACCGGATCCGGGCCGGGTTCGACTTCGGCACGATCAGGATGAGCGCGTTGCGCGTGAACACGACCGGCTTCTCGACCAGTCCGGCGTCGTACAGCTGCTGCGGGATCGACGTATTCGCCGAGGCGAAGACGTCGGCGGGAGCGCCTTGCTTGATCTGCGCTGCGAGCGTGTTCGAGCCCGCGAACGAGTAGTGGTGCTTCGCGTCGATCTGCGGAAAGACGTTCGTGAGCGACGCAGCGGCGAAGATCGTGAGGAGGATCATCGCTCGACCATGACCGACGTCGACTTGACGACCGCAGTGGCCGGAGAGCCGGCCTCCAGCCCGAGCTCCTCGACCGCGTCCCGCGTCACGATGGCGACAACACGCGCCGGTTCGGTGACGAGAATCTCGACCTGAGCGAGCAGGCCGTCCACCTTCACCTCGCGCACCGTCCCGCGCAGGCGGTTCCGCGCGCTCATCTGATGCGAGCCGTCGTCGCCGCGGAGGCGGGCGATCTCCTTCGCGCTCACGACTCGGCGGTTCGCCGAGTCACGCTTCGTGCGGATCCTGCCGTCGCGGTCCCAGCGGCGGAGGGTGTCGAGGCTGATCCCGAGGGCCTGCGCGGCCTCCCTGGCCGTATAGACGTCCTTCGCCACCCGCCGGATTCTATACCTAGGAGATGCCTATGCGAATCAGCGGCCGCTCCGACGGTCGGAGCCAGCGCAGCAGCCGGACGAGCCGTCCCTCCGGCAGGCTGACGCAGCCGGCCGTCGAGCCAACGGCGACGTGGAGGAAGATCGCCGACCCCCGGCCCGGGACGATCGGGCTCGCGTTGTAATCGATCACTGCGAAGTAGCGGTACTGCGGCGAGATGCGCCAGAGCGCCTCGCTCTGGCCGCCGAACGGCGGCCGCGCGCCGCAGGAGACGTGGCGAAACGTGTTGTAGCTCGGCGAGCTCGGATCCTCGTCCCACCAGTCGCCGCACACGAGCCGGTGGTACCCGCCGCGTACGCCGGGGTTCGGTGCGATGCCGTAGACGGTCGAAGCGATCCGGAACGTGCCGGTCGGCGTCGCGCCGTCGCCCTCGCGCTTTGCGGCCGAGAGCCCGCTCCGCCCGAGCCTCGCCGTCCACGGTCCTGCGACATGCCGCCAGCAGCCGTCGCGCCGCTGCCAGAGCTGCAGAGAACCCGAAGTCACTCCGCGCGCTGCGCTCACCGTGACCACCTGTTGCGACCCGTCCGTGTTGGCAAACGCCGGACATGTTGGCCCGTCCGGGCCGCGCGAGGCTCCGGCGGACAGCGTCGCGATCCCGGCGAGCGCGGCAGCGATGATCAGCTTGCGGAGCACGACCCCGGCCCAGGGTAGCCGCCTCGTTTTTTGGATGTCCCGCGAAGCGCGGTCCGGGTGTCAGACACCATAGGCACCGATTGGCTCGAGAGCAGGGACGCTCCGTGCGGGTCGTGTCGCTTCGCGACACGACCCGGTGTCAGACACCGTTACGAAGTCGTCACACTCTCGTATCGGGTCCGTTGCAGGCCTGACCTCGAGGGTCGTGCCGGTAGGACGCTACGCTCATCGGTGCATGGTTGCGGTCCCAGCTACGCCGCCGCCGTTCGTCGCACGGGTGGAGCGGATCAGCGCCGCGGATCTGCCGCACTCGTGGCATCCCGGCTGCCCTGTCGGCCCTCCGCAACTGCGGCGGCTGCGGCTGCGGTACCTGGGCTTCGACGGCAAGCCGCACTCGGGGCAGCTGATCGTGAACGCACGGGTCGCGAGCGTCGTCGTCGTCGTGTTCCGCACGCTCTACGCCGCGCGCTTCCCGATCCGCCAGATGCGGCCGATCGACGTGTTCGGCGGCAGCGACTCCCGGTCGACCGCGGCGGACAACACATCGGCGTTCAACTGCCGCTACGCCGTCGCTCCCGGCCCGAAGCATTGGTCGATGCACGCGTACGGCGAAGCGATCGACGTCAACACGGTCGAGAACCCGTACATCCAGCGCGGACGCGTGACGCCGGCGAATGCGGCGGCGTACGCCGACCGGGCCGTCGAGGGCGGCGTGCTCGTCCGCGCATTTGCCCGCGTGGGCTGGGGCTGGGGCGGCCGCTGGGCGGGCTCGCCCGACTACCAGCACTTCTCGTCGAACGGGCGTTAGCTCGCGGCGCTCGGGTTGCCGGCCAAGGGGCCGCCGGACCCTATCGTCCGCAAACCCCGCCGACCGGGGAACGGCCGGCGGGGTGGGGGAGAGCCCCTTACGAGGGGCGCGTACCGAGCGTGACAGCGATCTTGACCATCTTGCCGCTGCGCGTGACGCTGAGCGTCACCTTGTCGCCCGGCTTGCGCGTGCTCAGATTGGCGGTGAGCGCGTCGGCGCTCGAGACGGCATCGGCGTCGACGGCGGTGATCACGTCGCCCGCCTTGAGGCCGGCCTTGTCCGCGGGCGTGCCGCTGACGACGCTCGTGATCTGTGCGCCGTCGCCGCTCGTAGCGTCGCCGACCTTGATGCCGAGATAGGCGTGCTGCACCTTGCCGCCGGAGATGAGCGTGTTGGCAACGCTCTTCGCGGCGTTGATCGGGATCGCAAAGCCGACGCCGTCGTTGCCGCCGGAATCGCTCTCGATCTGTGCGTTCACGCCGATGACGTCGCCGCTTGCGTCAAGAAGCGGTCCGCCGGAGTTGCCGTGGTTGATCGCGGCGTCGGTCTGGATCGCACCGGAGATCGAGTACTGGTTCGGTGCAGTGATCGTGCGGTTGATCGCGCTGATGATCCCGGAGGTCAGTGAGCCGGGAAGGCCGAACGGGCTGCCGATCGCAGCGACCTCCGCACCGACCTGCACGCCGGCCGAGTTGCCGAGCGTGAGCGGGTGCAGCAGCGAGGCTTCCGCGTCGACCTTGATCACCGCGATGTCGGTCGAGTTGTCGGTGCCGACGACCGTCGCCGTGGCCGTCTTCCCGTTCTGGAAGCGGACCTTGATCGACGAAGCGCCGGCGACGACGTGCGCATTCGTGATGATGTCGCCGTTCTTGTCGATGACGAAGCCCGAGCCTTCGGCCGAGCTGTTGCCGCCGCCGAAGCCGCTACTCACGCCCGTCACGGTGATGTCGACGACGCCCGGTGAGGCGTTCTTGTAGATCTGGGTGAGGCTCGTCGACGTCACGGCCGCCGCCTGGGCCGGCACCGAGGCGACGACCGTCGCCTGGGCGCTCGACGAGCTGCCTGTGGTGGCCGCGTAGATGCCGGCGCCGGCGCCTCCCCCGAGGGCGAGAGCCGCCCCCACGGGCGCAACGCGGCGGAGAAATGTCTGCTTGTTCACGTGTGGGCGCTCCTGAAAGTCGATTCTGGGTCACCCCAGTCTGCCCACGCTGGTTAGGAGCCGGGTGAGAGTTCGTGAAACGTCGGTTAAGGCCTCAAGACCTGAGCCCTGGAAGCCGATGAGAAGGTGAATGACTGCGGGCCCGGACATCTTCGAGCAGTACGCCGACCATCTGACAAGGAAGGCCTCCTCCGTGGTCGTGAGCCTGGCCGTCGCAGGGGCGATCGGCGGTGCGGTGCTGGGAGCGGCGCCGGGCCTCCTCAGCCACAGCATCATCTCGCCCGGGGCGACCTACCTGGCGGTGCTTCTTGGTGCAATCGCCGGCGGCCGCGCCGGCGCCCACACCTGTGCCTGCGCCCGCCCCGGCTGCTCCCGCTCCCGTCGCAGCGCCCGCGCCGAGGCCCGTGGCGCCGCTCGAACCCGCTCCGCTTCGCGAGCCGCCGCTCATCTCTCCGGCGCCGGCGCTCGTGCCTCAGGTGACGCTCGCGCCGCCCGAGGCTGACCCGCTTCCCGAGCCGCCGCTGATTGCGCCTGTACCACCGCCCGCGCCCCAGGTGACGCTTGCGCCGCTCCAGGCTGACCCACTTCCCGAGCCGCCGCTCATCGCGCCCGCTCCGCCGCCCGCGCCCCAGGTGACGCTTGCGCCACTCGAGCGTGCTCCGCTCGGCGAGCCACCGCTCATCTCTCCGGCTCCGGCGCTGTCGCCGGCGCCCGAGGTGCCGATCGCACCGCTACCGCCCGTGTCCACCGGACCGGTCGCGGTTCCCCCGGCCGCCCCGCCGCTTCAGCCTGCGCCGCCGCTCATGCCGCCGCTTTCGGCCGAGCGCTGACGCCCGGCACGCTGTAGGCGGCTTCGCCGCGGGCTCATCGCGCAGCAGCCCGGACCGCGACCCGCTCGGGTGCGCGGTCACGCACGCGCGCGGGCAGCATGAAGCCCGCGAACATCAGCGAGATCCCGACGAGCTCGCCGAGGTACACGAAGGAATAGTCGCCCCCGCGGGAGAGGCCGGTGGCGAGTGCGACGACGAGTGCGCCGGTGCCGATCCACGCGTTCGCGCGCACGTTTCGGCGGCGCACGATCGAGAGCGCTGAGCCGCCCACGAGCATGAGCGTGCCTACCGAGTTCAGCGCGATCGCCCAGAGGTAGGCGTGCCCCCCGAGCGCGCCGTTCGCGGGCGGGCGTCCCGCAGCTGTCGCGGCAAGAGCGCTCGCGGCGACAGGCGCGAGCAGCACGGTGACGGTCGCGGCCGCGCTCGCTACTGCGAGCCCGCCGAGCAGCGCGTCGCGCGCGCGTGGGCGAAGCTGCAGCAGCGCCGAGCCCGCACCGAGGACGGCGACGGTGAGCACCCCGCCACAGAGGTAGTAGGCCCGGAAGAGCCCTGCGCTCCAGCCGTTTCGCTGCGCGGCCGCTTCGCACGCGGCCGCGGTGGCGAAGAGCAGGAAGCCGGTCGCCCACAGCGCCTTCTGTGCGGCGGGGCGCCGGCGGTAGGAGCGCATGAGCAGCAGCGAGAAGAGCACCGCGACGATCGTCGCGGCGATCGGCGGCAGGGCGTCGGCGACGGCGGTGGTGCGCCGTGCGCCGGGTGAGAGCTGTGAGGTCGCCTCGCCGGGGCCGACGATTCTCAGGTACGCGTAGTCACGGCCGCCGAACATCCCTTCGTGGGTGGCGCTGAACACGTAACGGCCGGACGCGAGCGGCGCTGACGGGACGAGCGAGAGGGACCGGGCGCCGCGCGTCCGCACGTCGAGGCGCACGGCCCGGTTACGGCCGATGTCGAATAGGCGGTACGCAGGCGCAGAGTCGACGGCCGCAGCGCGGACGAGGAGCGAGCGCACGTCGCGGCTGTGCACGCGCAGAGCGTCCGCCGGATAGACAGCGCGGAGGGCCTGCCAGGCGAAGAGCTTGACGGGACCGCGGGGCGTCACGAGGAACTGCCCCGTCACCTCGCGGGTGAGCCGCGGCTGCAGGGTGTAGCGGATGCTGCCTCCGTCGAGACCGGCGACGGCCGGCACGAAGGGCAGCGACACGAGCAGGAGCAGGATCGCTCCCGCCACGACACCGACCCGCGTCCGGTAGCCGCTGCGCTTTCGAGGAGCGGGGCCTTGCAAGCGCAGGCGCCGACGCCGGTGGGCCCGGTAGAGGAAGGCCGACGACACGAGCGCGCTGACCGGAAGGTAGACGAGCTCGATCTTCCAGCCGACGCTGCGGAGAGGCCCGTCGCCATAGGGCGTGAACGCGATCGGGAGCACCGCCCACGCGAAGGCCGGTCCGGCGCAGAGCAGGAACGTCGCCTGGAACGGGAAGCCCGCAAAGAGCCAGCCGACACCGGGAAACCCGAGCATGCCCATCGGCAGCTCGTAGGCGGCGAGCGCGGCGGGGCTGCGTCGCCTGACACGAACGGGGATCCGGCCCGTGTAGACGCGCGGCATCGCGGCGAGCGCCGCGCGGCCGCGCTCGCGCTCCTGCGACGTCGCCTGCCAGATCGACCGTGCATACGACGCAAAGCCGATGAGCACCGCGGCGGCGGCCGGCACAAGCACCAGCGCCGCCCAGGGCTCGAGTGCGCGCACCGCCGCCCCGAACGTGTGGCCGTCGGCCACGCGCGACGCCTCGAGCGCGGAGAACACGACTCCCGCGACGTAGTACACGCCGATCCCGAGACTGACCGGCAACAGCACGCGCCGCGGGGCGATTCCGCGCACCGCGAGGACAGCGCCAACGAGCAGCACCATGAGCCCACCGAGCATGTTGAGCTGCGCGTGCAGGTTCACGATTACGCCGCCCGCTTCGCCGCCGCGGTCGAGCAGCTCGTTCACCGCCGGCACGGCCTGCCACGGACCCTGCAGCGTCCCGACCGCGAGTGCGGCGCAGCCGGCAACGACGTACGCGCGCAACGGACCGCTCCGGTAGGAGTGCAGCAGCACCCCGAGCAGCAGCCAGAACGCGCCGAACATGAGAACACCGCTCCCGACGATCAGCGGCCCATGCACGGCCGTCGCGGCCTCCGCGTGCTCCGGCGTCAAGCCCTGCTGCACGACGAGGCGACCCTCGTGAAAGCCCAGGTAGAGACACGAGCCGTAGAAGGCGAGCGAGCCGCCGAGCAGCAGCCACCACGTCGTGTTCGCCAGGCGCCGCGACGGCGCGGTGCCGCCGAGCTGCGGCGCGAGCTGGAAGAGGACGCCTGCCACGAGCATCGTCAGCCCGGTGACGAGGTTGATGTGCGCATGACTGATCGGGTCGATCCATTCCCCTGCGTGGCCGGCGCGGTAGAGCCAGTCGGCGTGCGCCGGGGTCACCTGGATCACGCCCTGGACGGTTCCGACGGTGAGTGCGACCGCGCCCGTCGCGAGGTAGCGCCAGAGATGCCCCTGCGGCTTCTGCACCCGGACGAGGCGCGCCTGGAACACCGTCAGGAGCGCATTCGCGGCGAAGCACCAGTAACCCAGTCCCATGATCCCGGCGCCGACGCCGACCGGCACCTTGTACGCCTTGCCGAGGTGCGCCTTCGCGGCCTGGTAGTCCCAGCCGTGCTCCACGAGCCGCCCCATCGCGATGCCGCCGCCGACAAGCGTGACGTAGAAGACGAGGAGGCCGACCGCCGTGAACCAGAACGCGCACTGGGCCAGCCCGTCGCTCGTGAGGGGCCGGCGGACGATCCGCGGTAGCGCGTACCAGGTGAGCCCGGTCGCGATGAGTGTGCCGCCGCCGACGATCATCACGTGCGTGTTCGAGAGATCGCGAACGAGGTGGCCCGCGTAGCCGGAGCGGGCGAGCCACTCGGCCGTCCACGGCAGGTTCTTCAGCACCATGTGCGCCGACCCGAGCACGAGGAACGCGCCCCCGGCGACGAAGTACTTCGCGAGCCGCGCGTCGTGGCGCGTCAACTCGGCGTCGGGGTACGGCTCGGTGCGTACCGGGGCGCCCCGTCCCGGTACGAACCTGCAGATCGCGGCGACGACGACGCCGAAGAACGCGACGTAGGTCAGGAAGGCGAGCGACGAGAGGTGCCGGATCCACATGGCCCGCGCGCTACCGCAGGCCGGGCTCGAGGAAGTAGATGATCAGCGTCCAGAGGAGATAGAGGCCCATCAGGACCGCGAGGATGATCCACGAGCGCGTGACGTTGCGCCGCGAGTGGCGGACGTCGTGGCCGACGTCGCGGTAGCCGGCGAGCGGCCGCGAGGGAACGATCCGGCGTCGCGCCATCAGAAGAGCTTCTCCATCACGAGCGAACGCTCGGCGCGCGAGAGCCCGACGTCGCTCAGCAGCCGGTCGAACGTGTAGCCGAGCTCGAGGAACACGTCCAGCTGCTCCGCGGTGTCCCAGGTCGTGTAGCAGTGGATGCGCATGCTGCCGTCGTCGTCGACGGCTACCCAGGCCTCCATCCGCTGGCACCCCGGGTACTCCTGAACGTGCGCCTTGAGCGCCTGCAGTGAGGCGTAGAGGTACGGCCACTCGGACGCGGGGACGACCGCCTCGGACATCGACGAGTACGAGACGAACGGCGGAGCTGCCGCCGACGACATCAGAAGGTCTGCCCGTCGACGAGGTGACCGACGATGATGGCGACCGCGAAGCCGGTGAGGATCGCCGTCAGCAGCACGAAGAACCGCGTCGCCGGACGGGCGACTTCGCTCGTGAATCCGCTCCAGTCGTCCACCGAGTAGATGCCGGTTTTCTGCCGCGTCGTGCGGTACTGCAAGACCCACCAGAGGAGAATGACTGCGAGCGCCGCGACGAAGCCCCACATCCAGGCGAGCGAGAGCCATTCGACGGACCACGTCTTGACCGGGCGCTCGGTCTCGTGGTGGGCGAGCAAGTAGTTGTAGAACTCGTGCGCCTTCTGCGGCGAGTCACCGCTCGGCATCGCCATCGGCCCACTCCTCCTCGTCGAGCGCCCACTCGGGCGTGTAGTAGTCCTCTTCCTCCACGAGCAGCGGAATCGCGCCGTGGCTCTCGAGCTCGTGGAAGTGCCCGGCCTTCCAGACCGCGAGGAAGGCGATGAACGCGAGGCCGGAGAAGATGAAGAACGTGTCCATCATCCAGTCGGCCATCACCCACTTCGACTGGTCGGTCTCGGGTGCGTCGTGCGCGAGCGCCAGCGCAGGCAGCGCGAGCGCGACAGCGGTGACGACGGCGAAGGTGAGCAGGAGCCGCCTCATTGCTGGCCCGGCACCTCGGGCTGGATGAACTTCTGTGAGACGGGCGGCAGCTTCTGGCCCCGCGCCTTCGCCTCGGCCCACGCGCGGTTCAGCAGGTCGCGGTAGATCGCACGGATCGCGTTGCGCGCCGCGTTCAGCGTCAACGTCTCGGTCGTGCCGTTGATGAAGAAGCTGTCCCCTGGCGCGAGGCCGGGGAAGATGAGCATCGCCTCCTTCATGAACGGATCGGTCACGGGCTTCTCGTCGAAATCGGCGTTGCCGGTCGGCTTCTGCGTCGTCGCAAGCCAGTCGAGCAGCTCCTTCGACGGCTGCCAGACGATGTAGTCCTTCGGCTCGGGGACGACGTTCGGCTCGAGCGTGTGGTTGGGAATCGTCTTGACGAAGAGCACGACGCGCCAGATGTCGTCGACCGAGAGTCGGTCGCCGAAGTTCTCCATGCCGGTGCCGGGCCAGCCGCGGAGGATGCGGTAGTAGAAGTCGCCCGGCCCGGTGTCGCCGCCGCAGCAGGCGTCGTCTTTGTCCGTGAAATCGGCGGGTGGGGGTGCCATGAACTTCGCACCCTGCCCCTTGCCGTCGCCCTTCGGCCCGTGGCAGCCCACGCAGCGCTCGAGGAAGACCCGCTTGCCGCGCAGGAGGTTCTGCTCGGTGACGGGCAGCGGGTCGCCAGAGAGCCAGTAGCTCCGGTCGATCTGCGAGAGGTTCGGCGCCTCCTCGAGCTGTCCCTTCGGAACCGGAACGTCGGCGCCCTCCGCGATCTTGCCGTGCGCGCCCTGAAAGCCGGTGGGCGGGGGCTTGAACCCCTGGTTCGTGAGCACGACGTGCTTTGCGTAGAGTTGCCCGGCGTAGCGCAGCAGGCCGGACTTGCCGCTGCGCATCTGCACGAACGAGATCAGCTGCTCGACCTGCTTGTCGGAGAAGAGCGACTTCATCGCCGGCATCAACGACAGCGGGTCGACGAAGCGCGGGTCGTAGAAGTGCGCGCGCTGCCAGTCGTCCGGATGCCAGCCGGCTTCCTGAGAGAGGTCAGGGCCGGTGCGCTCGGTGCCGAGCAGGTTCGGCGACTGGTCGCTGCCCCAGAAGTCGCCCGGCTGGGAGATCTTCGGGTAGAGGAAGTAGAGGGCATGGCGCACGTCCTGCGGCCGCGAGTAGCCGGAGTGGCAGACGTAGCAGCCGTTCTGCGCGAAGAGGTTGCGGCCTGAGACGGCCTGGTTCGACAGCGGCGCCCAGTCCGCCGACGGCGGCGGGTCGAACGTGTGGATCGGGAGCCAGACGACGATCGCGACGACCGTGAAGAACGCGAGCAGGCCGCCGATCCCGGCGATCCACGGCGTGATCAGCATCCGCTCGGTCGGGTGGCGCGCCCAGCCGCGCGGGATCCGCTCCTCGGGGCCTTCGGGCTCGCTCATGTCGGCATCGGTGGCGCGATCGCCTCCGCGACGAGGCGCGTCTCGCGGCGTCTGCGCTCGCTCGTGTCGGTGAAGATCGTCATCCCCACGTTGACGATCTGCACGATCCCCGAGAGCACGATCATCGCCCCGAAGATTCCGCGTGCGATGTAGTAGCCGTGCAGCTGCGGCAGCACGTTCACCTCCGGCACGCCCTGCTCCCACTCGAGCCCCTGCTGGAAGCCGGCGAGCGTGAGCACGCTGAAGAAGCCGGTGAAGCCGATCGTGACGAGCCAGTACATCCACTCGGTGAGGTGCCGGCTCCACAGCGGCCGCGCAAAGATCTGCGCGACCATGTAGTCGATGATCCCCATGCCGAGGATGGTGAACGCGCCGAGCAGTGCGAGATGCGCGTGTGCGACGACGAAGTTCGTGAAGTGCGTCAGCCGGTTAAACGGCTGGAGTGCCTCGAACGCTCCCTGAATGTTGACGAGGAAGTAGAAGAAGAACGCTGTCAGCGTGAAGCGCAATGGGAGGTTCGTGAAGAACTTGTCCCAGTTCCCCTTCATCGTCCCGAGGATGTTGATCGTGAACGCGAAAACGGGCACCAGCAGCATCCATGAGGAGACCTCGGCAATCGTCTTGAGCCACGAAGGAGTCGGCGACTGCAGGATGTGGTGGTCGCCGACGCCGGTGTAGAAGAACGCCATGCCCCAGAAGCTGACGAGTGACAGCGTGTAGCTGTAGAGCGGCGTGTTGGTGACGCGCGGGACGATGTAGTACGTCAGCGCGATCAGCATCGGCGTCAGCCACAGGCCGAACAGGTTGTGTGCGTACCACCAGTTGAGCATCGCGTCCGAGAGGCTGTTGCCGAGCGCGCCCGACGGCGCTCCCCAGACGTCGCCCGGGCGCCAGATGACGTTGCCGATCGCGTAGTCGACCGCGAGCCAGAGCGGGCTCGCGATGAAGAACCAGACCGAGACATAGAGCGGGCGGATCGTCCGGACGGCGACGGTCGCGAGGATGTTCACGATGTTCGCGCACCAGATGACGAGCAATGCGATGTCGATCGGCCAGATGAACTCCCCGTACTCGCGGCCCTGACTGTGACCGGTCAGCAGCCCGACGACCCCGAGCAGGAACATCAGGTTCCACGCCCAGCAGCAGATGATCCCGAGCCGCTCGCTCCACATCCCGCGCGTCCCGACGAGGCGCGGCAGCATGTAGAACAGCGCGCCGAAGTACATCATCGACAGCCAGGCGAGGATCACGCCGTTCACGTGCGCCGGCCGGATGCGGCTGAACGACAGCCACGAGATCGAGCCGAACGCCTCGGGCGTGATGAATTCCGTCGCGAGCACGAGGCCGAAGAGGTCGACGACCGTCAGCCAGAAGATCGAGGAGAGGATCCAGTGCCTCGCGGCGCCGTCGGGGAACGGGAGGCGCACGCGCCGGCCTGTCTCCCCGTGTGCCGGAGGCTCGAGGACCATCGCCGAGGATGGGCGCTCCGCCATCGCCGGCGCAGACCCTACGGCCGTCGCGGCTCGTCTTCTCCGCAGATGACAGATCTGTCACTGAGCCGTCATCCCGGCGTCATCCGATGTAGGTTTCCGCGGCGCGAAGATGCCGATCCTCGTGGTGGAGGACGAGCCCCGGATCCTTGCCTTTCTCCGGCGAGGGCTCGAGGCTCAGGGATTCGTGGTGGACGCCGCAGCGGACGGGGCCACCGGCCTCCGGCGCGCACTCTCGCGGAAGTACGACCTCGTGATCCTCGACCTGCTGCTGCCGGGCCTCGACGGGCTCAGCGTCCTGCGGGAGCTCGCCCGGGCCGAGCCGGAGGTGCCGGTGGTCATCCTCTCGGCACGCTCCGATCTGCAGACGAAGCTGCGTGGGTTCGAGCTCGGCGCGCGCGATTACGTGCCGAAGCCGTTCTCGCTCGAAGAGCTCGTCGCGCGTGTGCGCGCGCAGCTTCGAGGGGTGCACACGGTCGAGCCGGACGAGCCGCTGCTTCGCGTCGGCCCGCTCGAGCTCGACGTCGCGCGCCGCCGCGCGCGCGTCGGCGAGCGTGTCGCGGATCTGACCGACCGCGAGTTCCGGCTGCTGCTCCACCTCGTCCGTCACTCCGAAGAGATCAGCAGCCGCGAGCAGCTCCTCGAGGCGGTGTGGGGGTACCACTTCGATCCCGGCTCGAACGTCGTGGACGTCTGCGTCCGGCGGCTGCGCAAGAAGCTGGGCTCGACGACGATCGAGACCGTACGGCATGTGGGCTACCGGATCGCCGCGGCCTAACCCGGTCGATCTCGCCTGGGGTGCGTTCGCGGCGGCGAACTTCGTCGCGATGCTCCGCTGGGAGAGCTGGGAGACGGTCCCGTTCCACTTCATCTGGGTCAGCCTCACGCTCCTGTACGGCTTCCGCGTCTGGAACCCGTTGCCCACCGCGCTCGTTCTCCTCGGCGTCTGCGCGACGACGGCCGTGCTGATCGTCTTGGACGTCCACCACGGCACGCAGGAGTGGGGCGAGCTCACCGAGGTGCCGCTGATGTCCGCGATGTTCCTCGCGATGGTGTGGCACGCGCGCCGCCGCCAGGAGGCGATTCGCGTCGCCGAGACGATCGCCGACAACCGGGCGCGGCTGCTCGAGCGGCAGGAGCGATTCCTGCACGATGTGACGCACGAGCTTCAGACGCCGGTCACGATCGCGCGCGGGCACCTCGAGCTTCTCGAGTGGGAGCATCCGAGCTCGCAGGAGCTCGCCGTCGCGCTCGACGAGCTCGCGCGCATCGAGCGCATCATCAACCGACTGCTGCTGCTCGCGAAGGCCGAGCGGCCGGACTTCCTCGCCGTTCGCGAGGTCGACGTCGAGGCATTCGTCGAGGATGTCTTCGTCCGCTGGTCGGACGTCGCGCCGCGCGTGTGGCGACTGGGACATGTGCCGGGAGGCTTCCTCCGCGCAGACGAGGAGGCGCTGCGGACCGCCCTCGACGCACTGCTCGAGAACGCGGTGAAGCACACCGAGCCGGAGGAGACGATCGAGTTGCGGGCGCGATCGGACGGCCGATCGCTCGTCCTCGAGGTCGCAGACGGCGGGCGTGGCATTCCCGTCGATGCAGTCGAGCGGATCTTCGACCGCTTTGCACGCGTCGACGATGCGCGCAACCGCGCCGTGGGAGGCGCGGGGCTCGGCCTCGCGATCGTTTCCGCGATCGTCCGGGCCCACGGCGGCAGCTGCTCGGCCCACTCACTGCCGTGCGGAGCGCTCTTCGCGCTGCGCCTGCCGGGCTTCGTCGCGGCGCGGCGCTCGCTCGCGGATCTGTCAGGCGTGCGGGTCGGGCCGGCCGACTCTTAGACCTTCTTTACAGAACTCTCAGCGGTTTCACGGCTCCGTCTCAGGCGGGTCTCACCACCGCCGGGAACGCTTGGTGAAACGCGACTGGAGGTACGACATGGACGCTCATCTGGACACGAACACCCTGGACGGCTACCTGTCCCGCACGCTCGGCGGCACCGAGCTCCGCGCGCTCGACGACCACGTAGTCGGCTGCCTGGACTGCTCGCTCGCGGTCGAGTCCGCAGGGCTCGACGAGGACCGATGGCAGCGCCGCGGCCCGCTGAAACGGCTCGTGCGCGTTGCCCCTAGACCGTGACGATTGCGTCGAGCGCGGCCCGGAGCGACGCGACGTAGTCGCGCAACGCGTCCGGGCCTTCCTCGGCGACCTGGACCGCGCGTGAGCCGACGACGATCCCGTCCGCAAGCTCGGCTGCCGCCCGTGCGTGCTCCGGCGTCGTGATCCCGAAACCTGCGTACAGGGGCACGTCGGCGAGCCGCCGCGCACGCTCGACGAGTCCGGCGAGCGCGGGTGAGACCTCGCCGCGGGCGCCGGTCGTGCCCGTGAGCGTGACGAGATAGAGCCACCCGTCGGTCTGCTCGCCCGCGAGCGCGATCCGCTCGTCGGTCGAGGTGGGCGCGACGAGCTGCACCCGGCGCGTCTCGGGCTGCTCGCCGGCGGGCAGGTCGGCGACGATCATGCTGGCGCCGCCCGCCGCCTCCACGTCGGCGGCGAAGCGTTCCCAGCCGTAGGCCTCGAGCAGCGACGAATACGTCATCGGGATGAGCGGCGTGTCGGGAACGAGCTCGTGCGTGCGTGCGAGGACGTCGAGGCATGCGCGCGTACGCATCCCGCGCGCGAGCGCGCGCTCGCCGGCTCGCCGGATCACCGGGCCGTCGGCAAGCGGATCCGAAAAGGGGAAGCCGAGCTCGACGATGTCGGCGCCGCCTTCCACGGCCGCGTGCGCGAGCTCCGGCGTCTCCGGCTCGGCCATCAGGTAGATGACGAGTTTCTTCTTCATTGCCACCTGACTTCAGTCAGGTGGCAGTCGTTTCGGAACGACTGCAAACGGATTGAAACCTGGTTGCTCATAGGTGCGCCAACGCCTCCGCGAGATCCTTGTCGCCTCGGCCGCTCAGGCAGACGAGGATGAGCTCCGCGTCGAGCTCAGCGGCACGAGCGAGTGCGTGCGCAGGTTCCAGGGCGGGGATGATCCCCTCCGTGCGCGCGAGGTGCGCGAAGGCTGCAAGCGCCTCCTCGTCGGTGGCCCCGACGTACGCGGCTCGGCCTGTGTCGCGCAGGAACGCGTGCTCCGGGCCCACCCCGGGATAGTCGAGCCCTGCGGAGATCGAGTGCGCGTCGGCGATCTGACCGTCCTCGTCGGCGAGGATCGACGACCGCGCGCCGTGCAGCACGCCGGTGCGGCCGGTCCCGAGCGACGCTGCACCCGCCGCCTCGACGCCGACGATGCGGACGTCGGGGTCGTCGAGGAAGCCGTGGAACATGCCGATCGCGTTCGAGCCGCCGCCGACGCAGGCGACGACGACCTCGGGCAGACGCCCTTCGGCGGCGAGGAACTGCTCGCGCGCCTCCCGGCCGATGACGGACTGCAGCTCTGCCACGAGCTCCGGGTACGGCGCCGGGCCGACACACGAGCCGATCAGGTAGTGCGTCGTCTCGACGTTCGTGATCCAGTCGCGGATCGCCTCGCTCGTCGCCTCCTTCAGCGTCTTCGTGCCGAAGTCGACGCCGCACACTTCGGCGCCCAGCAGGCGCATCCGCTCGACGTTCGGCTTCTGGCGCCGCATGTCCTCCTCGCCCATGTAGACGACGCACTCGTACCCGAAGCGTGCGCACACGGTCGCCGTTGCGACGCCGTGCTGGCCCGCGCCGGTCTCGGCCACGATGCGCTGCTTGCCGAGCCTGCGCGCGAGCACCGCTTGGCCGAGCGCGTTGTTGAGCTTGTGCGCGCCGGTGTGCAGGAGATCCTCGCGTTTCAGGTAAATCCGCTTGCCGGGGGCGAACCGCTCGGCAAGAGTCAGCGGCGTCGGACGGCCGGCGTACGTCGTCGCGAGGTCGTGCAGCTCCGCGTGGAAGGCGTCGTCGGCGAGCGCCTCGCGCCAGCCGTGCTCGAGCTCGTCGAGGGCCGGAATCAGCGTCTCGGGGACATAGCGTCCGCCGTAGGTGCCGAACGAGCTCGTCGTCACGTGCGTGCCTCCTCGATGTATGCGCGCACCCGCGCGTGATCCTTGACGCCCGGCTCGAACTCGAGTGAGGACGACGCGTCGACTGCCCACGGGCGGACGGCGGCGATCGCGTCCCGCACGTTTTCGGGCCCCAAGCCGCCGGCGAGCATCACGCGACCCTCCGCGGCCGCCGCCGTGCTCCAGTGCACCGGGTCGTTCTGCTGCCAGGGCTGATCGAGCACACGTGCGACGGGCCGGCCGTCGCGGAAGAGCGTCGCCTCGCGACCGCGAACGCTGCCGCCGTCGTCGGCATAGAACTGAACGAGGTCGGCCGGCGTCTCATGCGTGTCCGTGACGAAGACGGCCACCGAGAGCGCAGTGTCCGGGACGTCGAGCACCGCGTCGGCGCGGCGGGGGCTTTGCTCGGCGAGGATGAAGCCGAGCAGGTCGGCACCCGCCTCGACCGCGAAGTCGACGTCCGCCTGCCTCGTCAGCCCGCATACCTTCACGAGCGGCCGGGACAGCAGCTCGCGCAGCTTGGCCTGTGGCTCCGCCGCGCGCATGAGCGACGAGCCGACGAGGATCGCGTCGGCCCCTGCGAGCTCTGCCGCCGCGCCCTGCGCCCGCGTGTGGACGCCGCTCTCGGCGATCACGATGCGGTCGCGCGGCGCCCGCGCGACGAGCTCGAGTTGCGCGATACGGTCGATGTCGAACGTCGTCAGGTCGCGCGCGTTGATCCCGATCACCGGCGCGTCGAGTTGCATCGCGCGTTGGAGCTCGTCGGCGTCGTGCGCCTCGACGAGCGCATCCATCCCGAGCTCCGTCACGTACGCGAGCAGATGTGCAGTCGTCGCGTCGTCGAGGTCGCGCAGAATCAGCAGCACGGCGTCGGCGCCCGCATCGCGCAGCTCGCGAACCTGCTCGTCCGTCGCGAAGAATCCCTTGCCGAGCAGCGGGGCCTCCGTCGCGGCGCGCGCCGCGCGCAGATCGTCGACCGTGCCGCCGAATCGCTCGTCGACGAGGACAGAGATCGCGGCCGCGCCGGCGTTGGCGAACTGCGCGGCGAGCTGCGCCGGGTCGGCGTCGGGCCGCAGGTCTCCGGCGGACGGCGACCGCCGCTTCACTTCCGCGATCGCGCCGAGACCGGGGCGCGCGAGGGCATCGGCGAACCTCACGCGACAACCTCCGCGCGCGAGAACGCGATCAGCTCCTCGAGGCGGGTGACGACCGCGCCCGAGTCGAGTGCCGCGCGCGCGAGCTCGATGCCCTCCCGGAGATCCTCGGCGTGGCCGCCGGCGGCGATTGCGCCGGCCGCTCCGGTCGCGCACACCGCCGTCGACGACTTCGGCGACGACGCTCGGGCCGACCGGGGAGAGCTCGTCGATGCCGCCGGCACCATGGACGACGAACGCCCGGCGCGAGCCAAGCTGCACAAGCGCCTCGGCAATCGGCCGAACGAGTGCCGGCGAGTAGACGCCGACGACCTGCGCGCGGGCGCGAGCCGGATTCGTGAGCGGGCCGAGCACGTTGAACACGGTACGCGTTCCAAGCTCGCGTCGAACCGGCGCGGCATACCTCATCGCCGGGTGGTGAGCCTGCGCGAACATGAAGCCGAAGCCGAGGTCGTCGATCGAGCGTGCGATCCGCTCCGGCGGCAGCTCGAGGGTGAACCCCAGAGCCTCGAGCACGTCGGCAGAGCCCGTCTGCGACGACGCCGCGCGGTTGCCGTGCTTCGCCACGCCGACTCCGGCCGCCGCCGCGACCAGGGCGGCCGCGGTCGAGATGTTGAGCGTGTGCTTGCCGTCGCCCCCGGTTCCGGCGGTGTCGACGAGATCGCTTCGCGTCGGATGCACCGGCAGCACGTGCTCTCGCATCGCCTCCGCGCAGCCCGCGATCTCGTCCGCGGTCTCGCCCTTCGCCCGCAGTGCAACGAGGAAACCCGCGATCTGGGCCTGCGTCGCCTCGCCGCGCATGATCTCGTGCATCGCCTCGCGCGCCTCCTCGCGGGTGAGGGGCTCGCGGTCGAGCAGCCGGGCGATCGTCGCCTGGATCACAGTCGCCCCTCGAGGAAGTTGCGTGCGAGCGCGGGCCCGTCCGGCGTCAGCACCGACTCGGGATGGAACTGCACGCCGACGATCGGCAGCGAGCGGTGTCGCACCGCCATCACCTCGCCGTCGTCGGCGTATGCCGTCGGCGCGAGCTCGTCCGGCAGGCGCGTCGCCGCGAGCGAGTGGTAGCGCCCGGCGTCGAAGGGCTCGGGGAGCCCGGTGAACAGGCCGCTGCCGTCGTGGCGGACCGGGCTCGCCTTGCCGTGAAGCAGCTCACGCGCGTAGCCGACCTCGCCGCCGAAGGCTTCCACGATCGCCTGGTGTCCCAGGCAGACGCCGAGGGTCGGCGTCGTCGGTGCCAGCCGCTTGATGATCTCGATCGACGCGCCGGCGTCCGCGGGCCGGCCGGGACCGGGTGAGACGACGAGCTGGGACGGGGCGAGCCGCTCGGCCTGCTCCGCCGTGAGCTCGTCGTTTCGGAGCACAGTGACCTCGACGCCGAGCGCGCCGAAGAGGTGCGCGAGGTTGTACGTGAACGAGTCGTAATTGTCGATCAGCAGCATCATCGTTGCTCCGCCTCCGCGAGATCGATCGCCGTCTCGAGCGCGAGCAGCTTGTTCAGACACTCGTCGTGCTCGGCCGCGGGATCGGAATCGGCGACGATCCCCCCGCCGGCCTGGAGATACGCGATGCCGTCCCGCAACACGAGCGTGCGGATCGCGATGCACGTATCCATCTCGTCCTCCACCGGGAGCACGTAGCCCACCGCGCCGGCATACACGCCGCGGCGGTGGCCCTCGAGGTCCGAGATGATCTGCATTGCGCGCACCTTCGGCGCTCCCGACACCGTTCCCGCGGGGAAGCACGCGCGCAGCAGCTCGAACGGCGTGACGCCGTCCTGGAGCTCGCCGACCACTTGCGACACGAGGTGCGTCACGTGCGAGTAGCGCTCGGCCGTCATGAACCGCTCGACGCGCACGGTTCCCGGTACGCATACGCGCGAGAGATCGTTGCGTCCGAGGTCGACGAGCATCACATGCTCCGCACGGTCCTTCTCCGAGGAGAGGAGCGCCTCAGCGTCGCCTTCCCCTGGAGCGATCGTGCCTGCGATCGGGTTGACCGCCGCGCGGCGGCCCTCGCACTTGACGACGGTCTCCGGTGAGCTGCCGACGAGCGCGAAGTCGCCGAGCTCGAGCAGGAAGAGATACGGAGACGGGTTGACGCGCCGGAGCGCCCGGTAGAGCTCGAACGCCGAAGCCGATGTCCGGCGCTCGGCGCGCTGCGCGATCACGACCTGGAAGACGTCACCCTCGCGGATGTGCTTCTTCGCGCGCTCTACGCGGAGCATGTGCTCGTCGCGCTCGGGGAAGCGGCGCAGCTCGCCGCGGTCACCGGCGCCGCGCGGCGGCTCCGGCTGCGGTGCGTCCAGCAGGCGCGCCGCCTCCTCGGCGTCGCCGACGAGCACCTCGGCGACCCCTCGCGCGTGGTCGAAGCGGACGAGGAGCTCCGGCACGACGAACCGGCTCTCCGGGAACCCCGGGCCGGGCTCGGGGAGCCCCACCGTCGGCTCGAGCCGCGTGACGACGTCGTAGCCGAGATAGCCGACCACCGGCTCGCCGAGCGTCTCTGCCTCGTCGAAGCCGAGAAGGCGCGAGCCGCGGCCGACGAACGAGTGCCTGCCGAGCCGGCCGCGCTCCACCGACTCGAGGAGGAAGGAGGCAGGCGCGCCCTCGCGCATGCGCAGGTACGCCCCGAGCGGGGTCAGCAGGTCGGTTGAGATCTCGGCGGACAGTGTCGTTTGCTTTTGGGGCATGAAAAAGGCTCCTTTCGGAGCCGGGTCGAGCGGAACGGGTGGCGCGCGTCTACCTCAGCGCAGGCTCCCGCACCGCTCGGAGCGCCAGGCCCACCAGGTGCAGGAACGAGTCATCTCGCCCAGGGTAGGCGGCAGGCGGCGAGGCGTCAACCGTCGACCTCGTGGCCCGCTGCCGCAAGCGCCTCGACCGAGCGGTGGAGGTCGTGCTCGCGCACGAGCAGATAGTCGGTCTCGAAGGTCGAGAGGACGAAGATCGGCACCTCCGCGTCTGCGAGCGGAGAGCAGAGCGAGGCGACGACGCCGGTGAGCGAGAAGTCGAGCGGCCCGGCGACCTCGAGCGCGCACCACCCGCGCTCGGCGCTCGCCTCCGCCGGCACGTCTGTCTCACGGCACACGAGGGAGAGCTCGGAGTCGGTGCGCGTCGCCGACCAGAAGCTCCCGACGCGCAGCCAGTCGGGCAGATCCGAGTCCGGGTCGAGGCGCACGATCGCGTAGAGCTCGTCGAGGGTCAGGAGCTTCACGAAGGCGGGAACGTACCGCGCCCGGGGTAGAGTCCGCGCGTCGTGGCGATCCCGCAAACGCTCGAGAGGCTGCTCACGGCTCCGGGCCCCTCGGGGCAGGAGGAGCCGGTATCGGCGGTGTGGCGGGAGGAGGCTGCCGCGTTCGGCGAGGTCTCGAACGACGTGCTCGGCTCCTCGTGGGTCCGTGTGCCCGGAACCCGTGAAGGGCCGCTGCTCGCGATCGTCGGCCACATCGACGAGATCGCCCTCGTCGTCACGCACGCGGGCGACGACGGCTTGATCGCGGTTCGCCAGCTCGGCGGAGTCGACGCGCACGTGCTGCTCGGGCAGCGTCTCGACGTGTTGACGCGGGAGGGCCCAATTCCGGCAGTGGTCGGCGCGCGCAAGCAGAAGCGAAAGCGGGGTGAGGATCGCAAACCGCTCGAGATCGCCGATCTGTATCTCGACATCGGCGCGAAGAACGGCGAGGACGCGCGTTCGGTCGTCCGCGTCGGTGACGCCGCCGTCATAGCCGGCGTGCCGATCGACCTCCGCCACAACCGGATCGCCTCGCGTGCCCTCGACAACAGGCTCGGGTCGTACGTCGCGCTCGAAGTCGCCCGCCGCATCGCCCAGGAAGGCGGAGCGCCCGGCGACGTCGCAGGCCTGGCGGTCGTGCAGGAGGAGGTCGGCGACTTCGCGGGCGCGCGCACGGCCGCCTTCGTGCTCGAGCCGGCAGTCGCGATCGCGGTCGACGTCACGCACGCGACGGACGTCCGCGGCGGAGACCCGGAGGACGATGGCGACCACCGGCTCGGAGGCGGCCCCGCGCTCATGCGCGGCCCGTCCATGCACCCGCGTGTCTTCGAGCTCCTGCACGAGACGGCCGAGGCCGAGGGGATCGCGTTCACGATCGAGGTCTCCCGTGGCCACACCAATACCGATGCAGACGCCGTCTACCTGAGCCGGGTGGGCGTAGCCACCGGGCTCGTCTCGATCCCGTTGCGCTACATGCACACGCCGGTCGAGACCGTCGACCTCGACGATGTCGAGGCAGCCGTCCGGCTGCTCGTCGCCTTTGCCCGGCGGCTCGAGCCGGGTGTCTCGTTCGCACGCTGAAGCCCTCGGGCTACATTGGCGCTGTGAGCCGCGCCGTCATCGTCTCCGCTTTGCGTACGCCGTTCGGCAAGCTCGGCGGCGGCCTCAAGAACCACCGCGCGACCGAGCTGGGCGCGATTGCGATCCGCGCAGGGCTCGAGCGAATCGGCCTCGAAGGCCCGGAGGTCGAGTACGTGATCATGGGTCAGGTGCTGCAAGGAGGCGCGGGACAAGCGCCTGCGCGCCAGGCCGCCGTCGGTGCCGGGCTGCCGATCGACGTGCCGGCGGACACCGTGAACAAGGTATGCGCATCCTCGATCCGTGCGGTCGAGATCGCCGACTCGATGATTCGCGCAGGCGACGTCGAGCTCGTCGTCACGGGAGGCATGGAGTCGATGTCGAACGCGCCGTACGCGCTGCCGAGGGCCCGCTGGGGCTACAAGATGGGAGACGCAACACTCGTCGACCTGATGATCTGGGACGGCCTGCGCTCGACCTTCGACGAGCAGCACATGGTGCAGCAGGCGGCCCGCGTCGCGCGTGAGCTCGGCATGACCCGAGAGGAGCAGGATGCGTGGGCCCTGCGGTCGCACAAGCGCGCTGCGAAAGCTCAGGACGACGGCTTCTTCGCCGAGGAGATCGTGCCGGTCGAGCAGGTGACGGCCGACGAGAGCGTCCGGCGCGACACGTCGCTCGAGAGGCTGGCGTCGCTCAAGCCCGTGATGGATCCCGAGGGGACGATCACTGCGGGAAACGCGCCGGGGGTCAACGACGGCGCGTCGTGTGTGGTCGTCTGCTCTGAGGAGTTCGCGAGGCGGCGCGGGTTGGAGCCGCTCGCCAGGATCGTCTCCCAGGGGTATGTCGCCGACGAGTTCGCCTGGCTCGCACGCACGCCGGCGAATGCGGGCGCGCAGGCTCTGGCGAAGGCGGGCAAGACGATCGGGGACGTCAAGCGGGTCGAGGTGAACGAGGCGTTTTCGTCGGTGGCGCTGAACTCGGTGCAGATGCTGGGCGCCGACCCCGAGATCGCGAACGTCAACGGCGGCGCCGTCGCGCTCGGCCACCCGATCGGCGCGAGTGGCGGGCGGATCCTCGGCACGATGATCCACGAGCTCCGGCGCAACGGCGGCGGTCTCGGCCTCGCGGCGATCTGCTCGGGCGGGGGCCAGGGAGACGCACTGCTGATCGAGGTGTAGCGCGGAACCCGGCCGCGGCCGCCGGTGTAGTAGCTGCACCCGACCGAGGAGGCAGCTCGTGTACCGCGTTCTGACAGTACTTTTCGCCGCCCTCGCCGTTGCTCCGAGCGCCTTTGCGGGAGGGCCGAGTCCCGCGGGCTTCCAGGGAGGTGTGGGCGCACTCACTCCCGGCAGCCCGATCCGCTACGTCGCTCTCGGGTCGGGCGCCGACACCGTGCTCGCGGCCGTCGGCAGGTCTGACGGCGTCGTGTTGAAGACGCTCGGCCTGTACGGCTCGTGGGGCATCCCGAGGATCGGCACCGACGCCGTGAACGGATCGATCTCGCGTGACGGGCGGACGCTCGTGCTTGCGGGCACGGGAATCCAGAGCCCCTCCAACTTCACCATCGTCGACACGCAGACACTCAAGGTGCGCGACACCGTCAGGCTCAAGGGCCAGTACGCCTTCGACGCCCTCTCGCCGAACGGGATGCGCATGTATCTCATCCAGTACGCGGCGCAGGACAACAGCCGCTACGTCGTACGGGCCTACGACCTCGGCGCGCACAAGCTCCTTCCCGGACGCATCGCAGACCGGACGCAGAAGAGCTGGATCATGGAGGGCTTCGCGAACGCGCGAACGATGAGCTCCGACGGGCGCTGGGTCTACACGCTGTACATCAATCCGACCGGGTATCCGTTCGTTCATGCGCTCGACACCGTGAACGGCGTCGCGCACTGCACCGGCGTGCCGTGGACCGGCAGCAACACCGAGCCGTGGAAGATGCGACTCACGTTGCGCGACGGAGGCCACCGCCTCGCGGTCAACTGGGCCACCGGCGGGACGTACCTCTCGATGGACACCTCAACCTGGAAGCTGTCCTACGCGCATCCCGGCGCCTTCCCGTGGCTCTGGGTCGGGCTCGGCGCAGGCGCTGGAGCGGCGCTGCTTACCGCCGCCGCCGTGCTGATCGCGAGGCGCCGGCGGCCGGGAGCGCTGCAGGTCGCGGTGGGATCCGGGTAGCCGGGGACCTCTGGGCGGCGAGACGCCGTAGTAGGGACACCCGTCCAAAGGAGGATCGGATGTCCAGACGTCTCGCCGCCGCTTCCCTGCTCGCGCTGCTTGCGTTGGCCGTCGTTCCCGCCGCCATGGCGGACGGGCCGATGCCCAATACCTTCCAGGAAGGCAGCGGTGTCGCCGCGCCGGACGCTTCGTACCGCTGGGTCGCGGTCGGCACAGCGGCAAACACGGCGCTCGAGAAGATCCGGACGAGCGACGGGACCGTGCTCTACTCCTACCCGCTGCTCGGCTCATGGGGTGTCCCCGTCACGACCTACGCGCAGGGCGGTGAAGGCCTCTCGACGGACGGGCGGACGCTGATCCTCGGCGACACGATGTCCTCCTACCCGCGAACGCAGAGCCGGTTCCTCGTGTTCGACACGAAGCGTTTCAGGCCGCTGCGCGAGATCGAGCTCAAGGGCGACTTCGCCTTCGACGCGCTCTCGCCCGACGGCGGGCGCCTCTACCTCATCCAGCACACCGACGCGAACAACATGCAGCGGTACGTCGTCCGGGCCTACGACGTCCGCGCCGGCCTGCTACTCCCAGGCCGCATCGCCGACCGGACGCAGAAGGGCTGGGTCATGCAGGGGTACCCCATGGCCCGCGCGACGAGCGCAGGCGGCCGCTGGGTGTACACCCTCTACCAGAACCCCGGCGGCTATCCGTTCGTGCACGCGCTCGACACGGTGCGCGGCGTCGCCCACTGTGTCGGCCTGCCGTGGCACGGCGACCAGAACGGCTTCTACAACATGCGGCTCTCGCTGCGCCATCACGACCGGTCGCTCGCGGTTCACTGGCTGAGCGGCAGGCGGTGGCTCCGCGTCGACACGAGCACATGGGCCGTGGCGGCCGACCGGGGCACCGGGCTGCCGTGGCTCGCCATCGGCTCGGGCGCGGCGGCAGTGCTTCTCGGCGGTGCGGCGCTTCTCCTCGCCCGCCGCCGCCGCCGGTCCGCGGAGCTCGAGCAGGGGCTCGCCCAGCTCCTCCGGACGGATTCGGAAGAACGGGGAACGCAAACGGTCCCGGCGGCGTAATACTTCCGTCCAAGCGCTTCCAAGGAGGAGTCATGTTCCGACGGGTCGGCTTCGTTCTCGTCGTTCTAGGGGCGCTCGCAGTGGTCCAGGTGGCCTCCGCGGCCTTTCCGGCGCCCTTCGCCGCTCAGGGCGGAGAGGGCGTGCTGAGCAACGACGGCGCGCTGCGTTTCGTCGCGATCGATGCAGACGGATCGACGCTCATCGCCGCAACCAAGACGGGCGACGGCTCGGCGTGGAAGTCGCAGACGGTCGCAGGCTCGTTTGGCATTCCGATGCTGACCCAGCGAGGCCCCGCCGGCGGCATGTTCCGCGACGGCAGCGCGTTCGTGCTGCAGAGCACGGGCTACAAGGCGACGACGCAGTTCATGCTCCTCAGCACGCAGGATCTCGCCACACGGGACTCGATCGCGCTGAAGGGGAACTTCGCCTTCGACGCGCTCTCGCCCGACGGCTCGAGGCTCTACCTCATCCAGCACCGCTCTGAACAGGACGTCCAGCACTACACCGTGCGTGCATACGATCTGAACGCGCACAGGCTGCTGCCGGGCCGCATCGCCGACAAGACGCAGAAGGGCTGGGTCATGCAGGGCTGGCCGGTGAGTCGCGCGACGAGCGACAGCGGGCGCTGGGCGTACACGCTCTACGCGAATCCCGGCGGCATGCCCTTCATCCACGCCCTCGACACGGTGAAGGGTGTCGCGCACTGCGTCGGCATCCCGTGGCCGGCGACCGACTACAACCAGAGCCCGGTCTTCAGCTACACGCTCTCTCTGAAGGGGACGAAGCTCCTCGTGAAGCAGAACGACGGGCGCACATACAGGACGGTCAACACGACGAACTGGAAGGTCTCGAGGACGAGCTAGTACATCCGGCCGGAAGTTCAGTGGGTTATCCGGCGAGTGGCTCGGCGTTCGTGGCAAGGACGCAGGGAGCCCCGATAGTCCAACAATCGGGGCGACCGAGGACGCGGCCACGGGCGGCGAGACGCCGCCGGGAAGCTGCCGAACTTCCGGCCGGGTGTACTAGTACGGCGGCGGACCAACGTCGACGAGGAACTCTTCGAGGATCCTCGTGATGCGGTCGGGCTCCCGCAGCGTGAGGTAGTGGTCGGAATCGACCTCGACGAGTCGCGCACCGGGAACCCGGCGCGCGACCGTCGCGCCGACCTCGCGTAGCGACGGCGGATCGTGCGAAGCGACGATCACGAGCGTCGGCGAGGAGACCGCCTCGAGCCCAGACGGCGAAGTCGATGGCCATCATCCCGTCGAGGTCGCCACGCGCTTCCGCTGCGTCGTATGCGTTCTCCTGCTCGTCGGAATAGGCGTTCACCAGCATCCCTGTCACGCCGCCGGCGACGTGCACGAGCGCCCACACCCAGTCTGGGTGAACGAGCGCGGCGTCGAGGGCGAGCCCGCCGCCGAGCGAGAGGCCGACGAGCGCCGCACGCTCGAGGCCGAGCGCGTCGAGCACGCCGACGAGGTCGTCGCGCGATGAGAACTCCACTCCGGGCGACTTGGAGCGGCCCCAGAAGCGGAGGTCGTACCTGATCGTGCGGAAGCGCGCTGCGAGGGCCCGCGCCTGCGGCTCCCAGAGGCGCGAGTCGCCGAGGCCGCCGTGCACGAAGAGGACCGCGGGGCCGTCGCCGTCCTGCTCGGTCCAGAGTCGCGGCCCCGTTCACGTCCACCTGTGCCACGTGCCCGAAGATAGCCTGCCGCGCGATGAGGTTCGAGCACGTCCTGATCGTGGGCGCGGGACAGATGGGCGGCGGGATCGCGCAGGTCGTCGCGGTGTCGGGACGCCGCGTCTCGTTGCACGACGCGGCGCCCGGTGCGGTCGAGCGCGGGCTCGAGACGATCCGCCAGTCGCTCGCGAGGCTCGCAGAGAAGGGGGGACCCGATCCCGACGAGGTGCTCGCACGGATCGAGCCGGCCGCCGAGCTCGTGGGCGCCGACCTGATGATCGAAGCCGTCGTCGAGGACAGCTCCGTGAAGGAGCAAATCTTCCGGCGCGCCGACGACCTGCTGCCGGCCGAAGCCGTACTCGCGTCGAACACGTCGTCGATCCCGATCACCTCGCTCGGGGCCGTGACGTCGCGTCCGGAGCGCGTGATCGGCATGCATTTCTTCAACCCGGTGCCCGTGTTGAAGCTCGTCGAGGTGATCAGGGGTCTCGAGACCTCCGACGAGACCGCACGTGCGATCACCGAGCTCGCGGTCGATCTAGGCAAGACGCCTGCGGCGGCCCGCGATCTGCCCGGCTTCGTCTCGAACCGGATCCTGATGCCGTTCATCAACGAGGCCGCGTACGCGCTGCTCGAGGGGGTTGCCGAGGCGGAGGCGATCGACACGATCGCCAGGCTCGGCTTCGCCCACCCGATGGGCCCGCTCGCGCTCGCCGACCTGATCGGCCTCGACACGTGCGTCGCGATCATGGAGGTGCTGCACCACGGGCTGGGCGATCCGAAGTACGCGCCGTGCCCGCTGCTGCGCCAGTACGTCCACGCCGGACGGCTCGGCCGGAAGTCGGGCCGTGGTTTTTACGAGTATTCGTAAGCGTTCTACAGGTTTGACAAGAGGCGACTTCGGGGATCTGATATGTCCCCCTCCTCCTTCCGACCGAATCGACCGTGAAGGGGGTCGCCGCCAGGATGAGAATTCTGCTCGTCGATGACGAGCCTGCCCTCCGGGACCTCCTACGGGCGACCTTCGAGGGTGCAGACGTCACCGTCGACGAGGCCGAATCCGGCCTCGAGGCCGAAGCCCGCATCCGGCGCCGTAAGCCGGACGTGATCGTGCTGGACCTGCGCATGCCCGGTATGGGCGGCTCGGAGCTGTGCTCGCGCCTGAAGGCGGACGAGAGGACGAAGTCGATCCCGATCGTGCTCCTTACGGGCGCCGATCCCGAAGAGGCGCGCCGCGCACAGCGCGCCGGTGCGGCGGCGCTCGTCCGCAAGCCGTTCAGCCCGCTTGACCTGCTCGCGGTTGTCGAGCGCGTCGCCGGCGGCGTGCCGCAAACTCGCCGGCCGCGGCGCGTCAGGGGGCCGGAAGAGGAGGTCGTGCTGTACGCGCGCGATCTGCGGCATCTGCTCGAGGTCGAGCGCGGGCAGCGTGCGCTCCTGCAGGAGTCGTATCTGGCGACTGTCACGGCGCTCGCGGGTGCGCTCGAGTCGCGCGACGTGCGCACCGGAGCGCACTCCCAGCGGGTGCGGCGGTATGCGGTCGAACTGCTCGAAGCAGTACATCCGGGAATGCTCGAGCAGGAGCCGGGCGTCCAGTACGGCTTCCTGCTCCACGACCTTGGCAAGATCGCGATTCCCGATCAGATTCTCCAGAAGCCGGGTGAGCTGACCCGTAGCGAGCGAAAGCGGATGCAGACGCACACGGTGCTCGGCGAGCAGATGCTTTCGGGCGTGGCCGTGCTCCAGGGCGAGGGCCTGCGGGTGGTGCGCTCGCATCACGAGCGGTGGGACGGGAAGGGCTATCCGGACGCGCTGAGCGGGACGGACGTGCCGCTCGCGGCCCGCGTCTTCGCCGTCGCCGACGCGCTCGATGCGATGACGAGCGACCGGCCGTACCGCCGCGCGTTGCGTTGGAGCGCCGCACGCGGCGAGATCCTCGCCGAGGCGCGCAAGCAGTTCGATCCGGAGGTCGTCGAGGCGTTTCGCGAGCGCGAGCCGCAGCTCCGGGACGTGCGCCGCGAGCTGGCCGTGGCGTAGTCGCTACGCGGTGGGCTTCTCGGGCACGGGCACCTGCTGCCAGAGGACGATCTTGCCGCGGCGGACGACGAAGAGGGCCGCGGCCTTCACGCCGGGAGCGTCGCAGCGATGCTTCGGGCGCTCGCCCAGGACGAACGTCGCCGTCGCGCGGTTGCCGCTCACGCGGATCTCCACGATCCGGCCGGCGCAGGGCAGCGCGGCGTTGAAGGCGACGGCCAGGGCATGCGTGTTCAGTCGCACATCGACGCCCGGTTGCACGACTCGGGCGTTGCGAGCGAAGAGCCGCGCCGCGCGCTCGTTGTCGTTCGTGTTGAGCGCACGGCTCCAGGCCCGCACGACTGCGGCGGGGGTCGCCGCCGCCTGTGCCGTGCCCGCAGCCGCCATCGCGAGCACGGCTGCCACGAGCACCAGCCGTCTCACCGCCTCTGAATATAGTGCGCGCCGTGGACTTCGAGCTTGGGGCTGAACAAAGAGAAGTCCAGGCGCTGGCCCGCGACTTCGCCCGGCAGGAGATGGAGCCCTACGCCTCCGAGTGGGATCGCGAGCACCGCTTCCCACGCGACGTGTTCCAGAAGCTCGCCGAGCTCGGGCTGATGGGCGCCTGCATCCCCGAGGAGTACGGAGGCGCCGGCACGGACTTTCTCTCCTACATCCTCGTGCTCGAGGAGCTCTCGCGCGCGGACGCGGGTGTCGGCGTCACAGTTGCCGTGCACACGAGCGCGGCAACGCTGCCCCTGCTCGCCTTCGGAACCGATGAGCAGCGGTCGCGCTTCGTCCCGCCGCTCGCCCGCGGCGAGTATCTCGGGGCGTTTGCGCTGACAGAGCCCGGATCCGGCTCAGACGCCGGTTCGCTGCGCACTCGCGCAGAGCCCGAGGGCGACGGTTGGCGCGTCACCGGCACGAAGCAGTGGATCACGAACGGCAGCTACGCGGGGACGTTCCTCGTCTTCGCGCGCACCGATCGGGAGACGCAAGGCCCCCGCGGCGTCAGCGCGTTCATCCTCGATGCTGACCAGGTGCGCGTGACCCGTGACGAGGAAAAGCTGGGGCTCAACTCGTCGGTCACGAACGACATCGCGATCGACGGGGCGTTCGTCGGCCGCGACCGGCTGCTCCACGAGGAGAACCGCGGCTTTCGCGTCGCCATGCAGACCCTCGACAGCGGCCGCATCGGAATCGCCGCCCAGGCGCTCGGCATCGCCCAGGCGGCATATGACGTCGCGCGCGAATATGCGAAGGAGCGGCAGACCTTCGGAAAGCCGATCGCGCAGCACCAGGCGATCCAGCTGAAGCTCGCCGACATGTCCACGGAGATCGAGGCGGCTCGGCTGCTCGTCTACAGGGCGGCATGGCTGAAGGACCGCGGCGAGACCGTGACGGAGGCGGGAGCGAAAGCCAAGCTCTTTGCGTCCGAGGTCGCTCGACGGCAGACAGGCGAGGCGATTCAGATTCTCGGCGGTTACGGATACACGAAGGAGTTCCCGGTCGAGCGCTACTACCGCGACGCGAAGATCACCGAGATCTACGAGGGAACGAACGAGATCCAGCGGCTCGTGATCGCCCGTTCGATCCTCGGACTGCAGGAGAGGTCACTCGCGCGCGGGTAGCCACTGGTACTGGACGTCCGGTACGCCTTCCTCGTTGCCAGAGCCGTCGCCGTACCGGATCGGGTGGAGGCCGTGCCGCTCGTAGAAGCGGCAGGCCTTCTCGTTCTGCGGGAACGTCCAGAGGGTGAAGCCTTGCGGCCGCAGTTCCTTCGTCTTGTCGAGGAGCGCGGACCCGATGCCCCGCCGGTGATAGTCGGGTTGTACGTAGAGGTGGCCGAGCGTGTCCTCGCCGATCGCCGCGAGCCCGACGACGTGGCCGTCCTCCTCGGCGACCCACACCTCGTGATCAACGGGGATGATCTCGGTGATGAAGTGCCGGCGATCCTCCCTGGTGTGGAGGTCCGGCAGGAACGTCAGCAGCGTCTCGAACGACGCGTTGAACGTCGCCGCGATCTCGTCGGCGTCCTCCGGCCTCGACCGTCGGATCATCCCCGTACTCTACGGCGGTGCCCCGCGATCCGAACGAGCCGGTCAGGCTGACCCGCATCTACACGCGCGGCGGTGACGCCGGCGAGACGAGCCTCGGCGACGGCTCGCGTGTCTCGAAGCTCGACCCGCGCATCCGCGCCTACGGGATCACCGACGAGCTGAACTCGCAGCTGGGCGTCGTGCTCGCCGGCGAGCTGCCGGACCAATTGCGCGCTCCGCTCGCTCGCATCCAGAACGAGCTGTTCGACGTCGGCGCCGATCTCTCCGTTCCGTTCACCGGCCCGGACGACCGGCTGCGCGCGACCCAGGAGATGATCGACCGCCTCGAGCAGCTCTGCGACGAGTTCAACGCCGCGCTGCCGGAGCTGAAGAGCTTCGTCCTTCCCGGCGGCACCGAGGCGGCGGCCCGGATCCACGTCGCGCGCGCGACCGCTCGCCGCGCGGAGCTCTCCGCGCTCGAGGCGGACGTCAATCCGCTCGCCCGCGTCTACCTGAACCGCGTGTCCGACCTGCTCTTCATCCTCGCGCGCACCGCGAACGCACTCGCAGAGCGGGACGAGCCGCTCTGGCGCCCGGGCGCCTAGTACACCCGGCCGCAAGTTCGGCAGCTTCCCGGCGGCGTCTCGCCGACCGTGGCCGCGTCCTCGGTCGCCCCGATAGTTGGACTATCGGGGCTCCCTGCGTCCTTGCCACGAACGCCGAGCCACTCGCCGGATAACCCACTGAACTTGCGGCCGGATGTACTAGTACCCGAGAAGCGACGTGATCGTCGAGGCGACGACCTTCGCCGGCGTACTCCGCGGCAGCACCGCGGCGACGCCGATGCTCCGGTAGTAGGCGGTCCGCGCCCGCGAGTCGCTGAGACCGACGATCTTCACCTCGGGCAGGAGCGCGTGCAGCGACGCGAGCGAGTAGGCCGGCACCGTGTCGAGGTCGACGACGACCCCCACCGCCGCGGTGCGGAAGCTCGTGTCGACGACGTCGTAGAGCGCCCCATCGCTGACGGGTCGGACGACGAAGCCGCTGCCGAGCGCCTGGTCGAGCGAGCCGAGGCGCTTCACACCCCGGACGACCGCGACTCGTAGGGGCCGGACGTCCGTCCAAACCGGCGATGCGGGGCGCTTCGCGGTGAAGCGGATGATCGCAGTGCGGTTGATGGACTGGCCGGCCCCGTCGGCGTGCATGCGCAGCGTGTACAGGCCGGGCTTCGTGATGTGCAGCGGCACCCGCAGGATCGTCACACCGGCGTGACGAGTCGGCGTCCTGATCGTCTGGCCCGCGACGACAGCGCCGTCGGGGCCGACGAAATCGCCGGTAACGCGTGCAGGTGAGGTCAGCGTCATGCGCACCGCAACGAACGACCGCTGCTCGAGCCAGAGCCGCCGCACCGTGAGGATCCGCATGGCGAGCGTCGTCGAGACCTCCTGGCCCACGACTGCGTAGAACGTCAGGTGGCGCGTGAGGACGTGGATCGTGGCGTCGGAGTCGCGGAACCAGCCGTCGTTCTGTCCGTTCGGCAGGCTGAGCGTCGACAGCTCGGGCAGATCGCGCCAGCCGGAGCCGTCCGGCGAGGTGACCGCATGAGCGCCGGGCGTTGCATTCGGGAAGCGGATGTCTGCGACGCCGCCGAGCTCGGTGACCGGCGCATGCGTGCCGCGAATGAAGGCGGTGACGTCGACGACGGTCGAGCCCGCCGGAAGCGACCGCACCATGCTCGTCGCTCTCGGGGCGACCTCGACCACGACCCTGTCGCTGAACGCGCCGGCGGGCCACGAGAAGAGGCTGCGGCCGTCCGAGCTCTGCAGCTCGCCCGCCGCGAAGGGAACCGCGTTCTTCTGCACGGGCGGCACGGCCGACCCGTTCGACTGGGTCAGCGGAGGCGACCAGATCGTGAAGTGGGAGAGGACGTCCTCGGAGCGGCCCCCGGCGCTGAGCGTGCCCCGCACGACGTACAAGCCCTCGGCAGTCGAAGCGAGCCGCCACGACCAACCCGCGCCCGTGCCCTCGGCGAGCGGCGCGACGGAACCATCCGGTCCGGTGATCGTCATGTTCTTCCAGGCGACCGACTGGTTCGCGGTCAGCGTGAGGGTGGAGGCCGAGCGGACCGTCGATCCGTCTTCCGGAGACGCCGAGACGAGCGCAGGAGCCGGGGTCGTGACCCGGCCGCCCGCCGGCGAGCTGACGATGGGCGTCTGGTTTGCAGCTGCGAACGTGAACGGCGCCGAGAGGTTCGCCGCCGCGTCGTGCAGCGCGTTCAGTGCCGGAACGTCGTAAGCGACGGCGAGGTTGTCGCTGCCAGCGACGGCGGGCGAGATCGTCAGCGTCACGGTCTTGCCGCTCATCGCGACGAGCCCGACGGTGCGGGTCGTGCTGCCGGTCGTGACCGTGAAGGCTGTCGGAACGGGCGCCGCGCCGGCGAGGCTTTCCGAGAACAGAATCGTGACCGTCGAGGCGTTGACCGAGGCGGAGACGACGCTCGGCGCGACAGTGTCAGGCGTGTTGTTGACGACGGCGACCGGGCCGAAGTTTGCGGTCTCGTTCTTCGTCGGCGCTGCGTTGTCACGCATCCGGTCGCCCGCGCTCCCCGGCTGCGAGTAGCGCACGGTCACGACCTCCGAGTTGTTCGGCGGAGACGCGAGGTCGAGCGTAACCGTCGAGCCGGCGACGGAGATACCCGTCGCGGTCGGCTGGACGACGCCGTCGTAGGAGATCGTGAAGGCGTTTGTCTGCGTCGTCGCGGTTCCGTCGAGCGGCTCGCTCATCGTGACCGCGAGCTGGGTGCCGGCGGCGTTCGTCGCCGTCGAGACCAGGGTCGGCGCGGTGACGTCGGGGATCTGAGCCACGCTTGCGGACGCCGCGGCGTACGTATTGCCCACATTGTCGGTGACGACGACCTGATACCGGTAGCAGCTGTTGTCGACCACGGTCGTGTCGTTCCCGCCGCCGTTGAGCGTGACCGGGGTGAACGACGACCAGGTTGCACCGCATGTCGAGCTGGTGAGCGTCGTTTCGGAACGCATCACGTTCACGCTTGCGACGCCCGACTCGGCGTCACTCGCCGAGGTCGTGATGTGCACCGAGTGGGAGGGGTACGCGCCGTCCGTGTAGCCGATCGTTCCCGTCGGGTCGGTCAGGTCGGAACGTACGGCGAGCGGGTCGACCGTAGCGCCCGGGTTGCGCGTAACGTCGACCGTGTCGGTCAGCGCCGAGCCGTCCCACGTGTACGGGGCGGAGAAGAACGGGTCGGCGCCCGTCGTCGTGTCGCCGGTCGGGTTGCTCTGGAGCGCGCCGGACTTGCCGTCCCAGGTCGCCGAGGTCACGCCGTTCTTGCCGAGCGTCGTCAGCTCGAGCCCGAAGGGCTGGTTGGCTGCCGCCGGACCGAGCCAGAGGGTCGCACCGTTCATGAATGTCCCGCTCGGCGCGCCCGCGGCGAGCTCGATCGGTGAGGCCGTCGTGAGCTTCGCGACGGCTGCCGACGAGAAGGTCGAGGCGACGCCGGCGTTGTTCGCGACGACGATCCGGTAGGCGTAGCAGGTGCCCGCGGAGACGCTCGTGTCGACGTACGGCGACGTCGTCGCGCCGAGCACCGTGCTGAACGGGCCGAGGGCACCGCAGGTAGACCCGCTCAGAGTCGCGGTTGCGCGCTCGAGGCTCACGGGGCCGATGCCGGATTCGGCGTCGGTGCCGGCGTCCCAGCCGAGGCTGATGCGGCTCAAGCTCGCGAGCCCGTCGACGTAACTGATCGAGCCCCCGACCGGGCCGGTCGTGTCGACGAGGACGAGTGCATGAGACGCGGTGGAGTTGCCGACGTTGTCCGTGCCCGTGAGCACGTACTCGTAGCACTGACCGTCGCTCGGCACGGTGTCGGACGCGCCGGGCACGACGGTCGCGCCGGTGTAGCCGGAGCCCGGGCACATTCCGGCTATGGGTGCAAGCGAGTTCGAGCGCGTGACCACGTTCGTCGCGATGCCGGATTCGCCGTCGGTGAAGTCGGTCTTGGTGACTGAAACGGCGAGCGAGCCGGAATACGGATTGATCGAGACCAGGCCGCCGCTCGGGACAGAGCTGTCCTTCGTTATCGTGAATGCGCTGGGCGGGGTGGAGTTGACCCCCGCGTTGTTGCTCGCGACGACCGACTGCGGGCCGCCCCCGACGCTCGCGCCGTCGAAGACGACGTCGACCTTGTTCCCGCTCTGGGTCGCGGCGAGGAAGCTGCTCAGCGTCGAGAACGTGTAGCCGGCGATGCCGGTCTCGGGATCCGAGGCGCCGTTCGCGTTCACGGTGAATGTGCCGCCGGCCGACGGGCGGTAGTACAGCGTCGTCCCGGCGGCGAACGTGTCTCCGCTCGAGAGCCCGCTGAACGAGATCGTCGGTGCCACCGGCGCCGTCGTGTCGACCTTGACCGTGGTCGTGAGCGTCGCGACGTTGCCGACGTGATCGGCCGCCGTGAGGGTGAAGCGGTAGCAATTGCCGTTGCTCACGGCGTAGCTCGCGCCGCTGATCGTGCTCCCCGACCCGAAGCTGCCGCACCCGTCGTTGGCCAGTGTCGCAGGCTGCACCGTCAGCACCTCGCTCGCCACGCCCGAGCCGCCGTCGCTGTAGGCGGTCGTGGCGATGGCGACGGACGCCCCGGTCGTGAAGTAGCTGGAGCTGCCAGCGCCTGTCGCGGTCGTGCCGTTGACGGTTAGGCCGCCGCCGGCCGGCACGGTCGAGTCGAGCGTGACGTTGTACGTCGCGGCGGTCGAGTCGAGGCCGGCGTTGTTCGTCGAATGGACGGTGAACGCGCCCCCGCCTGTGCTCGCGCCGTTGAACGTGACCCCGAGCGTGTTACCGGTCTGGGTCGTGCCGGCGAAGCCGCCGAGCGGGGAGAATGCATAGCCGGCGTTCCCGGTCTTGACGGCGGACTCGGCGTCCGTCGAGCCGTTGGCTTCGACGGTGAACGCGCCGCCGGCCGACGGGCGGTAGTAGAGCGTGCCCGAGCCGTCGTCGTACGTGTTGCCGCTCGAGAGGCCGCTGAACGCCGGGGTCGGCTGGTTCGGCGCCGTCGTGTCGACCAGGAGCGTCGCCGTCAGCGTCGCGACGTTCCCGACCTGGTCGGTCCCGGTCAGCGTGAACCGATAGCAGTTCCCGCTCGCGAAGCTGACCGAGCTGAGGTCGGTGCCGGCGATCGTCGTCGGCGAGCCATAGCCGCCGCACGCAGCGCCGGCGAGTGAGGCGCTCTCCACCGTCAGCACGGACGACGCAGTGCCCGAGCCGGTCCCGTCGAGCGCGTAGTCCGTGCGCGTGCCGATGCCGATCGCCGTCGTCGTCACGTACTTCGAGTCGCCGGTGCCGGTCGCGTCGAGGCCGTTCACCGTCAGATCGCCGCCGGTCGGCGCCGCGTTGTCGAGCAGGAACGTCACGCCGTTGTCGCCGAAGTTGCCGCGGAGGTCGGTGGACCGGACGGCCTTCGGCCCGGGCGGGGTCGTCGCCGAGCCTGAGAAGCTGTACGCCGAGGTCGGCGTGAACGGACCGTCATTGACGGTGTTCGTCGACGTGCCGCCGGAGCCGCCGAAGCCGGTCGTGCTGGAGAGATCCGGGAACCTGACGGTGTCGACGCCGCTCGCGTCGCTCGCGGTCGCGTCGAGCGTGAAGCCGCCGCCGCCGTGTGCGGTCGAGTAGTAGAGGTCGTAGTCCCCGGTCCCGAGCGAGCGCAGGAACGAGTGACTCGAGCTGCTCAGGGCAAGGTTCGTCGTCGGGGCACCCGTGTCGCTCCCGTACGTGAAGTGGATCTGGTGGTGAATCTCGGCCGTCGCCACCCTGTCCGTCGCGAAGACCTCGACGACGTAGACGTGCGGCGAGACGAGCTTGCTCTGGTCGAGCGCGTAACTCCAGGCGTTGCCGGCGAGCGCCGCCGTGAGGTACGGCGTCTGGCCCGTCTGCGTGAAGCCGGCGCCGTCGTAGTACAGGCCGGTCGTCACGTCCTTCACCGAGAGCTTCAGGTTCGCGACGCCGGCCCCCACATCGGCGACGGTGCCGCAGATGCCAGGCGCCGCGCACCCGAGCGGCCACGTCGTGCCGTCGTAGGAGTCGTTGTCGAGCGGGAACGTCGGCGTGGTGGACGGCGCGGTTCCGTCGGCGGCGATCCCGATCGAGTCGCTCATGGTCGTCGCGGCCGGCACGGTGACGCCGTTCGACGCGGTCATTGTGACCGTGCCGCTGTTGGAGCCGGGGCCAAAGCTGTAGAGGCTCGACTGATACGGGCTCGCGCCGGTGACATCGTTGGCGCTCGTCCCGAGCAGCGCGGAGAAGTTCACCTTGGCGATGCCCGAGTGAGGGTCGGCCGCAGTCGCATTGAGGCGGAACGTGCCGCTGTCGCCGGCATTCAGCCACAGGGTTTTCGAGCCCGAGTCGTAGTACTGGGACGCCGGGGCCGCGACCGGCGTCGGGGCCGCGACCGCGACCGTCGGTGCGGTGTTGTCGACGAGCAGGGTGCTTACGCTCGACATCGTCGTGTGCCCGACGTTGTCGGTCGCGACCGCGACGACTGCATAGTCGTGGCCGTCGGTCAGGGCGGTGTTGCTCCAGTTGACCGAGTACACGCCGAGCAGCGGCACGCCGGCGCCGATTGCGAGCGATGGGTTGCACAGCGCGTTGGCGGTCCGGTCGCAGTAGAGGAAGTCGACCTGGCGGAGACCGGAGCCGGCATCGGTCGGCTGCGCCGAGATCGGGACTCCGTCGCTGACCTTCGCGCCGCCTGCCGGTCCCAGGAGCGAGAACGCAGGCGGCGCTGCGCCGTCGGCCGAAATCGTGAGCTGGTCGGCGGCCGAGACCGGACCGGCGAACGAGACTCCGTTGCCCGCCGTCACGGATTCGAGGCCGGGCGAGGAGAAGCCGCCGCCCGGGAACGTGTAGACGGCGGACTCGTAGCCGTTGCCGCCCGTGCTCGTGCCGGCGTTCGAGCCGGTCGCGAAGATCGCCGGGAAGCCGACCGAGGAGATCCCCGACTGCGCGTCGCTTGCGGTCACGTTCAGGCGGAAGGTGCCGGTCTGCGTCGCGTTCAGCCAAAGGGTCTTGCTCGGGCCGTCGTAGAACTGGGAGCCGGTGCCCGTCAGTGCGCTCGGCGCCGTTACGGCGACGGCCGGCGCGGTCGTGTCGACCGTGAGCGAGCGGATTGCGCTGAACGAGGACGAAGCGCTCGAGCCGTCGACGCTCTTTGCCCGCCAGTAATACGTCGTGCCGTTCTGGAGGCCGAAGCCGCCGGGCACCTGTGCAGTCGCCGGTGGAATCGAAGCTGCCGAGGGAGCTCGAGCAGTTGCTCGTCGAGCAGAGCTCGAAGGTGATGTGGCCCGCGTCGTTCGGGTCCGGATCCGCGAAGGTTGCCGTCAGGGCCGGAGTCGCCGAGTCGACGAAGACGCCGTCGGCCGGGGTCACGAGCGCGGGTGTGTTCGGCGCGATCGACGCGGTGCCGTTCGTCATCGAGCCGTTCGCGAGCGAGCCGGTCGCCGCGGCGTTGCCGGTCGGCGCCGTTGTGTCCCGCACCATCGGATCGCTGCCGGGCTTCGTGTAGGCGAGCGTGAGCGTGTCGAGGTGATGGACGGGGCTCGAGAGCGTGAACTGCGTCTTGTTCGCCGTGGGATACAGGACGGCCGAGCCGGTGCCCGCGATCGCCGAGCCGCCGTTCGGCGTGACGCTGAACGTGCCTCCTGCGACCACCTGCGTCTGGTCGAGGCTCTCCGACCAGGTGACCGTGACCGTGAGGCCGTCCGCGGCGACGGTCGCCGAGCTCAGCGCAGGCGGCTGGTCGTCGACGACGAAGGAGCGCGTCGCGCTGTATGCCGAGGCGTCGGTCGAGCTGTCGACGCTCTTCGCACGCCAGTAATATGTCGTGCCGTTCTGGAGGGCGAAGCCGCCCGGCACCTGGGCGCTGCCGCTTGCGCCGTTCGCGACGGTGGGCGAGTCGACGGTGCCGAGCGAGCTCGAGCAATTGCTCGTCGTACACACCTCGAACGTGACCGTGCCGCTGTCGTTCGCGTCCGGATCGCCGAACGCGGCGGTCAGTGCCGGCGTCGGAGTGTTGGCCAGAGCGCCGTCCGCCGGGCTGACGAGCACCGGTGTGCTCGGTGCGAGGCTCGCTGTGTTGTTCGTCGCGGCAGCTCCGCTTGAGCTCGTGGCGGGATTGCCGCTCGGAGGCGCGGTGTCGCGCATCATCGGATCGGTGGTCGGCTTCACGTAGGCGAGCGTGAGGATGTCGAGGTAGTGCACCGCGCTCGAGAGCGCGAAGCGGGTTTCGTTCGCCGCGGGATACGTCACTGCAGCCGCGGTGCCGTTGACGGGCGAGCCGCCGTTCGGGGTCACGGAGAACGCCGAGCCTGGGACGGCCTGCGTCGGGTCGAGGGTCTCCGACCAGGTGACGGTGACGGTCTGGCCGTCGGCGCCGACGGCTGCCGAAGAGATGGTCGGCGCGGTCGCATCGACTGTGAAGGAGCGGGTGGCGGTGAAGCCGGAGCTCGCCGGGGTGCTGTCGACGTTCCTGGCGCGCCAGTAGTAGGTGCCGTCGGCGGTGATCAGGCCGCCGGGCACCTGGGCGCTGCCGTCGGTGTTGTCGGCGACGGTGGGGGAGTCGAAGGTCGAGCCGATCGGGCTCGTGCAGTTGCTGTCGGAGCAGACCTGGAAGCGGACGAGGCCGCTGTCGTTCGGGTCGGGGTCGCTGAAGGTCGCGGTCAGGGTCGGTGTCGCGGTGTTCAGCCGGCTGGCGTCGGTCGGGTTCACGAGCGTCGGCGTGCTCGGCGCGATGTTGGCGGTGTTGTTGGCGACCGCAAGGCCGGTTGTCGTTGCGGCGCGGTTGCCGGCCGGGTTCGCGGTGTCGCGGATCTGCGGGTCGGCGCCGGGGGCGGTGTAGTCGAGGGTGAGCATGTCGAGGTGGTGGACGGCGCTTGTGAGCGTGAACCGGGTCTGGTTCGCGGCCGGGTAGCCGATCGCCGCTGCGGTGCCGGAGATCGTGTTGATCGTGAACGCTGAGCCCGGGACGGCCTGTGTCTGGTCGAGGGTCTCCGACCAGGTGACGGTGACCGTCTCCCCGTCGGGGTCGACCACGGCCGACGACATGGTCGGCGCGGTCGCGTCGACGACGAACGAACGGGTGGCGCTATAGGAAGAGGTCGCGGTCGAGCTGTCGACGTTCTTCGCGCGCCAGTAGTACGTGCCGTCCACGGTGATCGTCCCGCCCGGTACCAGGCCGCTCCCGTTCGCCCCGTTCGCGAGCGTTGTGCTCGACGAGTCGAACGTCGCCAGCTGGGTGGAGCAATCGCCGACGGCGCAGACCTGGAACGTCGCCTTGCCGGTGTCGTTCGTGTCCGGGTCGCTGAACGCCGCGGTCAACGTCGGCGTGGCGGTGTTGAGCCGTGAGCCGTCGTCCGGAGAGACGAGCACCGGCGTGCTCGGCGCGAGGTTCGCCGTGTTGTTCGTCAACCCGGATCCGGCGACGGTCGCGGCCGGGTTGCCGGTCGGCAGAGCGGTGTCGCGCACCATCGGATCGCTTCCCGGCTTCGTGTAATCGAGCGTCAGCGTGTCGAGGTGGTGGACGGCGCTTGCCAGCGTGAACCGGGTCTGGTTCGCCGCCGGATAGGTGACCGCGGCCGCGGTGCCGGCGATGCCTGCGCCGCCGTTCGGGTGAACGCTGAACGCGGTGCCTGGGACGCTCTGCGTCTGATCGAGGCTCTCTGACCAGGTGACGGTCACTGTCGTCCCGTTCGAGGCAACCGCGGCGGAGCTGATCGTCGGTGCGGTCAGATCGACGACGAAGGAGCGGGTCACACCGAGCGAAGAGGTTGCGCTTGCCGAGTCGATGCTCATGGCGCGCCAGTAGTACGTGCCGTCGACGAGGTTCGCGGAACCCGGAACCGAGGCCGACCCGCTCGTGTTGTTTGCGACCCCCGATGCGCTCGAGAAGGTCGCGATCGGATCGCCGCCGGCTGTACAGGACGGGTTTCCGCAAACCTGGAAGGTGACCGTACCCGTGTCGTTGTCGTCGGGATCGCTGAAGGTGGCGCTGAGGAGCGGCGTCGCCGAGCTCAGCTGCAGGCCGTCGTTCGGGCTGACGAGTGTCGGCGTGCTCGGCGCCTGGTTCCCGGTGTTGTTCGTGATCGACACGTTCCCGATCGTGGCCGTCGCCGCCGGGTTGCCCGTAGGCGTCGCCGGGTCGCGTACGATCGAGCCGCCGCCCGGCTGCGTATACGTGAGATCGAGGTTGTCGAGGCGGTGAATGACGCTGAAGAGGGTGAAGCGCGTCTCATTCGAGGCGCTGTACGTGACAGTCGCAGCCGTGCCGTGGATCGCGGCGCCGCCGTTGCGCGAGATCGAAAACGCGCTGCCCGCGACTGCCTCGCCCGTGTCGAGGTTCTCCGACCAGGTCACCGTGACCGTCACGCCGTCGGTGTCGATCGACGCGGCGGCGATCGTGGGAGCGGTCGTGTCGACGACGAAGGAGCGGGTGGCGCTATACGAGGAGGCTGCGGTCGAGCTGTCGACGTTCTTCGCGCGCCAGTAATAGGTGCCGTCGCCTGCGATCAGCCCGCCGGTGACGGCCGCGGAGCCGTTCTGGCCGTCGTTCAGGCTGGTGTTCGTCGAGTCGAAGGTGCCGAGTGAGCTCGAGCAGTTGCTCGTCGAGCAGACCTCGAAGGTCACCTTGCCCGTGTCGTTCGTGTCCGGATCGCTGAAGGTGGCGGTCAGCGTCGGTGTCGCAGAGTTGCGGCGCGTGCCGTCGGCGGGCGAGACGAGCGCGGGCGTGCTCGGCGCAACGTTCGTCGTGTTGTTGGTAATCGACGCGTTGTCGAGCGACCCGTTGACCGACGGATTCCCCGCTGGGGACGCCGTGTCGCGAACCTTCGGGTTCGAGCCCGGCGCGGTGTAGTCGAGCGCGAGCGTGTCGAGGGGATGGACGCCGTTCGCGAGCGTGAACCGGGTTTGGTTCGCCGCCGGGTAGCTGACCGCTGACGCGGTGCCGGCGATCCCCGCCCCTCCGTTGGGGGCGATCGAGAAGGCGGAGCCGGGAAGGGCCTGGCTCTGGTCGAGGTTCTCCGACCAGGTGACGGTGACCGTCAATCCGTCGGCGGCGACCGCGGCGGAGCTCATCGTCGGCGCCTGGGTGTCGACGAGGAACGACTGCGTGGCGCTGTACGAGGAGCTCGTTGTGGAGGAGTCGACGTTCTTCGCACGCCAGTAGTAGGTGGTGCCGCTGGCGAGTGCGAAGCCGCCGGGGACGGCGGCAGAGCCGTCGGCGCCGACGGCGAGGTTGGTGCTCGTTGAGTCGAAGGTGCCCAGCGAGCTCGAGCAGCTGCTGTTCGAGCAGACTTCGAAGGTGAGCTTGCCGGTGTCCTGTGTGTCGGGGTCGGTGAAGGTCGCGGTGAGCGTCGGCGTCGTTGCGTTGAGCCTGCCGGTGTCGGCGGGGGAGACGATCGCCGGCGTGCTCGGCGAGAGGTTCGCGGTGTTGTTGGTCGCGGCGAGGCCGCTCGCCGTCACGGCGGGGTTGCCGGATGCGAGGGCGGTGTCGCGCACCATCGGGTCGCTGCCCGGCTTTGTGTAGCTGAGCGCGAGCGTGTCGAGGTGGTGGACGGTGCTCGCGAGCGTGAACCGCGTCTGGTTCGCCGCCGGATAGCTCACCGCTGAGCCGGTGCCGGCGATGCCGGCACCGCCGTTCGGGGCGATCGAGAAGGCGGAGCCGGGGACGGCCATCGTCTGGTCGAGGTTCTCCGACCAGGTGACGGTGACGGTGACGCCGTCGGCGGCGACCGCGGCGGAGCTCATGGTCGGCGCGGTGGTGTCGACGAGGAAGGACTGGGTGGCGCTGAACGAGGAGCTCGCTGCAGAGGAGTCCACGGTTCTTGCGCGCCAGTAGTAGGTGGTGCCGCTGGCGAGGGCGAAGCCGCCGGGGACGGCGGCGGAGCCGTTGGCGGCGACGGCGAGGTTGGTGTTCGTGGAGTCGAAGGTGCCGATGGAGCTCGAGCAGTTGCTCGTCGAGCAGATCTCGAAGGTGAGCTTGCCGGTGTCCTGTGTGTCGGGGTCGCTGAAGGTCGCGGTGAGCGTCGGCGTCGTCGTGTTGAGCCTGCCGGTGTCGGCGGGGGAGACGAGTGCCGGCGTCGAGGGCGAGGCGTTCGTCGTGCTGTTGGCGATCGAGGCGTTGTTCAGCGTCGCTGTGCTGGACGCGTTACCGGTCGTGAGGGCCAGGTCGCTCACCATCGGGTTGGAAGCCGGCTTCGTGTAAGTGAGTGCGAGCGAGTCGAGGTGGTGGACGGTGCTCGAAAGCGTGAACCGTGTCTGGTTGGCCGCCGGATAGCTGACCGGTGATCCGGTGCCGGCGATGGCGGCGCCGCCGTTCGGGGCGATCGAGAAGGCCGAGCCGGAGACGGCCATCGTCTGGTCGAGGTTCTCCGACCAGGTGACCGTGACGGTGACGCCGTCTGCTGCGACCGTCGCAGAGCTCATCGTCGCCGGTGACGTGTCGTAGGTGAACGACTGCGACGTCGTGCCCGAGTTGTTGACGTTGTCGGTCGCCTGTGCGGAAATCGTGTACGAGTGCCCGTCGGTGAGGTTCGCCGACGCGACCGCGTACGTCCAGCCCGCGAGCGTGCCGCCCGGCGACAGGTAGTTCGGGCACGGCTGGTTGAAGCTGCCCGCTCCGTTGTAACAGCTGTTTCCGCCGACCGTCGTGTCCTGGATCGAGACGCCAACCGCCGAGGTCTGCGATCCGGTGCCGTCGTCGGTCGTGCCCGTGATCGTGTTCCAGCCGCCGCTCCCGTATCGAGGGCCGGCACCCGTCGGGAACGTGATCGACTGTGACGGCGCCGTCGTGTCGGCGGTGAGCGTGATGCCGGTCTGCGTGCTTGCGAGCCCGGCGTTGTCGTGCGACTGGCCGACGTTCGTCGGGTTCGCGCTGTTCGTCGAGCTGTCCCACGTGTAGTCCTGCTGGTACGGCGAGGTGGTGTCGACGGCGCAGCTGCTCACGCAGCTGAGCCCTGTCGGCGCGGAGAACGTGACATCGGCGATGTCGGACGCCGAGTCACTCGTCGCTGCGTCGACCCGGAAGGTGTGCGAACCGGTCGCGTTCTTGTTGAAGAAGAGCGTCGTCCCGCTGATGTACTCCCACTGGTCCGAGACGGGCTCACTCACGGTGTACGTCGGATTCGACGGCGTCGTCGTGTCGACCTTGACCGTCGTCGTGAGAACCGAGCTGTTCCCCACGTGGTCCGTGCCGGCGAGCGTGAAGAGGTAGCAGTTGCCGGTCGTCACCGTCACGGTCGTCTGCGCCGGCGGGACAGTGGTCGTAGATCCATAGCTGCCGCACGCGTTGGCCGAAAGCATCGCCGACTGGTACGTCAGTGTCGAGGCGTTGAGCCCTGAGCCTGCGTCGGCGCTGTAGTCGGTGCGCGAATTGATCGTCACCGTCGCGCCGGCGTTGAGGTAGCTCGACGAGCCCCCGCCGCTTGCTGCGGTACCGTTGACGGTGACCGCGCCGCCGGTCGGACTCGTGACGTCGTTGACGAGGCTGAAGCTCGTGTTGGCAGAAGCGTTGCCGGCCGCGTCGTTCGTCCTCACGGTCGAGGTCGCGGTGCCAGACGTCGTGGGAGTGAACGTGTAGGCGTTCGTGTCGAAGTTGCCGCTCCCGGGCGTCGACGTCGTCGCATCGGTGTGCGTCATGTTCGAGCCGCCGTTCGCGAAGGCGGAGGTCGTGACGGACGCGCCGCCGGAGGTGGCGTCGGTCACGGCTGCACGAATCGTGAGGCTCTTCGCGCCCGAGCCGCCGGAGCCGTTGTAATAGATGTTCGTGCCGGACCCGGAGTAGTACGCGTTCGGGAATGTGCCGATCGAGTTCGTCCACGTGCTGACGCTCTGCAGCGAAAAGGCGTTCGTCGGGACCGTGGTGTCGTACGTAAACGTGCTCGAGGCGACAGTCGACGTGTTCGTGGCGTCGTCGGTCGACTTCGCGTGAACGGTGTATGCGCTCGCGTCGGTCAGGTTCGTGTTGGCGAGCGTGTACGTCCACGCGGTTGTCCCGGCGGCGGCGTTGTAGACCTCTGCCCCGCCCACTGCTCCCCAGGCGGCGCCGGTCCAGTATTTGTTCGCCGTGTCGTCGTGGATCGAGACGGCGACGGAGGTGAGGGCCGAGTTCACGCCCGCGCCGCCGGTCGTGTCGGCTGCGCTGCCGCTGATCGTGCTCCACGCGGCCGCGTTGTAGGACGCGCCGGCCGCGGGGAACGTGATCGCTGCCGTCGGGTTGGCGATGTCGACCTTGTAGGTCGCAATGCCGCCGTCCCAGTTCGCGGCGCCGCTGAGGTTGGAGGAACAGGTCTTGGTGCCGGTCGTCGTGACGTTCGTCCACCACGGCGTTACGGTGACTCCCCCGCCCGAGGCCGCGTTCGTGCCCTGGGTGCACGTGGGCGAGGAGTACGTGCGGTTGCTGGTCTGGCTGAAGACCGTCGCCACGTGCTCGATCGCTTGCGTTGTCACCGCGGAGGTCGAAACACTGAACGGTGAGGCCGTGCCGCTGTTCGTGCCGGTCTGGTCGAGCGGCGACGTTTGGATGAGCCCTTTCACGTAGTACGCGCTCGCGACGCGCCGCTGGCTGCCGGTCACGGGGAATGTGACGGTGATCGTGTCGTTGACGGCCAGAGCAGTCGTGGCATAGGCACGGAGCATCCCGACATTGGCCTGGGCCGACGCGTTGATGTCGGCGGTGTACGCATTGCTCTTCGAGTCGACCGCGCTCCACGTGCCGTCCGTCGCGTTGTTCTCGGCGGCGAAGACCAGAATCGTGCTCCCGGCCGGGACGGCCACGCCCGACGTGATGGCCAGCGTGTTGGTGCTGCTGTTCGAGTTGTTGTTTCCGATCGCCACCGGAGTGCCCGCGGTCGACGTCGCAGCGAGATACGGGCCGGCGAACGGCCCGCCGCTTTGACGGTTCGCGATCCCGACCGGCGTCAGCGGAGCGGCTACCCGCTTCAGTGCTCGTCCGAGGTTCAGCCGGCCGTTCCCGGTCTGCTCGCGCGGGCCGGCGTGGTCGGCACTCTCTGCAAGTTTCCCGATGACGAGCCGGTTCGAGGCCTTCGCGTCCGCCGCGAGCAGCAGGGCGGCAGACCCTGCGACGAACGCGGCCGAGGCGGAGGTGCCGGAGATCGTCGTGGTCCCGCCGCCGACGGCGTCGACCGGGATGCCTACGCCGGGGGCGGCGATGAACGCGGCCGGGCCGAAGTTGCTGCCCGACCAGAGGTTGTCGGCGGCGTCGGTCGCCGACACCCCGACGACGTGCTCGTCGCCGGCGGGGTAGGTCGCGGCAGACGACCCGTTGTTGCCCGTCGCGGCGACGACGACCGCGCCCTTCGACCAGGCGTAGTCGACGGCGCTTTGGAGGGCCGGGCTGTAGCCGGGCCCGGAGAAGCTCATGAGCATGACACCCGCGCCGTGGTCGGCGGCCCAGACGACGCCCTTGACGATGTCGCTGTCGCGACCGTAGCCCTGCGCGTTCAGAACTTGGACGGGCATGATCCGCGCGCCGGCGAAGGCGACTCCGGCGATGCCCCGGCGGTTGTTCGCGGTCGCGGCGGCGATGCTCGCCATCCACGTTCCGTGGCCGTGCGGGTCTGTGACCGCATTCGAGCCGAATGCCGAGAAGCCGCCCGTGAGGCGGCCGGCGAAGTCGGGGTTCGTGCCGTCGACGCCCGTGTCGACGACGGCGATCGTGACCTGGCGCTTCGGCTTGACCGCCCGGAACGCCGAGCGCCACCCGATCCTCTCGAGTGCCCACTGCGAGGAGAAGGCGGGATCGGAGACGGTCGCGCTGATCTGGCGGACATCGTCGGGAGCGGCTTCGACGATCGTGCGCTCGAGCCTGAGGCGGTGGAGGAGCGACTCCGCCTTGGCAGGTGCGATCGAGACGACGTGGAGCCCGAGCGCGGGAACGCGGCCGGTCTCGACGGCGCCCAGGCGGCGGAGCAAGCGCTGCTGCTCGGAGCTCGACACGCCGCGGCGGAAACGGACGGTGACGGAGGCGCGCGCGGGGCCGCGGGCCGACTGGAGGAGGGAGGTGGACTGCGGCCAGGCAGGGAGCGGCGCCACGGCGCCGGGGTGGCGATCGGCGCTGACGAGAAGCGCGAGCACCGTGGCGGAGACCGAAGCGGCAACGATCGCGATTGCGGACATGCAGACGCGCAGCGTCCTTCTGGAACCCACCCGCTCCGTCTGCCGCACTTCGATGTTCGAATCCACGTTCGCCTCTGCCGTAGGCTCTGCCGCTAGCTATCGGCGGAATCGGGTGACCCCTCATCACCCTTCTGTGTGGCCCGCGGGCGCGCGCGTGCGGAGTAAGAGCGCCCGGCGATGCCGTTCGTCCCGGTTCCGTCATCCGGTCCACCCGCTCCTTAACCTCAAGTTGAGCCTTTAGGCTTGGTCCTCCGCCCGCCGATTGCGGACCGCTTCAGAGATCTAGTGCGGAGGGGGAGAGGCGCGACGGCGCCCGGTAGGAATCCGGAATGAATCGTTCGAGGAGCCTTGCCTACAATGCGCCGCAATGGCGACGACGGAGGACCCGAAGGCCGGGATCGACGGCACCGAGGAGTGGCATCGCGAGCTCTACGAGTCGAAGCCGGAGCGGCAGGGCGAGTTGTTTTCGACGATGTCGGGGGTCGAGAACGAGCCGCTGTACTCGCCCGACAACGTCGGGCTCGACTACGAGCGTGATCTCGGTTTCCCGGGCGTGTTTCCGT
>WNGE01000326.1_pt1 | contig 61690 bp, 61 predicted proteins | sample 5400651 | NCBI WGS metagenome assembly WNGE01 (sample SAMN13153370, study PRJNA577476) | soil metagenome | isolation source: 60 cm soil or saprolite under grassland replicate 2 | place: USA:California | collected 2016-06-15 | reverse complement strand
GGCCACCCCGTTCGGATGCGCGCCGACCGTGATGTCGGTGGGGTTCTTCGCCCTGGTCTTCACATCAATGGTCGAGACCGTATTGCTGATGTCGTCGGTGACAAAGACGGTCTTGCCGTCGGGCGTGACCGCCACCGCCGCGGAACTAGCCCTCGTGCCCGCTGTTGCGCCAATTCGCAAAAACGATGCGCGCGCATCGTTTCGGCAGGCGAATGGCACCGCCCCTAGGAGCGGACCCGCACCGCTGCCGAGTGGGATGCCGGCCCTGAACCGGGACGAGGCCCTTGAACTCCTGGAGCAGCTGAATACCGCGCTCCTCGCTCTGCGGGAACTGAGGACGCAGGGCGAAATGCGGTGACCGTCGCGCACGGTACGGAGAGTCCATGTTCCCTGGACGGCCAGTGCCCGACCTAGCCCGCCCGCGGCGTTTTGCCGGCTCCGGCCTTGAGCATGGCGGTGAGATACGGCACCGGGTTGGTTCCCGAAGGCGTCGTCGTTGAGAGCAGCAGGTGCGCGTGCGGCTCGGTAGATGCGTTCTCGAACACCGTGCCCGCAGGCAGCGGGGGGCTCGGCGCCGTGGTTCGGAATGTGAACACCTTGACGCGCTTGCCATTGACCTTGACGGTCGTTGTCTTTACCGATCCCGCTTCCGCGGAATAAGCCGATGGTGCGTACAAGCTCTTCTTGCTGAGCTTCGAGACGGTGGGGGCGGCCTTCACCGCATCGATGCCGGCCACAAATGGACCAGCGGGGCAGTCCCAGACACCACCAAGCGCCTCCTGGACCGCGTCACTCGGACTATTGAGAGGGTTCCAGACTCCTCCATCGGGCGGGATCTGGCACGACGGGTCCGTGTGGCCGACGGTTGAGCGTGGGTCGATGACGACTGTCTTGCCGCCGATGGTCGCCGGAATGTAATCGGCTGGCTGGTTCGATAGCACCGACTTCGTCGCGCCGGTGCGCGACACGGCCGGTGCCGCGTGGAGCGGCGGGTCAGGGCGGGGTATGCCCGCTCCGAAGGCCGGCCCACTCGGTAGCAAGGCGAGTGTCGTGGCCAGGCCGAGCCCGGCCACTGCGCCGACCCGCAATCGCCATAACGATCGAAGGCGTCGAGGGGTACGAACGGCCGTTGTCGTCGAAGACCGCACTCTGTGCATGGTTTGCTCCCTGCCTCGCATCCCGGCCCTGCCGCCGGGTGATGGAAAGTGTGCCTGTGGCCGCTAAAGGCGGAGTAAAAGCTCGAATGGCCCTCGCCAGCTGGAGACCCGTTCGCTGCTCTACTCCCTCGCCCGGTTCCTCGGCGACTACCAGGCGGTCAAGGACGCCGGATCGGCAAACGGATCGTGAACAAGATCGTCGGCAGGAACGTCGTGCGGCGTCTCTGGCGCTAGCCGAGACTCGGCGATCAGTTTCCTGGGCCGTGAGATAGTCGCGTGCTAGCTCGGCGTGACCTTCCAGATGGCGCCGAGGCCGCCGGCGACGTCGGTCGCGATGTAGAGGTTGCCGTCGGGACCTCCGACCGAGGAGACCATGACGCCCGCCTACTCGTTCCGTCTCCACGCCGTGGCGCTCTGAGGAGGTCCCAATGAGCACGAGCGAGCAGACCGTGAGCAAGGAGAGCAGGGCGACCGCGGTCGCCTGGTCCAAAGACGATCCGTTCGGGGCCGAGTACGCCGAGGTGGCCTTCGACGACGACACGCTCACGGCTAGCGGCATCGCGATCGGCAGCGACCCTTTGCCGTACAGGCTCGACTACTCGCTGCGCACTGGCCCAAGCTTCGTCACCGCCGAGGTCGAGGTCTCGTCTCGCGGCGAGGGATGGAAGCGCAGCCTGAAGTTGGTTCGCTCTAAAGCCGGAGAGTGGAACGCCGAGACGGCGACCGTCGGCGAGGCGCCGCTGCCGCCGCCGGGTGGCGACACCCAGCTTGTCGATGGGGCCCTTGATCCGGATCTCGGCCTGTCGCCGCTGTTCAACTCCATGCCGGTGCTGCGGCATGGAGTGCACGATGGCGGCTCCGTTGACGACTTCCTCATGGTCTGGATCTCGGTCCCCGACTTGGCCATCCATCCTTCGCCGCAGCGCTACACATATCTCGAGACGCTCGCTGACGGCAATCGCCTCGTCCGTTTCGAATCCGTCGGTGAAGGCGAGGACTTCGTCGCCGACATCGTGTTCGCCGCCAATGGTCTCGTCGTCGACTACCCAGGTATCGCGACGAGGATTCGTTAGGGCGAGCGCGGCGCTTCCCCCGAACGCCTTGGACGGCAGGGAAGAGGAGGATGCGCTCGTGCTCGGTGTCGTGGCTCGACGCGGGAGCGAGAGACCCGGTCGTGTTTGGGGTGTCTCCCGCCTCCCATTCCTCCCGGCCGCGGAGCACCCGTGCGAGGGGGGAAGCCTCCGGTACTCCCTCGGGAGTCGGCTAGCCGTCCCAGCAGGGCCGCTCTTACTGTCTGCCGAAATGATGCGCGCGCGCATCGTTCTGGCGAATTTGCGCAGCCTGAGCCGTCAAACAGTCATCTCCCCTAGCTGCTCATCTGCTCGACCTAGTACAGGGACTAGTGCCAATTTGGATCAGGGTCGACCAAGATGTGCGCGGCCGAGATCGCGATCGCCGGGCGTGACGCGCCCCTCTCGACGAGGTAGGCGGCCGCCATCGCGAGCGCGATGGCGCGGTCGTCATGAGCGCCGGCGTCGTGGTCGATCCGGTACGGACCCGGCGAGCGTTCCACCAGCCGCACGGCCGCGAGCTCGTCGACGAGCGCGTCGTCGTCGGGAAGGTCGAGCAGGTGCTCACGCAGCAGCTGATACAAGGTCACCGCCAGTCGTCCCACGCTCGCCTGGGTGAAGGTGTGCTCGACGATGCGCACACCACGACGCTTGAGGCGCTGCGTCAAGTGCGCGGCCTGGAACGGGTCGAAAACCAGGGGCGCCCGGTAGGCACGACAGGCCTCCTCCACCCACGCTTCGACCACCTCGAGGGAGACCGGCCGTTCGCGAGATCCCGCCCAGACTGCTAGTCGATCGACCACGACCGCGAGCTTCTCACCGCGCCGCTCGGCATGGCCGACCACGGCCGCCGAGCGGTCGTTGCTGAGTCCGACGTCCAGGGTGACCACATAGCGCCGACAACGATCAGGTTCGAGGTCACCGGAATGGCCGACGCAGGCGAGCACGTCGTCGCGTGTCGTGAGGCGGTCCTCGCTTGCCGTCCACACGTTGAGGTGACGACGCGCGAACTCGGACGGCAACAACAGCGCCCGCTGCTCGGCCAGCGCGTCCTCGTGCACCCACGGAAGCGGTCCCGGCACCTCGTGCACCAACCACGCCGACGAGGCGCGGGCATGCTCCAAGATCCGGTGACTCCAGTGGGCCGGATCCCCGGCATGGCCGATCACCACGAGACGCATGCCCGGCCATTTCGGCAGCGAGCTCGACACGAGCGTCCACATGCCCCGCGCCGTGGACGTATCGGTCCAGTTCGGCAGCTCCTCGCACACAACAAACGGGCTCAGCAGGCCCTCACTGCCCGCCACGTCCGCCGCCAGCGCGTGCAGCCGCGCCCCGCTGCGACGATTCAGCACCCGGTTCGCCTCCACCTTGACCACCTCGCCGAGCGACGGCGTGCGCACGATGAACCCGCGCGCCCTATCCAACAGCCGGTTCGACTGTTCGAAGTCCGCAGACACGACGTAGCCGTCAGCGAGCTGAGGGGCTTGCTCGATGAGCCACGCCAGCCCGATGGCGCCGACGTCGCTCGATTTGGACCCCCCCTTCGGACGGCCGAGCCAGAACTGACGAGGCCCCTCGCCGGGCTCGAGCACCGCCCGGGCGTCGTTGTACTGCCAGTCGGTGGCCAGGTCACCCCATCGGACGCCCGTGTCGGTGACCAGGCTGGCCAGGAGCTCGAGCGCGCCGCTCACGAGGTGCCGGCCTCGTCATCCCCTGGCATTTCGTCGCCCGCCAGGAGCGCCGCCTCCCGCGCCGCCAGGATGCGCGCCCCCTCAGCCTTGAGCGAGGCCAGCCCGTCCCCATCGCCGCCCGCGACCGCCACCGACGCCAGGTTCGACAACAACTTTGCCAGGCTCTGCGGCGTCAACCCCAGCTCGGCCCGCAGACTCGACGCCCGCGACTCCAACCGTGCCGACAAGCTCACCGCCGGACGCGGTTGCCCGTCGGCGTCGAGCATCCCGTACTCGTCGACGAACACCCGCAGCAACACGAGCTGGGCCTCGACCCACGCCCACGAGGCCCGAACCGCCTCGAACGCCGGCCGAGCCGTCCACGGCGCCACCTCCAACAGGGCCCGCGCGATCTCCTCGGCGACCGGGCGCACCTTGCGTGGCGAGTGCGCACCGTGCCGCAACGCCGCGAAGTTCTCAGCCTCGAACGGCGGCCACGCATAGCCCCGCGCCGGGCGGGGCACGAACGCCGACTGGCCCGGGTGCGGATCGAGGTGATCGCGTTCTCGGCGCTCCGGCTTCCCCGCCACTCAGACCGCCTCACCATGTCGAGCCGCACCCGCCGAGGGGTGGCTGCGCTGGCGCCCGACGTCAGAGCTCCCGCCACCGGCACGCAGGCATTCCGCGTGCTGCTCGAATACGCCCATACCGTTGGCCCCCTCACTCATCGGTGCCGCCGTGGCGTCGAGCGGGCCGGAGCAGCTCGGCAATGAGCGCGAGAGACCTGGGGTCCTGCACGCGTCGCGGGACCTTCGACGACTCCGTGGTGCGCGCCACCAACTCGATGGCAGCGTCGCGGAGCGGAGTCGGCTCCGCGCTCATCGGGACCAGTCCGTGAGCCGGTCGACGAATTGCTCGCGCTCATCTTCGGAGGTCAGCACCCCGGTGCCGAGACGAACCGCGCGCGGCCGACGCTCTGTGATGAGCTGACGGACCTTCTTGTTGGAAAATGGGAGCCGGCTAACCGCGGCCGGGACGCCGTTCAGAAGCGGCGGGCCGAGAGCCTTCGGGATCGTTGCCATGGGCATGACGTCTCAAGGGCACCCCGGGAGGCCGAAGGCCAACATCCAGGGCCCCGGGACGGGGCGGTCGCCCATGGCGATAAATTCCATAGGATGCTAACACAGCCGTAATTACAGGCGGTCACCCGATGGAGCTACGATGCCTGCCGTGCGCGGACCGGTACCCGCACCGGAAGCCGACGCTCATCGGTGCTGCCTACCTCGGTTCGGTTGACGGCTACGACGGCACCCAGGTCATCGTGGACACCTTCACACGGTGGAGCCGCCGAGACCTGGGTCGCCGACCGTCGGTCACAACGGTCCCGCGCCGGCTACAGCCGAGTCAGATGCTCTTCGGCACCCGCACTGTCAAGCTCCCATGCCACTCATGCAAGGCGCAGCTCGCTGTCAAGCGTGAGCGACTACGCCGGTGCCTCGAGGCGGACTATCCGGCGGTCTGCATCGGCGCGAACGGGGAGATCGTCCTTGGTGGCGGGCCCAGTCAATCGGCGGGCGGCAGCTAACTCAGACCCGCCACTCGATCGACACCCGCTGGGGGTTGAACCGGCGCCGGTTCTTACCCGCGGGCGCGACGACGACGCGGTCGATGACGGCTGCGAGGACCGCTCGCCGCTGGTCGCGCGACCCCCCGCCGTCCTCGCGCCTGCGTGTCGGAGAATTCGCCAAAACGATGCGCGCGCATCGTTTTCGCAAGTGGCTCGTTCCCAAGCGCTGCCGGCTGCGCCTTACCGGGGCACCCAGGCTGGTTGGCGTCGCTGTTGCACTGGGGGCTGTGCACCCCGAACTTCGGAGGGTGATGCTCCGCTCGAAGGCTTTTGTACGTCCCTGCGTCCTTATCCCTGAAGTCGTTGAGACGTTGCGCGGGTTACCGAAGGATCGGTCGCTTCGGGCCCAGCGGCGTTGACGCGGATGTGTGCGTGTGGAGCCGATCCACTGCGGATTCGGTGAGGGGCCGCCTCTGTCGTGCACGGCAGCTGGTCGCGCGACTTCGACTGGTACGTCGCATATTGCTGTCGCTCGGGCGGTGGCATTGCCAGGGGTTCGGCGGGTGAGGGCGTGCCATCGGAGTCGCAGCGGTGGCGGCTCGGGACCTAGGCCACCTCCCCGTGACGAGCCGTGTCCGCTGAGCGGTAGCCGCGCTCGCGCGCGACGTCAGGGCTCACGCCACGGGCGCGCAGGTATTCGGCGTGCTGCTCGAACAGACCCATGCCGAACACGCCCTCACTCATTGGTGCCGCCGTTCGCGTTGACCGGCCGGAGGAGCTCGGCTATGAGCGCGAGAGATACGGGGTCCTGCACGCGTCGCGGGACCTTCGACGACGCCGTGGTGCGCGCCACCAACGCGACGGCGGCGTCGCGGACCGGAGTGGGCACCGCGCTCATCGGGACCCGTCCGCGAACAAGTCGACGAACCAATCGAGCTCGTCTTCGGGGAAGAGCACCCGGGTGCCAAGTGAATCGCCCGCAGCCGACGCTCCTTGATGAGCCGGCGGCCCTTCTCTTTGGAGATGCGGAGCCAGCCGCCCGCCGTTCAGGAGCGGGGGGCCGAGAGCCTTCGGGATCGTCGCCATGGGCGTGACCTCTTGGAGGCACCCCGGGAGGCCGACGGCCAACATCCAGGGCCCCTCGACGGGGCGGTCGCCCATGGCGATGTGTTTCGTACAATACTAATAGGGCCGTAGTGACGAGGTGGTGGTTCGTGGAGCTCCGATGCAAGCATTGTGCCGACCGGTACCCGCATCGGAAGCCGACCCTCATCGGCGCCGCGTACCTCGGTCCCGTCGAGGGCTACGAGGGCCTCCAGGTCATCGTCGACACCTTCGGGCGGTGGAGCCGCCGAGACCTGGCTCGCCGACCGTCGGTCACGACGGTCTCGCGCAGGCTGCAGCCGAGCCAGATGCTCTACGGCACCCGCTCCGTCAAGCTCCCTTGCCACTCATGCAAGGCGCAGCTCGCGGTCGGGCGTGAGCGGCTACGGCCGTGGCTCGATGAGGACTACCTGGCGGTCCTCATCGGCGCGAACGGCGAGATCGTCCCGGTCGGCGCGCCGATCAAACGCGCCACTCGATCGTCACACGCTCAGGGTTGAACCGACGGCGGTTCTCGCCAGCGGATGCGATGGTGACGCGGTCGATCACGACGGCGAGGATCGCTCGCCGCTGGTCGCGCGACAGGTTGGGCCACGCGGCCCGGAGCGGGGCGTCCTCACCCAGGTAGGGATCGAGGGCATCTCGCTCGCTTGTGCGGGTCAGCTTGCGGCGCGCGACTTCGATGCGGGCCTCGACGGCTCGTCGTGCTGTCAGCCACTCCGCCCGCGTGATCTCGCCCGCGGCCCACGTTTCGGCCAGCTCCGCGAGGCGTCGCTCCGCCTCAGACAGGTCGCTCGCTGCGGTGTCGTCGGTTTCGTGGTCCCGGGCGCGAAGAGCCTTGGCGAGCCCGGGGCCTTCGAGTCGGAGCATGACCGCTTCGGTGACGAGGGCTTCCACGTGGTCCGCGGCGACGATCACGCCGCAACTGAAAGAGCCCGGTTGCGCCCGGCAGCGGAACACGGGGTAGTCCGCCGTGCCGTCACGGAACAGCGGCCCGCCGCACTTCCCGCACTTGATGAACCCGGTCAGCAACGCGCGCCGCGGCGGGTTCTTCTGCCGACGGTTCGGGTCGGCGAAGTGCGCGACGAGGCGCTCGTGCGTCGCCCGGTCGAGGATCGCCGGCCACGCGGCCTCGCCGACGACTTCACCGCGGTGCACGCGCAGGCCGGCGGCCCGCGGGTTGGTCAAGACCGTCCGGAGCACCGTTGCGTTCCACAGCGAGCCGCGCCGCGGGGTGCGCAGCCCGCGCTCATTCCACTGGCTGGCGATCGTGGTCATCGACTCGCCGGATAGCACGCGCCGCGCCGCGTCACGCAGCATGGCCGCCTCGGTCTCATCGATGGTCATGCCGTTGTTGCTATATCCGAACGAGCGGGCGTACCCGGCCGGGAGACCCTTGGCGGCCAGCTCGTCCTTCTTGCGGCGGGAGCGCACGCTCAGGTTCTCGGACTCGGCCTTGGCCATGGAGGCGATCAGGCCAGCGACGCCCTCGCCCATGGCGCTCGAGGTGTCGATGTGATCGTGCACGGCCACGAGCGAGGCACCGGCCGCGTCGAGCGCGTCGAGCAGCGACGTGAGGCCCCGAATGCCGCCCCGAGTGAGCCGGTCGAGCTTCCAGGCGACGACGGCGTCGAAGCCATCGGCTCGCAGCCCCGCGAGCAGTCGCTCGTAGGCGGGGCGCCGGCGACCGTCGTAGGCGCTGAGGTCGTCGTCGACGAAGACCTCGACGACGCGGTAGCCCTTCGCCTTCGCGAGCGCCCTGCAGTCGGCTTCTTGACGCTTCACCCCGAGCTCGTCCCCAGCCTCGTCCTTACTTATGCGGGCGTAGATGGCCGCCCTCGCCGCGGCGGGGCGCCCGCGGAGCGGAGTCGAAGCTGCCATGGGTTTTAGACTACTCCACAGGGGTCTCACTCACGCCGCGGCAATTCTTCGCGGGCTCGGTGGCGGTCGGGGCGATCGCATTCGTGGCGATCGCCGCGCTGACAGGGGCGCCGCTGGTCGCCCTCGTTCCAGCCGCTGGAGTTGCCGCACTGCCGCACGCGTACTTCGCGCGGCGGCGGAACGCTCACCTCCGCCGGGTCCAGGAGGCGTGGCCGGACGGGCTACGCGATCTCATCGCCTCGATCAGCGCCGGGCGATCGCTGCCGCAGGCGCTGAGCGCGCTCGCCGCCACCGGCCCCGCGCCGCTCCAGGAGGCATTCGCGCGGTTCCCGATGCTGTCTCGCATGTTGGGGACCGTCCCTGCCCTCGAGGTGATCAAGGAGGAGCTCGCCGATCCCACGAGCGACCGTGTGATCGAGGTGCTCGTCCTCGCACACGAGCGAGGGGGCCAGATCGTGCGCGACATCCTCGAGGACCTTGTCGCCGCCACGACACGTGACCTCAAGCTGCTCGAGGAGATCGAGACGGAGGGGTTGGAGATGAAGATCAACGCCCGGGCCGTGCTCGTGCTGCCGTGGCTGGTGCTCGTCGCGCTCACGATCCGCGAAGGCCCCTTTCGTGACTTCTACCGATCGACAGGCGGACTCATCGTCGTCCTTGTCGCGGGCCTCCTCAGCTTGGTCGGCGGGTTCCTCATCACCCGGCTCGCTCGCACGCGGGGCGAGCAGCGCGTCTTCGGCTCGAGCGCCACGGTTGCGGTGAGGGAACGCGCGTGAGCGCTGCGATCTTGCTGCTCGCCGGAGGCTCGGCCGCGCTCCTCTGCGCCGGCGTCGCCGGATTGGTCGTCAGGCCGACGCCGCGACTCGCCGGCCGCGTGCGTCCCTACACGATCGTGGCCCGCGCCGGCCTTGGACGGAGCGCAGACGTGCTCGGCGTTGCGCAGCCTGGCAGCACGGCGCGCGGCGGGACCGTAGGCCGGCTCTTTCTCCCACCGCTGCGCGCATTCGCCGCACGCGTCGGGAGCCTGGTGGAGACGCGTAGCGACGAACACTTGCGACTCAAGCTGCGCCAGGCCGGTTTCCACGACCTCACCGCCGAGGAGTACCGCATCCGCGCGCTCGGGCAGACAGCTCTGTTCACGGCGGCAGGTGGCGCGATCGGTATCGCAATGCGATCGCCCCTGCTCACGCTCTTACTCGCGGTCTGCGGCCTCGTGTACGGGTCCACTCGCTGGAAGGGCCGCATCGACCGAGCCATCTCAGACCGCCGTGAGCGAATCCGACTCGAGTTGTACACGGTGAACCAACTCCTCGCGATTCATCTACGCACTGGCGCGGGGCCCGTGCAAGCAACGCAGCGCATCGTCGATCGAGGGACGGGCGCCATGATCGAAGAGCTCGACGCCGTGCTGAGAGCAGTCCGCAGCGGCATCTCGGAGCCTGACGCCTTCCGGCGTCTGGCCGAACTGACACCAGAACAGAGCGCGGCCCGTACCTACAAACTGTTCGCCGCAGGCGCCGAGCGCGGCGTCGATCTCGCGGGCGCGCTCCGGGCATTGAGCGAGGACCTGCGCGACGCACGTCGGGAGGACTTGCGCCGCGTCGCCACGAAGCGGCGCGCTGCGATGCTCGTACCAACCATCGCCATCCTCGCTCCGATCATGCTCCTGTTCATTGCGGCTCCGCTCCCTTCGGTGATCTTCGGGAGCCGGTAATCGCCCGCGTTCGCACGCATATCGACGAAAGGGGAGAACGGGTGGGTCCGAAGTGGTGGTGGATGAGCCTGGTCGCATGGGTGAGGTCGGCGGCCAGCGGCGAAGAAGGAATGACGACAGCCGAGCTGCTGGGCAACGCGGCGCTCGGCATCGCGGCGCTCGTTGCGATCTGGGCCGTCCTTCAAGCCTTGGGCCTGGACATCGTGAACTGGATCCGGGGGCAGCTGGGGGTCTGAGCAGTGCCGTCCCGTGGCGACCGGTCCGGCGAGGACGGCATGACGACGGTCCAATACGTCGCCGCGACCGCCTTCTCGCTGATGATGTTCGTGATGATGGCGAACTTCATCGTGTTCCTGTACGCCCGCGGCGTCGTACGCGCCTCTGTGGACGAGGGTGCGCGGGCGGGAAGCCGTTTCGGCGCGACGACCGCCGAATGTGAGTCACGGGCACACGACGTCCTCGGTGACCTGCTTGCCGGCCGCCTCGGGAGCGACGTCCGGGTCACGTGCGACAGCCCGAACGAGGACGTCATGCGGGCGAGGGTCCACGTGACGCTGCATGGCTGGCTGCCGGGCCTGGTTCCCGACTGGACGTTCACACTCAACGCCCGATCGGTGAAAGAGCATCCATGACGCCGCCGCCCACGAACGATGAGTCGCGTGAGCGTGGCTACGTCGCCGGGGAGCTGGCACTCGGCGTCGGCCTCCTGCTCTTTCCGGTCGCGCTACTCGTACTGACGCTGCCAACGTGGTCGGAGCGGCAGACGACGGCACGGTCCATCGCGCGCGAGGTGTCGCGCGTCGTCGCGGTGGCGGGGGTGTGCGACCGCGGGCGTGCCACGGAGACCGGGCGCGATATGGCGCAGAACCTGGGGCTCGCGTCGAGTGACATCGACGTGCAGCTCGACTGCGCGCCCGGCGAGCGACTCCGGCGCGGGGGCAGCGTGCGAGCCTCGGTGACCGTTGCCGTCCCGGCCGTCAGATTCCCTGGTATCGGCAGCGTCGGAGCTTGGAGCTGGACCGCCCATCACAGCGAGCCCATCGACCAGTACCGGAGCTTCGAATGAAGCAGCGCCGCACGCCGCCACTGCCACGCCGCGATTCCGGCACGATCACGATGTGGATGCTGGGTCTGTGCGTGATGCTGTTTCTGCTCGGAGGCATCAGCCTCGACCTGTGGCGCGCGTTCTCCGAGCGACGCTCGTTGGCTGCCACCGCCGACGCGGCCGCGGTGGCGGGTGCCTCCGCGCTCGATGAAGCTGCGTATCGAAGCAGCGGCCTAGTCAGACTCGTCCCGGCGGACGCCCAGCGACGCGCCCAGGCCTCCCTTGCGGAACAGCTGGACCGCCGAGCGCTTCGGGACGCACGAGTCGTGGCTACCGAAGCCGAGGTGCGCGTGACGGTCGGCGGCGCGGTCGACTTCTCGCTGCTCCAGATCGTCGCACCCGGCGACGAATTCGACATCACTGTGCATGCAACGGCGCGTCCCCAGACGTCTCCTTGATGCAGTCGCTGTGGATACAATACGGAGTATGAGCAAGCTCCGATTGCGGTCCGTTGAAGAACCACTGGACCAACCCCAAGCGGCGTGGGAAGCGGTGCGCTTTCTCAGCACAGCGGAGCAGCTCGGCCTGTTGCCGCCCGGTCTGGAGTCAATCGACAGCCTGGATCTTCGAACCCTTCGCGCCGTGCTGAAGGAAGCGGCGGCATCGGGGGTCGCGCGACGCGCGCTTGTGGAAGCCGAGAGCCTCGACGAGAGAGATGCCAGGGCGTGGATCGAGGTCCTCGCACACGCGAACGAGGCGCTCGTCGACAGCCCGATCCCGGAGCGGACCTGGCCGGTCCTGGCCGAGGTCCTCGGCATCGATCTGTTGGCCCGCCTCGTAGGAATCGCTCGGGCCAGCGCGCGCAGGTACCTCGGCGGCGAGCGGGTTACGCCGGACGCTGTCGCGACCAGGTTGCACTGGATCGCGTTGGTCGTGGCCGACCTCGCCGGCTCGTACAACGAGTTCGGCGTACGGCGATGGTTCGTGCGCGCTCGCTCACAACTCGACGGGAGTTCGCCGGCTGGCGTTCTCGCCGGCCAGTGGGCACCGGATGATCCCGGCCCGCGAACTGTCCGCGCTCTCGCGTCCCGCCTCGTTGACGCGACCGCAACGTGATCATCGACACGCTGTGATCACGCTGTACCGGCAATCCGATTCCCGATGCGCGTTTCTTTGGGGATCAGCACGCCAGCCTGAAGGGCGCTGGCATGCACCGCGTGACGGGCCGGTTCAGCATCTCGCGAGCTCGCCAGATGGCGCGTGGGCCGAGCTACTCCGCCACGAGGAGATTCACGAGCCCAAGGACCTCGATGGCATCACCAGGGCGTTGTGGGCCATCGAGCTCGACGAGATCCCCGACACGCGCCCCGATCTCGACAACGCGACATTGCGCGGCGACCAAGGCTCATACGCGGCATGCCAGACCGAAGGCAAGCGGCTTCGTGACCTCGGCAACTGGGGCTTGATCACCCCATCTGCGGCGCTGCGCGACGCGGAGGTGAGCCCGTGGAGAGCCGTCGGGGAGGTCAACGTCCCGGCAAGCGGACGCGCTGCGGCCGTCGTCGTGCTGTTCGGGGCGCGCCGCGACCTGGAGGGTTGGCTTTTGGTCGATCGCGGCGCTCCACCGTCGCACGTCCTGCCGCGTGTCCGGCACTTCGGCAGTGGCGGTCCCAGAAGTTGACATCCGTGTCAGGAAACGGGTAGTCACGAAGGCATGGCCGAGCAGAAACTGTTCTTCGACGACATCAAAGAAGGCGATACGGGCCCGGAGTTCACCCACGAGCTCAGCCGCACCGACCTCGTGATGTACGCGGGGGCGTCGGGTGACTTCAACCCGATGCACCACGACGAGGTGAAGGCCAAGGAGTCGGGCCTGCCCAGCGTGTTCGGTCACGGCATGTTCACGGCCGGCATCCTGGGCAAGGCGCTGACCGACTTCGTCGGCGTCGGCAACCTGCGCGAGTACAAAGTTCGGTTCACCAAGCAGACCTGGCCGGGCGAGAAGCTCTCCACGCAGGTCACGGTGAAGAAGAAGTACGAGGAGCACGGCGAGCACCGGGTCGACCTCGACTGCGCCGTCGTCAACGAGGACGGCGAGGCGAAGATCAGCGGCGTGGCCATCGCCGCTCTTCCGACCCGCGGCTGATGGCGGGGCAGGTCCCGCGCTTCGACCTGCCCGCGCCCGACCCGGAGACCCAGCCGTTCTGGGACGCCGCCCGGGCGGGCGCGCTCCTGATCCGCCGGTGCCGCGACTGTGGGCGCTTCCACTTCTATCCGCGGCCGTTCTGCCCGTCGTGCTGGAGCTCGAACGTCGAGTGGGTCGAGGCGAGCGGCCGGGCGTCCTTGTACACGTGGTCGGTGGTGCGCCGCAACGACCTGCCACCGTTCAACGAGCGGGTGCCGTACGTTGCGGCCGTCGTCGATCTCGAGGAGGGCCCGCGCATGATGACCAACGTCGTCGACTGCGACGTCGACGCGCTCGAGATCGGCATGCCGCTCGAGGTCGTCTTCCGGCCGATCGCCGACGACGTGACGATCCCGGTGTTCAGGCCGCGCGTGGCCGAGCGGGCCGCCGGCGGAGCGGCGTAGGTATCGTTCGGCTCGTGGCGCGAGAGCAGCCGGACTGGAACTTCCCGTTCGAGGGCCCGCTCGACGAGGTCTTCCCGTCGCTGCATGCGGCGCAGAACGCGTGGCTGAGCCAGATCGACTCGCTGAAGGCGCCCGACCGCAAGACCCACGAGCTCATCCGGATGGTGTGCACGGTGATCCTGCGCAACCCGCCCGGGGTGCGCCGCCACGCCATGCTCGCCAAGGAGGTCGGCGCCAGCTGGGACGAGATCCTCGGCTCGATCATGCTCACGCTGCCCGGCTTCGGGCTGCTGCCCGCGGTTGAGGCGATCCCGCACGCCCGCGCCGGCTTCGACGCCGCCCCCGAGCCCGAAGAGGACGCGTGAGCGACCCGCCGTTCCGCGTCCTGCCCCGGATCACCGACCGCAACCGGCACTTCTGGACCGGCGGCGCCGAGGGCGAGCTGCGGTTCCTGCGCTGCCAGGACGACGGCACCTACGTGCACCCGCCCACGCCGCGTTGTCCGAAGTGCCACGGCAAGAACCTCGCCGTCGAGGCGGTGTCGGGACGGGCAACCGTGCACACGTTCTCGATCAACGTGCAGCAGTGGATGCCTGGCCCCGAGCCGCCGTACGTGGTCGCGATCGTCGAGCTACCCGAGCAGGAGGGCCTGCGCCTCACCACGAACATCGTGAACTGCGCGCCCGATGACGTGCGGATCGGCATGCCGGTCGAGGTGGTCTTCGAGCGCCACGACGACGGTGACGAGTCGGTCTATATCCCGCTGTTCCAGCCGGTGCCGTGATGGCCGTCGAACCGATCGAGCGGCTCTCCGTCATCAGCGGGGCCGGACAGTCGGAGATCGGCCGCCGCCTTTTCTGCGACCCGCTCGACCTCACGCTCGACGCGTGCATGGCCGCCATCGAGGACGCCGGCCTCACCACCGACCAGATCGACGGCATCGCCACGTATCCCGGGCCGATGGACACGCCGCCCGGCTTCTCCGGCGCGGGGCTCGTCGAGGTGCAGGACGCGCTGCGCCTCGAGGTCGGCTGGTACACAGGCGGGATCGAGCTGCCGGGTCAGCTCGGGTCAGTGATCGACGCGTGCATGGCCGTGGCCGCCGGGCTGGCGACGCACGTGCTGTGCTTCCGCAGCGTCTACGAAGGGAGCGCCCAGGGCAAGCAGGGCCGCGCCGCGGTGATGCCGGGAGGCGGGGGCGGCGGCAGCTTCCGCGCGGGCGGCTTCATGCAGTGGAACCTGCCGTTCGCGGCGCCGTCGGCGACGACGTGGATCGCGATGTTCGCGCAGCGGCACTTCCACGAGTTCGGCACCACGCGCGAGCAGCTGGCGCAGATCGCGCTCAACGCCCGCAATAACGCGGGTGTGAACCCGAAGGCGATCTACCGCGACCCGATGACGATGGACGACTACTTCGACGCACGGATGATCTCGTCGCCACTGTGCCTGTTCGATTGCGACGTGCCGTGCGACGGCGGGACGGCCGTGATCGTGTCGCGCGCCGACAGCGCGCCCGACCTCCGCAAGTCACCGATCCAGGTGGAGGCGGTCGGGACCGCGCTCTACGGGCGCCCGTCGTGGGACCAGTTCGACGACCTGACGACGATGGCGTGCCGCGATGCCGCCGCCCAGATGTGGACCCGTACCGATATCGCGCCATCCGACGTGCAGCTGGCCGAGATGTACGACGGCTTCAGCTTCATCACGATGGCGTGGCTCGAGGCGATGCGCTTCTGCGGGAAGGGCGAGTCGGGACCGTTCGTCGAAGGGGGGCAGCGCATCGCGCGCGACGGCGAGCTCCCGCTCAACACCCATGGCGGGCAGCTGTCGGCGGGCAGGCTGCACGGCTATGGGTTCCTGCACGAGGCGTGCGTGCAGCTGTGGGGGGAGGCGGGGGAGCGGCAGGTGCCGGGCGAGCCCGAGGTGGGCGTCGCCGCCGCCGGCGGCGGGCCGCTCGCCGGGTGCCTGTTGCTGACCAACCGGCGCTGACCACCCCTAGGCTCCCCGCCCATGTCGTGCGACGATCGGCGGTTCTGGCGCATCCTCGTGTTGATCGCGCTGGCCGCGTTCGCGGTGCGCGTCGCCTACGTCGCGTTCGCGAAGACCAACCAGCCGATCCGCGGCGATCAGCTCTTCTATAACGCCGAGGCCAACCGCATGGCCGACGGCGACCTGTTCATCGAGCCGTTCGACCCCCACCCGCCGCCGCTCATCGGCCAGGACCCCGCCGCCGACCACCCGCCGCTCACCGTGATGGTCCTCACACCGGTGTCGTTCGTGACCGGGCACAACTTGGTCGCGCAGCGGCTGACGATGTCGGTGATCGGCACGCTCGCAGTGATCGGCATCGGGTTGCTCGCACGCCAGCTGGCGGGGAACCGCGCCGGCTGGATCGCAGCCGGCATCGCCGCCATCTACCCGAACCTGTGGGTGAACGACGGGCTGGTGATGTCGGAGAGCTTGGCGACGCTGCTCGTGGCGCTCGCGCTCCTCTCTACGTACCGGTTCATCCGCGAGCCGAGACTCTGGACTGCGGTGGTCGTCGGCGGCTTGTGCGGCCTCGCCGCGCTGACCCGGGCCGAGCTGGTGCTGCTCGTGCCGCTGCTGGCGGTGCCGGCGGCTCTGGTGGCCCGGTCGGCGGCGGGCGTGCAGCGGTGGAAGCTCGCCGGCGTCGCCGTGCTCACGGCGGCCGTCCTCATCGCGCCATGGGTCGGCTACAACCTCTACCGGTTCGAGGAGCCGACGTTCCTGTCGACGAACGACGGCATCGCCCTGCTCGGGTCGAACTGCGACTCGGTGTACTTCGGTGACGGCATGGGGCTCACCGATCTCCAGTGTCTGGGCGGCAATCCTCGTGGCGACCAGTCCGTCGACAGCAAGATCTACCGGGACCGCGCCTCCGACTACATCCGGGAGCACAAGCGGCGCGCCGTCCTCGTCGCCTTCGCGCGCGTCGGCCGGACCTGGAGCCTGTTCCGGCCCTGGGACATGATCAGCTACAACAAGGGCGAAGGCCGCGAAGGATGGGTCACGACCCTCGGGCTCATCGCGTACTACCCACTGCTCCTCGGCGCGATCGGGGGCTGGGTCGTGATGCGTCGCCGACGCCAGCGGTCGTGGCCGCTGCTCGTGCCGGCGTTGGTCGTGACGATCGCGTCGGCCGCGACGTACGGTCAGACGCGCTTCCGCGTGCCGGCGGAGCCGAGCATCGGGGTCCTGGCTGCGATCGCGATCGCTGCCGTCGTCGCGCGTGACTGGCCGGCGCGTCGCCGCGCTACGGCGGAATCGCTCGAACCGTCCCGTCCGGATCCCGCGTGAGACGCCAGCCCCCTTCGTGACAGGCGACGTGGTGACGGCGGCACAACAGGATGAGGTTGGCGAGATCAGTGCGCCCACCGAGAATCCAGTGGACCATGTGGTGGGCATCACACCACTCAGGTGGCCGGTCGCAGCCCGGGAAGCCGCAGCCGCCATCACGGTGGGCGAGTGCACGGTGCAGAGCGGGACTGACCACCGGCGTGCGGCGCCCGAGGTCCAGGATCAGCGAAGGCCCGCGGCGGACGACGCGACCGATCGCGGCGTCGCAGCAAAGCCGGTCCACGAGACTTCGAGGTACCGGCCCGACGCCCGCAAGCTCGCATCGCGCTGTCATGAGATCAGTCGGCGGCCGTCCGGCAAGCGTGTCGACGTCGACGATGACGTCCGTTGTGCGGGCGCGGCGGGCGCTAGTTTCCCCTTGCGCGAGTGATTGCTGCGCGAGAAATACGAGGGCGTCGGCACGGCGCTGCGCCACCGATCGGGGTGGGTCGGCAGCGTTCACACGGTCGGGCGCGTCGAGGGCTTGGAGCGCGGCGATTACGGCAGCGCCCCCCTCGGGGTCGAGCTCGCCGTCGACGACGACCGTGCCGTGGAAGGTCGCCGAGCAGTGAAGGCGGCGCGCCTTGAAGGCATCGAACGCCTCGTCATCGGCGAGGGCGTCGTCGGCGAGCGACCGCCACCTGCGCGCGACATGGCGGAAGGCATCCGGCGGCATCGCCCTCGCAGCGTCGAGCAATGCATCCTCGTGCTCCGCGAAGCACTCCTCGCGATGGCGGGCGGCGCGGGCCATCACGTCGACATGCGAGGCAGACACGTCCCCGGTCGAAAGCAGCTTGGCGGTGCGCTCATGGTCGCGGGCGAGCCGGGCGGTACGGACGAGCCGCGCCGCCTCGGACTTCGTCACCGGCGCCCGGTGAACCAGCCACGCCTGCGGCGTCCACGCGCCATCCTCAGTCCACGCTCGAGCCGCGTCCCACTCGCCCAGGCAGCGCAGCGTCTCGGCTTCCAGGCGCTCCCGTGCCTTCAGCAGCTCCAGCAGTCGGGCCGACCGCGCCTGCGGCGACCACCTGCTGCGGTCCTCGGCTGCGACGTTGGCGAGCTGGTCGAACATACGTTCGGATCCTACCAGCCTGGCTCAGCTTGTCAAGAAGCTCCTCTGGGGCATCTGAGGCTTCCTCAGGCGTCAGCCGAGGATGAGCGCCGCGAGCTCCTCGAGCTGACGGGGGGACCCGCCGGCGAGCTCTTTCAACGTGAGGAGCCGCTTGTAGTACAGGTGCGCGTCGTGCTCCCAGGTGAAGCCGATGCCACCGAGGACCTGAATGAGCGACGCGCCCACGCCGTAGAGCTCGTCGGCGGCGAACGCGTGCGCCATGGTGGCGGCGCGGTGCCGCTCGGCCGGGTCGGCGGCGTCGGCCGCCCAGCACGCGTAGTAGGCGCCGGCGCGGGCGAGCTCGACCGCGCGCAGCATGTCGGCGCAGAGGTGCTGGACCGCCTGGAACGACCCGATCGGGCGGTCGAACTGGCGCCGCTCCTTCGCGTAGTCGACCGCCATCTCGAGCGCCCGCGACGCCGCACCGACGCCGTCGACCACCGCGGCGACGACGACGCGGTCGGCGGTCTCTGCGACAGCGTTCGTTGCGTCTCCGGCACCGAGGCGCACCGCGGGCGCATCCGCGAGCGTCATGCGAGCGAACTTGCGGGTGGCGTCGACCGTCGGCACGGCGGCGACCTCGACGCAGGGCGCGTCGCGCTCGATCACGAACGCCCCGAGCTCGCCGTCACTGCTCGTCGCGGTCACGACCACGACGTCAGCAGCCACCGCGTCCGGGACGTGGACCTTCGTGCCCGTCAGCTTCCACACGCCCTCGGCTTCGACGGCGCTGGTCTCCGTGGCGCCATCGAGCGCGACGCTCCCGATCGTCTCACCGGACGCCAGCCCGGGCAGGAGATCGGCGCGGTCGTCGTCGGAGCCGGCCCGGTTCACGAGGCTCACCGAGCCGACGGCGCTCGGCGCGAACGGCCCCGGGTGCGCGGCCCGGCCGAGCTCCTCGAGCACGACGGCCATGTCGACCATGCCGCCACCTGCGCCGCCGTACGCCTCCGGCACCAACAGCCCGGTGACGCCGAGCTCGGCGAGACCGGCCCACACGTCGTCGGTCGTGCCGCGCTCATCGTCGAGCAGAGCGCGCACGTACGCGGTCGGCGCCAGTTCGGCAAGGAACCGACGCACGCTGGCGCGCAGCAGCTCGTGATGCTCGCTGAATTCGAAGTCCAAGCCGTCGGACTGTAACGAGTACGGTCATCGACGTGCGATTGCGGTACGGCGACGCGGAGGAGCAGTTCCGGCGTGACCTGGACGCGTGGCTCGACGAGCACGCGCCGCCGCCCGAGGTCATGCACCAGCCCAAGCAGTCCAGTGCCGACCTGCCCGAGTGGGCCCGGCAGTGGCAGCGGACGCTCTTCGACGACGGGTGGCTCGTGCCCGGGTGGCCGCCGGAGCTCGGGGGCCGCAACGCGTCGCCGGCCGAGCAGATGATCTACTTCGAGGAGCTCTCGAAGCGCGACATCCACCGCAGCCTCAACCCGCAGGGCATCGGCATCGTGGCGCCCTCGATCAAGGACTACGGGACGCCCGAGCAACAGGGCCGCTTCCTCGTGCCGACGCTGCGGGCTGAGATCGCGTGGTGCATCGGGATGAGTGAGCCCGGTGCAGGTAGCGACCTCGCCGCGCTCTCGACTCGCGCCGTGCTGGACGGCGATCACTTCGTCGTGAACGGCCAGAAGGTGTGGACGTCGGGCGCCCACCACGCCGACTGGTGCCTGTGCTTCGTGCGCACCGATCCGGACGCGCCGAAGCACAAGGGGATCAGCGCGCTGATCATCGACATGAAGACGCCGGGCGTCGAGTGCCGGCCGTTCCCCGAGCTCTCCGAGCCCGACTACTACGACTTCAACGAGGTCTTCTTCACGGACGTGGCCGTTCCGCGCGACAACCTGGTTGGCGAGCTCAACAAGGGCTGGCCGATCACGCAAGGGTCGCTCGCGCACGAGCGCGCCATGCTCTGGATCGACTACGCGTACTTGGTCGATCGGGGCGTCCGGGAGTTGATCGGCCTCGGTGACCGCACCACACCGGAGGGCGGCGTGCTGCGCGACGACCCCCGCTTCCGAGACCAGGTCGCCGGCTTCTACATCGACGCGCAGGCGCTCGCGCTGCTCGGCTATCGGGGCTTCGCCAAGTTCATGCGCGGCCGCGCGTCGCCCGAACATTCGCTGCTCAAGCTGTATGGCAGCGAGACCCTGCAGAAGTGCCTCGCCGCCGGCACCGAGGCCCTCGGACCCGACGGGCTCGACATGGCCATCCTCGGCCCGTCGATGTGGCGCGAGGGCTCGTGGGCCACGCAGTGGCTGCGGTCGTTCTCGGGGACGATCCCCGGCGGGACCAGTGAGATCCAGCGCAACATCATCGCCGAGCGGGTGCTCGGCCTCCCGAGATAGGGACACGAGCGACAAGGGGGCGGACGATGGCCGACCCGATGCTGTCCGATGCCGACATCGACCGGATGCGCACGCCGCTGTGGGAGCAAGCCCGCGCCGCGTTCGTGGCGGGCCGGCCCGACGACGGATCCGCGCTGCTCGACAAAGCGGTCGCGCAGTGGCGGTCGCTCCAGGACTACTCGATCAACTGGATCACGTCGCTGCTCACGTTCGTCGGCGAGGAGATGGGCGAGGAGGCCGTCGAGCGTGCCCTGCGCAAGACGGGCGAGGAGTTCGTGCGCCCGCGCCGTGACACCGGTGTCGCGTGGGACTCGTTGCCGGCATCAGCGCGCGCCAAGGTGATCGCGCGGGCAATGGTGAGCAACTTCGGCGCCGTCGACGTCGACGAGGACGACGAGAAGATCGTCCTGTCGTTCCGCTGCGGGTCCGGTGGCCGGCTCATCGACGAAGGCCGTTACGAGGGCGATCATGCCTACCTGTCACTGAGCGAGAAGAGCGGCCGCACGTTCATGCGCGACGACTACCCCGTGTACTGCGCCCACTGCGCGGTGAACAACGAGATCCAGCCCGTCGAGTGGGGCGCGACGCCGACTAGCATCGAGCACCCGCCCGAACGACCGGGCGAGCCGTGCGTCCATCACATCTACAAGGACGTGAACGCGATCCCCGACGAGGCGTACCACCGGATCGGCAAGGCGCCACCTTCGTCCGAATCGTGAGGGTTGGCTAGCCTGATGGGCTCCGACTGATCGGCGGACGATGAAACGCATCGGGATCCTCGTCGTCGCGTATAACGCGGCATCGACACTGGCCCACGTGCTCGACCGCATCCCGCGCGACTTCGTGCCGCGCATCTCGGAGATCCTGGTCTGTGATGACTTCAGCCAGGACTCGACCTACCTGGTGGGGCTCGGCTACCAGCAGGTCTACAAGGACCTCCCGGTGAAGGTGGTACGTCGCCCGCGGAACCTCGGTTACGGCGGCAATCAGAAGGCCGGGTACCGCTGGGCGATCGACAGCGGTCTCGACGTCGTCGTGATGTTGCATGGGGACGGCCAGTACGCGCCGGAAGCGCTGCCGCAGGTCGTCGAGCCCCTCGAGCTCGACAAATGCGACGCGGTGTTCGGGTCACGCATGCTGGTGCCGGGCGCGGCGCGTCTCGGGGGCATGCCGCTCTACAAGTACGTCGGCAATCGCATCCTCACCCGCTTCCAGAACGCGGTGGCCGGGATGGAGCTGAGCGAATGGCACAGCGGGTACCGCGCCTACAGCGTCGCCGCGCTGCGCGAGACCCCGTTCGAGCGGAACTCGGATGACTTCGACTTCGACACCCAGATCATCGTGCAGCTCAATGAAGCCGGGAAGCGCATCGAGGAGGTGCCGATCCCGACGTTCTACGGCGACGAGATCAGCCGCGTGAACGGGCTGCGGTACGCGCGCGACATCAGTCTGCATACCCTTCGTTACCGCGCGCACAAGATGGGCTTCGGGTCGGGTGAGATGGCGTTCGCGAGCCGCGCTTACGAGCGCAAAGTCGAGACCGACACCTCGCACGGACGGATGTTGTCGTGGCTCGCCGACCGGCCTCCGGGACGGGTGCTGGATCTCGGGTGCTCGGACGGGTCGCTGGCCGCCGAGCTGCGCACGCACAGCCACCACGTCACCGGCGTCGACATCGAGGAGCATCCCGGCGTCGCCGATCGAGTCGACGCGTTCATGGCCGCCGACCTGGACGCCGGGATCCCGGACGCCGTCGGCGACGGTTTCGACGTGATCGTCGCCGCCGACGTGCTCGAGCATGTGCGCGAACCCGAACAGCTGCTCACCAGCCTGGCCGGGCGGCTGGCGCCGGGCGGGTCGATCGTCACGTGCGTCCCCAACTTCGGGCACTGGTACCCGCGGCTTCGGGTCGCGCTCGGTCGCTTCGACTACGACCGGCGCGGCATCCTCGACCGCGACCACGTGCGATTCTTCACCCGCAAGAGCCTCGAGCGGATGGTCGACCGGGCCGGCTACTCGGTGCGGCGACGCGAGTTCCTCACGCTTCCCGTAGAGGTCGTCCGCCGCGGCGGCGCCCAGGAACGCGCCGGCGCCGGCGAGAAGGCGCTGCGGGCGTTCCAGCGGATCGACCGCATCGGCACCGCCTTGCGCCCGACGCTCTTCGCCTACCAGTTCCTCTACGAGCTCGAGCCGATGCGTTCCTAGAGCATCACTATGTTGCTCGAGGAACGCATCAGAGTCCGTAACGCGAGCGCACGAAGTCGCACAGCGGGGTGCGCACGGGCAATTCCTGGATCGTGCCGGAGAAGCGTGCCGGGTTGGCGGGGTCGGCCGTCGCGCCGATCGTCGCCTCGGCTCCGGGCACGAGGAATGCGATCACGTTCATCACGTCCTCGTCGTCGAGCTTGACCCGCACCGAGCCGATACGGCTGTCCATGACGACGTCGAGCACGTAGGCGCGCCCGGGATCGATACGCACGGTCTTGCCCGCGAGCGGGCGGGGCAACACCGGACTGTCGAGCACGAAGCGGGCCTTGCCGCCCGGTAAGTAGCGCACGCTGAGCACGTTCTGCTCGGTGGCCGTACCGGTGCCGACGCCGAGGATCGGCTCTTGCCCACCGGTCGCGTCCGGGAACCGCACCCGCAGGCGGTAGTGACCGGCGCCATTCCCGCGTTCGATGGCACTCCATTCGAGCGAGTTGGACCAGTAGAGCCCGCCACAGTCGCCGAGCACGAACAGGTCGCCGAGCGATCCCCGCTCGGGGAGATCAGAGCCGGCGCGCGCTGCCGCGGGGACCGCCGGGCAGCCGGTCGTCGACGTCCTGCTGGAAGCCGATGAAGCCGGTGCGTTGCCCGTCGGTCGCCGGGTCGAGCGCGCGCTGGTACGTGATGGCGAGCCCGAAGTTGACCCACAGCGATATGGCAATGAGCACGACCACCGCCATGGCTCCAATGCGAGCCCAGCCTGGCCGCTGCGGACGCGCGAGCACGCCGAGCAGCGCGTGCAGCCCGACGAGGCTCGCCAGCACGATCGCCGGGAGCAGGTCGGACATGTACCGGTTGGCGACGAACGCGATCGTGAACGTGCCGAGCCCGCCGATCACAGCGGCGAGGAGTGGCGTACGTACCAAAGCGGCACCGGCGCGCCGTACGATCACGACGACACCGCCCAGTCCGAGCAGCGTCAGAGCCGGCGTCGTCGCCGGGATGGTCGACGCCCATGACCGCGTGTCGAAGGTGACGTCGCCGATCACCGTCGCCGGTCCCGGGAAGCGGATCCACGGGAACAGCCCATCGAGGCGGAGGGCATCCGGCCGAAGGATCTGCAGCAGCTGTGTGGGAAGGAACTTCAGCCCGAACAGGCTCCCACCGTTGTCGGCGAGGGCACGCCGACGAGCCACGTTGAATTGCGAATACACCTGCTTGTCGAGCGGCAACCCGAAAGAACGTCCCGAAGCGTGAGTAGTTGACGTAGGCGTAGAGGACGACCGGCACCGCGACTGCCGCCGCCAGCCAACCGATCATCGCGTTCGTGCCGGCGGAGTCCGGCACCCCCAACCATCGTGCGGGCGCGTCCAGCCCGCGGGCGCTGAGACGACGCAACATCACGACGACGAGCACGATCGCGAGAGCGATGACGGGCCCGGCGCCGACGGTTGCCCGGGTCAGGAAGGCGAGGGTGCTCCAGATGTCGGCCAGCACGATCCGACGCCGGGAAGGCTCACCGAGGAAGCCGAGGATGGCGTCGTAGGCCGCGAGCGCCAGCGCCGCTCCCCACAGCTCGGTCTCGTGGTACACGAACGCGCGGCTGCCGAGGAACAGCATGACCGAGCGTGCCGATCACGAACACGTAGCCGCCGACCACCCAGAGCTCGAGCCGGGACACCGGAGCGTCTCCACGCACGAGACGACGGATCCGCCAGCTCAGCCGGGCGATGAAGACGAGCGCGACCGTGAACGCGGCCAGCATCGACACCTGCGTGAGCCGGCCGTCGAGGCTGTCCGTGAACGCGAGGACGGGCATGCGCAAGATCGCAGGGACGGGGCCGAAATAGAGGTAGGTTTCCCGCCGATGCGGAAGCCCTCGAAGGCGACCTCCTTTGCCGGGACGTCCCAGCGAAGCTCGAGCAGGCTGTGCGCCTGCGTGTCGTAGAAGCTTCCGAACGGCTCGGCGTGGAACGGGTTGAGCTGACCCGCGCTCACCATCCAGTAGAAGACCGGGAGAGCCAGTGCTCCGCCGATCGCGGCGGCGCGCCAGAAACGCCGCCGCGTGTCGCGCGCGGCGGCTTGGTCTTCGTCGGTCACATCAGCCGGCGGGAGGGGGGTGCTCAGCCGCGAAGCACGCGCCCCGGCTTCGACGCAACCGCCTCGGCGACGGCCTCGCCGTCGACGCGGATGGGCGTCCCATTGACGATCACGTGCCCCATGCCCTCGGGCGCGTCGGCGACGAGACGCTCGCCGTCCGCCGGGAAGTCACGCACCCGGCGCAGCGGCCCGGGACCGACCGCGTCGGGATCGAACACGGCCAGGTCGGCGAGCATACCCTCGCGCACGTAGCCGCGATCGGTGAGCTGGTACACGTCGGCGGGCTCGCCGGTGAGCTTCCGCACCGCCGCGGGGAGCGGCAGCGCGCCGCGCTCGCGCACCCACCGGCCCAGCAGGTCGGTCGCCATGCACGCGTCGCACAGCTGGCTCACGTGCGCGCCGGCATCGGACAGCCCGATGAGCATCCCGTCCTGGTTCAGCAGCCACTCGATGGCGTCGTCGTCGTCGTTGGCAAGCACGCTCCGGAAACGAGTCTCGAGGTTCTCCGAGCAGGAGAGGTCGAGGATCACGTCGAGCGGCTGGACGCCACGCTCGGCCGCCAGCTCCGAGATGGGCTTGCCGATCAGCTCGGGATACTTGGTGGTCTCGCTCACCGAGAGCCGCTCCCACTTCGGCTTGAAGAACTTGGGCTCGTCCAGCTCCTCCTGTGCCTTCTTCCGCCACTCGGGATCGCGGAATGCAGCGAGCTTCTCGTCGACGGGCTTGTCCATCAGCGCCGCGAACATCGGGTTCATGTTGAACGTGAACGGCTCGGCCATGTTCATCGAGAACACGAGCGGACGAACCGATACCTGCGGCCAGACGTCGGCGCCGGTGGCGCGCTCGTTGCTGTTCAGCTCGGCCATGCCTTCGTGCCACGGGAAGCCCTTCACGGTGAGCAGCGCTGTCCACGTGAATGGCACTCCGATCTTGCGTTGGAGCCAGTACACGTCCTTGTGCTTGATCTTCTCGCCCGGCAGCAGCTCGACGACGCCCCGGCCGGCTTGGGCGAGCCCACCCATGATCACCTCGAGCTCGTGCGTATCAGCGATGCGCGACGGGACGGGCCGGCCGCCGTCGCCGGAGTGGGTGGCCGACGAGCTCGAAGCGAACCCGGCGGCGCCGGCTTCGACGGCCTCGCGCAGGACGGCCTGCATCCGCAGCAACTCCTCCTCGGTGGCTTCGCGCTCGTAGCCTTCGTCGCCCATGACCCACAGGCGCAGCGCGGTGTGGCCGAGATACGCCGAGTAGTTGATGACCGTGCCCCGGTGTTCGACGGAGTCGAGGTACTCGGGGAACGTCTCGAAGTCCCAGGGGACGCCGGCCTCGAGTGTCGCAGGGCTCATGTCCTCGACGTGCTCGAGCGTGTGGACCATGAGCGCGCGGTGCTCGGGCCGGCACGGCGCGATCGAGAACCCGCAGTTGCCGGCGACGACGCTCGTGACGCCGTGCCACGACGATGGGGTAAGCGCGGGGTCCCAGAACACCTGGGCGTCGTAGTGGGTGTGGATGTCGATAAACCCGGGCGCGACGACGTGACCGTCGGCGTCCAGGGTGCGCCTCCCGTCGAGCCGGTCGCCGATGGCCGTGATGCGGTCGCCGGTCACAGCGACGTCCGCCCGCCGGCCCGGCGCCCCGGTGCCGTCGAGCACGGTGCCGCCGCGAATCACGAGATCTGCCGTCATGGGTCCCTTCCCGGTTCGGTGGTGGCGGGTAGCCCTACCCGCACGACAAGTCTGCCGCGACTCCGGTGTGGTCGGACAAGTAGGCCAGCCCACCGGGGCCGTTGGTAACGGGTTTGTCCGCGAACAGCCCGGTCACGAGCTTGTCCCTGTCGCGATCGTTGGCCCGGTCGAATCGGGCCTTGCACCCGCGGGGTGTCTTCACGAACAGGAAGTCGATGCGCTCGATCTCCTTGCTGGCCGGGTTCTTCAGATCGTCGGTGCTCATGTCGGCGCGCCCGCTGGTGCAGTTGGTGCCCGTGGCCGGGACGCATTCGGCGTTGCCTGCGGCCAGGTGCGAGTCGATCCAGCCCTTGGTGACGATCGAGCGGTAGCGCTCCGATGTCGCCGTGACATTGAAGTCGCCGGCGAGGATGCGAACCGCCTTCTTTCCCCCGCCCTCCGACGCGAGCGCTTCAGCCTGGATCGTCTGACAGGCCTGCTCGCTGACGCTTCCATCTTGCGGGCACGGGGGTGGGCAGCGTTCGGGCGTGCACAGTCGCGGGTCGGCGCCGGGCTCCGAGTCGCCGTCCTGGTGGCTCACCACGAGCACGAGCGGACCGAGCTTCGATTTCAGCTCGACGCGGTAGGCGCTGCGGAAGTCGCCGGCGAGCACCGTCAGCTTCTGGCTCGTCACCGGCAGCGTCGTCAACACGAGCTCGCGGTCGGTGAGCGGCATGTCGTGCCAGACGATCTTGTACTTGCACGCCTTCACCCACGGCGCCGCGACCACGCGGTCGTACGTGCGGGGGGCGATCTCCTCCAGCGCGACGACCGGCGGGCACTTCGCCGCCTGCAGCTGCTGGCCGAGCAGCGCCATGCGGTCGTCGCCCTGGCAGTCGTCGGGCGCGTTCGGACAGGTGATCCCGTGGAGGATGTTGAACGTGACGATGCGCAGGTCGTTCTTGGGCGCGGCGGTCGTCGGCGCCCGCGGAGGCGCAGTCGTCGCGCCGCTTGTGCTGGCTGCGGTCGAGCCGGCCGTGGCAACCAGCGCGCTGGTTGCGAGAACCACGAGCACTCTCCGCACGATCCCCCCCGGCGCGGGACCCTATTACGATCTGACAGCCATGTCAGGGTCGCCTGGGCAACCGCTTCCGGCCGCGATGCGCGCCGCCGTGTACCGGGGGCCGCGCGACGTGGTCGTGGAGGAGCGGCCGGTTCCCGAGCTCGGCCCGCACGACGTGCTCCTTGAGGTGAGCCACTGCGGCGTGTGCGGCAGCGACCTGCACATGTTCGTCGACGGCTGGGGCGCCCCGAACTCCATCGGCGGCCACGAGTACTCGGGCCGAGTCGTCGCCGTTGGTGACGCCGTCACCGCGTGGTCGTCTGGGGACGAGGTTGTCGGCGGGCCCGCCCAACGGTGTGGAGAGTGCGAATACTGCCGGGCGGGGCGCCCGCAGCTGTGCACCGGCCGCGCCAATCCCGGCGTCGGCGACTTCCAAGGGGCGTTCGCCGAGTTCGTGCGGGTGCACGAGGCCGAGTTGATGCGCGTGCCGCCCGGGCTGTCGATGCGGGCCGCCGCGCTCGCCGAACCCCTCGCTGTCGCGCTGCACGGCTTGACGCGCGGTGGCGTGCGCTCGGGCCAGCGCGTGCTGGTGACCGGCGCCGGCCCGATCGGAGCGCTGAGCGTGGCGGCGGCGCGCGCCCGGGGCGTAGCCGACGTGGTGGTGAGCGAGCCGCACCCCGCGCGCCGCGCACTCGCCGAGCGACTGGGCGCCGTCGCCGTCGCACCCGACGAGCTCGGCGCGCCGCGCATGCCGTTCGATCTCGTCGACGACCCGTTCGACGTCGTGCTCGAGTGCTCCGGCCACGCGGCGGCGATGGAAGCGGGGCTGGCCCAGCTCAAGCGGGGCGGCACGCTGGTGCTCGTCGGCGCGGGCATGCACCACCCGCGCTTCGACAACAATCGCATCCTCCTCAACGAGCTGGTCATCACGGGCGCATTCGTCTACGACCCGGACGGGTTCCCACGTGCGCTCGAGCTGCTCGCCTCGCCGGACTTCCCGACCGACGTGCTCATCGAGCCCGACGACGTCGCCCTCGACGACCTCTATGGCGCAGTCGAGCGGCTCGTGGCGGGCGACCTGCCGGCGAAGGTGCTCATCGTTCCCAGCCGGGACATCAGCGACAACGGAGGCGCACGATGACGACCCCGACCCGCACCCCGCGCTTCAACCATGTCGCCATGAGCCTGCCCGCCGATCTACTCGGCGAGGACGGCCGCCGCGACATCGTGCGCTTCTACGACGAGGTCTTCGGTTGGAAGGAGCTGCCGACCGAGACCGTCGACCGCAAGAAGCTCGTCCTGTCGGCATACACGTACGAGCAGTTCGTGTTCCTCATCGCCGACGACCCGCCGATGGTCGCGCCGCGCCTCGACCATTTCGGCATGTCAGTCGACACCGAACAGGAGCTCGACGACATGCTCGCCCGAGCCAAGGCGTTCCAGGCCCGCGACGACCGCGTCGACATCGTCGACAAGGAGCTCACCGACCACGGGATGCTCGCGATCACGAGCTTCTACGTCCGCTACCTGCTGCCGATGATGGTCGAGGTCCAGTGGTGGGACTTCAAGCAGCGCGAGGAGTCGCCCTAGGACCGGGCCGGGCTCGGCGTCGGCACGTCCGCCTCCTCGGGCTCGACCGGGACCGTCACCTCGGACGGCACCGGACTCACATCCCGCGTGTCGCGCACGAGCCCGCGCAGCGCGAGCACGGCGACCACGTACGCGGCGATAGCGAGGAACAGCACGACCCTGAAGCCGAACGTCATCGCGAGGATTGTCGTCAACACCGCCCCGACCACCGACGCGAACCCGTTCACCGCCCAGCCCCACGCGACGTACTGACGCGAGTACTCCGTAAGTCGGGATACGGCGCCCAGGCCGAGGGGCATGAACGCGCCCAGGCAGATCCCGAGCGGCGCCAGCATCACGAAGGCCGTGACGACGCGTCCTGCGAGCGGCCAGCCCAGCAGCGCGTCCGTCAGCGGGGGGAGCCCGAACTGGTAGAAGACCGTGAGCGCGACGAGCGCCGCGAGGAGGAAGAGCACGACGCGACCCGGGCGGTGGCCGTAGCGACCGGTGAGGAGGGCGCCGACACCCGTGAAGATCAAGATGGAGGCGAGCGTGACCGTGAGCGAGTACGTGGGGTAGCCGAGGAAGAGGACGAGCCGCTGAATGAGCGTGATCTCGAAGAACATGAAGCCCAACCCGAGCGCGGCGAAATAGAGCGCGGATCTCGGCTTGCGCGGGAACGCGGTCCACACCTTCCGTATGGAGACGAAGGGAAGCAAGAGGAACACCGCGGCAAAGATCGCCGCCACCAAGAGCAGCAGCAGGAGCACTCGTTCCCCGACCGCCACGTCGTCGGGTTGCACCGAGTGCGCGATGTCCCTGACCACGTCGCCAAACGGGCTGAAGTGCCAGAAGAAGGGCGCGTCGTCGCTGATGGGCCGGACGTCGTAGGGATAGGAGTCGTACCAGCGTTCGAGTCGACTGCTCGGGATCGTCGCCAGCTCGCTCACGGAGCTGCCCTCGACCGGATGGCCGGGCGCGTACCGCAACGTGCTTCGTGGCACGGCGCCGATGGACGCCACCAGCCGATCCACCTCCGCCGGCGTGAACGGCCGCTCCTTCACGAGGATCGTGGACAACGCGCTCGGGCCCTCGGTCGGCGTCGTCACCACCATGATGTGGCGCGATGGGTCCTTGATCCCGCGTTCGGCCAGTGCGTGCCGAGCCGTGGCCACGTACCGGGTGGTGCGGTTCGGCCGCCCTTCGTAGTCGAACTCGCCGTACTGCGTGGCGATGATCCCGTTCGGCCCGAGGTGCTCGAAGCTGTTGACGATCGTCTCGCTCGTGTAGAGGTAGCTCTCCGAGAGGACGAAGGCGCCCGACTGCGCCGCCGTCGTGGTCGCGTAGCTGTCGGGTGCGGGGAACCAGACGATGTCGTAGGTGTCGTTGCTGCGGGCCAGGAACGTGCGGCCGTCGCCCTGCTCGTAATTCACGTTCGGCCGGTCGGCCAGGTGACCGTCGTAGTCGGCGAACCGGTTCGTGACGAGGTCGTACGTGACCGGGTTGAGCTCGATGGCGTCGATGTGCCCGGCGTTGTAGTAGAGCGACGTCAGGATCTCGTTACCGCCCGCAGCACCGATGATCAGCACTCGTCGCGGGGGCGCGTCCTTCACCGCGAACGGAAACCTGCGCGCGTCCGTGTCGTAGCGACCGAGGGTGGAGACGTCTCCGTTCCACCGGTAGATCACCGACCCGAACAGGCCGTCGTGGAACAGCAGCCGGGCATCGGGACTGACCTCGGCGACGTCAACCCGGAAGATCGGGCTCCACGAGAAGTACGGCTCCTTGTCCTCGACGATGTCCTGCTTCAGCGCGTCGGGCCGCTGCCGGGGAAGCAGGCTGGGCCACACGGCGCCGATGCCCAGCACCACCGCGAGGCCCGCGGCCACGGGCGCAAGACGCGACCGGCTGCGAAGCGCAATACGCAGACCGGCGACGGCGAGGATGACCCCGGAGAGCATGATCGTGGCCGGCGGCCCGATGGAGGCGAGAAGCGCGACGACCACCGCGCACGCCAGGCCCGCACCGAGGAGGTCGGCGAAGTACATCCGTCCGATGCGCTCGGGCCGGCGGCTGAACAGCGTCGCGATCATGACCCCGATGGCGATGAACGACGCGAACAGCGCGAACGCGATCACCAACAGACGCGCCAGGTTGGAGAACGATGTCAGGGTCCCGTAGTCCCAGATGGCAAACGTGTCGGTCGAGGTGAGGGCGACCACCGCGTACCCGATGCCGACGCTCGCCGCGCCGAGGAGCAGGCCCCACATCATGATCGTGTCGGTTTTCGCCCGGCGCAGGTGCGCGGAGACCGCCACGAGCACGCCGCCGGTGCCGATGCCGAGCAGCGCGAGACCGATGACGAGGTACGTGTAGTAGTAGAAGAGCTTGAACGAGAAGATGCGCGTGTAACCGACCTCGAGCAACAGGCCGACGAAGCTGATCAGCAGGATCTCGACGACATATCCGCGACGACTTGACGCGTCGGAACCTGATGTGCTCACCCTGGACATCGCGGCGCCCAACTCGTTCCCGCTTCGTCAGTGTTTCGCAGAGGCCGAATACCGTGACGCATCGGCTCTCGCCCTGTCCAACGGAGGGTAGGCGAGTCCGCCGGCGTGATGGTCGCGCGTCACCTCCGACGCTCTGGCTGTTAGCGTTCGCCCGATGAAAGTGGAAGCCGAGGCGCCCGCGCGCGCCGCGACCCCGGGCGACGGCGAGGTCAGGGGTACGCGTCTCTCGCTGTCACCGTGGGTCGTCGCGGCCGTCGTAGCTGTGGTCGTCGCCGGCGTTGTCATGCGCTTCGTGACGCTCAGCGAGATGTGGCTCGACGAGGCGCTGACGGTCAACATCTCCCGGCTGCCGCTCGGTGACATACCGGACTGGCTTCGCCACGATGGCGCGCCGCCCCTCTATTACTTCATGGTGCACGTTTGGACGGACGTGTTCGGCACGAGCAACTTCGCGGTGCGCTCACTGTCCGCTGTCCTTTCCGTGGCCGCGCTTCCGCCCATGTGGTTCGCAGGGCGCCGCATCGCGGGTCGGACGGGAGCGTGGATCGCCCTGTTGGTCATGGCGTCGTCGCCGTTCGCAATCCAGTTCGGCTCCGAAGCACGCATGTACTCGCTGATGATGCTGCTGGTCGCCCTCGGATACCTCGCCGTGCGCCGCCTCCTCGAGCGTCCGACCCTGGGCCGGCAGGCGATCGTCGCACTCATCACAGGCTTGTTGCTGTACACGCAGTACTGGGCCTTCTACCTGATCGGCGTGGTCGGAGCCTTGCTCGTGTGGCAGGCATGGCGCGGGCGCGACGCCGACCAACGTCACGCGGCACGGGCCGGCGTCGTCGCCCTCGTGGCGGGCGTGATCACGTTCCTTCCTTGGGTTCCGACGTTCCTGTACCAGTCGGCGCACACCGGCACTCCGTGGGGCGAGGCAGTCTTCGTGACTGCCTCGTTCGCGTTCGCGCTCCGCGACTTCGCCGGCGGGGAGCATTCCGAGGCCTACGCACTCCTCGTCGTCTTGATCATGCTGACGATCGTCGCCGTGTTCGGGCGGGCGATCGACCGGTACCGCATCGAGCTCGACGTCCGGACGCGGCCCGGGGCTCGCACAGAAGCGTTCGTCTGGGTGGCCACTCTGGTGCTCGGCGGAGTCTTTGCGTTCATCGCCCACAGCACGTTCGCCGGCCGGTACGCCTCGGTCCTCTATCCCTTGTTCGCGCTGGTCGTGGCGTACGGCATCACGGTGTTCGCCGACACGAGGGTCCGGACGATCCTGCTGGCCGTGGTCGTGATCGTCGGTCTGGTCAGCGGAGCGCGGAACGTGTTCGACGACCGCACGGAGGCGGGCGTGGTCGCCGAGGCGATCCGGGCGCGCGCAAGGCCCGGCGACGTCGTCCTCTACTGCCCCGATCAACTCGGGCCCAGTGTCAGCCGGTTGCTGTCAGGGACGCCCGGGCTGAAACAGCTCACGTTCCCTCGGGGCGACCGGCCTGAGCTCGTGGATTGGGTGGACTACAAGGACCGGCGCGACAAAGCGGACCCGAACGCGTTCGCGCGCCAGGTTGCCGACCGCGCCGGGCCGGGACAGACGATCTGGTACGTGATCGCAGTGCAGTACCGCGGAGGCAACGAAGGTAAGTGCGACGCCGTCCACCAAGCGCTGGTGGCGCTGCGGTCCAACCCGCGGCAAGTGGTCGAGGCTGACGACAAGTTCAACGAGTTCTTCAGCCTGTTCGAATACCCCGGCCGGTGATCGACACACTTCGAGAGTTCGTCCGGCGCGACCTGCGCGCCGCCGTCGTGCCGTGGACGCTCGGCCGGGTCCTGGTCGTGGGATCACTGGCGCTCACGAGATTCGGGGTCGACCATCTCGAGGGCGCCCGGCAGCCCGTACCGCTGCGGCAGGGCATGTTCGCCTGGGATGCCGCGTTTTACCGCGACATCGCCGAACACGGCTACGGCGCGGTCAAGTCAGGCGCGCTGCGGTTCTTCCCCCTCGTACCACTGCTGGCGCGTGGGCTCGGGGTCGTGTTCCTGGGCAACGAGGCGGCTGCGCTGCTCGTGATCGCCAACGGATCGGCGCTGCTGTTCGGCGCGCTGCTGTACCGGCTCGCACTTGTCGAGACCGGCGACACGGGACTCGCGGTACGAGCGGCGTGGTTTGCGGCGCTCTTCCCGCCCGCGATGGTGCTCGTGCTCGGCTACGCGGAAGCGACGTTCATGCTGCTGTCGGTGGCGATGTTCCTGGCCCTCCGCAGTCGCCGCTTCGCGTGGGCGATCCCGTTCGGGCTGCTGGCCGGGCTGGCGCGTCCCCTCGGGGTCCTCCTCGCGATCCCGGCCGCGATCGAGGGGGTGCGGATGTGGCGTGGCTCTCCCGTGCGCGACCGGGTCGCGCCCGTGGGAGCCGTCGTCGCCGGCCCCGTCGGAAGCGGGCTATACCTCCTGTGGGTGCGCCACGCCTACGGGGATCCCTGGCTCCCGCTCAGCATCCAGAACGATCGAGCGCACCGGGGAGGAACCGTCGACCCTTTCACGCGCGTGTTCGACGGCGTCGGTGATCTGATCCACGGCGACCGCTTCGGGTCGGGACTCCACGTCCTGTGGGCGGCCGTCTTCGTCGCGCTGGTCGTCGTGCTCTTACTCCGGCTCCCGGCGTCGTACGGGGTGTACGGGGCGGCCGTGATCGTCGTCAACCTTTCTGCGCGCAATCTCGATTCGTTCGAGCGCTACGCGATGAGCGCCTTTCCGTTCGCGCTGGCCGTTGCACTGATCACCGCCCGTCCCGATATCGAGCGCCCCGTGCTCGCTCTGTCGGCTGCCGGCCTCGTGGGGTACAGCGTCCTCGGGTTTCTCGGCGTGTATGTGCCGTGAGCCGCATGGTCAGCAACCTTGGCGGAGCGTGCGACAGCGCAGGCCATAGACTGTTCGACTCGGGTGCCGTCCCGCGTGGCGCGCCCGGCCCCGCCAGCGCCTCCCCGGAGCTGCCTGCATGACCACGGAAGCGACGCAACCGACGGAATCGCGTACGCCCGAAAACTCCGCGTCGCCCGACGTCGTCATCATCGGCGCCGGTCCCGCCGGCCTCACGGCCGCCTACATGCTGACGAAGCGGGGCGTGGCGTCGACCGTCTTGGAGGCCGATACCGTCGTCGGCGGGATCAGCCGGACGACCGAGCGCGACGGTTGGCGGTTCGATGTCGGCGGCCACCGCTTCTTCACGAAGGTGCGACCCGTCGAGGACCTCTGGTTCGAGATCCTCGGTTCCGAAGACTTCCTCCGCCGCCCGCGGAAGAGCAGGCTGACATACCAGGGGAAGTTCTTCGACTACCCGCTGGTCCCGATGAAGGCGCTCCGGACGCTCGGGCCCGTCGAGGCCTTCAAGTGCGGCCTCTCGTACATCTGGGTTCGGATCCACCCGCCCAAGGACCGCACGACGTTCGAGGGCTTCACCGCGTCGCGGTTCGGTTGGCGGCTGTACCGCAAGTTCTTCAAGACCTACACCGAGAAAGTCTGGGGCGTGCCGGCCACCGCGATCCAGGCCGACTGGGGCGCGCAGCGGGTCAAGGACCTCTCGCTGTTCCGCGCCCTCTGGGAGGCGCTCAAGCCGAAGCGGATCCGCCGCAAGCGCGACAAGGCGAAGCAGGTCACGAGCCTCATCGAGGAGTTCAACTACCCCAAGTACGGGCCGGGGATGATGTGGGAGCGTTGCACGGAGCTCGTGACGGCCCGTGGCACCAAGGTTGTATTCAGCACCAACGTCACGAAGGTCCATCGCGAGGAGAGTCGAGCCGTCGGCGTCACCGCCGAGACCGACGGCGCCCCGACCCGATACGACTGCACCCATGTCGTCTCGTCGATGCCGATCAGCTTGTTGGTGCTGAGCATGGACCCGCCGGCACCACCCGAGGTGCAAGCGGCGGCGCGCGGTCTCGCGTACCGCGACTTCATGACCGTCGCCCTCGTCGTACCGGAGGATGCCGGCTTCCCGGACACCTGGATCTACGTGCACGATCCCGGGGTCGAGGTGGGGCGCATCCAGAACTTCGGGTCGTGGTCGCCGTACCTCGTGAAGGACGGCCGGACGTGCCTCGGTCTCGAGTTCTTCGTCAACGAGGGCGACGAGATGTGGTCCAAGCCCGACAACGACCTCGTCGAGCAGGCCAAGCAGGAGCTCGAAAAGCTGGGTCTCGTACCGGCCTCGTTGGTCGAGGCGGGATACGTGGTCCGGATGCCGAAGGCGTATCCGATGTACGACGGGACCTACAAGGCAAACGTCGAGGTCCTGCGCCGCTGGCTCGACGAGAACACGCCGAACGTGTTTCCGGTCGGCCGCAACGGCATGCACAAGTACAACAATCAGGACCACTCGATGTACACGGCGATGCTGTCGGTCGAGAACATCTTCGGCGCCGACCACGACGTATGGTCAGTGAACGTGGAGGCGGAGTACCACGAGGAGAAGACCGAGCAGAAGCGTGACGAGTCGACGTCTACCTCGGACGGAGGCGTCTCCACAGGCGGCGAGCCCGGTCCCGCAGCCCCCACCAGGTAACAAGTAAAAGCTCCTCGAGCGCGATCTTCAACGACATCTTCGAGTGGCCGCGCACCCGGTCCGTGAACACGATCGGGACCTCCGAGATCCGCCCATTCCATCGGTGCACCCGGTACGCCGTCTCGATCTGGAAGCCATAGCCCTTCGCGCGCGTCGACGCGTAGTCGATCGCCTTGAGGGCGTCGGCCCGATACGCCCGGTACCCCGAGGTTGAATCCCGGGTGCCTGTCCCCAAGACGAACGACGCGTAGAGGTTGCCGTAACGCGACAGCGCACGACGCAACCAGGGCCAGTGCGGGATCTCACCGCCGGGCACGTAACGCGACCCGATAGCGAGGTCGGCTCCCGCCTCGACGGCGTGCAGCAAGCTCGGCAGCGCGGCTGGATCGTGCGACAAGTCGGCGTCGATCTGCACCAGCGTGTCGTAGCCCTTCTCGAGCCCGATCGCGAAGCCGGCCCGGTACGCGCTGCCGAGGCCCTTCTTCGCCGGTCTCCGCAAGACGTCGATCCCCCCGAGCTCTCCCGCGGCTTTCTCGGCGACGTCGGCCGTGCAGTCGGGGCTGTTGTCGTCGACGACCAGGATGTCCACGGTTGGCGCGGCAGCGCGCGCTCGCCGCAGGAACTCGTCGATGTTCTCCACCTCGATGTAGGTCGGGACGATGGCGAGCGTCCGCATGCTTCGTAACCTACCGGATGCTTCGTCGCGCTCTCGGTCGGCTCAGGACTTGCAACGGCGGTACAGCTCGTACACGCCGTTGCGCCCGAACTTCTGCACGAGACAGAAGTCCTTCTTCAAGATCTCGTTGGGAAGGTTCGGCCCGAACTTCCGCGCGTCATTCGGCTCGTCCCAGTCGTTCCAGATCGACGACAGGATCACGATGTCCGAGGAGCGGAGATCGTCGGCGAGCCGCGAGCCCTTGTCGTTGGCGACGCCGGGGTCCATCTCGATGTAGTACGTCGCCGGGTCGAGCTTGGGCAGCATGTAATAGAGGTAGGCGTCGCTATACGGCGTCTTCCGCAGGTCCGTCGGGCCGACGAAGAGCCGCTCGCCCGGCTTGGAGATGCGATCCGCCACCGGCAGGAGCTCGTTGGCCGCCTTCGCCGCTTCCGGGCGCCCGTAGTAGAAGATCCGGCCCTTGTACTCGATCTTGTAGGCGATCCGGTGAATGCCGATGCTCTGCAGCGAGTAGTCGGTGTACGTGCGGGCGGTGAAGAACGGCAGGACTGCGAACAGGAAGAGGAGCACGGCGCCGCCCGCCAGCACGTTTCGGGCCCGGGCGCGCATCGCCGGCCGCTTCGCCCGGAGCACCTCCGTGATGGCCACTGGGAGGAAGGCGACGGGCACGCAGCTGACCCACGCGAAATGCGCCGAGTCGACGCGTTGGATCGCCTGGGGGAGCAAGCCGACGCTGAACACCGCCATCGCCAGCAAGGCACGAGCGGTGAACGACGACCGATCCTGACGGAGTCGCCACACGGCGATAAACAACAAGAACGCGACGGTCCCCAGCAGGAACAAGAACCAGATCGTCAGCTGCTGTGCGGTGCTGAACGACGGGATCGGCCACGAAAGCTGCTGAATGTTGCCCGCGCGTTGCAGGAAACCGTCGAGGTGGTCCCACGGCGGCGGAATCGGCAGCCGCCGTCCGCCGCGCAGGTAGATCACGGGGTCGAGGATCATCCCGCTCACCGTGGCGCCGACGCCGGCGGTGGCGAGCTGGATCATGTACGGCGACAGACCGAGCGCGAGCCCGCCGACGAGTCGTTTGACCCGCGCCCGGTCGAGACCGCGGATCACGACTAGGAGCGCGAGCGCGACGGCGAGGATCAGGTCGAGGCGGTACAGCAGCGCGAAGCCGAGGAGCACGCCGCCCAGCAGGGCGAATCGACCGGCGCGCCGCGCGTCCGGAACGCGTCTGCTCTCGAGCGCGGCGGCCAGCCCGAGCAAGCCGAGCGCGACACCCCCGACCCACCCGAGGGCGGTGAGCCCGATTGGCGGGACGATGATGACCAGCGATATCAGGGCGCAGGGGAGCGCGACGGTTCGGCCCCAGTGGCGGGTGAGCGCATACACGCCGAGCACCAGTCCCACTTGCTGGAGGAGCGCGACCAGCCGCTCCGCCGTCAGCGAGACGCCGAACACCTTGAACGCGCCGGCCAGGAACCAGAGGCTCCCCGGCCCATAGAGATGGAGGAAGTCGCGGTTGGGCAGGTCGCCGTTGAGCACGCGCTCGGGGAAGACGAGCATGAACCCCTCTTCCATCGGCGGACCCTGGCTGCGGAGCAGACCGCGCAGGGGGATGAGGAATGCGATCGCGATGACCGCGAACACGATCGCGTTCCGCTGCCGGGACGTGAGCCGCCGCCGGCGCGGCGCAGCCGCGGGGGCAGCTTGCGCTTCAGCGGTGGTGCGCTCGCCGGCGAGCTGTGCGCTCACGAGCCCGCCAGGACGCGGTCGCCGGCAGGCTCCTCGACCCGTCCGGCAGGTACGTCGGCGGGCGGCCGCCGGCGGGCACGGTACCAACGGATGCCGGCGTCGATGGCTACCGCGGCGAGCAACACGAGGGCGCTCTCCGCGATCGCCCGGTATCGATTGGTGGCGAATGTCAGCGTCGTCGAAATGAGCACGATCGCGGGCAACGCGACGAGCGGGAACAACGGCACGCGGCGCCTGCGGAGAACGATGGCGCCGAGGATCGCGAGTGAGGCGATGACGTAGAACATGCCAAGCGACGACCAGGCCACCCAGCGCTCCCGACCTTCGACGAAGTGGTCAAGGCGCGCCTGCTGTGTCGGCCGGAACAGCCCGGTGATGCGACCCCACCGAGCGAGCACGACCACCGGCACGCGTGCCTTGTGCGCACTGATGTAATCGAGGGCAGCCTCGCGGTACGCGAGCGCCTTCTGGGACTGGTCGAACCTCCGTGGCGTGTCGATCCCGCAGTTCTGGCTCCAATAGCCGGTGAGCGATCCGTAGTAGGTGGTATCGCAGCTGGCCGTGAGCAGGGTCACGTCTTGACCTGTCGAGAGAAACACCGGGTGCTCGAAGCGGGTGAGGTTGTAGCCGACCCAGGGCGCGAGCACGACGGCAGTGGCCGCGCTCGCCACGAGCAGCCACTTCAACTTCGTACGGAGATCCACGGTTCGCGTGAGTGCGACGAGCGGAACGATGACAAACGGAAGGAGCAAGAGCAGCTCGGGACGGGTGAGCGCGGCCGCGCCGCACACCAGGCCGAGAGCGGTGATGAGCCCGACGCTCGGCCGGTGCCAGTAGCGGTACGCGAGGAAGATCGCCCCCGTGGAGGCGAGAATCCCCATCGTCTCCGACTGGAGGAAGCCGTCGTGAGACCAGATGTTGGGGTAGATGGCGGCGAGCGCCGCCGCGATGATCCCGACGCGCGCACCCGAGATTTCGCGGCCCGCAAGGCCGACGACCACGATCGTGCCGGCGCCCAACAAGCACGACCAGAGCATGTGCCACACGGGCGTGTCGAGCCCGAGCTTGGACGGAAACGCGAGCCACAGGAGATACAGAGGAGGATGGTCAGCAGCCTGCCGTGTGAGACCCCTCGCAAAGTCGAGCGGGACGATGAACCCGTGACCGTCGGCGAGGAGGTTCGCGCCGAAGTGGTAATAGATCGCATCGCCTCCGATCACGACATCGCGTCGTTCGATCAGGACGTAGGCGACACGGATCGCGAGACCGACGACAGTGATCACGCCGAGCCAGCGCCAAAAGCGCGCGCGGTCACGCTCATCCGCCATAACGGAAGACGCTACCAATTGACCCCCGCGCGACCGACTGGGCGCGGGTGACGTCATGGGGACGTTCGTCATCCGCGGTCGCCCGTCGTGCCGGCGCCGACGGCGACTGTCTCGGCCGCGGACGCCTCGGGTTCGGTGACCGTGTTGCGCGCGCGTCGCCGTTGCACCGCCTCCACCCCTGCGCTGATCGCGACCGCGGCTAGCACGACGAGCACGGGTTCGGCACTCGCCCTATACCGATTGCTTCCCAGCGCGAGCGCGATGGCGAAGAGCACGATCGCGGGAGGGGCCAGCAACGGGAAGACCTTGACCCGCCGGCGGCGAGTGATGACAGCTCCGGTGATCGCGAGCGCGGCGACGGCATAGAAGCTCGAGAGCGCCGCGAGCGCGACCCACCCTTCCCGACCCTCGATGTTCTCGTCGATCTCGAGCTGCTGACCCGGGCGGTACAGGCCGGTGACGCGGCCCCACCGGGCGAACACCACGAGGGGAGCGCGCGCCTTATGGTTCCAGACGTATTCGCGCACGATGCGCGCCGACACCGCGTTGCGGTCGGACTCGTCGTCACCGGGTTTGTACTCGCGGGCCGCCGACTCCGTGCACAGGGGCGTGAAATAGCCGATGAGGTTGCCGTAATAGGTCGCGTCGCAGTTCGCACCGAGCATCGTCGGCTCGAGCCCGGTCGAGAGGAAAACGGGCCGATCGAAACGCGTCATGTTGAACGTAATCCACGGGGCAATAGGGACCAGGGCGGCCAATCCCGCCACCGCCAGCCACTTGAGCCTTCGACGGACGTCGATGACACGCGTGATCAGAATGCACGGAACCAGGAGGAGCGGAACCAGAAGCACCAGCTCGGCACGCGCGAGGGAGGCGAGACCGCACGCGAACCCCAACACTGCGGCGCGCCACGGCGTCGGCATGCGAAGGAAGCGATAGGCGAGGAACACCGCCAGGATCGCGGTGAACATCGCCATCGTCTCGGAGAGGATGAACCCGTCGAAGACCCACAGGTTCGGGTACACGGCGGCGAGGCCGGCCGCGATGAGTCCGGCGCGAGGGCCCGCCACCTCGCGACCGGTGAGTCCGACGAGCACGACCGTGCCCACGCCGATGAAGCTCGACCACACCATGTGTGACACCGGACCGTCGAGGCCGACTGACGAAGGGATCGCGAGGTAGAACAGATAAAGAGGCGGGTGGCTCGCGCTCTGCTCCACGATGCCGTTGATGAAAGGCGTCGGGTTGATGAAGCCGTGTCCTTCGACGAGCAGCCGCGAACCGAGGTGGTAGAAGAGCGAGTCGCCGCCGATGCCTACGTCGTGACGGACGATGAGGATGTATGCCAGGCGGACGGCCAGGCCCACGGCTGCTGCCGCGATCAAGCCTCGCCGAAATGTCCGGGTCGTCACAGCAGGGACGGTAGTGAGCGGAGCGAGCCTGGCGCCGGTCGGGGAGCGCCGAAGTCCCGGCCCTGCGCGCAGAGCCGGAGCTTGCAAGGCGCCGATCAGGCGTCGAGGCGGTCTCCGCGCCGGTCTTCGAGCTGCGCTCGCAACAGGGCCAGCTCCTCCGCAAGCGTGCGGGTCCGGTTCTCCAGGCGAGACAGCTCCCAGGAGTAGTGGACGACCACGACGAAGAGGAAGCCCACCGCGACGAGCAGGAAGATGGTCGGCGAGTAGAAGACGCCGAGCCATTCCGACACTGTGTTGAGGACCCCGGGAACGGCCGCGAGCGGCAGCAGCATCAGGCCAATGACCAACCACAGCAGCGCGTACTTGCTGCGCAGCTGACGCGCCCGCACGAGGCGAAAGATGAACCACGCGGTGAGCAGGGTGGCGATGATGATCAGCACGTGAGCTTGCCCGCTGAGCGACCCCTTGGGCAGGTCGGTCATGGTTGTTCCTTTCGGAGTCGGGCCCGGCGCGAAGCCGAGCCGAGAATGCCGATGAGCAGTCGCAGATAGTTGATCAGGAGCTTGACGCGGCGCGTCGATGGGACACCGGCGGCGCGCGGTCGCATCGTGATGGGGATCTCGTCGACTCGGAAGCCTGCGTACCGAACGATCAAGAGGGCCTCGACCGTGTCGGCCAGGTACTCGACGGGATACTCCCGCGCCAGCAGTTCGATCACAGGCCGGTCGAACGCACGAAAACCAGACGTGACATCCGAGTACCGCTGGCCCGTGATCACCCGCACGACGAGAGCGAGGAAGCGCATCGCCTGGCGGCGGGTCCGTCCTACGCGGTACTCGGCTGAGCCGGGGGCGAACCGGCTGCCGATGGCCAGGTCTGCGCCCCGGTCCAGCGCTTCGAGTAGGGCGGTGATCCCGGCCGGGTCGTGCTGGCCGTCGGCGTCGATGACGACCGCGCGCTCGTAGCCCTCCGCCTGCGCGTAGTGGAGTCCGGTCCGCACCGCACCTCCGACACCCAGCGTGAACGGCAGCTCCGCCGCGACCGCGCCTGCTCGACGCGCAACGTCCGCGGTCGCGTCGCCCGAGCCATCGTCGATCACGACGACATCGTGATCGGGCACGACCTCGCGTAGCTCCTTGAGGGTCGCGGGAAGGCTTTCCTCTTCGTTGAGCGCGGGGACGATGATCAGAGTGCTGGGCACTGACCCCAATGCTACGGCGCGCCTCCGCTTGGCTCCCGGACCACAGGCTCGACGTCTTCCACGTACAGCCAGTCACCACCCACGAGATCGAGTGTGTGCGGCCGGTCGGTGCCCGTCCACGCGAGCAACGAGAACTTGTACGGGAAGAAATGAATGTGGGGATTGAATGTCGCCCGGTACGGGCGCTGATGGGGCACGACGACGACGATCCGCTGTCGAGCGACGCGCCGCAGCTCCTCGAGCGCGGTGGCGAGGTGCTGCACGTGCTCGAGGGTGTGGGTGGAGACCACGGTGTCGAAGGAGCCGTCACGGAACGGCAGCTCCTCGACGTTGCCGCCGCACCACAACACGTTGGCGTGCGTGCCGCGCCGGCCGGCGGCCACGGCCACGTCGCAGCCGACGACGTCGTGGGCGGGCGCGAGCTGCTCGCAGACATAACCGAGCCCGCACGCGACATCGAGGACGCTGCGGCCCCGCACGGTCCGCAGCACACCAGCGAGCGACTCGGGTGTGAGGTCGCTGACCCCTTGGTTGAACTTCGAGTGCAAGCTCTTGTAGAAGTCGGCGAACTCGGCGCGTGAGAGGTAGAAGGCCTTGTCCTTGAGGTCGACGATGTCGACCGTGAGATCGCGGTACATCCTCCGGGCGAGGTTGCCGAAGAAGCGGGAGTCGCGCAGCACCGGTGGCACGTACCGGTCGAGGGCTTCGTTGATCCAGAGTGAGGCTCGGCGGTTGAGCTTCACGATGTCTCCGTTGTTCGGGGCCGGCGCCAGGCGGCGAGAGCGGCCAGGCTCACCGCGGCCAGGACGACGATCGCCGGCTCGGCCGCGATCCGAAAGCGCTGCTGCCCGTAGGTGAGCGCGGTCGTGACCGAGGCGACAACCGCCGTGGACACTAGCGGCCAGACCCGCACCCGCCGGCGCACGAGGACGATCGCACCGGCCACCGCGAGCGACAACAGCACCCAGTACATCACCGTCCCGACACCCTGCCAGCGGCGCGGGCGTCCCTCCAAGGATTCGAACTCGATCTGCTGACGAGGTGCGTAGAGCCCCCACGTGCGGAGCTCCCGGACTGCGACGACCAGCGGAGCGCGCGAGAGATGGTGACGCGCGTAGCTGACGCCGCTGCGGCGATGGAAGTTCGCGACGTCGGTCTCATCGAAGTTCCGGCGGCGGATGTCGAAGCCCTCGAAGCACCCTTTGGCCTGCGGAAGGCGGCGGGCGGCATCGCCGAATGTCGTGAACGTCTCGCGCCAAAGGCCGATCTGCGCGCCCGAATAGGTGAGGTCGCAGTTCGCGCCGTCGACCGCCGTGCCGATGTTGTTCGAGATCGGCACGAAGGCGTGCAAGCGCGCTGCGTTGCGAATTGTCCACGGCGCGACGGTCAAGACCGCGACGCCGACCGTGACCGCGGCCAGAAGGACCCGCCGCTTCACAGCCACGGCGCGAATGCTCAATGCGAGGGGGATCACGAGGACGACCGCGAACAACAGCCCCTCGGCGCGGGTGAGCGCACTCAACCCGATGACGAGCCCGAGCGCGGCAAAGCGGAGGGGGCTGGGCGCGTCGGCGGCGCTGTACGCAAGGAAGAGCATCGCCGTCACGAGGAGCACGAACAGCGACTCCGCCATGAGCACCGCTTCGCCGAGGAAGAGCATCGGGTACACGGCCGCGATCGCCGCCGCCACCAGGCCGACAATCGGACCGCCGACACGCCGGCCGAGCAGCCCGACTAGCACGACGGTTCCCGTCCCGACAAAGCACAGGAAGACTCGTTGCGCGTCGACGCTCGTCGCGCCCAAGTACGAGGGCACGGCCAGTAGCGCTGGGAAGAGCGGCGGGTACTCGGCGGTCGGCCGCGCCACATGGAGGAGCCGGAAGTCGAAGGGACGGATGTAGCCGTGCCCGTCCGCGAGGTTGTTCGCGAGCAGGTGGTACGCCGTCGCGTCACCCGGGTCCGGCAGCCTGGGGTCAACCACGAGCACGAACACGATCCGCACCACGAGGGCGAGGACCGCGATCGCCAGCAAGGCGATCAGGAAGGCACGGTTGCGAGAGTTGTTCAACCGGCCGGCGTGGCCGCGGGACGGCGAGACGGCACCCGGGACTTCAGCGACAGTGCGGGTCGCTCGACGAACACGTAGCTCGCGATCGACACGAGCACAGTGGCGACGAACACCACGATGAGCATCTTCGAGAACGACGTCCGGAACGGCGTGCTATCGGTCCACTGGACGTACTTTTCGAGCAAAGTCTCGTTCCAGAGGTACAGGCCGTACGAGATCAGGCCGAGCCACTGGACAGCGCGGTTCCGCAGGACGGCGCGAATGACGCCGACCCGTTGCGGGCCGAAGATGCCCGGCAGCAGGAAGAACAGACCGACGGCCAGATAGAGGTAGTGGATCCCGGTCTCCTCCCAGAAGCTGAAGACGTTCAGGCCCTCTGACGGACGCCCGACCCAGAGCGAGATCCCCACGAACGCCGCCGCCGCCAACGCCCAGCACGCCCCCGGGAACCATCGGCGACGTGGAATCAGCGGACGGGCGCCGCGATGCCCGATCCACGCGCTCACGACCGCAAGCGCCATGCCGACGGCGAACACGTCGATCCAGCCGGGAAGGACGTTCTGGAGCTGGAACGTGCGGTCGAACGGGAATCCGGCGGCGGTAACAGCTGCGCGGTAAGCGACCCCCGCCACGAACAGGGACGCCAGCGCGAGCAGGTCGACGCGCACCTGCTGCTGCGGCGGGCCGTGAACGCGGCTGAGCAGGAACGCGTAGATCGGAAGGAGGACGTAGAAGCTGATCTCGGTCACGAGCGTGTAGGAGGAGAGGATCGGCCCGATGACGTTGCCGAGGCTGTACAGGTGCCCGAGCCCGTAGTACAGGAACATGTCTTTCGCCGGCGGAATGTGCTTGGGCACGTGCAACAGGAACACCGTCACGGTGAGCGCGACCCAGTAGGCGGGGAAGATCCGCAGCGCCCGGCGCCAGAAGTACGCCAGGGGTCGCGGGCCGTCACCACCTTCCAGACGCGCCGCGACGTACGGCCGGTACAGCAGGAACCCGGAGATCATGAAGAACACCGCGACGCCGACGTCCATGCGCGCGGTCAGCGCCCCGAACGGGGACCGCGTGTTGAAGCCGCTGAGGTAGGCGACGTGCGTCACGAGCACGCTCAGCGCAGCAAGGGCGCGAAAGCCGTTGAACGCCGGAAACGTGGTGCGTTCGCGGCCGCGGGGCTCGGCTGCGCTCTCGAGGCCGCCGACCTCCGCCTCCGTCATGGCGGGCGATGCTACTTGCGCGCCGCCTGGCTCCCCGTGCCGGCAGGCACCTGCTCGGGGCACAGCCACCCCGTTGTCGTCCGCCGGCACGCGAGCAGCGCGTCGAGCAGCCGGCCTGCGGCCCAGCCCGCCGTCTTCGGCGTGAAGTGGAGCCCGTCGAGCGGGCGAGGTTCGATGCCGTCGACCGTGCGCGAGCAGGGTGGTCCGCCCGGGCACAGCATGCCGGCGAAGTCGACGACCGAGACGCTCTCGGGATGAGCGAGTGCGTACTGCGTGTAGAGCTGGTTGAGGCGGACGTACCGCGACGTCTCTGCGGTGTCGGACGGCGGGACGAGCTCGTTCGGAGCGCGTGGCGCCATCGTCGTGATCACGAGGTGCGCGCCGCCCGCTGTGAGCCGATGCGCCGCCTGGTCGATCTTGTCCAGCATCATCTCGTCCCACGCGCTGTCGCCGAATTTGACCCGCTCGCCCTGCACGATGCGGTCGTTGATCTCCCAGGTGCTCATCCAGATGACGACGTCCGGGCGATCACGATCGAGCGCTGATTGCTCGTAGTCGTCGACGAGCTTCTCGCAGCCCGGCGCGTGGGGCGGGATCTGGCCGTCGTAGTACGTGGCGGTGCCGCCGACCACACCGCAGCCGGCGACGAGCGCGGTATCGACGGGGACACCGTGCTCGTCGCCCAGGGGCTGGAGCCCGGGGAGCAGCGTGTAGGGGACGGAGTCGCCGACGAGGAGGATGCGGCCGGGCTGGGCCGAGGCGCCGCCCTGCGCGGACGCAGCCGCTTGTCGTCCCGCTGCCGTCGGTGCCGGCTGGCCCCGCAGCTTCTGACCGGCTTGCACCTGTTCGAGTGGCGACGCCGCGGTCGCGCCGACCGTGGCCACCACGACCACGACCGCGGCCGCCGCGAATCCGGTCGGGACCGCCACCCGCCCCCTCCAACCCCGGAGCGCGCCGCGCCGGATGGGCTGCTCCACGAGATAGAAGGACAGCGTGGCCGCGCCCAGGGTCGTGGCGAGCCGCGCCACGGTGAGCGTCGCGCCCGACAGTCCCGTGCGGTCCTCCGTGAGCACGACGACCGCCGGCCAATGCCACAGGTACAGCCCATACGAGATGCGGCCCAGCCAGCACAGCACCGGCAACGACAGCGCCACGCGTAACGGGCTTCGCCCGGGTTGGACTGCTGACGCGATGACCATGGCGACGGCGATGGAGAAAACAAGCGAACCGCCGCGGTACAAGCCGCTGCCTTGATCGCTGACCTGCGACCACGCCAAGACCATTCCGGCGGCGGCGACGATGCCGACGACATGCAACGCGACGGGAACACCGCGGTCTCTTCGCGCCCGCCTCCTTGTGCCGACGCCCGGTTCGTTCCGGGCGCCACGGCGCGCGAGGAGCAATGCGAGCACGGCGCCGACGAGCAAGGTGTGAGCTCGGGCGTCGGTGCCGTAGTAGGCCCGGGACGGGTCGAGCGGCTCGTACAAGATCGCCATGACCGCGACCGAGCCCACGATGCCGGCGACGCAGACCGCGGCCAGCGGCTTGCGTGACCCTCGCCCGATCCACAGGCAGCCGAGGACCACGAGCGGCCACACCAGGTAGAACTGCTCCTCGATCGCCAGCGACCAGAGGTGACGCATCGGCGACGGCAACGTGAACAGGTCGAAGTAGGACTGGCCGCTCAGAACGAAGTGCCAGTTGGCGAAGTAGAAGACGCTCGCGAGGCCGTCGGCGCGCAGCGTGCGCAGCTGGTGGGAGGGCGCCAGCGTCGCCGCGTACAAGGCGATCGCGCCCAGTACGACGAACAGCGCGGGAAGCAAGCGACGGGCGCGTCGCACCCAGAACCGGGGCAGGCTGATGCCGCCGTGCCGTCCCCACTCGGCCAGGAGCAGCGACGTGATGAGGAAGCCCGACAGGACGAAGAACGCGTCGACGCCGAGGAAGCCGCCCCGCGCCCAGCCAGCACTGAGGTGGTACGCGATGACCGCCGCGACCGCGAGCGCGCGCAGTCCGTCGAGCGCAGGCTGATAGGTGAGCTCCCCGGATTCGCGGTTCACGGTTGGCCCCCGCATCCCGTGACGCAGAAGAGTCTACGCGGATCGGTCGAAAGCCCCGAAGTGTCTCGATCGCGCGACCGTCCGGCTCAGCGGCGTGGGGTGCGCGCAATGGCGAAGAGCCCCGGCGTCGTTTCGACGATCTCGGGGTTCATGAAGAAGTGGCTCTCGTCCAGGCCGGATCCGATACCGGAATAGCGACTCCCGAGTGCCCGGTAGACGAGGGGGAGTGCCCGCTCGTACGACCAGACGTACCAGCGGCGCGGCATCCGATGACGCAGCCCCAGGACGTCCAGCTTGAGGATGCGTTCACCCCGGACACGCCGCGCCGCGAAGTCGGCTTTGAGGGCGTCCGAGCCGTCGAGCCCCCAGACCTCGATGTCGCGGAAGAACAGCCGCAGCAGGCTCGCGAGCTCCGGCGCCTCGAACAGGTACACGTGGAAGGGGTTCTCGAAGTCGGCCGGACGGTTCGGCGTGATCACGAACGCGGTGCCGTCGTCGTGGAGCACGCGTGCAAGCTCGGCCACATGCAACTCGGGCGCGGTGAAGTGCTCGATGATGTGTGACGAGCACGCCCAGTCGACGGAACGGCTGCACAGTCCGAGGCGCGCGCCGTCCATTCCCGCGAAGCGGATGTCGGTCCCGCGTCGTCCCCCCGGCCCCCATTCCTTCGCCGCCGACATCGCGGTAGGGGCGTCGTAGTCGACGCCGAGCACGAAGCGACCCGGCCCCACCAGGCGAGCGGTCTCGTCGCCGACGCCGCACCCGATGTCGAGCACGGTGCCCGACCCCAGTCGCGCCACGACCTCGCGATAACCGGCGGCATGGAAGGCCAGCAGCGAGTCGGGCGTCGCGCCCGCCATCGGGCGCTCACCGGTGAGCTTCACAATCCTCCCCCTGGCGCCGTCGCAAGCTCCGGCTCTGCTCCGGCGGTCGGCAAAGCCGCCGCCTCCGCGATCGGAGCCTAGGTTCTGCTGCTCGGTCGCCCCCCGAACGGCCTGCGCACGCCGCTTCACCTAGCATTTCACCCCGATCATGAACCCCACGCCGCCGTCTTCTTCGTCGCGCGCCCCGGATCCCGCGGACGAGATCACCAAGATCGGGGACCTCGCGGCGCAGGCGGGTATCCGCCGCGTCAGCATGCTCGCGTGGCGCGACCTCGACGACCCGGAGGCGGGCGGTTCCGAGGTGCATGCCTCGACCGTCGCCGCGTGCTGGGGACAGGCCGGCATCGAGGTCACGATGCGCACGTCGTTCGCGGCGGGGCATCCGCAGATCAGCTGGCGTGACGGCTATCGCGTCATTCGTAAGGCGGGGCGCTACATGGTGTTCCCGCGTGCCGTGATTAGTGAGCTCATGGGCTGGCACGGAGCGCGCGACGGCCTCGTCGAGATCTGGAACGGCATGCCGTGGTTCTCGCCGGTGTGGGCGAGCGGCCCGCGCATCGTCTTTCTCCACCACATTCACGCCGAGATGTGGCAGATGACGCTGCCACCACGCCTCGCCGCCCTCGGCAGCACGCTGGAGTCACGCGTCGCGCCGCCCCTCTATCGACGAACGCCGATCGTCACGCTGTCGGAGTCGTCCAAGCGCGAGCTGGTCGAGGAGTTCAAGTTCAAGGCGAAGCGCGTCACGGTCGTTCCACCCGGCGTTGATCCGCGGTTCTCGCCCGCGGGGCAGAAGTCACCCGCCCCCCTCGTGGTCGCGGCCGGCCGGCTGGTGCCGGTGAAGCAGTTCAACGAGCTGATCGACGTGCTGATCCGGGTGAAGGAGCACCACCCGCTCCTCGAGGCGGTGATCGTCGGCGAGGGCTACGAGCGCGAGGACCTCGAGGCGCAGCTGCGCGAGACAGGCGCCGAGCAATGGATCCGCCTGGCCGGGCACATCACCGACGACGAGTTGCTCGACCTGTACCGGAAGGCATGGGTGATCGCGAGCGCGGCGGCGCGCGAGGGATGGGGCATGACGATCACCGAAGCCGCCGCGTGCGGTACACCCGCGGTCGCAACGCGCATCGCGGGACACCTCGACGCCGTCGTGCACGGACGCACTGGATTGCTGGTTGACGGTCGCGACGACTTCGTCGACGCGCTCGACCGCATGTTGCGCGACGGCGAGCTCCGCGAGCAGATGAGCAGGGGCGCGCTCGACCATGCCGCCCGCTTCACGTGGGCGGCGACCGCACGGGGAACGATCGCGGTGCTCGCCGCCGACGTCATCCGGCGCCGAGGACGACCGTGACGACGGTTGCCCGCCGGCCCGCGCCCGTTGCCGCGGAGCCGCAGGCTGAACAGCCGGCTCGGTCGCGCCGGCGGACGCTCCTCGGCTACACGCTCCTCGCCGCGCTCGCATACATCCCGCCCTTCCTCACCGCGCCCGGAAAGGTGGCCGCCGACACCAAGCAGTACCTGTACCTCGACCCGAGCCGTCTGCTCGAGCGCGCCCCGTCGATGTGGGACCCGAACATCGGGATGGGCACCGTCACGCATCAGAACATCGGCTACCTGTTCCCGATGGGGCCGTACTACTGGGTGACAGAGAACCTGGGCCTCGCCAGCTGGGTGGCCCAGCGCATCTGGCTCGGCAGTCTGCTGTTCTTCGCGGGCGCAGGCGTCCTCTATCTCGCGCGGACGATCAACCTGCGCGGGCCGGGCGCGGTCGTGGCCGCGCTCGCGTACATGCTGAGCCCCTACTCGCTGCACTACGCCGCCCGCATCTCGGTGATCCTGCTCCCATGGGCCGGCCTCGGCTGGATGCTCGCGCTGACGATTCGCGCCCTCCGGAAAGGCGGATGGCGATATCCGGCCGCGTTCGCGATCGTCGTGCAGATCGTCGGCAGCGTGAACGCGACCGCGCTCGTCTTCGCGCTCATCGCGCCGCTGCTCTGGGTGCCGTACGCAGTGTGGGTTGCCCGCGAAGTCGACTGGAAACGGGCGCTCACGACGCTGGGGCGCATGGCCGTGCTCACGCTGGGCGCGTCGCTGTGGTGGATCGCCGGGCTGTGGGCGCAGGGCAGTTACGGCATCAACATCCTCAAATACACCGAGACGGTGAAGACCGTCGCCACGGCCGGCGTTGCCCCCGAGGTTCTTCGAGGGCTCGGCTACTGGTTCTTCTACGGCGGCGACAAGCTCGGCAACTGGATCGAGGCCAGCATCCACTACACGACGAGCCGCCCCCTCATCGTCGCCAGCTACGCCGTCCCGACTCTCGCATTGCTCGGCGCCGCATTCATCCGCTGGCGTCACCGCCTCTACTTCGCCGTGCTGATGGTCGTCGGCGTCGCCATCGCAGTCGGCTCTCATCCGTACGACGACCCGTCGCCGTTCGGCGCGCTGCTGAAGGCGTTCGCCGACAGCTCCAACGCCGGGCTCGCGCTGCGCAGCGTCGGCCGGGCCGTACCGCTGGTCGCGCTGGGCGCGGCGGTCTTGCTCGGAGCGGGCGTCGCCGCGTTCGTGCGCTGGCTCGAACGCCGCAAGCTGCACCGGTACGCGCTCGTCACGATCGGTGTTGTCGGCGCGATCACGATCACGTCGCTGCCCGCGCTCTGGAACGGTGACTTCTACGGCAACAACCTCCAACGGCCCGAGAACGTCCCCGCCTACTGGAAGCAGGCGATCGCGGCAGTCGACGCCCGGCCGCACGACACGCGGGTGTTGGAGATCCCGGGCTCGGACTTCGCGTCGTACCGGTGGGGGAACACCGTCGACCCGATCACGCCCGGCCTGATGGACCGTCCCTACGTCGCCCGGGAGCTGATCCCGTACGGGACGCCCGAGACCAACAACTTGCTGAATGCGCTGGACGAGCGGACGCAGGAGGGGCTCCTGGATCCGAGTGCGATCGCGCCCATCGCGCGGCTGATGAGCGCGGGCGACATCCTCGTGCGCTCGGACCTCCAGGTCGACCGGTACAACCTCGTCCGTCCGCAGCAGATGTGGTTGCTGCTCAACTCCGTCAATGGTGTCGTTGGTCGGCAGCCGTCGGGGATCGGGTCGCCGACCGGGTACGGGCACGGGCTCGGGCCGCCGCTCGACTTCCCGCTGCTCGATGAGAAGGCGCTCGCGCTGCCGGCCGGGACGCCCAACCCCGCGCCCGTGTCCGTCTATCCGGTGGCGGATACGCCGGCGATTGTGCGGGCCCAGCCGGCCGCAGGGCCCATGGTTGTCGCGGGCGACGGTGATGGCCTCGTCGACCTCGCCGGGTTTGGCGGCCTCGACGGCAACGCGCTTGTCCTCTACTCCGCCTCCAATGCCCACGATCCCGCTGCGATCCGGAAGCATGCCGACGCCGACGGCGCGGTGCTCGTCGTCACCGATTCGAACCGACGCCGGGCGCGGCGATGGAGCACGGTGCGGGAGAACGTCGGCTACACGGAGCGGCCCGGCGAGAAGCCATTGGTCCAGGACCCGTCCGACGCCCGTCTCGACGTGTTCAAGAACGCCGGTGACAACGCGTTCACTGTGACCGAACAACGCGGCGCCAAGGTGCAAGCGTCCGCGTACGGCAACAACATCTCGTACACACCCGAGGACCGCCCGGCGCGCGCGATGGACGGCGACCTGCGCACGGCCTGGAAGGTCGGCGACTTCGACGCCGTCGAGGGCGAGCGCATCAAGGTCACACTCGACAAGCCGGTCACGACCGACCACATCAATCTCGTGCAGCCGTTGTACGGCGACCGGAACCGTTGGATCACCAAGGCAACGCTGCATCTCGACGACGGCAACGACGTCCCGGTGCAGCTCGGCGACGAGTCACGCACGGCGGCAGGCCAGACCGTCACGTTCGCGCGCCAGAAGGTCAAGTCGTTCGAGATCACGGTCGACGAGACGAACCTCGGAACACGACCCAGCTACAGCGGCGTCAGCGGCGTCGGGTTCGCTGAGATTCGCGTGCGCGACGAGGCGGCCGACGCGCAGGACGTGCGCGTCGAGGAAGTGACCCGCATGCCCGTCGACCTCACCGGAGCCGTGGGAAGTGACTCGCTTTCCCACCGGCTGGTGTTCTCGATGAACCGGTCGCGCACGATCCTCGTGCCGCCCCGCTATTCCGAGGACGAGCGCAGCCTCACGCGCGCGTTCGACGTGCCGACCGAGCGTGAGTTCAACCTGGCCGGTGCGGCGCGATTCTCGACTGCCACGCCCGACGAGCTCGTCGACCAGCTGCTCGGCGTGCCGCCTGCCGCGGCCGGCGGTCTCACCGCGCATTCGTCGGCGCGTCTCCCAGGCGATCTTCAAGCCCGCGCCTCGTCAGCCGTCGACGGCGACCCGTCTACCGCGTGGACGACTCCGTTCGCCGTTCCGGTGGGGCAGTGGACGGAGATCCAGGCGCCCGCGCCCTTGACCTTCGATCACCTGGACCTACAGGTCGTGGCGGACGGGCGCCACTCGGTGCCGACGCGGGTTCGCGTCGACGGGGACGGACAGAGCCGCACGGTCGACCTGCCCGCCGTACAGGACCTCGCCACCGAGAACGCAACCGTCTCGGCGCCGGTGCAGTTCGAGCCGCTGACCGCCAGCACCGTGCGGGTCACGATCGAGGCGGTACGCGAGGTGACGACCACCGAGTACTACTCGAACACGCCGATCGTCATGCCGGCCGCGTTCGCCGAGCTCGGCATCCTCGGCGTGCAGCGACCGCCGTTGCCTGCCTCGCTGCCGGGAACCTGCCGCGACGACCTACTCACCGTTGACGGCGCGCCCGTCCCCGTGCGCGTGACCGGTGCCGTCGGCGACGCGGCGGCCGGGCGGCCGGTTGCCGCCGAGCGGTGCGACCCGGCGACCGGCGGTGGCCCTTCCAGCCCCTTGCGCCTCGGTTCCGGTGAACACGTCCTGCGCTCTGCGCTCGGTGTCGACACCGGCATCGACCTCGACGGCATCGTGCTCGGGTCCGAGGCCGGCGGCGCACCGCTCGCGCTGGGTGAGCGCGGCGCGCTCCCTTCGGCAACCGATTCCCAAGCCACTACGCCGAAGGTGGAAGTCGTGCGGTCGGGCCGCACGGACATGAAGGTGCATGTCACCGGGGCCGAGAAGCCGTTCTGGCTCGTGCTCGGCGAGAGCCACAACCGAGGCTGGACCGCATCCGTCGACGGCCACGACAAGGGCAAGGGCGAGCTCGTGAACGGCTACGCCAACGGCTGGCTCGTCGACCCGAAGGGCAAGTCCACGCTCGACATCTCCCTCACATGGACGCCCCAGCGAACCGTGTGGATTGCACTCGCGCTGTCGGGGATCACGATGCTGTTGTGCTCCGCCCTCGCGCTCGGTCTGTGGTCACGCCGGCGACTGGTGGCGGGACCACCAGGGGGGATCGACGAGCAACCAGTGTTCCGATCACCCCTGGCTATCGCGGGCGCACGCTCCCGCTGGCCCGTGGTCGCGGCAACTGCGCTTGGCGCCGGCCTCGTGGCCGCCGTGCTGATCAAGCCGCTACCCGGCCTGCTCGTCGGGTTGTTGGTCTTCGCCGCACTCGTCCGGCCGCGCTGGCGCGTCGTGCTCGCGATCGGGGCGCCGGCGGCGCTCGGCCTCGCCGGTCTGTACGTGGTGGTCGAGCAGACGCGGCACAACTATCCGCCCGTGTTCGAATGGCCGACGTTCTTCGACCGGGTGCACATGCTCGGATGGTTCGCGGTCGCACTGCTCGCGGCGGACGCCGTTGTCGAGACGGTGCGCACGCGACGGCGTCAGGATCGAGACCGGCCGGATCGCACCGAACCCGCGAGCGGTTAGCTCCCGCCTGAGCGCATGACGACCGTACGTCGGTTCGCCATCGCGCTCGGCGGCATTGTCGCGGGCGCGCTCGTCGTGCGGGTCGTGTACGTGCTCGTCCAACTCCGAAACGACCCACTCGGCGGAGACTCCATCTACTACAGCCTCCAGGGCCACGACCTCGCCCACGGCCGATGGTTCATCGAGCCGTTCCTGTTCCGCTTCGACCACGTGACCGAGCCGAGCGCATTCCACCCGCCTGTCTTCTCGACCTACCTCGGACTGGTCTCGCGGCTGGGCATCGACTCGTTCCTCGGCCACCGGCTCGCGTCCTGCGTCGTGGGCGCAGCGGCGGTCGCGGTCATCGGACTCGTGGCGCGACGCCTGGCCGGCGATCGGGCGGGGCTCGTTGCCGCCGGGATCGCGGCGCTGTATCCGCTGTTGTGGATCAACGACGCCGTCGTGCTGTCGGAGTCGATGCTCGCACTCACGACCGCTTTGATGCTGCTGGCGGCCTACGCGTTCTGGCGCGCACCGTCGCCGTGGCGCGCTGCGGGCCTCGGCGCGTCCATCGCACTCGTCGCGCTCACCCGCGCCGAAGGTGTGCTCTTGTTCCCGCTCCTCGCGGTGCCCGCGGCGATCATGGTTCCCGGGCTCGACCCGCGCCGGCGGTTCGAGCGCCTCGGGGCGATGGCGGTGGCCGCCGTCGTCCTCACGGGACCGTGGATCGGTTACAACCTCGTCCGGTTCGAAGAACCCGCGTTCCTGTCGACGGGATCGGGGGTCACGCTCGTCGACACGAGCTGCGACGACGTCTACTCCGGCCCATTCATCGGTTGGTGGAGCTACGTGTGCATACCCGACCGGTTCTCGAATGACGAGGCGGTGAACGACCGTGAAAACCGGGACGCCGCGTTCGAGTTCGTGCGCAACCACAAGTCCGACCTCCCGAAAGTGGCGGCGGCGCGCATCGGTCGGATGTGGGGCGTGTTCCGCCCATTCCAGACCGCAGAGCTCGACGCGCGGGGATACAACGCCAGTCGTGTGGGGCTCATCGCGTCGTACGTGCTGATCCCGCTGGCGATCTGGGGGATCGTGCTGCTCCGGCGCCGCCGGCAGCCGATCCTCCCCATGCTTGCGCTGGTGGCGACGGTGACGATCACCGCCGTGATCTTCTATGGCGCCCTCCGCTTCCGAGTCCCGGCCGACGTAGCCATCGTCGTGTGCGCCGCGGTCGCAATCGATGCTTCGTGGTCTCGGCTTGGACCGGCAGTGGCTGGTATCCGCGGGTCGCGTGCACGGTCGTCGTTCGACTCCCCGAGCCGAGACCTCGTGGACTGATCGGCGCTCGGTAGCATCCCGAGTCCAATGCGGTTGACCGTCCTCGGCCACAGCGCGCTCTACGTGGAAACCGCCGGATCCGGGCTGTTCGTCGATCCTTGGCTTGGCGGTTCGTGCTACTGGCGTTCGTGGTGGCAGTTCCCGCCGACGCTGCCGCCGGTCGCACCCGTGCTCGCGGCCGACTATCTGTACCTCAGTCATCATCATTTCGACCACTTCCATTACCCGACGCTCCGGCGCCTCGACCGACGCATGCACGTGCTCGTGCCGAAGTTCGGCGTCGATGTGATGGGAGACGAGCTGCGCGCCCTCGGCTTCGACCGGGTGACCGAACTCCCGCATAGCCGGGTCGTCGAACTCGAGCCACGACTACGAGTTGCCTCCTACCAATACGGACCCGACGACACGTTGCTCGCCATCGACGCCGACGGCACAGTGATCTTTGACGTGAATGACTGCAAGATCCGTGGTTACGCGGGGGAGCAACCCCTCCGAGATTTCGGCTCGCCCGCGTTCATGTTGAAGAGCCATTCGTGGGGGCAGGGCTATCCCAACTGCTACGAGGCCGAAGACCCGGACGACCTTCGGATCCTCTCGCGCGAAACCTTCGTCGAAGACTTCATCGATGCCGTACGCCGGTTTCGTCCGCGCTACGCGGTGCCCTTTGCGAGCATGGTCGCTTTCCTCCATCCCGAGACGATCCATCTCAATGACGCGGTCGTGACCCCCGTCGATGTTCGCAGTGCGTTTGAGCACGCCCGCGGCGTCGACGGAACCGATCTGGTGATCATGGCGCCGACCGACTCGTGGGACGAGGGTCGTGGCTTTCAGCTCTGCGGGATCGACTGGTACTCCGACCGGTCACGCCACATCGCCGAGCTCGCGGACTCGGTCCGGCCCACCATCGACGAGGCCTTGGCTGAAGAAGCAGATCGCAGCCTCCGCTACAACCGCTTTGCCGCCTATTTCACTTCGTTTATGCGAGCGATCCCATTGCCACTCGTGCTGCTGTTCCGCCGGAGCATCGTGTTCGACGTGCCCGATGCCGGTGGCGACCGGTACTGGATCCTCGACTTCCGGCGTCGGAGGGTGCAGCGCTCTTCCCACGTGCCGAAGGAGTACGCCACGCTCATCCGCGTACCAGAAGGCGTGCTCGCCGACGCCATGGAAAAGCACATCGTGCACCTCGTTCACATCTCGATGCGTTTCCGGGTCCGTCTGAACAGGGGCGGGACACGCGAAGACTTCGCGTTCTGGGGCCTGCTCGCCCTGTTCGAGCTGGGCTATCTGCCGCTGCGGAAGTCGCTGACGCCTCGCGCGGCATCGGTGCTGTGGGCCCGGCGCGCCGAGCTCTTCGACATGGCCGCCAATCTCACCCGTCGCGGCGGTTTCGCCCAGCGCCTCAGCGGAAACTACGCGCCCCGGAGAACCCCGACGGGCTCCTGACGACGACGGCGCGTGTTCAGCGCCGCAGCCCGTTTCTCGCCGGCCCAGCCGCGATCGGGCTGAGGTCGCGAACTCGGCGCAATCGTCGATCAAGCCGACCAAGCCGGTCGTGTCGCCGGCGTTGCGAGCGGAATCGAACCCATCGTCGGTCGACTCGTCGAGGTGGTCGCGCCAGAACTGATCGTCTCGCTGGTGGAGAAGGAGCCGCCGGCAAGATAGGAAGTGGCCGCCCGTCGCGAGCTCTGACCCGATGCGATTTGCCGGTGTAGAAGACGCAGATGGTGATCGCCGGGCTCCAGTGGAACATCCGGCAGCCCGGAGTTCAGAGCGGACGGCATGAACCTCCTTGTTGCCATCGGGCGATCACCGGCACGTCCTACATACCACCGGGGGCAATACCTGTATCTCCCGGCTGGCCTGATGGGATAGCAGGGGTTGCGCGGCCAAACCCGGTCACGTCGGACGCGCCGCGCTCGGCCGGCGAGCCGAGGACGACTGCCGTCTAGCGCGCTCTCTCGGAGGGGAAACTAGTCAGGGGTGAAGGAGGTGCCTCGTGGCCGAACAGCCTCAGTCGAGAGCCCTCGCTCACACCGAGACCACCGACCCTCGACTCGAGGAGATGCGCCAGGCCGAACACGACCTGGTCCGCTGGATTGTGATCGGCATCGTGGTCGCCGTTCCAGTGTGCGTGCTGCTGTTCATGGCGGCGATCGGCTTCGCGCTTCGCAACGAGTCGACGGGTTTGGCAGCGCCTCTTGCCATGGCTGCCGCCGTGGGCACGCTGGCAGGCCTGTTCTTCGGCGCCTGGGCGGGGTTCGTGTTCAAAGGGAACGCGCTCGACGAAATCGACCGCCACGCCCGCCTTGGCGGCGAGCGGCCTTCCCCGCCAACAGCCCCCGACTACTGGGCCGCAGACCACCTCTCGCAGTTCTGATGTCCGGGAACGTGCCCATCGGGACCTTGACCCTCACCATTCCCGAGCGTTCTCCCTTGGCCACCTCGCGGGGGTCGACCCGTCTACGCCAATAGCGCCGTATGTGTGATTGGTGCGCGCGAACTCGCCGTCGCGACGTCTGGAGTCGACCCGCAGCTGCGCCTCCCTGCCGCTCCGCGCCCCCCCACCCATACGCGCGCCTCGTCGTTGCAAATCGCAGACGATGCCTAATCCCCCTGCCGGTTTGATGGGAGTATGAGCATCGGCGCGAATTTGCACCACCTCGCGCAGTGGGCGGAGACGGCGGTGAAAGCGCTCGCTCGCGAAGTCGGGCGCTTTCCTGCCGCCCGACCGGCAGGGCGGCGCGGCGGGGACCCGATTCGAGGACCCGGATATCTGGCGCTCGCTGGCGGTTTCGCGCCGCGGGCCGGTCCGCCGTCCGGCGCGTCCAGGACACCGGTTCTGCGCTTTTGTCGACCGCTGGCTGACGCGTCGTTCGGTGCGGCCCAGGGTCAGCCGAAGGTGAAGCAATACGCCTCGACACCCGCGTCGAGGAACTCGACCTCGAAGCGGCGGTCGGCGAAAGCTCCGGGTTGGCGGATCAGTTGATAGGTGCGCTGGCTGCTCACGATCCCGCTGCCGTCGGGGTCCACGTCGTTCCCGTGAGCGTCCTTCGCGAGCTGGCCGTCGAGGAGAACCCGGAACGGGATCGAAGCTCCATGGGATGACGGACCCATCACGAGGTTGAGATCGCGCGCGTGGAATTGGAAGGCGATTCGCCCGCCACGCTCGTTCAAGACCGCGGCATCCCCGCCCACCGTCCAGTTCCCCGAAAGCCCCCAGGAGTTCAGGGGGAGCCGTCCCGGCGCCGTGTAGCCGCGGGGCTCGTCGAAGCGGGCGACAACCTCCTGGGCGAAGCCCGTGCTCTGGTTGTAACCTACATACGTCTCCGGCGACTGCAGCGTCCGCCAGTCGGCGGCCACTTCCAGGCCGCGAGGTTCGACCATCACCAGGTCCTGATCGATGCCGTCTGCGCCGGCGTCGAGCAGCAACTGCTGGATGACCATCTCCGTCATCGGGTACTCGCCCTCGCCGAAGTGATGGAATCGGATTCGGCCTTCCGCGTCGGCGATGTACACCGCCGGCCAGAAGTGGTTCGCGAAGGCTCCCCACACGGCGTAGTCGCTGTCGACCGCGATCGGGTACTCCACATCGAGGTTGCGGGACTGCGCGATGACGTTGTCGATGTTCCGCTCGAAGCCGAACTCGGGCGTGTGGACGCCGATCATTGTCAGGCCGTCGTCCTTGTACTTGGCGGCCCAAGCCCGTAGGTACGGCAGCGTGCGCAGCCAGTTGACGCAGGTGTAGGTCCAGAAGTCGACGAGGACGACCCGCCCGCGCAGGTCCTCGGGCGTCAGCGGGTCGGAGTTGAGCCATCCCGTCGCGCCCTCGAAGGACGCGAGGCGACCTTCGACCGGCAGCTCACGCTCGTCGCCTGCCAGGTGATGGGCGATCGAGCGGATCAGGCCGGGTCTGCTGTCATGTGCGGCATCGCTCACGAGTGTCGAACTACCGCATTGGCTTGAAGACTGCGCGCAACTCTTCTGAAAAGAGCTCCGGCTCCTCCCACGCGGCGAAGTGACCGCCCCTGTCCACCTCGTTGAAGTAGATGAGGGTGGGGTAGACCTTCTCGGCCCAGCTGCGCGGGGCCCGGAAGATCTCGTCGGGGAACGTGGTGAAGCCGACCGGGATCGAGACCTCCGGAGGAGTCTGGCCGGCCGCAAGGGCTTGGGCTCTTCCGCTCTCCCAGTAGGACCGCGCGGCCGAGGCCCCGGTGCCCGTCAGCCAGTACCCCGTGACGTTGTCGACGATCCGGTCGGGGGTGAGATGGCCCGCGGGCTGCCCGCCGAGGAAGGCGCGGGAGATCTTCTCGTAGCTGTCCGTGTCGTGGTCGAGCATCCAGGCCGCAAGGGCGACGGGTGAATCCAGCAGGGCGTAGCCGATCGTCTGCGGCCGCGTGGCTTGCTCCAGGAAGTAGCCAAAGCCACTCGCACGGAATGTGGCGAGCGCGTCGAGCGCCGCGCGTTCCTGCTCGGATTCCGCCGGCAGTTGGTCGGCGACGGCTAGCGCCGCCACGAGCAGGTTCATGTGGATGCCGACCAGTCCCTCGGGCGCCTGGCGGCCCATGGCGTCGGTGACGGAGGCGCCCACGTCGCCGCCCTGGGCGACGTAGCGGGAGTAGCCGAGGCGGTGCATCAGCTCCGCCCACGCCTGCGCGACGCGGCCGGGGTTCCAGCCGATCTCGGTCGGCTCGCCGGAGAAGCCGTAGCCGGGCAGGGAGGGCAGCACGAGGTGGAACGCGTCGTCGGCGTCTCCGCCGTGGGCGGTGGGGTCGGTGAGCGGGCCGACGGCCTCGAGCAGCTCGATGACCGAGCCGGGCCAGCCGTGCGTCATGATCAGCGGCAACGCGTTCTCGTGACCCGACTTCACGTGGATGAAGTGGATGTCCACCCCGTCGATCTCGGTCTTGAACTGCGGCAGCGCGTTCAGTCTCGCCTCGCACCGGCGCAGGTCGTAATCGGTCACCCAGTAGCGGGCGAGCTCCTGCATCGTCGCCAACTGCACGCCTTGCGACCGATCTTCGACGAGCTCCTTGTTTGGCCAGCGCGTCGAGGCGATACGCCGGCGCAGGTCGTCCAGGTCCTCTTCCGGAATGTCGACGTGAAAAGGACGGACTCCAGCCTGGGTCATGGCGCCATGGGTCATGGTGGTCTCCGCTCGGTGAGTTGGTTCGACGGGGTGAACTCAACGCGCTGGCCCTCAACGAGGGGCCGCTCCCACATCATGCCCCTGCGCATAAGGCCCCTAAGCGGAGGAAAGATGCACATATGCGTTCCCAAAGCCCGGAAGTCAATCTGAAACGGCGCGCCGGTCTCTTCGGTGATGTGGGACGGGGATTACCAACCGCGTCGAGGCCGGCAACGGCACGATCACCCTCACCTGGTAAGGGCCAGACCGACGGCAGTGGCGGGCGACATCCAACGTGCACCGGCCGCGACACCAGTGCATTTCGGCTGCGGCCACACAGAACACACACCCACGAAGGCTCAGAGCGTCAGCGCAGGCACGCCCGAACGGCATCTCTGAAGGAGCGGGGCCGTGTCAAGTGGGTGCCGTGCTCGAGGCCGCTTGGTTGTGGTGGTTCTGAGATCGTCGTCGTGGGTGCTTGCGCGCGCCAGCGAAGGCGGCGGGGTCCAGGTGGAGCG
>WNGE01001218.1_pt1 | contig 61723 bp, 60 predicted proteins | sample 5400651 | NCBI WGS metagenome assembly WNGE01 (sample SAMN13153370, study PRJNA577476) | soil metagenome | isolation source: 60 cm soil or saprolite under grassland replicate 2 | place: USA:California | collected 2016-06-15 | reverse complement strand
AACATCCGCGCCGTGAAATGAAACGATCGATGGCTTTGGCCAGGCCTGAATCAGCGGCAGAAGGTGCACGGCGATATGGCCGAAAAAAATGTGCAGAAGCTGCGCGTTGGCGCGCTCGAGAGCCGCGAGCAACCCGTGCCGTTCGCTCGCCGAGATTTGCCACGGTTTATCGTGCAGTTGTCGAAACCAAAACCTCCGCAGAAAATGGGTCGGCGCTTTCGCAACGATGTCGACCCTACCGAATGGAAACTGGGCGACGTTCTCGCGCTTCTGCGCGATGACAGACGGCCGCACGCGCTGGAGCGCGGTGATCTGCCGGTAGATGTGCAGCATCTCCGGCTTGAGAAACGTCGCGCAATAACAGGCGACGACCGGGCGAGAATCAGCATTAGAATTCAACGCCGAACGCTCAACTCCCAACGTCGAACTTCAAATCTTTTTAGAAAAAGATTTCGAAAAGCTTAATACCCTTCCACTTTCCTGTTTCCGGATCGATGACAACGCTTTGCTCCGCCGTGCCATATCTGGCGGGTGCATTCGGATTGAGCATCTGGAGCGGATTGCCCCCGCGGACGGCACGAGGGACGACGCCTTGGACGTTTTCCCGGAAGATCGCCGGAGGCGGGGCCGGTTTCCTTACCGCCCTAGTCCGAATCGGCGCGGTCAAAGTTTGGGGCGCCGCCATGGCAGCGATCGCCGTCATAATTAACAAACCAAAGGCCAGATAAGTTTTCATAATGCTCCCTTCGAGTCGGGGCGCGCAAGTTCTTGCCGGCTACAACGCCTCGGCTCACTATATATGATTCGATGGACTACCTTGAAAAGGCCGCACGTGTCCTGGAAATCGAGATCTTCGAGCTCCAGCGTCTGCGCGATCGCTTGAGTGAAAATTTCTCTCACGCCGTCCAGTTAATCAAAGCGGCGGTCGATGCGCGAGGTAAAGTTGTGGTCGTCGGTGTGGGCAAATCGGGACACATCGGCAGTAAGATCGCATCCACGCTTACCAGCACCGGCTCACCCGCTGTCGTGCTCGATTCGTTAAACGCATTGCACGGCGATCTCGGGATGGTGGCCGACGGCGATGTCGTCCTGGCCTTGAGCGGGAGCGGCGAGACCGAGGAACTTTTGCGCATCCTGCCGGCAATCGCGCGTTTTCAGGTAAAAATCATCGCGGTTTGCGGCGATCCAAAATCGACCCTTGCGAAAAACGCGCATGTTTTTCTCGACGTGAACATCGAACAGGAAGCCTGTCCGCTCAATCTCGCGCCGACCTCGAGCACGACGGTCATGCTCGCGCTGGGCGACGCGCTGGCCATGGTTTTGCTCGAGGCGCGCGGGTTCAATAAGGAGGATTTCGCAAAATTTCATCCCGGAGGCATGATCGGGCGCAGCCTTCTCGTGCGCGTCCATCAAATCATGCGGCCGCGGGAATCGATGGCGCTCGTCTCGCCCGATACGCCGATTCGCGAAGTATTGAAGGCAATGACCAGCGTCCGTGCCGGCGCCGCCGTTGTGGCAGGCGAAGATCGACAATTACTCGGCATTTTTACGCACGGCGATTTCGCGAGAAATTTTCAGTCGGACTCGAGAATCGGCGAACGCCTGGTGGCCGATTTGATGACGCTCAATCCCGTGACCGTGCACAAAGACAAGCTGGCGGTCGAAGTTCTGAACTTGCTCGAGCGCCACCGCATCGACGACCTCGTCGTGGTCGATGACAACAAAGTGCCTGTCGGCATTGTCGATTCGCAAGATTTGACGCGGCTCAAGTTGCTTTGATGACCGGGGCGTGCAAACGTCGCCGCTCACTTTTATTTCTACTTTCTAACTTCTCCTTTCACCTTTCTCTCCAGATGGCCGCAGCCAACGATCTCCGCAAAGGAATGGCGATTAAGTACAATGGCAACACCGCCATCGTGCTCGAAGTGCATCACCGTACGCCGGGAAATTTGCGCGCCTTTGTCCAGGCAATCATCCGTTACATCAACACCGGCAAGAGCGCCGATGTTCGCTTTGGCTCGACCGACAAAGTGGAATTGGTAGACATCAACCGTCAGATGCTCGAGTTCAGTTACAAAGACCGCAACGGATTTCATTTCATGGATCCGGAGACCTACGAGACGATCACTTTACAGGAGAGTCTGCTTGGCGATGCCAAAGATTATCTCGTCGAAAATCTTTCGGTTCAGGTTCTCCAGGCTGAAGGCAAGCCCGTGCAGGTTGAATTGCCTGCGTCCGTGAATCTTAAAATTATCGAGTCAGCGGAAGGCGTGCGCGGCGATACTGCGAGCAACGTGACAAAACCAGCCGTGCTCGAAACCGGAAAAACGATCAACGTTCCGCTCTTCATCAAAGAAGGGGAAACGATCAAGATCGACACCCGCACCGGCGCCTACATGGGCCGGGCGTGAACCGTAGCCACGTCGCTGTGCGCCGTCGCTCCAATTCAAATTGTCTTTCCCAAATCCGCGCTCACCTGTCTAAGTTGTGCACAACTTGGCGGCGACGAACCGAAGATCGACAAGACATCGCGGACGCAAACCGGTCCGTCGTATCAAAGTTTTGCCTTACGTTGTACCGAGCGCACGATCGCGTCCCGCTTACAATCCGCTAACCGTGCCGACAAAATGGTTAAAGTTTATCGTCGCGATTTTTCTTCTGCCTCTCTGTGCGATTTTCGCGCAAACATTTTTCACGGCGTTCGCGCGCGCGACCGTCGCACAACGACTCTGGGCCGGTGAAGAATTCTGGTTCTTCTCGCTCGGCGCGCTGCTTTGGCTGATCGCATTCTTCGGTTTGCCGCGTCCGATCGTTCTTTACGTTTTCGGACATGAACTGACCCACGCGCTGTGGGTTTGGCTGATGGGCGGAAGCGTCAGCCGGTTTCGCGTGGGGCGTGACGGCGGCCACATCGTGACCAATCGCAGTAATTTCTGGATCGCGCTCGCGCCCTATTTTTTCCCGCTCTACAGCATCCTCGCGATCGCGGCTTACGGAATTTCCAGTTTATTTTTCAACGTGCAGCCCTACGGCCGATTGCTTTACGCCGTGATCGGCATCACATGGGCCTTCCATTTCACATTCACCTGCTGGATGGTCCCGAAGAGCCAAAGCGATTTGCGCGATCACGGCACCTTCTTCTCGCTTGTCGTGATTTATCTGATGAACCTGATGCTGCTCAGTGTGATGCTCGTGCTCGCTTCATCGCACATCACGTTCGCGAGCTTCGGCGCCGATCTGGCCACGAACATCGGCAACTTCTCACATTGGATTGTCGATCTTAGCAAACAGCTCAGCCGTCACGGCGCGCGTTCTCCGTAATTGTAGCGGCGCTCTATGAGCGTTGCACTTATTCGGCGGTCATAGACCGCCGCTACAGCGCGTTTGTATAAACCGCGAACGGTAAGATCGACATCGCGTCAGATGCCGAAATTCGCCGGCCTTCGTGATGGAACTGGCGGCCTGTGAAAATTTCGCGCGCATTATCTAGCACGAGCGCTTCGGGAAGATCGACAAGCGTATCTTTCCATTTTTCGCCGACCGGCGGAAAACCAATCCGCGACGAAAGCCGCGGCGCAATCACGACAACCCATTGGCCATTTAATTCTCGCGCGAAACTGATGCAGCACTCGGCAAACGTTCCGCTCGCCCTCAACGGCAAATAACCTCCGCGCCGGAAAAGATCGACATGCTCGCGGCGAAATTGCAACGCTCGCTGCGTCAAAAACATCTTGATCCGGCCGTCCGGCCAAAGATCGACAAGCTCCCGCGGCTTTGCCTGCGCGAGTTGCGCGAGCATTTCGCGGCGACGTTTGTAATCGACGGGACGCCGATTGTCGGGATCGACCAGAGAAAAATCCCAAATCTCATTGCCTTGATAAATGTCGGGTACGCCAGGTGAAGTCAGTTTGAGCAGCGTTTGCGCGAGCGAGTTGATCGCGCCGAGTCGCGCGATCTCTTTGGCTACAGGAAGAAAACTGAGGAAAAATTTAGCCTTGAGCGACGTTTCCAGAATCTTCGCGATAAAATCGCGCATCGCGGCGAGCCATTCTTCATTTGGCTGAATCCAGCTCGTATTGATCTTCGCTTCATTCAGCGCTTTCGCCATGTAGGTCTGAAGGCGCTCAACGTACTCCGGCGTCGAGGTCTCTTCCGGTTCGCCCGACGGTTGCATTGGCCAGGTCCCAACTAAAGTTTGATACAACAAATATTCCTCATTCGCGTCCGGCGCTTCGGCATCATTGACGCTGCGTTTCCAGCGGCGGTTGGCGACGCGCCAGCGCGGCAACGAGCGCCGCCAAAGCTCCGGCATTTCCGAAATGGCGATCATTCTCGCGCGCACATCTTCGCTGCGCTTCGTGTCGTGGGTGGAAGTCGCCAGCAGTGTCGCTGGCCAATCGCGTTGTCGATCCAGATTGCGCTGGTGAAACGCATCTACGCTTAACCCAAATTGCTGCGGTTCCCCACCGACTTCGTTTAACGCCGCTAGCCGGTTGTAAATGTAAAACGCCGTGTCCTCGACTCCCTTGGCCATGATCGGCCCCGTGGCTTGCTGAAACTTGAGGACAAAGTCGGTGTGTGCGGCGCGCGCCTCCTCATCGAGATTTTCCGGAAAACGGAAGAGCAATATATCGCGCACAAAATTGAAGACCGATTCTTCGATCACCGGATTCCGGCGCTTGGCGGCGGCAACAGCGCGCTCGACTACTTGTCGATCCTCCTCCCTCACTGGCCGGCCTGGGGCGAGATAAGTTCGATAAACGGGAAAGCAGGCAATCGTCTCGCGCACGGCGCGGGCGAGCGCTTCGAGCGTGAAATCGCGATACCAGCGATTTTGCTCCGACAGCCGGTCGACCATGTTGCCGAGAACATCGACATCGTTGGCCAGCGCCAATCGCATCACGAGCAGCTTCTTCGCATAAACGAGATGGCCGAACTGCAAAGAGTGCCCGAGGAAACGATGAAAGGTCTTAGTCACCACAGTTTCGGCGGAGGAATCGACCAGCAACTGAGTCACCTGGCTCGCGAAATCGTAGCCAGTCGTGCCGTGCACCGGCCAATCTTTCGGGAGCGTCTCGCTGCCGGTAAGAATTTTCTCGAGGACCATGTAGATGGCGCGCCCATCCTGAGGCAACGCGATCCCAAGGGCCTCCGCGCATCGCCGCTGCAATTTTTCGAAATATTCCTGCGGCAAATAAAGACCGTCCGGATGATCGATGCGTAATCCGGTGACCGCGCCGGCGCGGACAAGATCGAGAACTAACTGGTGCGTCGCTTCAAAAACCTCCGGCAACTCCATCCGGATCGCCGCCAGATCGTTGATATCGAAAAACCGGCGATAGTTAATTTCTTCCGCCGCCACCCGCCAGAATGCCAGGCGGTACGATTGCGCGTTGAGCAATTCATCAAGGGCGTCAAAACTGCGCGCGTCGCCCGGTGTCCCGTTGATTTGCCGCATCGCTTTTTCGATCGCCTGTTGGACTTGCGGGGCCTCCTCGCAACGACGTTCCAGCCGACGCTTGACAATTTCCTTCTCGCGAACGCGCTCCGCGATGCGCTGCGGATTGGTCTCAGTGCGCTTCGGCAGATATTCGAGCGCGGTCAGGATGCTTTGGAATTCGGCATAAAAATCTTCTTGCTTATATTTGGCCAGATTTTGCCGCGCGATCTCTAAAATGTGCCGGTAAGTACCGGGCGCGATCGGCAGCCTGCGATCGTAGTAGGAAAGATAAAAAGCGCCCTCTTCGAAGTGGACCTGGAGCTCGCCCCGCTCGAGAACGCGTCCGTATTGATCGCTCAAAATCGGCAGCAGAACTTTGCCGCGCAGGTCCGACTTGAGCGGATGCCAATCGATGTCGAAGTACGGCGCGTACATCGAGCTGGGCCCATTTTCGAGCACATCCATCCACCATTGATTGAGCGGCTCGGCGATGCCCATATGGTTGGGCACGAAATCGAGCAGCTGTCCCATTCCATGCGCGTGTAGCTCGGCGATCCACCCGTCGTACTCCTCGCGCGAACCGATCGCGGCGTTTAGTTTGTTGTGGTCGCTAATTTCGTAGCCGTGCAGACTCTCTGCCCGCGCCTGAAAATAAGGCGATGAATAGGCGTCGCTCACGCCAAGCCCGTGCAAATAGGGGACGAGTTCGCGTGCCTGCAAAAAAGTAAACTGCCGGTTAAATTGCAACCGGTAAGTGCAACTGGGGATGCGCGGATGTTCGATCTTCACGGCGAGAGAAAGTAACATAAGCGTCTCGCTTGTGACCGAACAGCTCGCAAGCGGGACGCTTGCGCCCCTCTACATTTTCTCCGGCGCTTTAATTCCGAGAAGATCGAGGCCGCGCTCCAAAATTCGCCCGGCCAGATCGCACAACGCCAGCCGTGAGCTGCGCGCCGGCTCTTCCGATTTCAAAACCGGGCAGGCTTCGTAAAAGGCATGGAAGCTGTTGGCCAGCTCGAATAAGTAATTCGCCAGAATATTCGGGCGAAAATCGTTCAGGATTTGCGGGACGACTTCCCCAAATTGGCAGAGACGTTTCGCGAGATTGATTTCGGCCGCTTCGGCAAGAACCAACTCGCCACCGGACGAGTTCGTCCGGCTGGCAGACTTGTCGATCTCAGGCCGTCCCTCGCCCGCTTTGCGAAAGATCGAGCGAATCCTGACGCAGGCATTTTGCAAATACGGCGCGGTGTTTCCCTGCAAGGACAACATTCGGTCCCACGAAAAAACGTAATCCGTCATCCGGTACTGCGAGAGATCGCTGTACTTCACGGCGCCAATTCCAACTTTGTGCGCGATGTCGATCTTCTCCGCGTCACTCAAGTCCGGATTCTTTTCATCGACAATCGCGCGAGCGCGTTTGCACGCCTCATCGAGTAATTCGCGCAATGGCACATTCTCGCCCGAGCGCGTTTTCATCAGCTTGCGGTCTTCGCCCAGGATGCTGCCATGCGTGATATGGCGAAAATCGGCTTTGTAACCTTCGCGACGCGCGATTTCAAAAATCTGCCGGAAATGCAAAATCTGCGGTGCACCCGTCACAATCCAGATCGTGTCCGCTTTCAAATCGTTGATGCGATAGTCAACCGTCGCGACGTCGGTCGTGGCGTAATTAAAACCGCCGTCGCGCTTGCGAATGATGCAGGGCTTGTCCGCCAGCTCGGGAATATCGCGGAAGAAAACGCACACCGCGTCTTCGCTTATTTCCGCGAGACCCGACTTGAGCAATCGATCAACCACTTCAGCCAGCCGATCGTTATAAAAACTTTCCCCGCGCTGGATGTCGTAATGAATGTCGAGCAGCGCATAAGTATTCTCAAAGTCCTGAATCGACAAATCGACGCATTGTTTCCAAATCGACAAATTCTCCGGATCGCCCGATTGCAGCTTGACCAGCTCCTGCCGGCAGGCCTCGCGCACGGCCGGATCGATTGTCGATCTTTGGTTGGCCTCTTTGTAAATGCGGACCAACTCGGCAATCGGATCGCGCGCAAGGGATTGTCGATCCAGCAAATTTTTCCAGCCGTAAATCACCATCCCGAACTGCGTCCCCCAATCGCCGATGTGATTGTCGCGGATGACTTCGTGACCGAGAAATTGCGCAATCCGCGCGAGGGCATCGCCGAGCACAGTGCTGCGGATGTGCCCGACGTGCATCGGCTTCGCCACGTTGGGCGATCCGAAATCGATCACGATTCGCCTTGTCGATCTTGTCCCGGCGACGCCAAGCCGTTCGTCATGGCAAAGTTCGAACGCTTTTTTCGCGATTGCATCAGCCCGCAATTTGAAATTGATAAAGCCGGCACCGGCCACGGTGGGCGTTTCGCACCACTCGCCGACATCGAGCTGGGCAAGGATTTTTTCGGCGACAGTTTTCGGATTCTCACCGCGCTGCTTGGCCAGGACGAGCGCAGCATTGGTTTGATAATCACCGAAACGCGCGTCCGTTGCCGGGGTTAAGTCACCCGTGCCGGGAAAGCCTGCTTTCGCGAGTGCCTCAGAAAGTTTCTTCTCGAGAAGTGATTGAAACGTTTCCATTGTTTCTTAAGCCGCTGAGATTGTAGCCGCTTCGTGGTGTGAAGCGAGGCACTCTGCTGTAGTCGTTTCGCTCTGCGAAACGCGGCGCGGTCGTGATTATCTCGCGCGCACCGCGTCGCTCAGAAAGCCACGGCTACAGTTTTTGCGAGCGGTCGAGAAAGATCGACAAAATTTCTTCGCTCGATTTGGCCGCGGCCAGACTCTCGCGGACGGCGCGATCATTCAAAAACTTCGCGATCGACGCGAGCGTGCGCAGATGGGTCTGAAATTGGTTTTTCGGCACGATAAAAAGGACGACAAATTTGACCGGCGCATTATCAAGCGCGTCGAATTCGATGCCGCCGGTCGATCTTCCAAACGCCGCGACGACTTCCTCAAGCCGATCGGACGAGCAATGCGGAATTGCAATTCCAAACCCGATGCCGGTGCTCATCGTTTCCTCGCGCTGCTTGAGTGAGGCCAGAATGCTGTCGCGATCGGCGGTCTTGATTTTGTCCAATCCCACGAGCAGATCGATCAATTCCACGATCGCCGGCCAACGCTCGGTCGCTTTCATCTCGGGAATAATTTGCTCGGCGGTTAATAAACTTGCCAGGGACATGAGGTTGCCCGTACGGGGACGGCAAGCTTAGCGGGAGCGGTTAGGTTGACAAGCGCCTTTTCCGCTCGAGCCGGCGTCGTTACGATTCGCGGATTTTGTAATTCAATCGCCGCGAGAGCAGCCAGCGCACGCCGAACATGTCGATGGTGGCGCGAAGGGCGCGGTTGCCCAGGCCATACTTGCTTTGACCGAAGCGACGGGGGCGGTGCGCGACTGGGATCTCGACAAGGCGATAGCCCGCCGCCTTGATGAGCGCGGGAATAAAGCGGTGCATGCCTTTGAACGGCACGAGCGCGCTGACACATTCGCGCCGCATCGCTTTCAGCGTGCACCCGGTGTCGCGCACACCGTCTTTCGTATAACGGCTCCGAACGGCATTAGCGATCCGGCTGGTCAGGCGTTTCACAAGAGTGTCTTTGCGCCGCGCGCGATAACCGCAGACAAGGTCGGCGCCGCGGGAAATTTCCGCGAGCAGTCTCGGAATATCGACCGGATCATTTTGCAGATCGCCATCGATCAGAACAGCGACCGCGCCGTTCGCGACCTGGAGCCCGGCATAGATCGCGGCGCTTTGGCCGCCATTTTTTGCAAACCGAATTACGCGAACGTTCGGAGCCTTTTCGACTCGCTCGGCCGTGCGATCGATCGATCCATCGTCGACGAAAATAATTTCATGATCGACTCCCGCTAACGCCGCACGCAACTCGGACTGCAAGATCGACATGTTCTCTTCTTCATTAAAGAGCGGCACGATCACCGAGACTGCGAGTGAATCTGTCATCTCCGTTACAGGGGCAGCGTACGATAATTCCGGCAGAGGAAAACCTGCCATGTGCGCAGCAACTTCCCGTAGCGCCGTACTTGAATCGTGCCCACCAGTTCCGCCGATTGAAAACCAATCCGGATATTGTGCGGCGCGCGTTCTTTTTCTCCATCCGAGATAAAAAGCGCGCTGCGCCCGAGGAATGGATTGATCCCATTCTCCTCCGTGTAAGCCTCGCCCTCCGGCCGCGGGACGCCGGGCCCTGCTTCGACAAATTGATCGTAGCGCGGCCAAAACGAAAATTGGTTCACCATGTCCTGCGACTCGACGATGTAAACGGGCGGATGACCGGGGCCTTCCGGTCGTTTGTCGCGCAAATAAAAGGAAATCTCCGACGCGCGATCCCGGGCATCAGCAATGAGAAACAGTTTCTCCCCGGATTTTGCTTCGAGATCGCCGCGAATTTTTTCGACCGCGCGAGTGGCGGATTTCCATCCGCGCATGCGATCGCTCGGATCACTTCGCCACAGCTGAAATCCCGCGCTGCGAATGAGATCCGTGTCGAGCGCCACGATACTCATTAAAAGTCCGAGTAGCAACGCTGCACCCGTGCCAAACCGCAGGGCCGGACTCGCTTCGACGCGGTCCCGCCAGAAATAAACTGCGAGCAGGCCGAAACCCAGGATCGACAGCGCGTCCCAGTTCGGCGCGGCCGCCTTGTTCAAGGAAAGCAGAAAATAAAAAGTAAACACCGGTAAGCCGAACCAAAAAAGAAAGAGCACCTTGAATTGCTGATTCAGCCGCCGCCAGCTGCCGATCACACCCCAGGCCAGGGCGAGAAACAGCAGCGGCGAGTAGGAAAGAAAATGTTCTCCAAGAAATGCGAGGAGCTCGAGCGGATGAAAACCGAAGCCATGCTCGAGACCGCCGCGTGAGCGCAAGTGCGTCAGCGTGATCCAGGCGTGCTGCGCGTTCCAGAGAATCGGCGGGACCGTGCAAAGAGCGAAAGCGCCAAGCAGTAGGTAGAGGCCGGGCCGCGCAAATTCCTGCCGCAGCCGGGGAGCGAGCGCCAGGATGAGAACGATTGAAGCGAGCTCGAGCGCGTTCGTATATTTGCAAAGAAATCCAAGCCCAATCAGCAATCCCGTCAGCGGCCAATGCCACGAAAACCGCGGACTTTGCTCGAGCGCGAGCCAGAAAGCGAACATTGCCGTCAGCCAGAAAAAGATCGACAAGGGATCGATCGTCATAAGGAACGCGCCGATGTTGAAGATCGGAGTAACGTTCAACGCGAGCACGGCCCAGATCCCGGCGTTGGCGCTGAACAATCGCCGTGCGAAATAAAACAAGAGCAGACTCGTTCCCGCCGCGAGGATTGGACTGAAAAATCGCACGCCGAACTCATTGGCACCGAAAATCGCGGTGCTCGCGCGCATCACGAAAGCGATCCCCGGCCCTTTGCTAAAATAAGCCGGCGCCAGCCGTTCCGACCACATCCAGTAATGCGCCTCGTCGAATTCGAGATCGGTCGCCGCCAACATCGATAATCGAATCAGCGTCAGCACAAAAATGAACAGCCAGACCGCGCGCGTCGTTCTCATCGCGTTGGATCGACAATCAAACTTGGATGCCGTCCGTAAACTTCCGGCGCCCATTTTTGCGCTCCCCGTCTCCAAACTACTTCGAGCGCCGCGAGAATGAGGAATGTTTCGCCCGCGGCCAGGAACAGCGTCGCGATCACGTCGCTTGGCCAATGCCCGCCCAAATAAATTCGCGAGTAACCGATCGCCGCAGCCACGATCCAATAAAGCCAGCCGCGCCGCCGATAAAAAAGGGTCAAGCATACCGCCGCCGCCGTATTGTTCATCATATGCCCGGACGGAAATGACGGCCCCGACCGGTTGCGATCGGTTTGATCGGAATACCGGATCGTCGGTTTCTTGAAGAGCGTTAAAAATTCCGGCCGCGCCTTCTTCAACTCGACCATCCTGACGCTTTGGACCTGCTTGGGACGATGTCGATCTATCGCCGATTTCAAAAGGCCGGTGAACTGGTCCGCGATCAGGATGGAGAAGAGCAAACAAAAAATGCAGGCGCGCACCTTGAATCCGCCCACGACGAGGGTAACGAGCCCGATGACGATGAGCAGCGGCTGCCAGATCTCAATGTCGCTCAACGCCGCCATGAACAAATCGAGCCCCGGATTCGTCCAGCGTTCATTGATGAGATGAAAAATCGCCTGATCCATTCCTGTTTGAATTCCACGATAAGGAGCAGCCCACGCTGCGGCAACGTTGAAACACGGCCGCGATCAAGCGATAAAGCTTTTAAGCGATGAAGCGGCAATCTTTTCTCATCGGTCGATTCCGTAACGCTTCAACTCTTCAACTCTTCATCGCTTCAACTCTTTCTCTTGCTCCATTTGCATTCGCAGAGCCGGTTCCTTCGGCGAAGGAAATTCTCGACTCGGCCCGGATGTTGGAGTCGCGCCAGCAGATCGATCTGCAAGGCCAGTTGCGCGAGAATGAAATCGTCATTCCATTCCGGCTCACCCAAACCGGACCGATCATTCGGTATGCGTTTTCGAATCCCGACCAGGTCCTGCGGTTGCGCCTGGGCGAAAACAACTCGCGCCTCGACGTTGTGACCGGCTCCGGCGCCGAAAACTTCGCCGCATCGCAGCTCAATCAAAAGATCCGCGGCACCGGCATTACTTACGAGGATCTGGCATTGAAATTTCTTTACTGGCCAAACGCGAAACTCGCCGGCGAAGAAAATGTGCGCACCCGCAGTTGCTGGAAGCTGCAATTGCGAGCGCCGTCGCGGCAATCGCAATACTCCAACGTTGTTTTGTGGATCGACAAGACGAGCGGCGCGCTCATGCGCATGGAAAGTTACGATTGGAATGGACAGCTCGCCAAGCGCTTCGAAGTCGTCTCCGCCCAAAAGATCGACAATCGCTGGTTTTTAAAGCAAATGCGCGTGGAAGAGCTGCAACCCGGCACTAACAAAGTGCAATCCCGCACTTATCTCGAGATCAAAAAATAGTTGTAGCTGCCGCTGTCCTCAGCAGCAGTCGAGATTCTGCCGCCAGTGACGGCGGCCGCTACAACGACTGGCTCAGACTGCTGCGCTTGGCGCGGCCGTCTTGTCTTCTTCGCGCGCGGACAGGACAATTTGCGCGAAACTGCGCGGATCGAGACTGGCGCCGCCGACCAAGGCGCCGTCGATATCAGGCTGGCTCATCAATTCGCGGGCGTTCTCCGGGTTGACGCTGCCGCCGTATTGAAGACGAACGCGCTCAGCCGTGGTCTCGTCGGTCATTTCGCGAAGTGTGTGGCGAATGAAGGCGTGCGCTTCCTGTGCCTGTTCCGGAGTGGCGTTGCGTCCGGTGCCGATGGCCCAGACCGGTTCGTAGGCGATCACAGTTTCCTGCAATTCTTTCGCGCCGAGAGTAGCCAGACTGCCGTGCAGTTGGATCGACAATATCTTTTCGACGCTGCCTTTGTCGCGCTGGACCAGCGTCTCGCCGACGCAAACGATTGGGCGCAACGTCGCTTCATGCGCAGCGCGCACTTTCTGGTTTACGATTTTGTCGGTCTCGCCAAATAACGTGCGGCGCTCGCTGTGCCCGAGGACGACGTAGCGCACGAACAAATCGCGCAGAAGAGCGGCGCTGATTTCGCCGGTAAACGCGCCATTGCCTTCCCAATGCATGTTTTGCGCGCCGATCTTGATGTTTTGCGATTTGCCAAGCGCTTCCGTCACTTTCGCAATCGCCGTGAACGGCGGCACGATGACCACTTCGACATCGGCAATATCGCCGAGCTCAAGAAGCAACGACTCGACAAATCGCGCCGACTCGGCCTGGGTCATGTTCATCTTCCAATTAGCAGCGACGATTTTCTTTCTCATCGGATTTTCGACAGAGTGAACAGAATTAACTAAATAAAACAGAAGACCAAAATTATTCTGATCATTCGGTCAATTCTGTCTAAGTCTTCTCCGTTAACGCCGCCACGCCCGGCAGTTCCCTGCCTTCGAGTAATTCCAGCGAAGCGCCGCCGCCGGTGGAAATAAATGTCATTTTGTCGGCAAGCCCGGCTTGTTTTACCGCCGTCACGGAATCGCCGCCGCCGATGATGGTGGTCGCGCCAGATTGAGCGAGCGCTTCCGCAATCGCGATTGTTCCTTCCGCGAAATCCGGAATTTCAAAAATCCCGACCGGCCCGTTCCACAAAATCGTTTTCGCCTTTGCGATTTCCTCCCGGTAAAGCGCGATCGTCGCGCTGCCGATATCGACCGCCTGCCAGCCATTGTTGATGCCGTGTTGCCGCGACAGCCGGCTCGTGTTCCGGACCGGCGCGCCCGCGCGAATTTCCTGCGCTTCCAAAACATCGACCGGCAACAAAAACTTAACGCCGCGTTTTCTTGCAAGATCGACAAGGTCGTTTGCGAGATCGAGCTTGTCGCCTTCGACGCGGCTGGCCCCGATCGGAATTCCCTGGGCCTGGAAAAACGTGTTCGCCATCGCGCCACCGATCAAAATCGTGTTCGCTTTTTCCGTGAGCGCTTGAAGCACGCCGATTTTGTCCGAAACTTTTGCGCCGCCCATGATAACAACGAAAGGCTGGACCGGTTCGTCGAGTTCTTCGTGGAGATATTTCAATTCTTTCTCCATCAAAAATCCCATGGCCGAGTGCGCGACGAATTTCGGGATGCCCGCCGTGCTGGCATGCGCACGATGCGCCGCGCCAAAGGCGTCGTTGACATAAACATCGCCCAGTTTGGCGAGCGCTTCGGCGAATTTCGGATCGTTCGCTTCTTCCCCCGGTTGAAAGCGCAAATTCTCGAGTAAGGCAACGTCAGCTGCGTTCATGTGCGCGATGATTCCCTCCGGAATGGCGCCAATCGTGTCGGTGCTGAAAATGACCGGATGATTGATAAGCGAATGCAAATGATCGCCGATTGGTCGCAGCGAATATTTTTCCACGCGCTTGCCTTTTGGCCGGCCGAAATGCGACATCAAAATCGTTTTGGCATCGCGCTCACGTAGATAATTGATTGTCGGCAAACTTTCGCGGATGCGCGTGTCGTCCGTGATGTCGATCTTGCCGTCGCGTTCTTCGATCGGCACGTTGAAATCGACCCGCACCAGCACCCGTTTGCTGCGTACATCGAGATCGCGAAGGGAAAGCTTGCTCATAAACTCGCCGTCATTCCGAGCGGAGCGAGGAACCTCGCAAACGCGCGCTGGTACCCGAATTCGCCAAGCGCTGGCCTCGCAGAAAGTGCCATTGCAAATCGTAAACGCTTCTTGTCATGGGAGGTCCCTCGTTTCACTCGGGATGACAGATTATTTGCTGAGCAGTTCCAGCATTTCCACGCAGCGATTGCTGTAGCCCCATTCGTTGTCGTACCAACCGACGACTTTCACAAACCGATTGCCCAGCATGATCGTCAATTTGCTGTCGAAAATGCACGAATGCGGATTGCCGATGATGTCGTGTGAAACCAGCGGCTCGTCGCTGAATTCAAGCACGCCTTTGTAACTTTTGTCCGCCGCCGCCTCTTTGAACGCCTGATTGACTGACTCCGCGGTCGCATCTTTTTCGAGCACGGCCGTAAAATCCGTGACCGAACCGTCCGGTGTCGGCACGCGAAACGCGCCGCCGTTCAGTTTTCCTTTCAGCTCCGGAATGACTTCGCCGATCGCTTTGGCCGCGCCGGTACTCGACGGTATGATGCTGACGGCTGCGGCCCGCGCGCGGCGCAAATCCTCGTGAGGAAAATCGAGAATGCGTTGATCGTTCGTGTAACTGTGGATCGTGCTCATGAAACCGTGCGTGACGCCGAACTTGTCGTGCAAAACTTTCGCGAGCGGCGCAAGGCAATTGGTCGTGCAACTGGCATTCGAAACGATCCTGTGCTTCGCCGAATCGTAAATGTCATCGTTGATGCCCATGCAAAGCGTCGCGTCGGGACTTTTTGCTGGCGCGGAAATGAGGACGCGTTTCGCGCCGGCTTTGCTCAAGTGCAGCTCGGCCCTCTCGCGGCTCGTAAAAAAGCCGGTCGACTCGAGCACAACATCGACATCCAATTTTTTCCACGGCAGGTTCGCCGGGTCGCGCTCTTTCAAGATCTTAATCTTGTGCCCGCGCACGACGATGTTTTCCTCGTCGTAACCAATCTCGCCATCGAATTTCCCGTGCACCGAGTCCCATTTGAGCAAGTGCGCGAGCGTTTTGGTGTCGGTGAGATCATTGATCGCGCGCAGCCGCTCGACCTGTTTTTGCGACATGGCGCGGAGGACGTTGCGCCCGATGCGACCGAAGCCATTGATTGCGTAGTTAGCCATAATCGTGTTTGCGAATGTCGATTTTCGTTTTGCAATTGCTGATCACACTTTCGTCAGCAACAAGTGAGGCCGGGAAAATAAATGCGTAAACGGGTGAAGCAATGGCGAAGTGGCGCATTCCTGGGAATGATATTGTCGCTCTTGTGCGCACAATCCGGCCACCCCGCCGGCCCCGATCTACCACGAATGAAAACGATTTTTATTTTCGGCGACAGTTTGTCGGACGGATTTCTACTCAAACGCACCCATGCTTATCCAGCGCTCCTCCTCGACAAATTGCGCGATGCCGGTTTGAGATTCGAAGTCATCAACGCCAGCGCGAGCGGCGACACAACCGACGGTGGATTGCGGCGACTGCCGCCGCACCTCAAACGCAAGATCGACATCTTCATTTTAGAGCTCGGAATCAACGACGCGTTTCGCGGCGCGACGGTTGATGAGATTCGAAATAACCTGCAAGCGGTCATCGACAAAGTGAAAGCGCGCAATCCGAATGTGCGCATCGTCATCGCAGGGATGCAACTTCCGAATTCTTCGGCCGATGATTATGTCTTCGCCTTTGGCAATATGTTCAGCGAGCTCGCCGTAAAAAATAACGCGGCGCTCGTGCCCTACCTGCTCGAGGGCGTGGCGGGCGATCCGTCATTGAATTTGCCGGATGGCATCCACCCAAATGCCGCTGGTCACCGCATTCTTGCTGAAAATGTCTGGCGCGTGCTCGAACCGATCGCGCGCGAAGTTTCGATGCAACGTGAATGAGATTTTGTAGCGGCGGTCTACGACCGCCGAAATAATGCAACGTTCATAGAGCGCCGCTATGGACCTTCAAACCGCCGGCTGCTGCTGGGTGAGACAGTGAAATGTGCCCAGGCCCCAGATTAACTCGCGGCAATCGATCGCGATGACGCGGCGATTAGTGAAAAGGTTTTGCAAGATCGACAATGCGATTTCGTCGTTTGGGTCGGCGAACGCCGGCAGTAGCACGCAGGAATTTGCGACATAAAAATTGGCGTAGCTTGCCGGCAGCACGAGATCTTCGCGCACCATTCGCCGAGTCGTCGGCAGCTCGATGATGTCGATCTTGCGATTGGCGATCTTCATTTCGCGCAGTCGTCGCAGATTTTCCTGGAGTGGTCGGTAGTTCGCACTGCTGCGATCCTGGTCGACGACAGCGACGATGGTTCGTTCCGAAACAAAGCGCGCGAGATTGTCGATGTGACCGTCGGTATCGTCGCCAGTGATTCCATCGCCGAGCCAGAGAATCTCGCTGACACCAAGAAAATTGCGCAACCGCTTTTCGATTTCCTCGTGCGATAAATTTGGGTTTCGATTTTTGTTTAACAAACACGATTCGGTCGTGAGGAGTGCGCCGGCGCCGTTTACGTCGATCGAGCCGCCTTCCAAAATCATGCGCGGATAAAAAACGGGCAGATCGAGAAGCTCAGCCATGCGCCTGGGGACGACTTCATCGAGATCGAACGGCGGATATTTATTTCCCCAGGCGTTATAATCCCAATCGACAACTGCCAATTTTGGATCAGCATTGCGCGTCAAAAAAACAGGACCGTGATCGCGGCACCAGGGTTCGTTGGTTGGAATGCGATGAAACGCGACGCGGGCAAGATCGATCCCGCGACTGCGGGACAACGCGGCTCGCGCTTCGGATTCATGCGCATCGTTGCAAACATTGATGCAGACCTGCTCGGATTCGAGCAGCGCTTCGACCATGGCCCGCAGAGTTGGCAAGACACGATCAAACGAACCAGGGAAACTGATTCCCTCGCGCCGCGGCCAGGACAGCCAGGTCGCCGCGTGCGGTTCCCATTCCGCCGGCATGCGATAACCAAGCGCTGCTGGAGTCTTTTGTACCAGCGACATTTGAAAGCAATAGCATGTTGATGCGTAATTGCGCGCATTCAGCCGCATTGTGTTCTGCACGAGACATCCGCGAAGCGCCTTTTGTTCAGGCACCCGCAAGAAATGCAAATGTACGTCGCCCGTTTCCGCTCGATCCCTACAACCGCTGAATTGCCGAACCTACAGAGATGGCCGCCCCAACTAACTCATCGGCGATGAAGCCGGAGCGCCTGGCTTGTAAATCGCGCCAACGATCGCGCCCGCGATGGCGAATTCGAGCAAGTTGCCGACGACCCAGCCGCAGAGGATTTTCGTCGTCAGCGGTTGCACCGCAAAGGTGATCAAGTTGTCACCGATATAAAGGAACGCCACCATAAGTCCCAGTCCAACGCCAGCGGCGACGCCGCCAGCCGGCACGTAGCGGGCGAAAATCATGGTGAGAAAGAACGCCATCACACCATGACCCAAGATCAGCACCCAGAAGTGACTGCCAAAGTCCGCTTCGGTCCGCCAAAGCGCTGGCACTTCATTATGGATGTTGCGCATAAGATTCCCGTACCAGACGAATCCAAACGCGAAGACAAAAACCCAAGCTACGACAAATGCGATAAAGAATTTTTTCCAGTTCATAGGTTTAATTGGTTAAACTGCCCCAAGACCCTGCCAACCTCCTTGCTAAATCCCCGGCTGTTTGTCTATCTAAATCGGCAGGGTGACGCTCTGCGGAGCCGTGGAATTAATTCGTCGTCTCGACAGAGTCTCGCCCTACCGTACGTTCGGCCATGCGTACTCCATTGCTGGCCGCAGCGATAAGCTTGTTGATCGCTGATTCGGCGCACGCCCAGATCGATCGCATAACCGGGAAAAATTTCGCCACGCGCTCGGAAGTTCTGGCGCGGCACGGAATGGTTTGCACGAGTGTGCCGGCGGCAACGCAAGTTGGACTCGATATTCTCAAGCGCGGCGGGAGCGCGGTCGATGCGGCCATCGCCGCGAACGCGACTCTCGGTTTGATGGAGCCGGTTTCCAATGGAATCGGAGGCGATTTATTCGCCATCGTCTACAGCGCGAAGGAAAACAAACTCTACGGAATCAATGGCAGCGGTCGCTCCCCGCTTGGTTTGAGCTACGACCAGATGAAAGCGGAGCTCGCCAAATTGAAGCGCGAAACTATTCCGCCAACCGGCATGCTGCCGATTAGCGTGCCCGGAACTGTTGACGCGTGGGCGGAGCTACACAAAAAATTCGGCAAACTAAAATTTGCCGACGATCTCGCGCCGGCGATCCATTACGCCGAGGAAGGTTTTCCGGTCACGGAACTGATCGCGTACTACTGGGCGTTCGGTCCGCGGCTCTACAAAGGTTCGCCCGGCGCGTTTCTCGAAACCTACACGCTTGATGGCAAAGGGCGCACGCCGGCCAAAGGCGACATTTTCAAAAACCCGGCACTCGCCAAAACCTTGCGATTAATCGGCGAGAAAGGGCGCGACGCTTTTTACAAAGGCGAGATCGCGGACAAGATCGACACATTCATGCAGCAGAACGGCGGCTTTCTGCGCAAAGTCGATTTTGAGAAGCATGCATCCATATGGGTCGATCCGGTCTCGACCAATTATCGCGGCTACGACGTGTTCGAATTGCCGCCGAACGGCCAGGGCATCGCCACGCTGCAGATGTTGAACATTCTGGAAGGTTTCGATCTACGCACAATGGGACGCAATTCACCCGAGACGTTGCACACGATGATCGAAGCAAAGAAAATCGTTTGGGCCGATCGCGCAAAGTTTTATGCCGATCCGGCGTTTGCAAAAATTCCGCTGAAGAGCTTGCTCTCGAAAAGTTACGCGGGCGAACGGCGGAAATTAATTGATCCGAACCACGCGAACAAACATGTCGATCCGGGAAATCCGGCGCTCGATCAAGGTGACACGATTTACCTATGCGCCGCCGATGATGAAGGGAACATGGTCTCGCTTATTCAAAGCAATTATCGCGGCATGGGCAGCGGCATTGTGGTGCCCGGGCTCGGATTCATGTTCCAAGATCGCGGCGAACTTTTTTCGATGGACGGGCAGCATGCGAATGTTTACGCGCCCGGCAAACGCCCGTTTCACACCATCATTCCGGGGTTCGTGATGAGAAATGGCAAACCATGGGAAGCATTCGGCGTCATGGGCGGCGGGATGCAACCGCAGGGTCACGTGCAAGTGCTCGCGAACCAGATCGATTTCGGTTTGAGTGTGCAGGAAGCCGGCGACGCCTCGCGCTGGCAACACGAAGGCGATAACGAACCGACCGGCGAGAAATTATCTGAGTCCGGCGGCTACGTCGAGGTCGAGAGCGGCATTCCCTACGAAACCGTCCGCGAATTGCGCAAACGCGGACACGACGTGCGTTTCGACGTCGGCGGCTACGGCGGTTACCAAGCCATCAAAGTCGAGATGCACAATGGCCAGCGCGTTTACGTCGGCGCGAGCGAATCACGCAAAGACGGCCAGGCAGCGGGATACTGAAGTTCGTCGGCTCGACAGGGTCTCGCCCTACCAAGTTTTAGTTTTTCTGCGCTTTGAGTTCGGCGAGCTTTTGTTCAGCACGACCGACATCGGATTTGCGGGCGCTGCCGAGGACGAGAAGTTTTTGTTGTCGATGTAAGTTTGTTTCGGCAGCTTCGATCTCGGCGCGTTCGCGCTTTGCGGCGGCGGTTTGTGCGGCTTGCGTTAAGCGCGCCAATTCTGTTTTTGCACCCTTAAGTTCGTCGCCGACGGCTTCACCGCTGGCTACCCGAGATTGCAGGGCGGCAGCTTGCTCTTTCGCCCGCTCGAGCCGCGCATTGGCGAGATCGGATTCCAAACGGACGACGCGCAACGCGCGTTGTTCTGCTTCCAGTTTCGAAATGGCGCCGATCTTGCAGAGACGTTCCGCGTCGACAGCATTTCGCTTGGCGCGCTCGAAATCGTTCTCCCGCTTCGCAAGATCGACGTCTTGCGCCTTTGCTTCAGACGATTTCGCCTCCGGCAGCGATGCGTCGTCTCGATTTGGAATTAAGAGAGGTGGCTCGATGTCGAAGGAGTCGGGCTCCTGCTTCGCTCCGTCGTTCTGCGCGAACGCAGCCGTGGCGGCAATCACAGCTAGAAGCGCCACGTCGCGCAACATGGCTGAAGATTACCACGAAATGACTCGTATCGGCGAGATGAAGGTTCCGCGTCCAAGCGCCGCCGACAGGTCTACTTCGCTTCGAGTTTGTCGAATTTGCCGGAACCTTCTTGATAGAACAGCGCGCCCTCGGTCGGATCGCCGCCGCTCCAGTGTTTATGCCCGCCGGGGATGCGGATGAACTCGCCGGGTCCGACTCGCTTGTCGCCCGCTTCATCCTTGTACATGTAGGCGCCCTTCAGGACCACCAGCCAGACATCGTTTGTGTGGGTGTGCGTTCCGGCGTCATATCCGGGCGCGAACTTCGTGAACGTGCTGTGTGCTCCCTTGTCCGGATCTCCCCAAACCACGGCCATCGATACGCCGGGGAATCTCTCTTTGAAGGTCGCGCTGTCCGACGAGACGTAGACCACCTCTTTGGTCTTAGCCTTGCCCGCTGTTTTACTTTTCTCGGCCTGACCCTGGGCAACTGTAATCGATCCGGCAAAAATGATCCCAGCCGCCATTGCGAATAACATCGGTGATTTGTTCATAAATTTTTTGTATGTGAGTTAATGGTTCCTGTTTATTCAATCGCTGAAACCGTGGCAAGCCAAGCAAGAACTCGGTAGTGGTACAGTTTGAAGGGCTTTTCATGAAAGATTTGATGGATTCAGTATTGTTCTCTTTTCAGAACAATACTAGATTGAATCCATGCCTAAGCGTTCAAGCAATCCCGATCTAAACCAGCTTGCAGCATCAATAGTCGCGCAGAGCACGACGGAGCAGCCGCCACGCAGCAAGAATCCAGCGGCAGTTGCCCTTGGTAAGCTTGGCGGGTTGAAGGGCGGAAAAGCCAGAGCCGCAAGGCTTTCCGCCGCGAAAAGGCGTCAAATCGCCAAAAAGGCTGCCGAGGCAAGGTGGGCAAAAAAAAACTTAAAATTTTAGTTGACACCTGTGCAGATTTTTGTGAACAAAGGTGCATGTAATGCATCTAATGTTACAAAGAATGCACGTTTGGCACTCAGCCTGCTAATGTATGCAGGCCGAGATACCAGAATGGCAAATCGACAATGGACACGCCAACAGAAAACGATTCGAGAAATTCGCGGGTAAGCATCCGCGGGAGAACGCCTCGCTTTTCGCTAACCTAGAAAAGGTTATGCGCATACTGCGGGATGGCCACAAAATCGGAGGTTTTCAGATTGGATTTTTTCGATCAGAGGGAGGAGGAGTTTATCGCATTGGGCAAACGGGAGTCCCAGGTGCGAAAGAGAGTCGTTTATACGTCTATCCTGATGAGACAAAGCGATTGATGTACACCTTAGACATAGGGGATAAGGACAGCCAGCACATAGACGTGAACAACGCAAAGGCTTTGGTCAAGAACCTCAGAGCAGAAGTGGAAAAACCGGAGAAGCAGTAAATGAGCACAAAAACCACATTCCAGACTGTTGCCGACGCTGCTGCTGACCTCGCTGGGAACCGAGAAGTAGCTGACCAAGTCAACAGAGAGATAAAACGCAATCTTCTAGTCTCGCTCCTTTTACAGATGCGAGTCCGGAAAGGCCTTACGCAAGAACAAGTAGCAGAGGCAATGCGATGCGATCCGAGCACGGTGTCACGGATAGAGTCCGACAGTGACCGCGAGCTAAAATGGTCGCAAATTTGCGGTTATCTTAATGCGCTTGGGGTCAGCATGAATATCTTGATCGACGACGGGTCACTGCCTGCCGCGGAGAGAATTAAGGCGTGCGTTTTTAAGATCGATGAAGATCTAAGAACGCTTCTGCATCTGGCGAAAGAAGTTGGCGGGGACGACGAAATCACGCGAGAGATAGATCGATTTTACAGGCAAGTTCTGTTCAATTTCGTTACGAGGTTTACCGAGAATTATAATAGCCTTCGTTCGGTTGTTCAGGTTCCTTCGTGTCCACGTCCGCTGACCCTGAGTAGCTCACCACAGGAAACGGACGTCCAACATTCCACGCTGGCGCTCCAGCCTGCGTGAAATAATTCTTGCCGGAACTGTTTTCCACATACAAGAACTATGCTTGACCGCTCAAGCATAGTGTCGGCATGAACAGATTAAGCACTGAGGAAAAAAAGCTGGTGGTTGCTGCTTTGGTCGAGGGCAATTCGCTCCGCGCTGTCACAAGACCGCTTGGCGCATCGTGTGCAACTCACAACTGATGGTCATCGGGCATATCTCGACGCGACAGAACGTGTAATTCGGAACAGAGATTGACTACGCGCAACTTCAAAAAATTTACGGTGCGCCGCAAGACTCGCCGGAAACGCGGTACAGCCCTGCAGTGTGCATGGGAGCGCGAAAGGCAATAATTAATGGAGTGCCCGATCACAAGCACATTTCGACCAGTTACGTTGAGCGCCAGAATCTGACCATGCGAATGCAAATGCGCCGATTCACGCGGCTGACCAATGCGTTCTCAAAAAAGGCGGAGAATCTAGAGCACGCGGTCGCGCTCCACTACATGCATTACAACTTTTGCCGGATTCACCAAACCTTACGTGTAACGCCAGCGATGGAAGCAGGTGTGACTGATCATGTTTGGAGCTTGGACGAGATCATCGCGCTATTATCCTCATAGCAGTAAGGGTATGTCTTACTCTTGGCGGTACATTTGGAAACTGGCAAAAGTTAACCGAGTTCTGAACAAAGCGAGTGACGCTGTAATGGCAGGAGATCTTCGATCCGCACGACGATTGCTTGAGCAAGGATTTCAATTAATCCGCACGATGAAACTTCCAGCTACTGCTCTAATTAACGCGATTACCGGCACTGGTCTCATGGGCGTTCGACTGGACGAATTAGGTGCGAAGGACTTGGCGTCTATTTGTCACAAGGAGGCAAAGCTTCTCCAAGCTCGATTTGATGCCGGTGACTTTAACCCTGACCCTTAGCTTGCCTCAAACTGTACCATTACCAAGAACTCACTGGCGCCGCTTAGCCCAGAGTCGATTGTCGATCTTGTCTCAGATCAACGAATGAGTCACGATGCGCCCGTGCTGACGCAAAATGAAGAGCGCGCTGAAGCGCAACTTGTTCGCGCGATTGGCATTCCGGCGCTGACGGCCAACATCGTCAATTCCACCATTGGCGCGGGCATTTTCGTATTGCCGGCGCTGGTGGCGAAAGGCCTCGGTCCGGCCGCGCCTCTCGCGTTTCTAGCCTGCGCGATCGCGATGGTTTTGTTCGCCACTTGTTTCGCCGTCGCAGGCAGCCGCGTCTCGCTCACCGGAGGCCTTTACGCGTATGTCGAAGTCGCGTTCGGCCGCTACGTCGGATTTCTCGCCGGCGTGCTTTACGGTGTCACGGCCATCACTGCCGTTGCCGGCGTCGTAGATGTTCTTGTGAATTCAATCGGGGGGGTCGTGCCCTTGTTAGGCAACCCGATCATTCGCGTCGTCGTCATGTTTTTGGTTTACGGCGTACTCGTCGTCATCAACGTCCGCGGCGTGCGCGCCGGCGCGGGAGCGGTGACCGTCGTGACGCTGGCAAAACTTTTGCCGTTACTCCTATTTGTGGGGACGGGAATATTTTTCATTCATCCAGCGAACATCGCGTGGTCGGGCTGGCCGGGGAGCAAAGCGCTGGGCGACAGCGTTCTGCTTTTGATCTTCGCTTTCGTCGGCGTAGAAGTCGGACTAATTCCAAGCGGCGAGGTCAAGAATCCCGCGCGCACGGTCCCACGCGCGATCTATATCGCACTCGCGATCACGACCGTGCTTTACATCCTGATTCAGCTAGTGGCGCAGGGAACTCTCGGCGCCGACCTGGCGAACCATCCGGACACGCCACTCGCGGAAGCAGCTTCGCGTTTTCTTGGAAACCTTGGCCGCACCATTCTGCTCGCCGGTGCGACGATCTCCGCCTTCGGTTTTGTAACGAGCGACATTCTGAGTTCGCCGCGAATGCTATTTGCTGTTGGGCGCGACGGTGTATTGCCGGCTTGGTTCGCACATGTCCACCCCCGCTACCGGTCGCCCGACGTTGCCATCATTACCTACGCTCTGATCGCCTTCGCTCTTTCCGTGAGTTCGAGCTTCGAAACGCTGGCCGTGCTCTCAAACGTCGCGGTCTTGCTCATGTATTTGCTTTGCTGCGCCGGAGTATGGCTTTTAATCCGCCGCAACGTGCAGACGGATGGGGCACCGTTCATTTTCCGTGGGATGCAAATCATGCCGGGACTTGCGATCACTGTCATTCTTTGGCTTTTCTGGTTAACGCAACCTTGGGACAAATTCGCCAAGATCGGAGCCATTCTCGTTGGCACGTCAATTCTATATCTACTGCGAGTAAAATTGCGACGGGCCTAATTTTTTGGTGCTTTGATCTCGGCGAGCTTTTGTTCCGCGCGGGCGACGTCAGATTTGTGCGCGCTGCCAAGAGCGAGAAGTTTTTGTTGTCGATGTAAATTCGTTTCCGCGGCCTCGAGTTCAGCTTGGGCGAGCTTTGTCCTCGACCCGTGCGCGGTTTCAGTCGCAAGCGTCAGCACAGATTCGGCCTGTGCCAGATCGGTTCTTGAAATTTCGCCAGCCGCAAAGCGGCTTTGCTGAACGATGAATTCTTCGTTCGCGCGCGCGAGACGTGCACTCGCGAGAGCACACTCCAAGCGGATGATTTTTAATGCGCGCTGTTCCACTTCCACTTGGGAGAGCACGCCGATTTTGCAAAGCCTTTCCGTGCCGGCGGCGTTTCTCTTCGCGCGTTCAAATTGCTTTTCCAAAGTCTGGACATTCGGCAGCGGGGTCGGCGAAACGGCGACCGCTGAAGAAGGCTCGATTGAGCGATTTGGGCTCAACAATGGCGGCTCGATGTCGAACGAATCACCGGAATCGTCTTCGGGCGGTTTAGCTGCGCCCAAAGCGGCCATTGCCGTTGCGAAAATCGCGACCGGCAACGCCAACGATCGTCTCATGCAACCGAGAGTATCATGGATGATTTTTCTTTTCACCGGCAGACAATGTGGCATATCACACGCTTCCAAAGCGTCTTGTGCATCCAATTCGTCTGAGAGTTTTATTTGGCGCAGCACTTTTTGCCATCCTCATTCCATCGACGATTGCTGCTGAGTTTCCTTCTCGCGGGCCGACCGTACCGGGCAGCGTCGCGCGCATTCGTTGGGGCGGCCAGGCGGCCGCGCCGGAAAGAGCGCCAGTGGCGGTGAAGCGGGCGATTTGGGCGGCAAATCAACTTCGCTCCAAGCCTTATCGGTACGGCGGCGGTCACCGCTCGTTCCACGATCGCGGTTATGATTGCTCCGGCACGATCTCGTATGCGCTTGGAGCTGCGGGGCTAATCAAGTCGCCGATGAGCTCAGCCGATTTCCGCCGCTTTGGTCAACGCGGGCGCGGCAAATGGATCACGGTTTACGCCCGCAACGGCCACACGTTCGCCATCATCGCAGGGCTGCGCCTCGACACCACGCCGTATCTCACCGCGCACGATCGTTGGGCACCCAACTGGTACTCCAGCGTGCGTATGCCTTCGGGTTTTGAAGCGCGGCATCCGGTCGGTCTGTAGTTCCCGGCCAGGCGTCGCGTTCGTCTAGCGCTCCGCCGTTGTCGGATCGATGATGGATTTTACTTCCGAGATGCGATTCGCCGGGAAGCCGCCTTGCTCGGCATGCTCGCGCACCATCTTTTCGTTTGGCGCGATGTAGACACAATAAAGTTTGTCGCCCGTGACATAGCTCTGCAGCCACTGAATCTGTGGCCCGAGATTTCGGAGCACTCCGCAGGATTTCTGCGAGATCGCTTGCAACTCGTCCTTCGACAATTTACCGGCATTCGGAATCTCACGCTCGATCACGTACTTGGGCATAAACAACTAGCGTGTAGTCAAAATCGAAGTTCAAGTCAAACCGACACGCGAGTTCCAAACAAGATAATGCACTCAAACAAATCACGGCGCCGGAACGCAAGAACGACTCGTCTGCGGCGGGCAAGATCGACATCTAGCGCGCCGGACTTTGGTTTCACGCTATCAGAGATGCGCGCATTGCGGGCGTTGAAAACGCCGGCGGGCATTCAGCGGTTTGTCGACGACTTGCCTTACAACCTGAGTTACACGGCGCGATCGCCCCGAAAAGTCTTGCATGATCGCACGGCTTCGTGCCTCGAAGGCGGAATCTTCGCCGCGGCCGGCTTGCGCATCCTCGGATTTCCGCCGCTCATCTTCGATCTTGAAGCCGATCGCGACACCGATCACGTGGTCGCCATTTTCAAAGTACGAGAAAGGTGGGGAGCAGTTGCGAAATCTAATTTCACCGGCTGCCGTTATCGCGAGCCGGTTTACCGCAGCTTGCGCGAGCTGGCCATGAGCTATTTCAATGTCTATTTTAATTTGCGCTGGGAACGCACGCTGCGCCGTTATTCGCGCCCAGTGAATCTCGCCCGCTTCGATCATCTCAACTGGATGACAACGCAAAAACCGATTTGGTTCATTGCCGAACACCTCTGCGACATCCCGCACATCTCGCTCTTAACATCGACAATGGAAAAAAACCTGACTCGCATCGATCCTCGCACGATCAAAGCCGAAATGATCGGTCATCGAAAGAAATAGTTTCCGCCGCGGCGCTATAGGTGAATCACGTATGCCTTGCTATTCGCAATGGGGAGAGAGCGAAAGGCAAGGTCTAAGACGCTTGCGAACCGCAGACGCGGTTTGCCATCGAAATCGCTTCCTGTTCGAGGGGCGCTTGCGAGTAGCCAATCGTCAAGCACTCGAAAAGATACTTGCGCAGGAATGGAAGAATTCCGCCGAGCCGCTCGTACTGCGCGGTGTGCGCGAGCTCATGCACAATCAGCGAGCGATCCCGCCAGCAATCCGAGCGAATAAAGATGCCGTGACGCAGAGCCAAGGCTCGTGGAGCGGGAGTGAGAAATCGGATCGCTCCCGCCGCCGCTTTTAAGATTGGATGCCGCGGTGCCGGGATTTCATCCACTTGCAAAAGGCGGATAAGATTGGGGTTTCGAACTCCGATAGCCACTGCATCGACAACTTCATCTTCAGCCAGCGGCACACCGTCCCGTAAAATTCGCTCCTCCTCCTCGGTCGCCCATTGCACCGCCAGTGGAAGCAGTGTTTCAAATTGTTCAGGCACCGATTCTTCACCCATACAGGCAGAACGGAGCAAGAACCTGGCCTAATAATTGGCATTATGGCGTGGAAAATTAAGTTGAGGCGACTCTCGTGGAGTTTACCTAGGGAGAAATGCTTGCGACACGGTAGCGTCTAACACATTCGCGCGAGCAGAGCCGCGAGGCCGCCTGAAAGCGGCCTGCAATTTTTCGCTGTGCACGCTAATGTATTCCATGAGCGTACAAGTTTACGGCTGCAATCACGTCGCCATCGAAGTGGACGACATCAAAAAGGCGATCGCTTTTTACCAGGATGTTTTCAATCTCGAAAAACTCGACCGTGGCGAAGGCGACGCCTTTTTCAAGCTGGGCGAGCATCAATTCCTCGCCATTTTTGAAGTGAAGAAATTGCAACCGGCGAACATGCGGCATTTCGGCATCATGGTGCGCGACGAACAGCAGCTGGCGGAAGTGCGCAAGAAAATCACCGGCAAATACAAATTAAAACTGGAGCCGCCGTTCCGTTGCGACTTTCGCGATCCGTGGGGCAATCGCATTCAAGTTGTTGATCTTCACGATGAATCGCTCATCTGGCTCCTGCCTTATCGCGAAGTGCAAAAGGCCGGAATTAAATTCGACGGAAAATAAGAACTCGCATGACCGCCACAAAGGTCACCAAGAGATTTTGGGTTTGTGTTGCGTCGTGCCCCCTGTGTTCTTTGTGCGAGTAATTTTCTGACGCTACATTTACACGCATGAGTAAGCTCGCCGGCAAAAACATTCTTATCACGGGCGCGTCGCAAGGACTAGGGCGCGAATTAGCGCTGCGTTTCGCGCGCGAAGGCGCGGCCGGACTTTCGCTCGTCGCACGCCACATCGATCAGGTCAATAAAGTGCGCGATGAAGTTCGCAAGCTCACCCCTAAGATCGACATCTTCGTCATCGAAGCCGACGTGAGCAAACCGCGCGAGATCGAGCGGATTGTCGCGACCACACTCGCGCAATTCAAAGGTCATCTCGACGTGCTGGTGAATAACGCATCGACCATCGGGCCGTCGCCCATGCCGAGCCTGCTCGATTATCCGGCCGAAGATTTTCGCGAAGTGATCGACACGAATTTGATCGGCCCATTTCTTCTCATTAAGAATGCATTGCCCGCGATGATCGAGCGCGGCGGCTCCATCATCAACGTCACCAGCGACGCGGGCCAGGTCGGTTACCCGGGCTGGGGCGCGTACGGCATTTCCAAGTTTGGACTCGAGGGCATGTCGCAAACGTGGGCGTCCGAGCTGGAAGAAACCGGCGTGCGCGTCAATTGGGTCGATCCGGGAAACATGAACACGGCAATGCATCGCGCGGCGGAGCCGGAAGAGGATCCGGTCGAATGGGCGAATCCCGCCGACGTAACTGATGTATTTCTTTTTCTCGCTTCCGATGAAGCGAAAAACGTGACCGGCAAACGCTTTCAAGGGCAAGAAGATTGGAAGGCTGAGTTAGCTCGCACAAAGGACACAAAGTAATAGAAATGTAATCCTTCGGATTTCTTTGTGACCGTTGTGGACTTGGTGCGAAAATTTTTCTAATGCCTTCGCCATTCACATTCGCGCTACCGCCAGAGCTGAACGCAAAAGAGCCGCCGGAACGTCGTGGAATTCGCCGCGACCAAGTGCGGTTGCTCGTAATCGACCGCGCGACCGGACGCGTCGAACACTCGCATTTCGACAAGATCGACGATTACGTTCGCGAAAATGATCTGCTCGTTTTCAATTCGAGCCGGACGCTGCCGGCGTCGTTGCGCGGTTGCGATTGTAGCGCGGCGCACGGCCCGTGCATGGAGGTTCGTCTGGCCGAGCGGTTGCCAGACGATTCATGGCTGGCGCTTTTGCTTTGCGAACAAGGCGATCCCTTCGGCTGCGGGTTGCGTCCCGAAATGCAAATCGAATTCGCGGAAGGACTCAGCGCGACCGTGCTGGAGCGTGACGCCAGCATTCCGCGCTTGTGGAAATTGCGCTTCTCCACTTCGGGAACGCAACTTGTCGATCTTATCTATCGGCTCGGGAAACCGATCCGCTACGAATACGTCTCTGCGCCGTGGGACCTCGATTATTACCAAACCGTTTACGCGACCGAACCGGGCTCCGCCGAGATGCCGTCCGCGGGACGCGCGTTTACGTGGAAGTTGCTGCTCGATCTCAAGCGCCGCGGCGTCGACGCCGCCTATATTGTTTTGCACGCCGGACTTTCATCGTACATGGATGACGAGCTCGACGCGCAGCATCCTTCATCGGAAGAAGAATATTTGGTCAGCGCGACCAGAGCGGAGAAAATAAATCTTACACGCGCGAAAGACGGGCGCGTCATCGCAGTCGGAACAACCGTCGTGCGCGCGCTTGAATCGGTTGTCGATGAAACTGGCTGCGTGACTGGAGTGCACGGTTACACACGGTTAAAGATCGACAACCACCATCGTTTGAAAGCCGTGGACGGTTTGCTCACCGGCTTGCACGAACCGGAAGCGAGTCATCTCAACTTACTGAGCGCGTTTTTGCCGGCCGAACAGATTCGCGCCGCGTATGAAGAAGCGATCGCACGAAAATATCTTTGGCATGAATTCGGCGATTTGAACTTGATCCTTTAATTGTCGCTCAAGAAAGTCTGGCAAGCAGGCGCTTTCGCGAGCAGGCGGCTGCCGCCATAGTTGTTTGCAGATGATTTCATTTATCGTTCCGGCGTACAACGAAGAGCTCGAGTTGCTATCGACCATCTCGGCCATTCGCGCCGCAGCGGAAAAGATCGGCAATTACGAGATTATCGTCGTCGACGACGCGTCCACCGATGCGACCGCGGAAATTGCGGCAAAAGCCAGTACGCAGGTTGTATCGGTCGACCGCCGCCAAATTGCAGCCGCGCGCAATGCCGGCGCCCGCGCCGCGCGCGGTGAAGTTTTGTTTTTTGTCGATGCCGATACGCGTATCTCCCAGGCGCATGTTGTCGATGCAATTGCTGCATTGAGCTCCGGCTGCTCCGGCGGCAGTGCGCGCATATTCGCTGATGGCGTCATCCCGCTCTGGGGCCGCGTCTTTATCAAGGCTTTTTGCGGGATTTATTTTGCGCTCAATCTCGGCGCCGGCGCGTTTCTTTTCAGCACGCGCAAAAATTTCGACGCAATCGGCGGATTCGATGAGCAACTTTTCATCGGCGAAGAAGTCTTTTTCAGCCTGGCGCTGCGAAGACTGGGCCGCTTCAAAGTCCTGCGTGGACCCATAATAACTTCCGGCCGGAAGTTGCGGATGTACTCCGCGCGCGAAATTTTCGCAAACTCATTTGCGGTTATAATCGGAGGCATGCGCGCCGCCCGTTCGCGCGATAAACTCGATCTTTGGTACAACGGCAAACGCGAGACAAGATCGACGTGATAAGTTCGCGGATCACAATCGCCACGACGCCGGAAGAAATTCGGCGCTGCCACGTGGTCATGCGCGAGTTGCGGCTGCATTTCGATGATGCGGAGAAGTTTGTTGAGCGCATCGCGCGCCAGCAAAGGGAGGGCTACATGCTGGCGTTTCTGGAAGCGGAAGGCAAGGTGCGCGCGGTCGCCGGGTACCGCTTTCTCGAATCGCTCTTTTCCGGCAAATTTCTTTATGTGGATGATCTTGTTACGCAGGCTGCCGAGCGGTCACTTGGTTTCGGCGGCAAACTTTTCGATTGGCTGGTGGAGCAGGCGCGCGCCAACAATTGCGAAAATCTGGAGCTCGATTCTGGTGTACAGCGCTTCGATGCGCACCGTTTCTACTTGCTCAAGCGGATGAATATTTCGTCTTATCATTTCCGAATCAAAATCTCATGAAAAACGAAAATCCTTGGATCGATATCTGCCCCGGCATCAAGCGCCAGACGGTGACGAGCGGAAAAACGATGTACCAAATGCTGGCCAAGCTCGAGGCCGGCAGCAAAATGCCGGATCATCGACATCCGCAGGAACAGATCGTCCATATCCTCGAAGGCCGAATGAAGTTGATTGTCGATGGAATGCCGCACGAACTTGCGACCGGCGATTCATTTTATCTCGCGAACAACGTGCCCCATGGCGTGGAAACGATCGAAGACACGCGCGTGCTCGACACTTTCAGTCCGCCGCGCGACGAATACCTCGCTATTGATGAAGCGAATCGTCAAAGACTGTAGCGACCGCTGTCATCAGCGGCAAAATTAGTAAGAAATGCCGTCGAGACGGCGGCCACAACAACGGAAAATCGCTTGCCGATCTTGCGCGGAAAAGGTTGGCTTTCCAAATTCGCTCCGTGATAGCCTTCACGCCCTAACCAAGACAAACCCATGTTACACATCATTTGGTCCATCATCCTCGGTTTCATTGTCGGTTTGATTGCGCGCGGGATCATGCCGGGTATTCAGCATCTCAGCTTTATCATGACCACGCTTCTCGGGATCGGCGGATCGATCATTGGGGGATTGATCGCGCGGCTTTTCTCGAAACCGGCACCGGGCTCATCGTTTCATCCGGCCGGTTTCATCATGTCGATTATCGGCGCTCTTATTCTGCTCTTTATCTGGGGACAAATGAATCCCTGATAGATCCTTACTCCGCCACGCTGAATCCGCAGAGGACGACATGGTCGCCCCATGGGAAGCAGACTGCTTCCCCTACAGTCAATCTCTCGCCCGCACCTCTCCTCCGTAGCGCTTGCGAAAGCGCGGTCTTCATCTACAATAGCGACTTCGTTTACTTCGTTTATGGCGGAGAACACGGAAACGTTGAACATCACGGAGTTCCAGCTGCATAAAAACGATACCGGCAGCGCGGATGTGCAGGTTGCACTTCTCACCCGCCGGATCGAGCACCTGACGGAACACTTGAAGAGCAACGCCAAAGATCATTCCTCGCGGCGCGGCCTGCTCAAGATGGTCGCGCAACGCCGGAGTTTGCTCGATTATTTGAGCAAATCGAAAGCCGATCGCTACAAAAAGTTGATCGACAAGTTAAAGCTGCGGAAATAACCGCAGCCATCTTTAGGGAAGTTCGCGTTCATCGTTTTTCCGTTTGAAGCCAAGCGTAAATTAGAAACACAACAATCAGCAGTCCAGGCCGAACGAACCACCTTGGATTTTAGGTTTTAGTCCCGCAATCGCGGGATTAAAACCTACAGTCAGGGTGACCGGCCTGGAACTCGCACATCCAGGAAAGTAAAATGCAACATCAGGTCACGGCCCAAATCGGGGCCTCTCACATCTCCATCGATACCGGTAAAATCGCCAAGCTCGCCGACGGCGCGGTCATCGTCTCATGCGGCGACACCATGGTGCTGGCCAGCGCCGTTTCGGCAACCACCATCAAGGAAGGTCAGGATTATTTTCCGCTCACAGTCGATTATCGGGAAAAAGCGGCGGCGGTCGGAAAATTTCCCGGCGGTTATTTCAAACGCGAAGGTCGTCCTTCGGAAAAGGAAACGCTTACTTCACGCATGATCGATCGGCCGCTGCGGCCACTCTTTCCGACGGGATACTTCTACGACACGCAAGTCATCAGCCTCCTTCTCAGCGCGGATGGTGAAAATGATCCCGATATTCTCGCGCTTAATGGCGCTTCGGCCGCGCTTTGCGTTTCCGACATTCCGTTTGCGGGCCCGATCGGCGCCATGCGCGTCGGCCGCGTCAATGGCCAGTTCGTCGCCAACCCCACACACACGGAGCGCACGCAAAGCGATCTCGATCTTATTTACGTCGGCACCGAAAACGACGTCATCATGATTGAAGGCGCGGCGAACGAAGTGCCGGAGGCCGATTTCATCAAAGCGCTCGAGTTCGCGCACGGGCACGCGCGCGAGATGATTCGCATCCAAAAGGAGCTTGCCGCGCAAGTGGGCAAACCGAAACGCGAGATGCCGCTGCTTCAGGTGAAGCAGGATCTGCTCGAAATTGCCTATCAAGTGGCGGGCAGCCGGATTGAAAGCGCGCTTTACACCGAAGGCAAAGTCGCGCGAGCCAAGGCGATCGACGCATTGCACGAAGAAGTGAAGATGTCGATCTTGCAGAAATATCCCGAGACGGACGCGTTTTCAATTTCGCAAGCGTTCGATTACGTGCAGAAGAAGGCGTTTCGCATCAGCATTCTCGATAAACAAAAACGAGTTGATGGCCGGGGTTATCAGGATCTGCGTTCAATCAGTTGCGAAGTGGGCGTGCTGCCCCGCGCGCATGGTTCGGCCATTTTCCAGCGCGGCGAAACTCAGGCCCTCGCGCTCGCCACGCTGGCGCCGATCGAAGAAGCGCAAAACATCGACGCCTACGGCGGCGGCGAAACTTCGAAGCGTTTTATTTTGCATTACAATTTTCCGCCGTTCAGTGTGGGAGAGACCGGTCGCACCGGTGGCGCAAGCCGGCGCGAGATCGGCCACGGCGCTCTGGCGGAGCGTTCGCTCGAACCGGTTGTGCCGAGCGAAAACGACTTTCGTTACGCCATTCGCATCTCGAGCGAGATCATGGAATCGAATGGATCGACCTCGATGGCGAGCGTCTGTGGCGGGATGCTGGCGCTGATGGACGCTGGCGTGCCGGTGAAGGGAACGGTCGCCGGAATTTCCGTCGGCCTCGTCACCGAACATGGCGAAGATCGACAATTGAAACGTTACGAGTTGCTCACCGACATCATCGGCTCGGAAGACCATTTCGGCGACATGGACTTCAAACTTTGCGGCACGGACAACGGCGTCACCGGTTACCAGCTCGATCTGAAACTTCCGGGTGTCAGCCACAAAATCATGGCCGAGGCGATCATGCGCGCGAAAGAAGCGCGCACGAAAATTCTCGAAATCATGCGTGGCAAGATCGACAAACCGCGCGCGGAGTTGTCGAAGTACGCGCCACGCATCGAAACGATCAAAATTAATCCGGAGAAAATCGGCGCGCTGATCGGTCCGGGCGGCAAAACCATCAAAGGCATTGTCGCGGAAACCGGCGCTGAAATTAATATCGAGGACGATGGTTCAGTGCACATCTACGCCACCAGCGGCGAAAGCATGGCGCGCGCAAAAGAAATTATCGGTGGCATGACGCGCGAAATCGAGATCGGTCAGACCTACCAGGGCCGCGTTGTCTCGGTGAAAGAATTCGGCGCGTTTGTCGAAGTTTTCCCGGGCAGAGACGGTCTCGTGCATATTTCCGAGCTGGCCGATTTCCGAGTAAAGCGCACCGAAGATGTCGCGAACGTCGGCGACATGATTTGGGTCAAATGCATTGGCATCGACGACAAAGGCCGCGTAAAACTTTCGCGCAAAGCCGCATTGAAAGAACGCGCCGAAGCCGAAACCGGCGCAGCAGTTGAGCGCGTGCCAGCCGGGTAAGCTTACGCGGGCCTGTTCTGGCGCACAGCGAGGTCTGTCCGTTTTATGTGTTATGCTGAGCGAAGTCTAAGAGTCTCGCGCTGCTCACAGGTGACAAGGGGCAAGGGCCTTCAGCGTTGTGCCCGCGTTCCAGAAGAATCAATTCCAGCACGATCGTACTAGTTTGACCTCGTAACCGAACGCGGAAAAGGCGTTGCATCCTGCCGGACCTGTTTTCCGCAGTTAAGTCAGCTTCCAGGACGGAACCTTCCGGCCGGATGTAAAGTGCGAGATAATCGCGCAGCTTAAGGCGCGCAATATTTCCGCATAGATCACGTTTACCGGCAGCAGTTGTACTTAACGATCACATACAATGCCCGCAACCCGTCTCGCCAGCCAATCTTTTTTCCTTCTTCATACGTCCGGCCGTAGTAAGAAATGCCCACTTCATAGATTCGGCAGCGCTTTTTCGCGAGCTTGGCCGTTATTTCCGGCTCGAATCCAAAACGGTTTTCTTCGATTTGGATCGATTTGATGAGCGGCGCTCGAAAGACTTTGTAGCCGGTTTCCAAGTCGGTCAGATTTAAATTGGTGAACATATTTGAGAGCAGGGTGAGAAACCTGTTACCGACCATGTGCCAAAAAAATACCACGCGATGTGGTCGCCCGCCCATGAACCGGGAGCCGAAAACGGCATCCGCTTTTCCGGAGATTATTGGCTCGAGCAGCACCGGATATTCCTCCGGGCTGTACTCAAGATCGGCATCCTGCACCAAAATGATGTCTCCGCTCGCTGCCTCGAAACCGGCGCGCAGGGCCGCCCCTTTTCCTCGATTGACAGGGTGGTAAATAATCTGGTCGATCGCACCGGAAAGCTTCTCCCGCAGTAAAGTTTGCGTTCCATCATTAGAGCCGTCATCAATCACAATGATCTCTTTGTTTTCAACCGGGGCGCTGCGCACTGCTTCGACGATTTTCGCGATCGTGTTCTTTTCGTTATAGCACGGAATGACAATCGAAACCTTCATAGGCTCAGTGATGCATGTGCGTTCGTGTGTCATTCATACTGCTCATGATCATCTTCTCATTACTACGAACGTTGATGAGATTGCGATGTTTGACACGATGGTTCAAGCAACGCGTGTCGGACCAGGCCAACCTGCCATCTCCATAACCGAAGCCGCCGTTTCAAGCGTAACGAAATGAAATCGGGTTTTCTTGAAAAACTGATCGGGCGCCTCGGGCGGATCGGCCCCGAGGAGGTGCAAAATTACCTGATCCGACTCGCGGAGGAAAAAGGATTTTTCGAGACCGTTTTCAACGCCATCCAGGAAGGCATCATCGTCACCGATTCGAACGGGCGCATCACCTACGTAAATGAGGCAGCCTGCGAATTGTTTGGACTGGAAAGCGAGGACGCGATCGGCAAACGGTTGGACGAACGAGTGCGCGGCCTGGATTGGGACGCTCTTTCCCAATCGGAAGGAGCGATCAGTCGCGACATGGAAATTTTTTATCCGCAAAATCGTTTCATTAATTTTTACATCGTGCCCCTCACGATCGAACATCGCGCGGCCGACGATAAGATCGACATCTCCGCCCGGCAGGTTGGTCATGCCATGATTTTGCGCGACATCACCGAGAGCCGCCGCTCGGCCGAGCAGACAATCGAGTCGGAGCGATTAAATGCGCTCACCCTCCTCGCCGCCGGCGTGGCGCACGAAATCGGCAATCCGCTGAACTCGCTTCACATCCATCTCCAGCTGATGGAGCGTAAAGTGCGCGAGCTTGATGAAAAGGTGCAAGCCGACCTCCAGGAGTCGATTGACGTCGCGCGGGCCGAGATCGCGCGGCTCGATTCGATCGTGAGCCAATTTCTCCGCGCCATCCGGCCATCAAAGCCACAACTGCATCCGGAAAACGTGAATGCGGTTGTCGATGAAGCGGTGCGCTTTTTCGCTCCGGAAATTCAGGACCGCGAGCTCGTCGTCGAGCAGGAACTTCGTTCCGATCTGCCTCTGCTCCAGCTCGACCGCGACCAAATGAAGCAGGCTTTCTATAACGTGATTAAGAACAGCTTCGAAGCAATGAAACGCCGTGGCGTCCTGCGCATCCGCACCGATCGCGACGACACCCACGTGCTGGTAGGCTTCACGGACACGGGCACCGGGATGTCTGCCGAAAATCTGAGCCGCGTGTTCGAACCTTATTTCACCACCAAATCGTCCGGCACCGGTCTTGGACTTTTGATTGTGCGCCGCATCGTGCGCGAACATGGCGGCGAACTTTCCATCGCAAGCAGCGAAGGCAAAGGCCTCACCCTGACGATTCGATTGCCTTACATCGACAGGCGCGTGCGAATGTTGGAAGCGGGAACGCCAGAAAGCACAACAAACCAATAACGGGGGCTCAGCGATCGTTCGCGCTGTATTTGGGTTTTTTCACCTGTTTGCGAACCGCTTCGAAAAGTCGGCCAATCCCAATCTGGCTCACGTGATTGGCGACGAAGGCCGGAATGAGGCCGCCGGTGTCCGTGTAAACGGAATAAGTGGCGCGAGTTTTATTTGCGCCATTTGGCTCCAGCAGCCATCCGCCATCGCAAACATTTACCCGCACGACCCCGGGCCTTTCCGCAGGGCCAAGCTCGTTCGCGGGTTCCCACCAATTTAGATAAACCAACCCACCTGCCGCGGCGGGCCAGGATTTCTTTTGGACGCGAAGAGTATAATCGCGGTCCGCGCAAATTTTCGGCGAGAGACGTTGATAGGTGATGATGAAATCGCTTTCCTGTTTGATCAGCCGGCATTCGGCTGTGTATGGCATGAAGCTGGGATAATTTTCGAGATCGTCGATCACTGCGTGGACGGCGCCGCTGGGCGCGTCGATCTCGCCCACCGCCCTAAATTCTTTCAGCGGCGAACCGGGATGCGGCCTGGTGTGGATCGCAACGCCCTTGGATTGCGTCGCCAGTTTCCAGCCCTCGCTGGGATTGACCGAATTGGAAGGTTCGGCACGAAGGGAGGATGTTCCGGCAAGAACAAAGATCGCCACGAATGCGCAAAGAATTCGGCGCTCCATCCGGCAACAGTATCCGCTATCTGCCTGTCGCGCTTTGACAATCTTTGGGGAGCCGCAATGCGAGCGCGACCAGCCGATAAAAGCACACCGTGGCAATTAGCGATTTAGCAATTGAGGGATGCCACGATTAGCGGACAATGATCGCGTAGTCATCAACTCGCTACTTCGGTAATTCGCCAAATGGACTCGATGCAGCCCACCATCCTCATTGTCGATGACGAGAAGCATACGCGCGACGGATTGCGGCGTTTGCTCGAGAACGAGTACGACGTCTATGTCGCGGCGGACATCGCCGGCGCGATCGACGTGCTCGAACGCGAACAGATCGACCTCCTTCTCACCGATCTGCGTCTGGGCAGCGAAGATGGGATGACATTGATCGATCGTGCACTGAAAATGCCGCACCCGCCCATCTCCATCATGATGACGGCGTATGGCTCGGTTGACATCGCGGTCGAAGCGATGAAACGCGGCGCTTATGATTTTGTGACCAAGCCGCTAAATCTCGACAAGGTTGAAATGTTGATCGCGCGCGCCTTGCAAAGCCGGAAGCTGGAGCAGGAAAACCGCACGCTGCGTCAGCAAGTAGACGAACGCTACGGACTCGAGAACATCATCGGAGAGTCGGCGGTATTGCGCGAAGTCCTCGACACCATCCGCCAAGTCGCGCCCTCCTCGGCGAATGTATTGCTCGAGGGCGAAAGCGGCACGGGCAAAGAATTGGCGGCGCATGCCATTCACAATCTGAGCCGGCGCAACAAGGCAAAATTCGTGATCGTGCATTGCGCCGCGCTCTCACCAACGCTGCTCGAGAGCGAATTATTCGGCCATGAGAAAGGCGCGTTCACCGGCGCGCACGAACGCCGGATCGGCCGGTTCGAACAAGCAAACGGCGGCACAATTTTTCTCGACGAAGTGGCCGAAATCAGTCCCAGCACACAGGTCAAATTGCTGCGCGTGATCAGCGAAGAGCGCGCCTTCGAGCGTGTCGGCGGCAATCAAACCTTGCGCGCGGACGTGCGACTCATCGCCGCCACCAACAAGAATCTCGAAACGCTCGTGCGCGAAGGAAAATTCCGCGACGATCTTTTCTTTCGCCTGAACGTCGTGCGCATCACCATGCCGCCGTTGCGCGAAAGGAAAGAAGATATTCCTCTCCTTGTTCGCGGATTCCTGCGGCATTTCTGCAAAGCGAACAACAAACCACTTGTCGATCTAACGGCCGATGCCATGGACGCGCTTCTTACGTACAACTGGCCCGGGAACGTGCGCGAGTTGCGGACCGCCATCGAGCACGGCGTCGTCATGGCCACTGGCCCGAAAATCACCTTGCGCGACCTGCCCCCGGCCGTGCGTCAGGCGGCCGGCGCCAGTTTGCCGCGCGGGATTTCAGCGGCGAAAGCATTCGGCGAAAAATCCAGTCCACTCGACCTTCATGAGACGGAAAAAAAATTGATCATGCAAGCGCTCGCCACAACCAATGGAAACGTGACTGCCGCGGCAAAAAAGCTCGGCATTAGCCGGCGCACGCTTCATCGAAAGATCAACGAAATGAATGCGGCCAAAGCGCCCGCCGAAACCACGGACGCGAGCGAGAGCAAGAAGCCATGAAGTTCATCAGAGAACGCTCGGTTAGTGCCGACATTTTGTCATGTCGAGCCGAGTCGAAGAATAGAGCGAGCGAGCTCGAAGCCGCGACGTGGGTGGACAGACGGAAGGCCAGCGAGCGCAAGCGAGCGAGCCAGGACTTCGTGAAGGCAATCGGTGTGCTCTCCAGAAAGCAAAAAGCCGCCACGCTGAGGGGAGCCTGGCGACTAATTGCAAACTGCGATTGTTAGTTTCTCGGTTTCAGGGGGTGAACTGAATCCGCCCGCTTTGTTGGAGCGTGATGCTTCGTTGTGTTCGCGGCGACTGCAGCGTGGGGGTCGTAGATGATTGTCGGCCTTCCGCTCCCGCACTACGGGCGAATCTGGGCGGCCGACTCGATTAGCCGCCCAGTAGTCGTGTTCAGGGGTTGCGATCAAGGGCTAAGCCGCACAATCCTGCCTTCGCCTGGCGCCACGAAGGCCGTACCGTCGGCTACGTACACCGCGCCATTCCGACCAACGGCCACGCCGCCTGTCCAGGAGAGCGCTCCGCCGGTCAGGAAGGTGTGAGTACCAGGGCTGTTAAACGGGATCTTAACCGCGTCGCCCTCCGGATTGTCGAAATCATTAATAACGTCCGGGTTGGTGAACAACTGCGAGGCGTAGAAGTTGCCGTCACGCCCGAAGGTGCAACCGTTGATGGGCCACAGACCGGAAGCCCATACCGTCATCGGAGTGTTCCATGGCTCCGCCAAGTTGGCGTCCGCCGGGTCGAGCCGATAGACTTTGGCCGAAGGGCCGAGGAAAAAGCTGTCAACCAGCGCCAGCGTCCCGACGTACAGGAAGCCGTCGGGGCCCTGGCAGGCGCACGTCGGAGTGGCATCGGCCAACTCGTTAAGCGGGAAGTACGCCAGGATTCTTATCGATCCGTCAGGCATTACCTCGTCAAGCGTGTTCGCGCCGGCATCCACGACGTAGATGTGGCCCGGTACGACGAGAACCCCGTATGGATTTGCGTCGGGGAAGTCGTTCGGGGCAAGATCGACGTGCTCCGCCGTCCACGCGTAATCGAAGCTGCCCACATTCACAAGGGTCTGGAGCTGGCCGTGAGAGTTCGCCTTGAGCAGATTGCCAAATGCTTCGTCGCCGGTCTGCTGAGGGTCAACTGCCATTATGGCGTAGAGCCCAAAATTCACGCCGTTGCCAAAGACCGAGATTCCACTGACGCCGAGAAACTCGCCCTCATCGGGATCGCCAACAACCGGGAGACCGCTGACGATTGTTCGAACTTGCGGATTGATTGCCATCGGACTCAAGATCTCGATAATCGAGCCGTCAACGGTCTCGTCGCCTGTCTGGGCCACAAAGAGTTGGCCGCCGGGGCCAAATGCCAGCCCACGCGGGCTATGCAGCCCGCCAACGACCTCCGTTACCGCGCTCTGAGCGATTGCAGATGCAGCCAACCCGACCGCGAGCACCATCACGATGATCGTTCCGCCGAAGTGGGATTTTGTCACGCGCAGCGCCGGTTTTAGAGCGAGCGCGAGAATGTTTTGTTTGTTCATGATTTAATTTCCTTTTTTTTGTTTCATTTTTGTTGAGGCTGGATTGTTGATGGCATGTTTTATTGCTGCCAAGGATGTACAGCCGGAAATTTGGTCTGAGGTTACGCGGAAAAGTTTGAAAAATCGTCGAATCGTTAAATCGTTGAACCGCTGAAGGATCGAAGCGGCACGGGGTTACGCGGAAAATGCAATGTAGCCTTTAATGAATCACACTTCCCATTCCTGGGCGCCGAAGCGCTTTCGGCAAGCTGCCGAAACTGCACGCTAGCAGAGCATTCGACTTAGCTCAGGGCAGGCTCTGCGCTCCCCAGATGTTACTTCGGCGCAGTCGAGGCGACGAGTTTTTGGAAGCGCGGATCATTCCGAAGCGGATCGAACATTGGATCGAGCCGGAGCATTGCAGGAGTAAGCGGCACGCCTGAAGACAGTGCGTCAGCGTAGGGTATCGAGAGGAGTTTCTGTAAGGCGGCGATGGCACGGTCGGGTTCCCCCATACGCGCCGCCACCCGGGCGAGGGTCTCGATCGGAGCTGGACCATCGAAGGCGTCTTTCTCGATCGGCACCGCGGCCATGGCCTGCTCCGACAGAGCCAACGCGGCGGCTTTGTCACCGAGGCACATATTGGTCAGCGCGAGATCTCCAATGAGCCTATAATTTTCCGGCTGTTCTTTGAGCAAAGGTTCCAGTTCGCTGCGCGCCTGTCGCCAAGTTTCCTGGGCGGCGGCATGGTCGCCGGCGACTTCCTGCGCCCAGCCTAACCAAAAGCGCAGTTCGCCATTGTAATAACCCAATGCTGGATCAGGCTTGGCCAGTATTTCCTTTAGCCGAGGGATGATTTGTGCAGGGCGACGCTCTAGGATCACTTGGTAAACTTGTATTTCCAACGCCGTGGGGTCGTCGGCCGCAGGGCGGAGCGGAGAGAGGAGCGCTGAGGCACGCGGCAGATCGCCCTCGGCTTGCGCGATAGCCGCCTTTCTCGCCAGGGTATCGACGTCGTCCGGCGTAATATCTAGAACCTGATCAAGCTTTCGCAGTGCTTCGGGGAAACGACGAAGGTCTTTATAGGAAAGCGCGTGCTGGTTGAGTAGGGAAACGTCGCGCGGGTCGAGCCGCTCGGCTTCGTTGAAATACGCCTCGCTCCGGTCCCACTGGCCTCGCCTCCGCGTGACATAGGCCAGCGATTCAGGAATCCAGCTGCTATTGGGTAGGAACTGACGTGCTTGCTCAAAGTAACGCACCGCGGTGTCGTAATCCTTTAGACAGGAGTAGTGGTAAAATCCCTTGGCCAAGATGGCCTCCCCGAGGTTGGGTTGAAGAGCGAGCGCGGTTTCGGCTGCCTGCCGTGCCTCTTCACGCAGGGCGACCGTTGGTTGAAGATATAGTGAGATGTAGCCGCGCGCATCGACGAGTGATAGCAGCGCCCAGCTAAGAGCGAACTTCGGGTCCAACCGCACCGCTTCTCTGAGATATTTCTGCGCGCCAAGAGTGTTGGCCTGCATGTTGCCACTTTTCAGTGTGTAAGCCAGGCCACGCAGGTAAGCATCGTAAGCCTCAGGATTGTCCGTCGGTTTGGCGGCGATGACTTGCTCTTCCCGACCGGTGAGGTGCGCTCGCAACTGATCGGCGATGGCTTTGGCCACCTCAGTCTCGACCGAAAAAATGTCGGTCAGTTTGCGATCAAACGTATCGGCCCAAAGATGGGAATCATTGGCGGCCTTGATTAGCTGCACGTTCACGCGCACGGCGTCGCCGCTCTTCTGCACGCTGCCTTCCACGATGTGAGCGACGCCAAGTTGGCGGGCGATCTGGGGCAGGTTTTTCGGTGCGCTTTTGTAATGCTGCGTCGATGTCCGCGAAATCACCTTCAAATCGGCGATCTTGGATAAGCGCGTCAGGATCTCGTCCTGGATGCCGTCGGCAAAGTAGGCGTTCGCTTTGTCTTCGCTCCGGTTTTCAAATGGAAGCACGGCGATTCCGGTTGTGATGACTGGATGGTGGACAAGGTCGCTCTTCCAGATGATTGCGCCCACCACCGCAGCGAGGGCGACCAGTGATGCCACCAGCACCGCAGTAGTTGGATTCCGTCGCAACCATTTCCTTCCGCGTGTCAAGATGCCGGTCCGCCGCGCCCGAATTGGTTCGTGCTTTAGCCAGCGTTCCAAGTCTTCGGCGAGCGCGAGAGCGGATGAGTAACGGCGCTCCTGATCCTTCTCAAGACACTTCAGGCAGATCGTCGCAAGGTCGCGATCTACTTTCGGGTTCCACAGGCGTGGTTGCCGCGGCTGCGTTTCCAAAACCATGCGGACAGTTTCGTAGGTCGTACCACCTGCAAAAGGCGGATGGCCGGTGAGCAATTGGTAGAATACGGCGCCAAGTCCATAAACATCAGTCGCCCCTGTGAGCTGCGCGGTCTTACCGGCGGCTTGTTCGGGCGCCATGTAACTGGGTGTGCCCAGCACTTCCAGCGTGCGCGTGACGGTGCTTTCCGTTTCGACCAGCCGCGCCAGACCGAAATCGGTCAGATGCGGCTCGCCCTTTGCGTCGAGCAGAATATTGCCCGGCTTGACGTCGCGATGCAGGACACCGTGTTGATGAGCGTAATCAAGCGTGCGCGCCAGCTTCGCGAGGAGTTGCGCCGCCTTGCGAAGTGGCATCAGTTCGCTGCCGATGACTTTGTCGAGCTGGCCGCCTTCGACGAATTTCATGCTGAAGTAGCAAGCGCCGTCACGCTCCCCGATTTCGTAAATCGGGACGATGCGCGGATCGTCCAGGTGCGCGGCAGCTTCCGCTTCCATGCGAAAGCGCTTCACGTGTGCTTCTGTCGCCCAGTGAGCGAGGCCAATCACTTTGAGCGCCACAATCCGGTTCAGACTTTTTTGCCGCGCCCGATAAACCACGCCCTGGCCACCGCGTCCGATTTCTTCGAGTAATTCGTAATCGCCGAAATCTTTCAACATCTGCGCAACCGTTGGTTCAAACGCCTCGCCATCGTCGGAGGCGAGACCAGTCCGAAGCAGGCACACGCTGCAAAATCCCTGCGGCGCGTCCGCGAACACGGTGGCCCCGCATTCTGCGCAAACTCTGTTGGCCTTTGTCATCCTGTGTTCCGGCGGATTTATCGTCTTGACCTGTACTGCCCGAATTTCTTTCACAGGTTACGTTTGCAATATGGCGATGAAATGTCGCAGCTCATCCTCGACCTCGTCCAGCACGGCCACGGTGTGGGCGATCTCTTCGTGCAATAACTGCCGATAGCGATGGCGCAGCCGGTGAAACGCTTGTTTCACGGCGTTTTCGGTCATTTGCATTTCGGCGGCAATTTTAGCCTGCGAGGGCTGGCCGGATTCCCCGGCGAGTAATTCTTTCAAACGCTCGAATAAGGGGAGCTTGCCAGCGGCTTCATATTCGGCTCCGAGCCGCGCGAGCACTTGTTCCAATAATGTTAATGCCCAACGACGCTCGTAAATGCGATCCGCACTCAATTTGTGGGCCGGCTCAAGATCGGCGCGCTCGCGGGCGAGCAAATCGTCCAGCGAAATCAGAGGCCGGCCTTCGCCTCGTTTAACGGTCAGTTCGCGGCGCCGCGCCTTGGAGAGAAAATTTTTGAGCGACGCCAGCAGATAAGAACGCAAACGTCCCCTTTCCTGCCTTACAGTTTCGAGGTCCCTCCGTTCGAGCAGCCGCGCAAAAAAAGCTTGAGTGAGATCCTGCGCTTCCTCTGGCTTGTAGCCTTGGCGTCTGACGAAGCCGTACAGTGGCCACCAGTAAACGCGGCAAAGCTTCTCAAGCGCTTCTTGTGCTGCCGGTGATTCACCTTGCGCGGTTAACACCACGCTCCAATGGGTAGTGACAAATGCGACAGCTCCGTTTTGCGCGCTTCCCCCAACCCCAGTCAGTGACGTCACCTGATCATCAGCAGGCACGCTCCGATTCAAGTAAAAAGTCGCGCCAAAATCAAGCCTGCATCCTGCGATCCATCGCTCGCGCTTGTTGGTTGGAATGACAATTGAGAGAAAGTTTCCCGTTTACGAATCGCCTTCGAGCGTTTCCATTATCACGTGACGCAGGCAAAAAGAATTTTCGGCACTGACGGCGTCCGCGGCGTCGCCAATGTCGAGCCAGTCACCGCTGAGACTGCGCTGAAACTCGGCCGCGCCGCCGCGCATGTTTTCACGCAACTGAATCCGCGCACCATTCCGGAAGGCGCGCGCCCCAAAATTGTGCTGGGCAAAGACACGCGCCTTTCCGGTTACATGCTTGAGAATGCGCTCGTTGCCGGGATCACTTCGCTCGGTGTCGATGTTCTTATCATCGGCCCGCTGCCGACGCCCGGTGTCGCCTACATCACGCGCTCGCTGCGCGCCGATGCCGGCATCGTTCTTTCCGCTTCGCACAATTCCTACGAAGACAACGGCATCAAATTTTTCCGGCACGACGGCTACAAACTGGACGACCAAGTCGAAGAGAAAATCGAGCAGCTCGTTTTTAGCGGCGAAGTCGATTCCATCCGGCCGACCGCGGGAAAAATCGGGCGGGCCGCCCGAATCGACGACGCGCTCGGCCGCTACGTTGAATTCGCTAAAGCAAGTTTCCCGAGGAAAATGTCGCTCGAGGAAATGCGCGTCGCTGTCGATGTTGCGAATGGCGCAGCTTACAAATCGACTCCGTGCATTTTGCGCGAACTCGGCGCCGATGTGATCGTCGAGCACGACGAGCCGAACGGCATGAACATCAACGCGCAGTGCGGCAGCATGCATCCGCAGGAAATTCAGCGCATCGTCAAAGAGAGTGGAGCGCATGTTGGCATCACGCACGACGGCGACGCCGATCGCGTCCTGCTCTGCGACGAGAAGGGCGAGATCGTCGACGGAGACGAAATTCTCGCTATTGCCGCGGTCGATCTGTTGCGCGCCGGCCAACTGCGTGACAATACGCTAGTCGCCACTGTGATGAGTAACTTCGGCCTCGACGAAACAGTCGCCGCGCATGGCGGCAAAATCGCGCGCACGAAAGTGGGCGATCGTTATGTGATCGAAGAAATGGTTGCCCGCAATTTCAATCTCGGCGGCGAGCAAAGCGGCCACATTATCTTTCGCGATTTCACCACGACCGGCGACGGCATCATCAGCGCGCTGCAAATTTTGCGGATCATGCATGCCACCGGGGAACCGTTGAGCAAATTGAAAACCTGCCTGAAAAAATACCCGCAGGCGCAGCGCAATCTCAAAGTAAAATCAAAGCCGCCGATCGAAGAGCTGCGCGAAGTCGTAAAATTGCGAGATGAAGCCGAGCGTGAACTCGCCGGCAAAGGCCGCGTGCTCCTTCGTTATTCCGGGACCGAGCCGAAGATTCGTTTGCTCATCGAAGGCCGCGAATTGGATAAGATCGACAAGCAGGCCAACCGGATCGCGGACGCAATTCAAAGCGCCATCGGCGCGAATTGATCCGATGACGCGCGTTCCATTTTTTGAAGTTGGAGGGCGCTGCGCCGTCAGCGCCCATAAATTTGGGGCACGAGTCGCCGCGGCGACCGTGTCCTCCATCAGCCTATGAACCTTACGCGAGTTGTTGAGGCTTTGTTGTTCAGCGCGCCCAGGCCGCTGTCGGCAAAAGAGATTGTCGATCTTTTGCGACGCGCGGGCGCGGCAGATGAATTCTCGCCTAACGAGTTTGCTCGCACGGTCGAGGCGGAAGTTACCGCCGCGCTTGAGCAATTGAAAATCGAATACATCGAGCAAGCACGCGCGTTTCGACCCGTCGAAAAGGCGGAGGGTTGGCAGCTCGCATCCGATCCGCAGTACGCGCAATGGGTGCGCCAGCTTTTCCCCGAGCCAAAACCGGCGCGCTTGAGCGCGCCTGCGCTCGAGACGCTCGCCATCATCGCTTACCGGCAGCCAATCACACGCGCCGACGTCGAAGCCGTGCGCGGCGTCACCATTGATGGAGTTCTGCAAACGTTAATGGAACGCGGTCTCGTCAAAATCAGCGGCCGCGCCGAAATTCCCGGTCGCCCGCTCCTTTACGAAACAACGCAATTTTTTCTCGATCACTTTGGCCTGCGCACTCTCGACGAATTACCCAACGTCGAGGAATTGCGGAAACGTTACTTGCCGGTGAGTCCGCGTCCAGAATCGCTGCGGCCGCCGGTTGCGAGCGATCAAGCTCCGGCGGCATCGACAAGCTGAGTCGGTGAGAACAGCAGCGCTCTTCGCTGGTCTTTTTCTCGGCGCAACATCGACAATTGTTTCTGCGGAATTGCGGACCGCCGATTGCGAGCGCGCTGCAAAATATTCCGAGAGCCAGCGTGGCATTTCGATGTTGGTCATGCAAAACGGCCGCACCGTTTTCGAACGTTACGCGAACGGCGGATTGCCCGACGGCAAATGGCCGATCTTCAGCGGCACGAAAAGTTTTTGGGGCATCGCCGCGCTTTGTGCCGTGCACGACGGCCTGATCAAACTCGACGATCATGCCGCCGATACGATCACGGAATGGAAAAGCGATCCGCATAAGTCGCAGATCACGGTTCGCCAGCTCTTAAATTTCACCGACGGGATCGACGGTGCGCCGCATCTCCATCGCGCCTCGATCCGCGATCGCAACGCCGCGGCAATTCGATTGTCGATCTTAGCGGAGCCGGGCACGCAATTCATTTACGGCCCGAGTCATCTTCAGGTTTTTTCGGAATTGCTGCGCCGAAAATTACAGGGGCGCGGAACGATCGCGTATTTGGAAAAACACGTTCTCAACCCGCTTGGCCTCTATCATCTGGAATTTAAAAGGGACGCGCGCGGGAATCCATTGCCGGCGAGCGGATTTGAATTGACGGCCCGAGAGTGGGCGCGGCTCGGAGAGCTCGTGCTCGGTCATGGGAGTTTTCATGGCCGGCAAATCGTGCCGGCCGATTTGTTGAAACAGGCGTTTACCGGGTCAGCGGTCAATCCATCCTATGGGCTGACCTTTTGGTTGAATCGACGAGCCCCGCACGCGAACGAGATCGACATCGAGAAAGAGCTCAACCTCCCGTGGGAGAGCGCGCGTTGGAGCGACATCTGTATTTGCAAAACCGCGCCAGCAGACATGATCGTCAGTCTCGGCTCCGCGTACCAACGATTGTTTATTATCCCATCCGTCAAGCTGGTGATCGTACGACAGGGACGGGAGGGGAAATTTTCCGACGCGCATTTTCTGCGGCTCGTGCTTGGATTGTAGGGGGCGTCGTTGGCGTCCCACGGGAAGCGAACCGCTTCCCCTACAGAATCATCGTTCGTCGCATTGACTTATGCGCCTATTTCCTGAACGATGGCCGCGAATCACATTGTCGATCTTATGAACAAGTTTGCCATCGGCTGCGGCGGGGTGTTGGTGATCGTGCTGTTCTTCGCCTTCGTCGTCGGCCTCTTTTTCTGGGGCAGTTACAATCGTCTCGTCACGCTGGATCAGACTGTGAATAAAAAATGGGGCGATGTGCAGAGTGTCTATCAGCGGCGGGCGGATCTTATTCCGAATCTTGTAAATACGGTGCAAGGCGCCGCCAATTTCGAAAAATCGACGGTCGTTGAAGTGACGAACGCGCGCGCCAGCGTCGGTCAGGTCAAGATCGATCCAAACAAAGCGCCGACCGATCCGGCGCAGCTCGAGCAGTTTCAAGCCGCGCAAGGAGCGTTGAGCAATGCGCTTTCGCGATTGCTGGTGGTGGTCGAGCGCTACCCGGAATTGAAATCGAACCAAAACTTTCTCGGATTGCAGGCACAGCTCGAAGGCACGGAAAACAGAATTTCAGTGGAGCGAAATAATTTCAACACCGCGGTGCAAGATTTCAACACGGCGGTGCGACGCTTCCCGACGAATATGATCGCGGGAATGTTCGGCTTTTCGCCGCGGCCGTTCTTCGCTGCGCAACCGGGCGCGGAAAAGGTGCCGGCCGTAAATTTCAATTTCGGCACGCCAGCTCCGGCAGCGTCCGCCGCGCCAACCGGCTCGCCATAAATCGGTAGGGACATCTCTCCGAGATGTCCGTGAGTAATTCATCGTTTGCACGCGAAGATCGACATCGTCGGACGCTCGCCGCGGCGGCCGTCCCTACCATGCAAATGGGTCGCGCTCGTTCTTGTAGCGCTTGTCGCTTCGTTGGCGTGTGCTTCGCGCGCCGACGAAGTCATTCCGCCAAAACCCGATCGTTATTTCAACGATTACGCCGGCGTTGTTTCAAAAGAAGCCGCGCTACGTTTCAACGAGCAGCTCGCGCAATTTGAGCGCGAAACTTCGGACCAGGTCGTCGTCGCGGTCTTTCCGAAAATGGCGAGTGATTCGGATGTCGCAGACTACACGCAGCGTGTCGCGCAAGCATGGGGGGTTGGCCAAAAGGATCGCCGCAATGGCGTGGTCCTGTTCGTCTTCGTCCAGGATCGCAAAATGTTCATTCAAGTTGGCTACGGCCTGGAAGGCGCGCTGCCCGATATCACCGCGTTCGACATCACCGAATACCGGATCAAACCGCACTTTCGCAAAGGCGACTACGAGGGGGGAGTCGCTGCTGGTATTGATTCGATCTGCAAAGCGATTCGCGGCGAGTACAAAGGCAGCGGACGAACCAAAGTCGAGAGAAGGAGCACCGTCGTCGATCAAAGCGTTTGGGTCTACTTATTGGTCTTTGCGATCATTGTCTTGATTAATCTTATCGGAGGATTCTGGCGGCGCCGGGGCTATCGATATTCAAGTTTGGGCGGACCATACATCGGCGGCTGGTCGAGTGGCGGAGGCGGTTGGTCATCCGGTGGAGGCGGCGGATTCAGTGGATTCAGCGGGGGCGGCGGCAGCTTCGGTGGTGGAGGCGCCGGCTCAAGTTGGTAGCAAAATGCGAACGAAAGAATTTCTGAGCAAGCTCGAGCACGATCGGATCGTCGGCGCGATTCGACAGGCCGAAGAAAAAACGTCAGCCGAGATTCGCGTTTATCTTCAGCGCGGAAAATTAAGGGGCGATCCGCTCGCCGCGGCGCAGAAAAGATTTCACCGGCTCGGGATGCACAAGACGCGCGAACGCAATGGCGTCCTGATTTTCGTCGCGCCGCGCGCGCATAAGTTCGCCGTCGTCGGCGACAAGGCCATTCACGAGAAATGCGGCGAGAGTTATTGGCAACGCGTTGTCGATCTTATGCGCGAACATTTCCGGAACGAACGCTTCTCCGACGCGCTCGTGGATGCGATCCGCGACATCGGCGGCGCTTTGGCGCAGCATTTTCCGAAAAGCTCGACATCTTCGAACGAGCTTCCGGACGAAATCGCCGAAAATTGAACGGTAGGGCGAAGCTCCGCTGAACCAACGCATTCTTTGACCTGGAATTTGTCGGCTCGACAGAGTGATTCGTTCGCTCCCGCTCACTCACCCAGTTGGGCTTCGAGTCCATGTCGCGACCTCCCAGGCTCGCTCCATTCTCGCCCTACCGAAACTCGCGCTTGCAAAATTAGCGTGATGGTGTTGATTCCAAACTCCGCAGCGAGTTTTTGAAATTACGCCGTTGGTCCCTGGGTCTCCGTCGCTGGACGTGAAACCGCACTCGCCAGGGGAAACCCGGCAAAGGAATTTAGCGATTTAATGATTTAGAGATCGGGAGATTTGTCTCTGCAAATCACTAAATCACTCATTCATTAAATCGTTAACTGAAATCATATGCCAGTTCGTTACGGTCGTTTTGAAATGCCGAAGACTCTCGTCAAGGACGAGAACACAGCCACAGAAACTTACGCCAAGTTCGTTGCCGAACCGTTTGAAGCCGGTTATGGGCACACCGTTGGAAATTCCCTCCGTCGAGTACTTCTTTCGTCACTCGAAGGCGCTGCCATCACCGCCGTGAAAATCACCGGCGCGCAACATGAGTTCGCGACCTTGCCTGGGGTGGTTGAGGACGTGACCGATATCGTGCTCAACCTTAAAAAGGTGAAATTCAAAGCCGAGGACCACGAGTCGAAAAAGCTTTCGCTGACCGTGAACAAGGAAGGCGAAGTCACCGCCGGCGACATCCAGATGGTGCAGGGCTACGACGTGCTTAACCCCAAGCAGATCATCTGCACGCTCGACAAGAAACATAAATTTGATGCCGAGCTCGAAGTGCGCGTCGGTCGCGGTTTCGCCACCGGCGAGGAAAACAAGCGCACCGATCAACCAATCGGTCTTATCCCGATCGATTCCATTTTTTCACCTGTCACGCGAGTAAAATATGCGGTCGAAAACACGCGTGTCGGCCAGCGCACTGATTACGATAAATTGATCCTGGAAGTCTGGACGGATGGCCGCCTCACTCCGGATGACGCATTGCTCCAGGCCTCTGCGATTCTGCGACATCACCTCGACGTTTTCGTCAATTTCAACGAGGACATCATCGAATTCGACGAGACGCCGGCCGGTGTGAGCGAAGAGAACATGAAGCTGAAAAAGCTGCTCAACATGAGCGTGAACGAGATCGAGCTCAGTGTGCGCGCGGCGAATTGCTTGAACAACGCGAACATCACCACGGTCGGCCAGCTCGCGCAAAAAACCGAGGGTGAGATGCTCAAGTATCGCAATTTCGGCAAGAAATCGCTTAACGAGATCAAGGACAAACTGCAACAGTTGGGACTGAGTCTCGGCATGAAGTTCGATCCGGGTTTGGTCGACATGCCTGCTGGACCCGATGGCGCGGCGGCAAACGGCGCCTCTGATCGGACGAAGGCCTGATTGCTTGTTGCGAATTCTGCACTGCGACTGGGCAGATTATGAGACATCAAAATAAAACCGCGAAACTCGGCCGCACCGCTGAGCATCGCAAAGCGCTGCTCGCCAATCAGGTTTGCAGTTTGATCGAGCATCAACGCATCAAAACGACGCTGGCGAAAGCCAAAGCGGTCCGGCCGCTCGCGGAAAAAATCGTTACGCTCGGAAAAAACGGCTCACTCCACGCGCGACGTAACGCATTGTCGATCTTGCGGCAGAAGGACGCGGTAAAAAAATTATTCGACGAGATCGCGCCCAGGTCCACGGACCGCAACGGCGGTTACACGCGCATTGTGAAACTCGGCCAGCGCAAAAGCGATTCCGCCTCCATGGCGTTCATCGAATGGGTCGACGCCGCGAAGGTGATCGAAGAAAAACCTGCGGAAGAAAAGAAGTCGAAGCGGAAAGAGACCGCCCCAGCTCCGAAACAAAAGGAACCTGCCGCAAAACGCGAAGAAGCAGCGCCGAAAGAAAAGGAGCCGGCAGGGCCAACACCGACCGAAGAACCGAAACCGAAAAAGCGCAGATGGTTCGGCCAAAGGTCGAAGGAAGAAGCAAAATAGTTCCCTAGGTAGGGGCGGTTCACCGGACCGCCCGCGGCCGATTGCAGTCAACCTCCCGCCTTAGCGGCACTAACCGCCAATTCACTTTCCCATCCGCAATTTCCAGCCACGCCGCGCTCGCGGGCGATCCACGATTGGGTCGGGTCACGCAACCGGGATTCAAAAATAAAGCTCCGCCGCGCTTTTCATTTCTCGGGACGTGCGTGTGGCCGTGCAGGAGAAGATCGACATCATCCGGCGGCTGCTCCGGCGGAATATGTTGCAAACGAATCTTCAATCCGCCCCGAACAAGATCGACAACCAGGGGCCATTCGAAATTGCTGTCGCAATTTCCACGGACCACCTTCACGGGCCGACTGGCCGCGCGCAGTTCGTCGAGGATCCTTTCCGCGCAAACATCGCCGAGATGCCAGATTTCATCGGCATCGCGTGCCAGAATCGACAATATCGCTGGAAACTTATTGTGCGTATCGGCGAGAACGAATATGCGCCGCGGTTTTTCCATTTAAGAGAATCTCGCACAAAGGTCACAACGTTCACAAAGGTCGCCGCTCTTAAATTTCGTCGTGATCCTTTGCGTCCGTTGTGCGAGGCATTAACCTTCAGCCGTGTCATTTAATAATTTCGGCCTTTCGCCCGAAGTCGTGCGCGGGACTCAGGCAATGGGGTTCGTCGAGCCGACGCCCATCCAGCTCCGCGCCTTCCCCATCATTCTCGCGGGCAAAGATTTGATCGGCACCGCGCAAACGGGCACAGGCAAGACGGCGGCGTTCGCATTGCCAATTTTAACGTTGCTCGCGCGGCATGGAAAATTTCGTTGCCTTGTGCTCGAGCCGACGCGCGAACTGGCCGCGCAGGTCGAGACCGCGTTTCGCGATTATGGACGCTTCACCGATCTGCGCGTGACTGTTATCCACGGCGGAGTCGGGTACGGAAAACAGCGGGCCGATCTCAAGCACGGCGTCGATATCCTCGCCGCCACACCGGGCCGTCTGCTCGACCATCTCGAGCAAGGCACGCTGCATTTTCGCGACGTCAGCATTCTCGTGCTCGATGAAGTCGATCGCATGCTCGACATGGGATTTTTGCCCGACGTGCGCCGGATTGTCGAAAAAATCTCGGCCGATCGACAAACGCTGCTCTTTTCTGCAACGCTTCCGCCCGAGATCGAGCGACTCGCGGCCTGGGTGCTGCGCGATCCCGAGCTGGTTGAAATTGGGGTGCGCCGTTCCCCGGCGGAAACGGTCACGCATGCCGTCTATCCCGTCGCCGCGGAACAGAAATTCGATCTGCTCATGGCGTTGCTCGAACGCACCAATTTCGATAGCGCCCTGATTTTTTGCCGAACGAAACACGGCGCGGACCGCATTGCCCATCAACTCAAAGAAGGCAATCATTCGGTGGCCGTTCTCCATTCGAATCGCACGCAGCGCGAGCGCATCGAAGCGCTCGAAGGTTTCAAGAGTGGCAAATACGAAGTGATGGTCGCGACCGACATCGCGGCGCGCGGTCTCGACATCGCCGGCGTCAGCCACGTCATTAACTATGATGTGCCGGAGCACCCAGAAGATTACGTCCATCGCATCGGCCGGACCGGCCGCGCCCAAAATGTGGGCGACGCGTTCACGCTTATGAACGGCCAGGAAGTTTCCGCGCTCCAGGCAATCGAGCGTTTCATCGGCCGAAAAATTCCGCGACTTAAACTGGAAAACTTTCCGTATCTTTACACGGTCCTTTTCGAACCGGAATCCGGATCGGCCGGCAGGCGCGCCATCGGCGGCGGGCGCACTCATCGCGGTTATTCGTTCGGACGCAGACGTCGCTGACCTTTTGTCATTCCGATCGAGGCAGCAGCTTGCCGGCAACATCGAGTGAGACGCTTTTCCGCGGAGCCACCACCGCATCTCGGCAAGCTGCCGAGATGGACAGGCTGCCAGCCTGTGCTCCCCAGATCTTGTCATTCTGAGCGAAGTCGAGGAATCTCTTACTGATGAAACTAAGAACTTCGCTCGCGCTCGCCTTGTCGATCTTCGCGTGTCTCGCGCACGCTGAAAAAAGCTCGTTTGTCGGCGGCACATTAATTAACCCAGCGGCCTCTCAAGTTCTCGAAAACAGCGTGGTGGTTGTCGACGGCGAGCGCATCGCCGCGGTCGGCACGCGCAAAGAAATGGCCGTGCCCACTGGTTCGAAATGGATCGACTGCAAAGATAAATTCATTTTGCCCGGTTACATCGACACGCACGTTCATTTCTTTCAATCGGGTGGATTATTCACGCGACCGGACGTTGTCGATCTAACGAAAGCGCGCCCGTACGCGGATGAGATCGCGGGGATTAAGAAGAATCTGCCCGATACTTTCGCGCGCTATCTCCGCAGCGGGATTACCTCGGTCGTTGATGTGGGCGGGCCGTTTTGGAATTTTGAAGTGCGCAAAACTGCGAATGCGACTGAAAAGGCGCCGCGCGTCGCCGTGGCCGGACCGTTGATCTCGAGCGTGTCGCGACCGCAACTCGATCTCGGCGATCCGCCCATTGTCAAGATCGACAATCCCGAACAAGCGCGCGAGTTCGTGCGCAAACTCGCCGAACAAAAGCCGGACCTGGTGAAGATCTGGTACATCGTGAACGACGAGCATCCGGTCGATAGCTTTCGCCCAATCGTGCGCGCGACAGCGGAAGAAAGTCATGCTCGCAAAATACGCGTCGCGGTGCACGCGACCGAGCTGGAGACGGCGCGCGCAGCCGTGGAAGAAGGCGCTGATGTACTGGTACACAGCGTTATCGACAAGGAGGTCGATGGCGCATTCGTAAAGTTGCTAAAAGATCGACATACGATTTTGTGTCCGACACTGGTCGTGTTTGAGCGCTACGGCCGCACCTTCGCAAACAAGTTGAATCTCACACCGGAAGAAAAAGCGTGGGGCAATCCGGAAGTGATCGCGACACTCGACGTGACGAAAATTCCGCAGGAGCAATTGCCCGAGCGCATCAGGACCGCGCTGGCCAATCCCGATGCAGCACTCGCTCGAATCAAAAAGACTTACGATGTCGCACTGAAGAACCTGAAAACATTGGAAGATGCCGGCGTCACCATCGCTGCCGGCACCGATGCGGGAAACATCGGCACCATTCACGGGCCGGCGCTTTTTCGGGAATTTCAGTTGATGAAGGAAGCAGGCCTGACGCCGATGCAAATTTTGCAGTGCGCCACGACCAACGCCGCCAAACTTTTCGGCGGTGAAACCGGCGCGCATACCGGCAAGATCGACAAAAACGACTTCGCTGATCTCGTGATTCTCAACTCGAATCCGCTCAACAACATCGCGCACGCATCCGACATCGATGCCGTCGTTAAAAACGGTGTGCTTTGTCCCGCTGATCAGCTTGCGGCGGTGTCGCATTAGTTCTGCTGATGGGACGCAAGCGGTGGCCGCTCGTCGCAGTCGCGATTCTGCTGCTGGCCGGCGCGATCGCAGTCGCCTGGATTAATCCGCGGTTGACGCGTTACATCGAGAGCGATCAGTTTCGCGTTGAGCTCGAGAAGGCGACCGCAAAAGGATTGCATTTCCCGAGCGGACAATATTCATCGATCAAACGAACGGGTCTTCTGACGGCAGCAAGCGATCACTTTCGCGCGGAGAACGGACACAAAGCGTTAAACTCGATCGATGCGCGCGGCATCGCGGCAAGGTTCAATCCGCTGGCTGTTTTCCTGCAGCGTTGGCAACTGGATGAAGTGCACATCGATTCCGGTGAAGTCGACATCCAGACGTACACGCCGATACCAGAACCAACGCCGACGAAATCGTGGTTGCACGTTTTCCTGCCGGAGCGCGTTTATTTGAAGCGCGTTTGGTCGGAGCCGGCCGATGTGACCTGGGGATTGCGCGGAAAGAAATGCGGTTTATTCGGAACGCGATTACTGATTACGCCGCACGGGCGCGATTTCGAATATCAGGCCACCGGCGGGACGACAAAGATGCCGGTCATGCCGGAGATGCAATTGCGCCACACCCACCTGCTCGTCACCAAGACGTGGTTGAGTTTGTATGATTTCGATCTTGCGGCGAATGAGAAAAGCGACGGAACGATTCACGCGGAAGGAACGGCCGGAACCGGCGAAGACCGGCGAGTCGATTTCACAATTGATTTCAACAAATTGCCGATCGGTGAATGGTTGCCCGCGTCATGGAAAGGACATTGTTCAGGCGCAGCCACGGGCAAAGTTCATTGGACCGGGAAGAATCCAAAATTAGAAGACGCGTCGGTGCGAGGCTCGTTGCGCGTGCGCGAGGGGCGTGTCGCCGGCCTGCCTTTTCTGGAAAATCTCGCCACGATTACGAAAAAGAAATCAATCGCGCATCTCGAGCTGAAGGAGTGTTCGGCCGAGATCGATGCGAATCATGCGGAGATCGACATCCGCAAGATCGACATCGAGGACACTGGCAAGTTCCGGATCGAAGGCGAGATGACCATCCACGAAAAGATATTGAGCGGCGCGATCCGACTTGGCGTCGCGCGCCAATATCTGGAATGGTTGCCGCATCCGGAGGAGGTTTTTCCGCGCCAGAGCGGCGGCTACCTGTGGACGAGGGTGCACTTGTCGGGAACGACCGGAGATCCACAACAAGATCTTAGCCCGCGCATTGTCGAGGTGTTGAAAGAATCGCCAACCGCATTTCTCGGGTTAATTTTTCGGCAGCTCGACGATGCGATTACAAGGGCCTTCGGCGGCAAATGACCGGCAATGTTGGTCTTGCCCGAATCACGGCGGTTGCAAGAAACAAAACCGCATGGATGCTTTCTGTCTATGGCAACAAACCAAACGCAATACGCGCATCCGGAGGCGCTGGTGGAAACCGATTGGCTGGAGAAGCATCTCAAGGACGAGGGCATCCGGATCGTCGAATCGAACGAAGACGTTCTGCTTTACGACACCGGGCATATTCCCGGCGCGGTGCACATCGATTGGCGCGCGGATCTGCAAGATCAGGTGATTCGCGATTACATTACGCCGGAAAAATTTGCCGAGCTTTGCAGCAAAAACGGCATCACACCGGACACCACCTGCATTTTCTACGGCGACAAAGCGAACTGGTGGGCGTGCTACGCGCTCTGGGCCTTTCGATTGTTCGGGCACGAGAAAGTGAAAGTTTTAAACGGCGGGCGCGACAAATGGAAAGCAGAAGGGCGTCCGATGACGAAGGAAAGATCGACATATCCCCGAGCGAATTATTCGGTGCCCAAAAAACGGTTGGATAAGGAGATCCGCGCATTTGCCGATGAAGCGCTCGCGCAAAGCAAAGCAAAGAAGCCGCTGATCGATGTGCGTTCGCCCGGCGAATTCAAAGGCGAGGTCACACATATGCCGGAATATCCGCAGGAAGGTGTGCTGCGTGGCGGTCACATTCCCGGCGCGAAAAGCATGCCGTGGAAAACAGCGACGAACGAAGACAACACGTTTAAATCGGCGCCCGAGCTGGCGAAAATTTATTTCGATCAATGCGGGGTGAAGGCGGGCACGGACACAGTCGTATATTGCCGAATTGGCGAACGGTCGAGTCACACCTGGTTCGTACTCACGTATCTGCTCGGCCTCGATAACGTGCGCAATTACGACGGGTCGTGGACAGAATGGGGCAATAAAGTCGGCGCGCCGATCGAAAAGGGCGCGTGATTTTTGTAGCGGCGGTCTATGACCGTCGAATTAATCCCGGCACTCATAGAGCGCCGCTCCAGTTTTAAATCCGCGTAATCGCGGTAGATTCTTACTTGTCGATGTACCCAACCAAGCTCAACAAGATCATCCATCTCTTCGAGACGCTGCCGGAAGATGAGCGGCGCGAGACGATTGTTTCTTACGCGGAGAACGCGAAGAAACAGGAGCCGCGCAAAGACGAACAGTTCGATCTTGTCGATGTCCGCAAGGATGAGGAATGCATGGACACGGTCGGCGTTTATTTGCACGTCGATGAAAACGGCAAGGCGCAGATTCGCATGACGCTCGGACCGGAAGTGCAAACGCTTACCCGCGCGATGACGGCGATTCTTTGTAAAGGCCTGGAAGGCTGCACGCCCCAGGAGATTCTCGATCTTCCGAGCGATTTTGTCACGCGCATCGTCGGCGCCGAGCTTGTGCGCATCCGCAGCCAGACGATTTACTACGTGCTCACGCGCATCAAGGGGATCTGCAAAGTGTACCTCGATCGCCAGCGCATGGCCGAAGTGGCGTAGGGGTACGGCGCATGTCTCGCGCACCGGGTCGGATGTCTTGTCCGACGCAATCAAAAGAATGCGCTCTGCGAGACGCGGAGCGCTGCGGGCGAGACGCCCGCGCTACCCGGCAGAAACGACTTCGGGCGTGAAGTTCTGCTTATTTCATCTATTCTCGCCGGCGCAAGATGCCGCGGAATAACGAGCTCAAAAAAATTTTGCTCATCGGCTCCGGTCCGATCGTGATCGGGCAAGGCTGCGAATTTGATTATTCCGGAGTGCAAGCGTGCAAGGCATTGCGCGAGGAAGGTTATGAGGTCGTGCTGGTCAACTCGAACCCGGCCACGATCATGACCGATCCGGAGTTTGCCGATCGCACCTACATCGAGCCGATTACGGCGGAAGTAATCGAGGCGATCATCGAGCGCGAAAAACCCGACGCCCTTCTTCCGACCATGGGCGGGCAGACCGCGCTCAACGTCGCGATGGAACTTTATCGGAATGGGGCGCTCGTGCGGCACGGCGTGAAGTTGATCGGAGCGGACGCGCAAGCCATCGCGAAAGGCGAAGATCGACAATTGTTCAAGGAAGCGATGCTGCGCATTGGTTTCGACGTTCCGCGGTCTGGGGTTGCGCGGTCGCTTCCCGATGCAAACCGCGTCGCCGATGAAATCGGGACGTTTCCCCTGATCATTCGGCCGGCTTTCAGTCTCGGTGGCATGGGCGGAGGCATCGCTTACAATCGCGACGAGCTGGAAGAAATCGCGGACCGCGGCCTCAATCTTTCGCCTGTGACCGAAGTCTTGATCGAGGAGTCGCTCGTCGGTTGGAAGGAATTCGAGATGGAAGTGATGCGCGATCGCGCGGACAACTGCGTGGTTGTTTGCTCGATCGAGAACTTCGATCCGATGGGCGTGCACACCGGCGACTCCATCACGGTCGCGCCGGTGCAGACGCTGACGGACAAGGAATACCAAATGATACGCGATGCAGCGTTCGCGGTCATCCGCGAGATCGGCGTCGAGACCGGCGGATCGAACATCCAGTTTGCTGTCGATCCAAACAACGGCCGGATGGTTGTGATCGAGATGAATCCGCGAGTCTCGCGCTCGAGTGCGCTCGCTTCAAAAGCGACCGGATTTCCGATCGCCAAGATCGCGGCAAAACTTGCCGTCGGTTATACGCTCGACGAAATCAAAAATGATATTACGCGCGAAACCCCGGCGTGTTTCGAGCCGACGATCGATTATTGCGTGGTAAAAGTGCCGCGGTTCACGTTCGAAAAATTTCCGCAGGCCGACGCGACACTGACTACGCAGATGAAAAGCGTCGGCGAAGCCATGGCGATCGGCCGCACGTTTAAGGAAGCGCTGCAAAAAGCACTGCGCTCGATCAAGCGGTTTGGACTTTGCGGTGATGGCGCAGATACAAATGTCGATCTTGAAACATTGCGGCTGAAACTCTCGATCCCGAATGCGGACCGAGTTTTTCATCTGGCGCAGGCGTTCCGAGACGGAATGTCAATCGACGAAGTTTTTGAACTAACAAAGATCGACAAGTGGTTTTTGCGAAACATTGCTGAAATCGTGTCCGAGGCGGCATGTTTGAAAACGAAAAGTTTTTGGCACGCAAAGAAGCTCGGCTTTTCCGATCGCCAAATCGCGATCGCATCTGGTTCGTCGGAAAAAATAACTCGCGCGAAACGGATAGCGGACAATGTCCTCCCGACTTATCGCCTGGTCGATACCTGTGCGGCCGAATTTGAAGCCTACACGCCATATTATTATTCTACCTACGGCGACGAGAATGAGCGGCGCGAGAGTGGAAAACGCAAGGTAATAATTCTGGGCGGCGGACCGAACCGGATTGGCCAGGGAATCGAATTCGATTATTGCTGCGTCCACGCGGCGTTCGCGCTCCGCGAGCTCGGGTTTGAGACGATCATGGTGAATTCAAACCCGGAAACGGTTTCAACCGATTATGACACAAGCGACAAACTTTATTTCGAACCGCTCACGCTCGAGGACGTGCTCAACATTTACGATCAAGAAAAACCTGAGGGAGTTTTCGTGCAGTTCGGCGGGCAAACGCCTCTTAATCTTGCCGATGGATTGAAAGCCGCCGGCGTCCCGATTCTCGGCACTCAACCGGAGAGCATCGAGACCGCGGAAGATCGACAATTGTTTGCCGCGATGCTCGACAAGCTTGGCTTGCGCCAGACGCCAAGCGGTTCGGCCGTCAGCGCCGAGGACGCGGCGGAGATTGCAAAGAAAATCGGCTATCCGGTTTTAGTGCGGCCTTCCTTCGTGCTCGGCGGTCGCGCCATGGAGCTGGTTTATCAGGAGGAAGATCTTCGCCGATACATGCAGAGCGCTATCGAAGTAAGCCCGGATCGACCGGTTTTGGTGGACCGCTTTCTTGAAGATGCGATTGAAGTGGACGTCGATTGCATTTCCGACGGCGAAACGACTGTGATCGGGGCAATCATGGAGCACATCGAGCAAGCCGGCATTCATAGCGGCGATAGTGCTTGCGTGATTCCGACTTTTTCGTTGTCGAAGAAAGTCCTCGACGAAATTTCCGCGGCGACCAGGGCGATGGCGAGCGAATTGAACGTACGCGGCTTGATGAATGTGCAATTCGCGGTCAAAGGCGAGGATGTTTACGTTCTCGAAGTGAACCCACGCGCCTCGCGCACGGTACCGTTTGTGAGCAAAGCGATCGGTGTGCCGCTGGCCAAGCTCGCCGCCAAAGTGATGACCGGAAAAACTTT
>WNGE01000528.1_pt1 | contig 61747 bp, 56 predicted proteins | sample 5400651 | NCBI WGS metagenome assembly WNGE01 (sample SAMN13153370, study PRJNA577476) | soil metagenome | isolation source: 60 cm soil or saprolite under grassland replicate 2 | place: USA:California | collected 2016-06-15 | reverse complement strand
CGGAAGGCGATCGCCTCGTGTGATCCTTCGAAGCTCATCGTGACGTCCCGTTGGAAGAGTCGGCCGAGTTCGCGCATGGTGGCGTGCAGGATCTCCACGTCGGAGTCGTCGGTGATCTCCCGCGGGTCGAGATCAATTTCCAGTTCGTCGCCGAGGAACCAGGCGTTGAGTTGTCCGGGAAGAGCGCCTTTGGCCAGCAGGCTGTGCGCTTCGGGCTCGATCTCGTCGTAGCTTGCGGGGAGTTGGGCAGTTGGCTCGTGGTCGCGGACCGGGGTCCAGAGGTGCCGATGGCTGGCCAGGTGGTGAAGGAATTTGGTCCAGTCGTTGGGCGTCATGCCGGCCACGACGATGTCGCGCAGCCCGCCGTCGGGCTCGAACACCTCGGCCCATTCCGGGTTCGTGATCGCCATGGCACCTACCCCGCTATTGCGGATCTTCCGTGTCTTCACCGAGCGCAGCCAGAAGCTCCCGGATCCTGCACATGATCGCATTGTGCCGTTCGACTTCGCGGGACCAGCCGCGCTCGGTGGCGTCTTGGGTGAGCTGCTGTTCGCGGGCCAGGCGGGCGCGGAGGCGCGGGGCGTACTCGCTGGTGGTGAAGAACTTTGAGCAGCGCAGGTAGAGGTCGCATTCGCAGGGGCCTTCGGCGGGCAGGCGAAGGCAGTGGCCGAGTTCGAGCTCGGTCTTGAAGAGCTGTTCTCCGTGTCTAGGCCGACTGTCTACCGCACCCTGCAGCGCGACAGCCGGTCAGTCGACACTCACTGACCTACTTTGCACTTCGGGACAGCTTCGGGAGTTCCGGGCCGACGAGCTGGCGCAGATGATCCTCGGTACACACGCTGACCAACCGCTGGCCGTCGAGCGTCGGATCGTGGGCGTGGATGGCCGAGGAGTCCGGCACGAACGCGTACAGCTCGGTCTCGTCGCTGACGACCGCGCCGCAGAAGTCGCAGAGTTCGGGCGCACCCTGGTCGGGCGTGCCGCCGTGCTCGCCCACGGTCCCGGTGTACACCGCCTCGGACCGGGGCACCAGGGCATGTCTTGGCGGTGCTATCGAACGGCCGAGATGTGATGGGCTAGAAGCGGATCACCATGCGTGCACAGGAGTTCGGACATCTGTGCAGTCCACTTCGGACATCGACACCCGGCCCTGATCGACAAGGCGCAGCGGATGTACGACTCGCGCCAGTTCACCATGGCCGAGATCGCCGCCTCGTGCGGCGTCACCCCGATGACCATCTACCGCAATATCCACAGCGATACGGCAACCCGCGCCACGGGCACCGCCCGCGACACCCGATGGGGCGGCTAGGAGAAGGGCGACCAGGTGAACCGGCCGGTATGGCTGCTCGACGTCGACGGCGTCATCAACGTGACCCGTCCCGGCTGGGGCGCCGCCCCGCACAGCGGCACCGCCCACAGCGCCGGCTACCCCTACCGCCTGCGCTGGGCGCCGGCGCTCATCGCCCGCATCCGCGCGCTCCACACCGCCGGCAGCGTCACCATCCGCTGGTGCTCCACCTGGTGCGCGGACGCGGCCCAGATCGAGCGCCTGTTCGGCCTGCCTCGGCTGGAACGCTGCTGGACAGACCCGATCAGCAGCACCGCCGCCGCACACGCCAAGCTCGCCGCCGCCCGGGCCGTCCTCGACCAGGGCCGCCGGCTGATCTGGACCGACGACGAGGTTGCGCCGACTTGCGGGCCGGTACGCGACGAACTGACCCGCAGCGGCCGCTCCCTGCTGATCGCACCGACACCGAACCGCGGGCTGCAGCCCGAACACCTTGAAACCATCGAAGAGTTCGTCGCCGCCGACGCGACATCAGACGCCAGCCCGGACGCCCTGCAGATCGCCCGCCGTCTGCTCGGCGACACCTTCGCGTGAGCGCCGCCCGCAGAAGCCCGACCACCAGCGAGGAGCCGATGAGCGAGCCCACCCCCGACGAACTGGTCCGCGCCGCCACCGCACTCATACCCTTCGTCCGGAGGTGGCACCTTTCGCTCAATCCGGAAGACCTCGAGGAGCTGGCCTACGCCGCGCTGCACCACGCCCGCTCGGACGCCCGACCCGAACAGATCGTCGCCGCCGTTGAGCAGCAGATCGACCAGCACCAGCAGCAGGCGCGACGACTCACCGAGGCCTTGCGCACGGCTGTAGCCGACGCCGACCAACGGCGCGCAACCCCTAGATCAACTAGTTGGCGGCCGGTCGCAAGATCCTTAACAACACCCCGGACTCTGCGGGCAGGGTCCCGCCCTGTGCAATCAGTCAAAATCAGGACGTTTTTTCTTCTGGGGACGGCCGTCCGTTGCTACGGTTCGGAGCCTGTCTTCAGGAAGGAGCGCGGAAATGGGTGAAGAGATAGCGCGCAACGTCGGCCCAGCGGGCATCGATATCGCGTACGAACGCTTCGGCGATCCTGCCGCACCGCCCATGCTGTTGATCATGGGAGCCGGAGCACAGATGATCAACTGGCCGGAGGGGTTCTGCGCCGAACTGGTCGACCGCAGCCTGCGTGATCCGGTTCGACAGCCGTGACACCGGCCGGTCGACGCACCTCACCGACGCCCCGGTGCCGGACGTGCCGGGGGCTTTGGCCGGCGACCTGTCGTCCGCGTCTTACACGCTGTTCGAGGTTCAGCTTTACCTGCGCGCGGGTGAGCTCCTGCACGATGGCGTGCGCGTCGGCTACGGACCGGGCCAGCCGGTCCAGCTTCGTCACCACCAAGGTGTCACCGGCCCGGCACGCCGCCCAACGCCTCACGCAGACCCGGGGCGGAGGGCGAGGGGCGCGACACAGCCGGGGAGTGACCGGCCACGTCCACGGCGGTAGGCAGCGTGGCGGCGCGCTGATGATCCACGCCGGTGTCCCGAGTTTGCCTGCGCCGAGCAGAGATCGGATGATCCGGACGCCGAGTTTCCCTGGGTGGGACGGTCCCTGGCAGTACCCGTAAGGATTTCGATGCTCATAGATGGTGACGCGACCCTTGGAGTTTCAGTAAACATCGGATGTACTTTCCGCTTGGCAGTAACCGATGCCCGCCTACCCGGGAGATGCCAATGACCCGAGCACCTCTGCCCCGCCGCCTCGCGTTCGTCGCGACCATCCTCGCGGCGCTCGTCGCCGGGCTCACTGTCGCACTGGTCGCGCCCCCCGCGACCGCCGCCGGCGTCGCCGGCCTCGCACTGAGCGGACCCGGCACGAACTACGCCTATGACGACCCGTTCACCGCCGGCCGCACTCAATGGTGGCGCTCCGACCGGTTTGGCATGTTCATTCACTTTGGCGCCTACTCGCAGCTGGAGGGCCAGTACACCCGACCGGACGGCACCGTGTGCAGGAACGCCGAGTGGATCAAGAGAGGCTGCAACATCCCGATGGCGGAGTACGAGAAGATCTCTGCCGCGTTCAACCCGTCCTCGTTCAACGCCGACGCGATCGTCAAGCTCGCCAAGGACGCCGGGCAGAAGTACATCGTGCAGACGTCCAAGCATCACGAGGGCTACGCGATGTGGCCGACCAAGGTCAACACCTGGAACCTGCGCGACCACTCATCGTTCGACAGATCCCGCGACATCCTCGCCGAGATGAAGGCGGCCGCGGACCGGCAGGGAATCAGGTACGGGCTGTACTACTCGATCTGGGACTGGCACAACCCCAACTTCACCAACCAACCCCAACTTCACCAACAACTTCCCGCAGTACAAGAAGGACATGTACGCGCAGCTCAAGGAGTTGGTCGACAACTACCACCCGGCGGTGCTCTGGTTCGACGGCGAGTGGACCACCACCAATCCGACCAACCCATGGTCCACACAGGACGGTGAAGAGCTCCAGGCGTACCTGCACGGCCTGGACCCGAACCTGATCGTGAACAACCGGGCCGGGAAGCGGCGCGTGATCGACGGTGACTACGGCACCCCTGAGCAGACGATCCCCGGCACGCCGGTCGACGGGCAGCTCTGGGAGAGCTGCATGACCCTCAACCGGCACTGGGGATATGCCAGCTATGACGACAACTGGAAGTCTCCCACCGACCTGACCCGCAACCTGCTCGACATCGCCTCGCGCAGCGGCAACTACCTGCTCAATATCGGCCCGGACAAGGCCGGTCGGGTGCCGACGGGCGCGGTCGACCGGCTGCGCGCCATGGGCGCCTGGCTGCGCGCGAACGGCCAGGGCCAGGCTGTCTACAACGCCAGCGGCACCGCGCTCGTGGCCGACCCGTCGTGGGGCGCCGTCAGCCGGGCGCCCGGCAACCGGCTGTACGCCTCCGTCTACACCTGGCCCGGCGCCGGCAAGCCGCTACACCTGATCGCCGCCTCGCCATTCTCGATCAGGGCGGCGAGAGTGCTGGGCAGCCCCCAGAAGGTCACCTGGAAGGCGGCCGGCGACGGCTACGACATCACACCAGCCGGCGCCGCCACCAACGCGATCGCGACGGTGATCCAGCTCGACATCGCCGTGCCGAAGCCGGTCAACGGCACCGGCACCGGCCTGACCGCGCAGTACTGGGACAACGCGTCGTTCACCGGCAGCCCGAAGCTCACCCGCACCGACAAGACGCTCAACTTCGCATGGCGCTACGGCGGCTCCCCGGACCCGTCGATCCCCGCCGACAGATTCTCGGCCCGCTGGACCGGCTCGATCCAGACCCAGTACAGCGAGGCGTACACGTTCCTGACCGTCTCCGATGACAGTGTGCGGGTCTGGATCGACGGCAAGCTCGTCATCAGCAACACCAGCCCGCACAACGTGGCGGTCGACAAGGCGACGGTGACGCTGCAGGCCGGCCGCAGGTACGCGATCCGCGTCGACTACGTCGAACACACCGGGGAGGCCTACCTCAAGCTGCTCTGGTACTCGCCTGATGTAGGGCAGCGGATCGTACCCATCCGGCAGCTGCACCCGTCCTGATCGACCAGGTCAGCGCCTGATCAGACGCTGCCGGCCACTGCCCACTGCGCCCCATCAGGGCCGCATATCGGGTGGTTGGCCGGCAGCGCCGTGTCCGGAAACTGGCGTATCACGGGGCGGGCTTGCCGGCTCCTGACTTGTTACCGGTGTGCCGCTGAATCTCCTGCCCGGCTGCCGGCCGGCCCACTGCGGACAGGGGCCGACGTGCGGGGCCGGAGCCGTGGAGGTGCGTGTGGCCCAGGTTGCAACGGCGAGCGGCTCAGCCGCCGCGCTGCGCCACGACACCGGTTTCGCGCGCGGCCACCTGGACCGCGGCGAGCGGGCATTGCACGTCGACGGCAACCTCGTGCTGGCCCGCCAGGAGCTCGGGGAGGCGTTCGAGCTGGCGCAGGACGCGTCCGACGCGGAGGCCATGGCCAGGGCGGCGCTGGGACTCGGCGGTATCTGGGTGCACGAGCGGCGCGCGGCTGCCGATGCCGCCAACGTCGAGGCGCAGCAGCGGCTGGCACTCTCCGTGCTCGATCCGCAATCTCCACTCGCCCTACGCCTTCGCGTACGCCTGGCCGCCGAGGCCGACTACCGGTCCGGCCGCTCGAGCGAGGCCCTCAAGCTGCTGGGCGAGGCGCGCGACAGCGGTGACCCGGTCGCGCTGGCCGAAGCCCTGAGCCTCGCCCACCACTGCGTCCTCGGCCCCGAGTACGCCGACATGCGTGTCGTCATCGCCGACGAGCTGCTCCGGGTGGCGGCCCTGACCCACCGCCCCAGCGACACCGTCATGGGTCTGGTGTGGCGGGCAGCCGACCTCTTCTTGGGTGGGGAACGGCAGGCCGAACGCGCCTACGCTGACCTCCTCGGCCACGAACCGGCACAACGCAACGCCGCAGCCGCTTTCCCAGCACAGGCCATGCGCGTCATGCTGACCATTCGGGCCGGCCGGCTGGCGGATGCCGAGGCGCTCGCCGAGTCCTGCGCACGGGCCGGAGCCGCCGCCGGGGACACCGACTGGATGGGCTGGTACGCCGCGCAGGTCCTGACCGTGCGCTGGTATCAGGGCCGTATCGGCGAGCTCGTCGACACCGTCTCGACCATCGTGAACTCGCCCACGCTGAGCGTCGTCGACAACTCGTTCGTGGCGGCCCAGGCGGTGGCCTGTGCGGCCGCCGGCCAGACGCGGCTGGCACGGGGAGCGTTGGCCCGTATCACCGGCCGTGACCTGGCCGACCTGCCCACCTCGAGTTCGTGGCTCGCGACGATGACGGCGGTGGTCGAGGCGTCGGCGCTGCTGGAGGAGCCGGTCGTGGCCGCCGGCGCGTACCGGCTGTTGCTGCCCTACGCCCACCTACCGGTGATGGCGAGTATCGCGGTCGCGTGCTTCGGTTCGACGCAGCACCCGCTGGGGGTCGCGTGCCTGGTCACGGGCGACCTGGACCGGGCGGTCGAGCACTTCGAGGCTGCCGTGGCGCACAACTCGGCACTCGGGCACTGGCCCGCGGCGACCCTGTCGCGGCACCGGCTGGCCGAGGCGCTGTCCAGGCGCGGTGCTGCAGGTGACGCGCAGGAGGCCGGCCGCCTGTACTCCGGGTCCGCCGCCGAGGCTGCCGAGCTGGGGATGCGGTTGCCGGAGGTGACGTCCCGTCGTGGTGGCATGCGGCGGCCGGCCGGTCCGGTGTGCACGCGTTCGGGACGGCGCTGGCGGATCGAGCTGCAGGGGCGTTCTGCCGTCGTCGACGACATGGTCGGCATCCGCCACCTGGCGACCCTCGTCGCGAACCCAGGTGTCGAGATACCGGCGCTCGACCTGGCCGAACCCGACCGGGCGGAGCCGGCGCACCACGAATCGGCGCCACAGCAGGTGCTCGACGACGTGGCGTTGCGGCAGTACCGGGCCCGGCTGCGCGAGCTGGCCGAGGAGGTTGCGGAGGCCAAGGCGTTGGGCGACGACGACCGGGTTGCCGCGCTGCGGGCCGAGGCCGACTGGCTGCTGCACGAGGTCGAGGCGAACACCGGTCTCGGCGGGCGGCCACGGCACTTCGCGGACAACTCCGAACGCGCCCGCATCGCCGTCGGCAAGGCCATCCGCCGGGCCCTCGAACGCATCAGCGCCGCCGACGCCGTCATCGGCGTGGAGCTGCGGGCGCGCGTCGAGACCGGTGTGCGCTGCTGCTACCGCCCGGCCGACTCGTGAGGCCGGTGCCGCGCGGGGTCGTGCCGGGTCACCGGGCCCGAACCCCGCGTACGACGTCCCACACCTTCCGCACGAACCGCCACCAGCGCGGTCCCGGGCAGGGCGGGGGGTCGAGCCGGCCGGCAAAGACGTCGGCCACGGCATCGGCAACGGTCAGGGCGTGCTCGGTCCGGGCCCGCAGGCTCTGCTCGATGTGGATGCCGCCCCGGCCGCTGGCGGTCAGCCGGTTGACGATGTTGCGGGGACTCTGGCCGCCGAGGATGTCATCGGGTCCGGCAACGCGGACGGCGATGCCTGCGGCGGGCAGCGCATCCTCGATAGCGCACGCAATCTCCGCCTTGAGCCGAAACGATGCCCCGCCACCGACCAGGATCTCCTCGTCGCGAAACCCGTGAAAGGCTACGGCATACCGGAAGCCGCGCCCGACAATCGAACGCAGTGCCGGAAATGACCCTTCGTGGATATCCGTCGACGTGACGTGCAGCCGTCGCAGGGCATTTCCGTTAGCGAGTCCGAAGCCCTTGCACCGCCATACGCTCACGCCTTGGTCGGCCAGGCGTAAGGCCACCCGCTCGGCCTGTTCGTCGGTATGCCGTTCGATATCGCCACCGTGGGGCGCCATCGCGATCAGGCCCTGATGCGTGCCGTCGTCGTCCAGCCGTTCGACGAACTCACCGAGCTGCTCGGCCTTTTCGTCGGTGAGCCCTTGCCGCGGCACGACGGAGTCGACGGTTGCGGTGAACTCCGCGGTGGTGCCGAGCCGCTCCCGGCCGCCCCGACCCATTCGCACGGTGTCGCCGATCGGCTCGTCGCGGACCTCGCTGACCGTGTAGAGCGCGAACTCTCCTGGCGCCTGCCCGTACGCGGTGACCCGCACCTGGTGACCCGCCGCCCGGCCGATGCCGGCGAGTGCCTCCGGGTCGGCCGAGCAGTGCTCCGGATGGTCGATCAGGTCCTGCTGCTCGGGCGAGAGCGCCTTGCGCACCGCAGCCTGGAATGTAGCCACGCAACTCTCCTCACGTCATACCGGCTCGGGGCCGTTGGGCCCGTGTGCCGGTTCAGCTGGCCCGGGCGGTGCTGCCGGTGCCTCCGGTGGCTGCGACCAGAACCTGTTCGGGCCGTTTCTGCAGCGGCTTGCAGACCTGGTCGAGGAGCACTCCGGCAGCCCGTTCGCCGGACCGGATGGCGCCCTCCATGTAGCCGAAATGGTCCATCTGGGTGTGCTCACCGGCGAAGAACAGCCGGCCCAGGAACGGCTCGTTCAGCTCCTTACCGATAGTGAGGACCTGCCCGATTCGAGGCGATGCGTATCCCGTCCCGATAAACGGCTGCCTCGTCCAGTCGACGAGCATTGTCTTACGGAGGTTCTCCTTGTATTTCTCCTTGTAGAGATCGGTCAGGCCGCGCTTGAAGTCGGCCTCCGGCGGCGTGCGCGCGCCGGCGAACACGCTGAGCACGATGTCCTGGCCCTTGACCCGGGTCTGGTTGTCGGTGCCCTCCCAGACCTGCCCGAGGTCGAGCGAGCCGCCGTGCGGCGCAAAGCCGTCGCTGATCCAGAACCGCTCCTTGACCTTGCTGAAGAACTTCACCGCCGGCCCCATTCCCAGCATCCCGATCACGTCCTTCGGGTGATGCGGCACGATCTCGACGGCGTGCCAGACACTCGGCGGCGCGGCGAAGATCACGCAGTCGTACCGCTGGGTGTCCATCAACGGGTTGGCGGGGATCTTCTCGCGCAGCCACTGATCGAACGTGCTGTTCTTGGTACTCCGGGCCGTGACCAGAACGCCGCCGGTCTTGGGCCGCAGGTCGATCCGGCGTACGCCCATGCTGCGGATGACCCGGCAGCCCTTGCGGGCGTGGACGTCGGCGGCGATCGTGAGCGCCAGCCGCTGGCAGCCGTCGCCGCAGCGGTAGATCTCCAGCTCGTCCCAGTAGCCCATAAGCGGGTCCTCCGCGATGGTCCCGGCCTGCCCGCCCCTGACGAGACACAGCATGGAGAGGAAGTTCATCTGCCCCAGGCGGGCGGCGTTGTCGTTGGCGAGCTGAAAATCCATCGACTTCCAGAGCCGGCTGTCCTTGGCCACGCCGAAGAGCTTCGTCAGCGCCTCGCCGACGGTCATCTTGTCGAAGTCGTGCAGATCCTGGAGCTTGTGCGGGTCTGGCTGGATCCAGGGCTTGGACGCGTCCTGAATCTTGTCGCGTGCGAGCCTCGCCATCGGCTCCAGCACATCCCTGCGTTTGGCCTTCTCCAGCTCGACGATCTCCTTGCGCGTCAGCGCCTTGTCCAGGACAAGCCGCTGCGCGAGCTGCTGACCGTGGTACAGGTCGCCGTCCATGCGGCTGATCAGCGAGAGGCCGTACTCCTTGGCCAGCGCACACCACCGAGTATGGATCGAGCCGACCAGCTCGGCCCCGGCCTCGGTGATCCGCCCCTTGGCGAACGTCGAGTCGCTCAGCACCCGCCCGCCGACCTGGGCCCGCGCCTCGTACACCGTGACCTTGACGCCCCACCGCGCCAGCGTCCGAGCCGCCATGAGCCCGCCGAGCCCACCGCCCACGACCGCCACCTTCAGGCCGGCCGCCCGCGCCAGGCACTCGCCCGACGGCCCGAACACGCCCTCTGCGGCGTCGTACTCCCAGTAGCGGTCCATCACGTGCTCCAGGGGGTCTCGAAGGTCACCTCGTCGATCCCGTCGAGGTCGTTCTCCCCGTATCCCGTGCCGTCACCGTCCAACGCGAGGGTCGCGCTGAGGTCCGGGTCGAGTGCCGCAGCTGCGTCGGAGATCTCGATGTCGATCGAGTCGTCGAACGACTCGAGCCCGGCGTCCAGCTCATCGAAGGGCTCTTCGAGTGCCTCCAGCTCCTCGCTGGGCGTAGCCGTGGCACTGGCCGTCGGGGCTGGCTTCGGCATCAGCTCGGCCAGCCGCTTGGCGGGGACGGCGCAGTGGCCTTCCTGCACCCTCGTCACGACCAGCCGGTCGCCGAGCTCGGCGTAGAACCGGTCCCCGACCTTGGCCGTCTTGCTGCCAGGCCGGTAGTACAGGTGGACCCGCAGAGACGGGTTCAGCTTCAGCCAGTCCGTCCACGCCGAGACGTCTGCGGCATACGTCGTGTCGAATGCCCACACCTGGCTCAGCCGGGCCAGCGCGCCGAGCCGCATGGCCGCGTCCGTGCGGCTGGCTGCGAGCGGTTCGAGCACGTCGTACGCGCGGGAGTGGCCGGCGACGACCAGGTCACGCAGCGTCGGTGCCGCTACCTTCTGCATGCGGCCGACCTCGGCCAGGACCTCGCTGACAAGCGCGTTGAGCACAGCGGGCTTCCCGAGGGGGTGCCAGCGTTCGTGGCCGGCGCCGAAGACGACCTCACCGCACGGACTGGCCCAGTCGAGCAGCGGTACGACGAGGACGACCGGCCGCCCGGACTCGTCGACGACGCGCCCGAGCTCGAACGGCGCGTCCGTCACGATCCCGGACGGCACCTGCTTGGGCCTCTTGCAGCCGCTGAGCAGGCCGTGGGCGAAGACCAGCACGTCGACGTCCCTGCGGCCGAGGGCGGCCTTCGGGCAGAACACCGCGACCCGGTTCGGCAGGGCCGGCGACGCGAACGTCCACAGCTTGCCGCCACGGTGGTCGGTCAGGTCGGACGTGACCTTGACGCCCGGCCGGTACTCCCAGTGCCACTCCTCGGTCGCGATCGGCTGGAACCCGTATGCCGCCGCGTGCGTGCGCAGCCACCCGTGGAACCAGCTCTGCCGCCACCGGCACCGGGCGGGGTTGTCGGAGTCGTTCCGGATGTCGTTGCCCTTGGTCCGCTGCTGCCAGAAGTCGACCGCGATACCGCCCTGGTGGTTGCTGAAACCGGGCGCGGCGATTCGACCGCCGACGCCGTACCCACCATCGCCCTTGGACCGCAGCATGTAGTCGACCGCCGCATCCGAGTGCGGCCCGTCGGCAATCTTGGCGCGGGCCGACCGCGACCGGTTGTAGTACTTGGTCTCGAAGTAGCCGAGCCAGAGCCGCTTCTGGTGGTCGCTGCCGCGGTAGCCACTGACCGCGGTCAGCCGGACGGTGCGCAGCGCGTCGGCGGCACCGGCTTTCTGCGCCGCCGCAAGGTCCGCACTGGCCGCCTTGAGCATGCGGTCGGCTGCCTCGGCGGTCGCTGTCGCGGTCCGGATGCAGGTGATCTTGCCCTTCTCGGTGATGCAGGTCCCCGGCACGTCGCTGAGCTCGTCGTCGCGCAGGTCCCGCTGCGGTGCGCCTTTGGCCTGCCGGTCCGGGCGATGTGCTCGGCCAGCACGCGTCTGCGGAAGGCCTCCTGCTCGGCCGTACCCGTCCAGACACCAGCATCGGAGGGCCCATCGTCCTCGCCGAGACGTTGCGTCGAGCCACAACCGCAGCCGCAGTCGTCGACCATCTGATCCGCTTGCGGCTGCCAGTCCTCCGACCCGGTTCGCTGCACCGACGTCCGGGCCCGTAGCAGCAGCTGGCCCGCGGGTACGCAGCCGGCCGGGTCGAACACCCGGACCACTCGCGAACCGGCGGCCGAACCGGGACCTGACGTGACGGCGTACCAGCCGGAGGGTTCGTGCAGTCTGCTGGTGCGGCGGCGGGTGAGGCCGGGCTCGGCGACCACGGCGCAGTCACCTCGCGCGCCCGGTCGCCCCAGAACGGCACGGAGTACGACGTCGCCGACCTCGAGCGCGTCCCGCACCTGCTGTCCGGGCCGGGCGAGGATCGTGAACCGGTCGTCGAGCCACCGCGAGAAGTCTCCGGCCCGGCGGTACAGCAGCTCGCGGTAGGCACGGGCCGGCGCGAGAACGAGTGGGGTGACGTCATCGCGTTCCATGGCGGCGACCTCCGGTTCGGATAGAGCTGGGTAGTTCTGCCGGACGGCTGTGACGAGGGCGGGGATGTTCAGGTAGCCGTGGCCGAGCCGGTTCCGGCTGCTCGCCGGGCTGGTTGGAGCAGCTGGATTCGGAACTGGCGGGTCAGTGGTCTCGAGCACAAGGCGGCGGATCTCCGCGGCGCCGAGCCGGTGCCCCGCGGCCTCGAGGCACAAGGCGACGGCCCCCGTGACATGCGGCGCCGCCATACTCGTGCCGGTCTTGCGGACCAGCAGGCCGGGGCTTCGCTCGCTATCTCTTTGCGCGGACCGGGCCGCGAGGACGCCCACGCCCGGCGCGGCCAGATCGGGTTTGCTGCGGTCGTCGCGGGTCGGGCCGGCGCTGCTGGACCGGCCGGGTGGCCGAAAGGGCGAGTGGGCGTCGTACGCGCCGACGACGAGCGGCAGGTGACCGTTGGCGATCGTGCCCGTCGTGCAGGCCGGGCTGGCGTCGGCCGGCACGAACCGCGCCTGGCATCGACTGCAGGCCTCGTCGCGTTCGAGCCAGGCGTCGTACCGGCCGCTGCTGACCCGCCGGCCCTCGAGCGTCACGCGCCACTCTCCGGCCGGCGCATACGGGTACAGGAACGCGTCGACGTGGTGGCCGCCGTTGTTGGGGTCATGCGCGCGGTGGTAGATCCGCCCGACGACCTGGCCGTCAACGTCGAGGTCTGCGGTGTCGCCGAGGTGGACGTCCGGCGCTCCGGTAGTGCCGGGCGGGTCGATGCGTACGGTGAACTCGTCCGCGCCGTCGTACCAGACCTCCAGCTCGTTGGGCGTGGTGTCGGCGGGGTCGGTCACGAACCGCAGCCCGCTGCTTTCCCCGGGCCGCAGTACGCCGGACGCGTGGGTCCGGGCCTGGTGGTAGTTGCCGGCGCTTTGTGCGATGAACCGCCCGTTCCCCGCCGAGAGCAGCTCGTCGAGCGCCAGCTCGGTCAGCGTCGTACCGTCGTGCGGCCCGCCGTGCCGGCCCATGCTGAGGTTGATGACCCACGGCCGGTCGCCGGCGGTGCGGGCGATGAAGTCGACCGCCTCCAGCAGCCGCACCGAGTCACCGAGGTTGGCCAACCCGCCGGTGTCCCGGTCGGCCAGGTGCACGAAGACGAGGTCCGCCTGGGGTGCCACACCAGTGAGGCCGCGCGAGCCGTTGCCGGCGGCGATGTCCATGACGTGAGTGCCGTGTGCGCCGCCACCACCGCGGTCGGCGTCGGCTGGGTGGTAGCCGAGCGCCTGGTACGGGCGGGCACTGCGCAACGCCGTGTCGATGCGTTCTCGGGTATGGACCGTCCCGTACCCGTACGGCCCCGGCGGTCCCTGGCCCTGACCTGGGTGCTGTGCCTGGCGCCACTCGTCACCGTGGCGCCGGGCTGGCCGCTGGTCCCACAGGGCGATCAGCCGGGTCGAACCGTCGGGCCGCTTGAAGTTCGGGTGGTCGACGTCGAGGCTCCAGTCGACGACGCCGACGACCACGCGGGCTCCGGTTAGCGGCAGCCCGGGTGGCCGTCGCGGGCTTTCGTGGTGGAAGGCGGCGACCTCTTCCGGCGCGTCGGACTCGTCGGGGGCGCTGATTCGCTGACTCAACGCGCGAGCACCGTCGTCATGCCGCCAGTCGGATCCGCACTCGGGGCCGAGTGGCCGGGCTGCCTTCAGACTCACGACGTCCGGGTGCGCCCGCACGTCACCGACCGCCGCGAGCGGGAGGCGACAGGTCGCGATACGGCCGAAGCGGGCCACGACCCGCACTCCGGGGAGCTCCACGCGCGGCCGCCGGAACCGGATGATCGCCTCGATCACCCGGTCCGCGCCGCCCTCACGCAGCAGCTCCCGCAGCGCCGGATCCATGGCCCGCCGTGCCCTACTTGTGGCCCGCGGCGGCCGCGCTGACCTCGAGGCGTACCCGCCGTACGACGTCGTCTGCGATCGCCGTGATGATGGCGATCCCATCGGCCTTGGCCTCGACCCGGCCGGTGGCCGCATCGATCGTCGCGACGTCAGGCCTGTCGGACTGCCAGGTAGGTGCCGTCTTCGACGCCTTGCCGCGACCATCGAAGACATCGGCGAGGAACACGTCCACCTTGCCGGTCGTGAGCTGCGCGGGTCCGAGGACGTTGACCGTCTGCACCGACGAGCTGTTCTTGCGCCGGTCGCCGACGAAGGCAAGCCCGAGCGCGCCCACCGTCCCGATGAACCCTGCACTCTTGAGGACACCCTCGACCCCGCCGCTGGTGGAGCTTGACGGCAGCAGCCACAGCGGGGAGGCCTGGATGGCCGCCCGAACGAAGGTGTTGTCCGGTTCGCCGAAGGTCCGCAGGCCCTCGTTGACGAGGACCACACCGGCGGCCGCGAGGTTCGATCGGTACAGCTTCTTGTTCTGCGTGGCGATCGCGCTACGCAAGGTGTCCTGCTGGACCTTGGTCTCGAGGTCGAGCTCCTTGACCGCGCTCACGACCGCGCGCGGTGCTGCGGTGGCCGGCAGCGCGTTCGCTCGCGCCGCCGCAGCACGCCGTCGGGTGGCAGCGAGTGCCCGGGCACGCCGGCGCCGGGCTCTCGATGCGGCCGACTCGGCGTCGTCGTAGGCCTCGCTGTCGTCGTAGGCGTCCTCGTACTCGGTGTCGAGGTCTTCCATCCATGGACTGCTCATCCGGGTTCTCCTTCACGTGGTCCCTCATCTGTGAGGCTCGTTTCGGCCGGGCTGTTCGCGTCAGCCGCTTCCGCAGGGATCGTCCGTGCCGGGTCGCTCGGGTCCGCCGGGTCGCTGGGGCTCGTGGCTGCGAGACACCCGTCCGCCGAAGCGCGCCGGACCGCGGGGGCGACGTACTCGCCGTACAGCTCGGGGTCTGGCGGTACCCAGCCGACGCAGCCGTCGCCGGAGCAGTCGGGGCAGGCAGGGTTCTCGCCCCAGCAGTCGCAGGCGCCGAGGGCCGCGGCGAGCAACACGTTGCGGTCGACGAGGGCCTCGTGGGCCGCAGACCCATAGCCGGACACGACGGTGGGGCCGTCACCGGGCGGGACGGTCGCGAGCCGTTCGGCGAGCTCGCCGAGAATGCGTTCGGCAAAACCCATCGGATCCGGCAGCACCTTCACCAGGAGGGCTTCGACGGCAGCCAGCTCTGACGTGGTCATGACGCCAACTCCTCGTTCTCGGCGTCCATGAGCGCCGTGTAGAGCGTGCGGCCGGTGCCGAGGGATGGTTCGGCGTACGCCTCGCCCTCGCCGAAGTTCTCATCGAAACCGGCCGAGCCCTCGGCGTCCTCGCCGTCGAGGTAGGCCAGCTCGTCGGCGTCCGCCGCGGCCTGCCCGAAGACTGAGCTGAGCATGTTCATGACCGACGCGACCGGCACCCCGTTGACCGAACGTGCACCGTGCTGCCCCATCGACAGCGCCAGCAACGCTTTGAGCACGTCCGGCAGCTGGGTCAGCACGAGTCCCTGCGCCGCGGCGGCCGAACCACCCGCCACCGCCGGAGCCGGGCTTGCCGCCGGACTCGTACCCGCCGCGCCCGTCACCTTCCCGGGCTGGCCGGGTCGGGCGAGGGCGCCTGCCGCGAGCGTGCCGAGCCGGCTGCCCAGGGCCGTGCCGGCCGGCCCGCCGATCAGCGTCCCCAACGCGCCTGCACCGACAGGCAGCGCTGTCTGCGCGATCTGCCCGACGATCGGGTTGGCCACCGCCTGGCTCGCACCGCGCTCGATCTGCCGCAACGCCGTCCCGAAGCTGAACGCCTCCGCGGCACTCATCCCGTCGAGCACCGCTTCGAGGGCATCGTCGTACGCCTCGGCGTCGGCGTGGGAGTAGTCCTCGTGCAACGCCTCCCGCAACACGTGCGCCATACCCGGGTCCGCCCAGTCCTCGCCGGCCCACGTCTCGGCGTGCGCCCAGTCGTCGGCCAGCTCGTCCGGCCAGTACTCCGCCAGGTCATCGACACGCTGTCTCACGTCGCTCACCTCCAGGTGCCGCCACACCTCGCGGTCGGGTACCCCTAAGGCGTTCCACCCCGTTCCACGCCGTTCCATCCCCGCCACGGTGAGGCCATGAAACGGTTCGCGGGGTGGCTGCGCCGGCGGTAGGGGCGTTGGTAGAAACGTGTCACCGGCCGCCAAAAGGTGATCTCAAGATCGTGGCGGCCGCCGGCATGCTCTACCTGACCCAGATCGGCGGGTCGCTGGGCACCGCGCTGCTGAACACCATCTACACCACGGCGCTCGCCAACTACCTCACGACCCATGCGCCGGCCCGCGGGCCGGCGCACGCGGCGGAACCCGGCCACCGGCGCCCGCGTCGACACCGTATGCGCCCCGTCGTGCTCGCCTCCGCCGTCGCCCTGCTCGCCACCGCCGCCCTGTTCGGCGCCTCCGCGTGTGGCCGGGGCCGCCCCGGGTCTCCGACAGAGCCGGCACGGTGCGCCCGCCCGGCGGGGAGCGCGACTGCACCGCGGCGCTGAAGCTGGAACCGGTCACCGTCACGCTGGATCGCCCGCTGGGGGAGCGGGTGGTGCTCGACGCGATCGGCGGCCGGCCCCTGGTCGCCGGCCAGACCGGGCCGTAGCCGGTACTCCGCCCACCGCGGCGCGGCGGCGAGGCGTAAACCACGCGTCGATTTCCCCCATACCGCCTATCCTTGGCGACGGTATGGAAGCACTTGATCAACGGCTCCCGCTGCTGACCCTGCGTGACGAACGCCGCCTGCGCCGCCGCCTCGACGGCGCCCGGAAGGTGCGCAACCCGCAGGCCCGGCAGGCCGTCACCGCCGAGATCACCGCCGACGTCGAGGCCGCCGAAGCGCGGGTCGAGCGGCGGCGCTCCCGCGTACCCGAGATCAGCTACCCGCCCGAGCTGCCGGTCAGCCAGAAGAAGGACGACATCCTCGCGGCGATCCGCGACCACCAGGTCGTCATCGTCGCCGGCGAGACCGGCTCCGGCAAGACCACCCAGCTGCCCAAGATCTGCCTGGAGCTGGGGCGCGGGGTGCGCGGGCTGATCGGGCACACCCAGCCCCGCCGGCTCGCCGCCCGCACCGTCGCCGACCGGGTCGCCGAGGAGCTGGGCACGACGCTGGGGGAGACGGTCGGGTTCAAGATCCGCTTCTCCGACCAGGTCGGCGAGGACACCCTCGTCAAGCTGATGACCGACGGCATCCTGCTCGCGGAGATCCAGCAGGATCGGATGCTGCACCAGTACGACACGCTCATCATCGACGAGGCGCACGAGCGCAGCCTCAACGTCGACTTCATCCTCGGCTACCTCAAGCAGCTGCTGCCGCGCCGGCCCGACCTGAAGGTCGTCATCACCTCCGCCACGATCGACCCGCAGCGGTTCTCGAAACACTTCGGCGGAGCTCGCGACGCCGACGGCAAGCTCAGCAATGACGCGCCGATCATCGAGGTCTCCGGCCGCACCTACCCGGTCGAGGTGCGCTACCGGCCGCTGGTCGACGACGGCGACGACGAGGGCGACGACACCGTCCGCGACCAGATCCAGGCGATCTGCGACGCGGTCGGGGAGCTGCGCGCCGAGGCGCCCGGCGACATCCTGGTCTTTCTGAGCGGGGAACGCGAGATCCGCGACACCGCCGACGCGCTGGCGCGGCTGGACCTGGCAAACACCGAGATCCTGCCCCTGTACGCGCGGCTGTCGGTCGCCGAGCAGCACCGGGTGTTCGCCCGGCACCCCGGGCGGCGGATCGTGCTGGCCACCAACGTGGCCGAGACCTCCCTGACCGTGCCCGGCATCACGTACGTCATCGACCCGGGCACCGCGCGCATCTCCCGCTACAGCCACCGGCTGAAGGTGCAGCGGCTGCCCATCGAGCCGGTCTCCCAGGCGTCGGCCAACCAGCGCAAGGGCCGCTGCGGGCGCACCTCCGACGGCATCTGCATCCGCCTCTACGATGAGGCCGACTTCCTGGGCCGTCCGGAGTTCACCGACCCGGAGATCCTGCGCACCAACCTCGCCTCGGTCATCCTGCAGATGACCGCGCTGGGCCTGGGCGACCTGGCGGCGTTTCCGTTCATCGACCCGCCGGACCGGCGCGCGGTCAACGACGGCGTGCAGCTGCTGCAGGAGCTGGGCGCGCTGGAAGGCGACGGCCGGCTCACGCCGCTGGGCCGCAAGCTCGCCCAGCTGCCCGTCGACCCGCGGCTGGCCCGCATGGTCCTGGAGGCCGACCGCAACGGCTGCGTGCGCGAGGTGATGGTCATCGCGGCGGCACTGTCCATCCAGGACCCGCGGGAACGCCCGGCGGAGCGGCAGCAGGCCGCCGACGACAAGCACGCCCGGTTCGCCGACAAGGACTCCGACTTCGTCGCCTACCTCAACCTGTGGAACTACCTCGGCGAGCGGCAGAAGGCTCTGTCGTCCAACCAGTTCCGCAAGCTGTGCCGCACCGAGTTCCTCAACTACCTGCGGGTACGCGAATGGCAGGACATCTTCAGCCAGCTGCGCCAGGTGGCGAAGACACTCGGGGTGACGCTCAACGCGCAGCCGCCCGCCGACGTCCAGGCCGTGCACGTGTCGCTGCTGGCCGGGCTGCTCTCGCACGTGGGCGTCAAGGACAACGCCAAGCAGGAGTACGTGGGGGCGCGCGGCGCCCGGTTCGCGATCTTCCCCGGCTCGGCACTCTTCAAGAAGAAGCCGCAGTGGGTGATGGCCGCCGAGCTGGTGGAGACGAGCCGGCTGTGGGCGCGCATCAACGCCCGCATCGAGCCGGAGTGGGTGGAGCAGCTCGCCGGGCACCTGGTCACCCGCAGCTACAGCGAGCCGCACTGGGAGAAGAAGCAGGGCGCGGTGATGGCCTACGAGAAGGTGTCCCTCTACGGGGTGCCGCTCGTCGCCTCCCGCAAGGTCACCTACGGTCGGATCGATCCGGTGCTCTCCCGCGAGCTGTTCATCCGCCACGCCCTCGTCGGGGGCGACTGGAGCACCCACCACGCGTTCTTTCACGACAACCGGGCGCTGCTCGACGAGGTCGAGGACCTGGAGCGGCGGGTACGCCGCCGCGACATCCTGGTCGACGACGAGACCCTGTTCGCGTTCTACGACCGGCGCATCCCCGCCGACGTGGTCTCCGGGCGGCACTTCGACAGCTGGTGGAAGACGACCCGCCGCGACCAGCCCGACCTGCTCAGCTTCGAGAAGTCGATGCTCATCAACGCCGGCGCGGGTGGGGTGCGCGAAGGCGACTACCCGGACGTCTGGCACGACGGCGACCTGGCGCTGCGGCTGACCTACCAGTTCGAGCCGGGCACCGACGCCGACGGGGTGACCGTGCACATCCCGCTGCCGGTGCTGGCCCGGGTCAGCGCCGAGCCGTTCGCATGGCAGGTGCCCGGGCTGCGCCGCGACCTGGTCACCGCGCTGATCCGGTCGCTGCCCAAGGCGATCCGGCGCACCTTCGTGCCCGTGCCCGACTTCGCCGCCGACGTGCTGACCCGCCTGGGCCCGCCGGCCGGCCCGCTGCTCGACGCGGTCGAGCGGGAGCTGCGCTACCTCGGCGGCGTGCCGGTGCCGCGCTCGGCGTGGGATCTGGCGAAGGTGCCCGACCACCTGAAGATGACCTACCGGGTGGTCGACGAGCACGACCGGGGCATCGCCGAGGGCAAGGACCTCGCCGCGCTGCAGGAGGCGCTCAAACCGACGGTGCAGGAGACCATCTCGGCGGCGGCGCAGGCGATCGAGCGGCGCGGGCTGACGTCGTGGGACCTCGACACGCTGCCGCGCACCGTCCGCCAGCGGCGCACCGGCTACGAGGTCACCGCCTACCCGGCCCTCGTCGACGAGGGCGACAGCGTCGCGGTCCGGGTCCTGGAGTCCGAGGCCGCCCAGTCCACGGCGATGTGGCGCGGCACCCGCCGGCTGCTGCGGCTGACCATCGCCTCGCCGGTGAAGGTGGTCAACGCCCAGCTGTCCAACCAGGCGAAGCTGGCGCTCAGCCACAACCCGCACCGCAGCGCCGCCGACCTGCTCGACGACTGCGTGACCGCGGCCCTCGACGCGCTGATGGTGCAGGCCGGCGGGCCGGCCTGGGACGCGGCCGGGTTCGCCGCGCTGCGCGAGTTCGTGCGCGCCCGCCTGGCCGCCGCGACCCTCGACATCGTCGCGCGGGTGCAGCCGATCCTGGCCCGCGCGTACGCGATCGAGAAGCGCCTGGCCGGCACGTCCAACCTGGCGCTGGTGCCGGCGCTCACCGACATCCGCGGGCAGCTGTCCCGGCTGGTGTACCCCGGCTTCGTCGCCGACACCGGCGCCGACCGGCTGGCCGACCTGCCGCGCTACCTCGCGGCCGTCGAGTACCGGCTGGACCGGTTGGCGGGCAACGTCGCCCGCGACCGGCAGCTCACCGCGACGGTGGAGCAGGTGTGGCAGGAGTACGAGCACCTGCGCGCGGAGGTGCCCGACAGCGAGGCGGTCCGGCGCATCCGCTGGATGGTCGAGGAGCTGCGGGTCAGCTTCTTCGCGCAGGCGCTCGGCACCCCGTACCCGGTCTCCGACAAGCGGATCTACCGGGCGATGGACGAGGTGGCGTGATGCGCGTCGAGCCGATCACCGACGAGTACGCCGTGGCGGTGCTCGACATCTACCGGCTCGGCATCGCCGGCGGCGACGCCACCTTCGAACTCGAGCCGCCGACCTGGGAGCGGTTCACCGCGAGCCGGCTGCCCGGGCACCGGTGGCTGGCCCTCGACGACGACCGGGTACTCGGCTGGGTGGCCTGCGGCGCGGTGTCCGACCGGTGCGTCTACGCCGGCGTGGTCGAGCACTCGGTCTACGTGCACCCGCACGCGCGCGGCCGGGGCGTCGGCCGGCTGCTGCTGCGCGCCCTGATCGACTCCACCGAGGCGGCCGGCATCTGGACCATCCAGTCCGGCATCTTCCCGGAGAACACCGCCAGCCTGGCGCTGCACGCCGCCGTCGGGTTCCGGGTCGTCGGCACCCGCGAGCGGGTGGGGCGCCACCACGGCCGCTGGCGCGACGTCGTCCTCGTCGAGCGGCGCAGCCCGATCGTCGGCTGAGGCCACCGGTCGCGCCGGCGGGCCGTCCGCGATCTGCGGAACTGTGCTCGCATCTCAGGCGTCCCGGCGCCCGCGCAGCGCCCGACTGATGCGTCCCGCCACGACCCGCACCGGGTGCCGGGCCCGAAAGCGCCGGCAGTCGCACTCCGCGCAGTCGGTCCCGGGCCGGTAGTGCGCGTGCGCCGCCCGCTCGTGACCGCACCGGCAGATGTCCATCCGACGACAGTAGACGGCTACGGCGAGCTGTTCGCGATGCTCGGGCTAAGCTGCCGGGACGATGCACCTGCCGATCCACGCCCCCGCCGGTGACCTCGGCGAGTTCACCACCGCCTGGTTGCGCAACCGCCGCCTGTCCGAGCACACCCGCGTCGCCTACCAGCGCGACGTCGCGGCCTGGCTGCGCTGGTGCGCCGACCACGGCACCGATCCGCTGACCGCGTCGTTCCTGCACGTCAACGCATACGCGCGGGAGCTGGAGTCCATCGTGGACGGCCGCAGTGGGCGGCCGATGAGCCCGGCGACCGTGGCGCGCCGGCTGTCCGGGGTGTCCAGCTGGTACGACTTCCTCGTGCGCCTCGGCGCGGTCGTCGCCAACCCGGTCGCCGGCGCCGACCGGCCGCGCGTCGGCCGGGACCACTCGGCCACCGTCGGGCTCACCGCCGCGGAGGTGGACGCGCTGCTGGCCGCGGCGGCGGCCGAGGACGGGCCGCAGGCGGCCCGCAACCTCGCCATGGTCACGCTGCTGGCCGATCTGGGGCTGCGCGTGGGTGAGCTGGTCGGTCTCGACGTCGCCGACCTGGGCAACGAACGGGGCCACCGCACCATCCGATTCACCGGCAAGGGCGGCCGGCCCCGCCGCCGCCCCCTCGCGCCGGGCACCGCCGCGGCCGTCGACGCCTACCTGGCCGCGCGCGGCGACCCGGTCGACGGGGCGCTGTTCGTCACCGCGACCGGTGGCCGCGTCGACCGGCACGCCATGTTCCGCCTGGTGCGGCGGCTGGCGCGGGCCGCCGGCATCCCGGCGTGGGCGAAGCTGTCCCCGCACTCGCTGCGGCACGCCTTCGCCACCACCGCCCGCGACGAAGGCGTGGCCCTCGAAGACGTGCAGGACGCGATGGGGCACGCCGACCCGCGGACCACCCGCCGCTACGACCGCGACCGCCACAACCTCGACCGCGACCCGACGTACGCCATCTGGGCCGCCCGCGCCCGCCGCCAGGCATAAGGCCCGGTCGACGCGGCCGACCGGAGTACTGTTCGGGCTCGCCGGCTAAGGAGGAACCATGCGCGAGATGCGCGAGATCGCCTCGACGCTGTTGACCCACCTTGACGACCGGCAGCGCGCCGCGGCCTGCCACGCGTTCTCCGACGACACGATGCGCCGCTGGATCGAGTACCGGCCGCGCCCGCGCCCCGGCGTCAGCCTCGCCGACCTGAGCGGCCGCGCCCGCAAGTCCGCGCACCGGCTGCTCGCCACGGCGTTGAGCACCCACGCGTACGCCCAGGCCATGACGATCATCTCGCTGGAGGAGGTGCTCGACCGCACCGAGGGGTGGGCGCGTGGCCGGCACAGCGAGGACTACTGGGCGGTCGTCTTCGGCGACCCCGGCCGCGACGACCGCTGGGGCTGGCGCTTCGAGGGCCACCACCTGTCGGTCACGATGACCGTCGACGGCGACCGGGTCTACCCGACCCCGGTGTTCCTCGGCGCCAACCCGGCCAGCGTCACCTACGCGGGCCGGCCGGTGGTGCGGCCCCTCGCGCTGGAGGAGGAGCTGGCCCGGGCGCTCCTCGACGCGTTGGGCCCCGACGGGCGCTCGCGCGCGGTGACCGCCGACCGGGCCCGCGCCGACATCGCCAGCGAGCAGCAGGGGCGCGTGCCCGGGCCGGTGCTGCCGCTGGGCGTACCCGGGCATGGTCTGGGGCCCACCGCGCGGGCGCTGCTGGACCGCCTGGTCGCGCTCTACCTGGACCGCCTGCCGGCAGCCCTCGCGGCGCAGGAAGCGGCCCGCGTCGACCGCGACGAGCTGCACTTCGCCTGGGAGGGGCCGCTGCTCCCGGGGGCCGGGCACTACTACCGCGTCCAGGGGCCCGACCTGCTCATCGAGTACGACAACACGCAAGACGACGCCAACCACGCGCACACCGTGCTGCGCCGCCCGGCCACCGACTTCGGCGGCGACGTGCTCGCCGCCCACCGCGCCGACACCGGCCACGGCTGACCGCCCAGGCTGGACCCCCAACGGATCAGCTGACCAGCTCCTCGAAGTGCCGGTGCGCGTCCGCCGCGATGTCCTCGCCGCCGAGGTGGCGGCGCGTCCACAGCCCGGCCAGGGCAGCGCCGGCGCCGGCACCGCTCCACGCCGCGTGTTCGACGAGCAGCGCCGCGGCGAGGGCGTACCCGAGGCGCAGCGCCAGGCCCCGGGCGCCGGCCACGACCGCGGCGGCGCGCGGGTCGGCGCTGGCGGCGTCGACCTCCGCCGCCAGCCGCTGCCGGACGCCGGCCAGTGCCGGCTGCCGGTCGCCGGCCTCGTCGAGGCGGGCCAGGATCAGCTTGGCCGCGTCGAGGGCGCGCAGCACGTCGACGGACAGGACGTTGGTGGTTCCCTCCCAGATCGGCAGGACCTGGGCGTCGCGTAGCAGCCGCGGCACCCCGGTGTCCTCGACGTAGCCGGCGCCGCCGAAGCACTCCAGGTACTCGCTGGCCGCGGCGACGGCCAGCCGGCCGGTGGTGAGCTTGGCCAGCGGCGCCACGATCCGCAGCTCGGCGGCGGCGGTGGCATCGCCGGTCTCGGCGCGGCCGAGCAGCGCGAACGCGTGCGCGGCGAGGGCGAACGACCCGGCGGCGTCGACGGCGAGGGTGCCGAGGGTGGCCCGGTGCAGGGGGTTGTCGACGAGCCGGGCACCGGCGACGGTGCGCTGCTCGGCGTAGTTTCGCGCGTATCCGAGACCGCGGCGCATGCCGCCGGCGGCGGCCGCGGCGTTGTGCAGGCGGGTGATCACGACGAGCGTCATCATCCGGGCCAGGCCCGGCCGGGTCGGGTCGCCGAGCGGGATGGCCGCCGCGCCGTGCAGCCCCACCTCGGCGGTGGGGACCGCGCGGGTGCCGAGCTTGTCTTTGAGCCGGTGCAGGCGGATGCCGGGCGCGGGGCCGCCGCCGTCGGCGTAGCGCGGCACCAGGAACGGCACCAGCACCCGGCTGCCCGGGCCGGCGCTCTCGGGGCGGGCCAGCGCGACCGCCATCTCCGCGTCGATCGCCGAGCAGAACCACTTCTCGCCGGTCAGCCGCCAGCCGCCGGTGCCCTCCCGGGTGGCCGCGGTGGTGGTCCGGGAGATGTCGGAGCCGCCCTGCGACTCGGTCATCCACTGCCCGCTGGTGATCGTCACGTCCGGGTCGGTGGACGTCAGCCGGGGCAGCCAGTCGTCCCGCACGGCCGGGTCGACGTCCGGGTGGCCGAGCAGGGCGGCGGCGCCGTCGGACATGGCCACCGGGCAGGTGAACGTCGCCGACTCCGGCCCGTAGAGGTGCAGCAGGGCGTGCTGGACGGTCCGCGCGCCGGCGCCCCAGCGCCCGCGCTGGTAGCCGGTGCCGACGAGACCGTAGGTGGCCGCCGCGCGGCGCAGCGTCTGCCAGCCGGCGGAGGTGTCGACCCGGTCGACGCGCGCGCCCCAGGGGTCGTAGCGGGTCAGGGTCGGCGGGTGCGCCTCGGCGTCGCGGTGGGCCGCCCGCAACGGCCCGGCGACGTCGCCGGCGAGCGCGGCGAGGGTGGGTGCCGCGACCGCGTGCCGGTCGGCGCCGAGGAGGCGGTCCAGCCAGGAGCGCAAGGTCCGGTCACTCGCGTACGGGTCGTCGAGGTCGGGTCCGGTCTGCACGAAACGCGCCATGCCGCCAGTCTGCCAGGTGCCGTTACCGACGAGTAGTGTCGGCTGGCTGTTACAGCACCCGGGGTGGGGTGTTGCCGGCCTCGACGATGGCCCGCCGGATCGGCACCGCGGCGAGCGCCACGAACCCGATCACGAAGAACGCGATCAGCGAGACGATGGCGACCCGGTAGCTGCCGGTCGCCTGGTACGCCAGCCCGAACAGCAGCGGCCCCAGCCAGCTGGTGCCCTTGTCGGAGATCTCGTAGATGCCGAAGTACTCGGCTTCCCGGCCGGGCGGGATGAGCTGGCTGAACAGCGACCGGCTCAGCGCCTGGCTGCCGCCGAGCACGATGCCCAGCAGCGCGCCGAGCCCGATGAACGGCAGCGCCTGGCGCGCCGGCAGCACGTAGGCGATGCCGAGGACGGCGGTCCACAGCACCAGGCTGGCCAGGATCGTCTTCCACGCGCCGATGCGCCGGGCCAGCCAGCCCAGCGCGATCGCCCCGAAGAACGCCAGGAACTGCACCATGAGGATCGTCTCGACCTGCACCGACTGGTCGAGGCCCAGCTCCTTGTCGGCGTACACGCTGGCCAGCGAGATCACCGTCTGGATGCCGTCGTTGTAGACCAGGTAGGCGATCAGGAAGAACAGCGTCAGCGGGTAGGCCCGCAGGCCGCGCAGGGTGTGCCAGAGCTGGCGGAACCCGTCGAGCAGCGCCGACCCGCGGGCCTCACCGGCGGTGGCGGGCCGGTCGCGCAGCCGCAGCAGCGGGATGGTGGTGAACGCCGCCCACCACACGCCGGCCGACACGATGCTCCACCGGGCGATCTCCCCCTTGTCCCAGCCGAGCGAGTCGGCGAAGAACACCGCGGCCACGTTGATGGCCAGCAGCAGCCCGCCGCCGATGTAGCCGACGGCCCAGCCGATGCTGGAGACCCGGTCCCGCTCGTCGGGGCCGGCGAGCTGCGGCAGGTAGGAGTAGTAGACGACGTTGGCCGCGCCGAAGGCGATGTTGGCGATCAGGAACAGCCCCGCACCGAGCAGGTACCGCTCCCCGGTGAGGAACACCAGGCCGATCGTGGCGCCCGCGCCGACGTAGGCCAGCAGCGCCAGCAGGTGCTTCTTGTGCGAGGACCGGTCGGCGATGGCCCCCACCGTGGGCAGCACGAAGACCTGCAGAAACACCGACAGCGAGACCGCGTACGCGAACAGCGAGCCGGCCGCGACGGGGATGCCCAGCGGGTACACCCGGCCGTGCGCGTCGGCGGCGTTCTCGGCGATGGACCCCAGGTAGGGGCCGAGGAAGACGGTGATGACGGTGGTGGAGAACGCCGAGTTGGCCCAGTCGTAGAAGTACCAGCCGACCCGCTCGCGCCGGGTACTCGGCTCGGTGGGTACCTCGACGTCGGTGCTCATGCGTGCCTCGTCTCGTCTCGTCTATGTGGTCCAGACACCGCGCTCGCGGTACACCTCGCGCAGCACCTCGATGCGATCGGTCATGATGCCATCCACGCCCAGATCTAGTAAGCCGCGCATTTGCACCGGATCGTCAATAGTCCAGACGTGCACCTGCAGGCCCAGCCGGTGGGCGTACGCGAGGAAACGCGGCGTGACGATCCGCAGGCCGCCCTGGGTGGCGGGGACCTGGGCGGCGACGACGCTCTCGGGCACCGGCGACGGCCGGCCGAGCCGGGCGCCCAGCCACAGCCGCGCGACCTCCCGGGTACCCATGGAGGTGGCGACCTTCGGTCCGAGGGCGCGCCGGATGCGGGCCAGCCGGTTGTCGGAGAACGAGGCGAGCAGCACCTGGTCGAGCGCGCCCGCCCGGCGCACCGCCGCCAGGGTCGCGTCGACGGCCTGGTCGGATTTGACGTCGATGTTGAGCCGCAGCTGCGGCCAGCTGTCGAGGATCTCGTCGAGGCGGGGCACGGCGGCGGCCCCGCCGACGCGCAGCGAGGCGAGGTCGGCCCAGCGCACGTCGCGTACCCGGCGCCGGTCCCCGGTCATCCGGGCGAGCGTGCTGTCGTGGAAGACGACGGCGATGCCGTCGGCGGTGGCGTGCGTGTCGGTCTCCACGTACCGGTAGCCCAGGTCGACGGCGCGCGCGAACGCGGCGACGGTGTTCTCGTCGCCGATGGCGGCGCCGCCGCGGTGGGCGAACGCCAGGGGCGTCGGCGCGTCCAGGTAGTCAAACTCGTGATGGGCCATGACCTGCAATTGTGCAGCCACCGGGGAACCGCCGGTGACGCCCTGGTTGCGTGTGCCCGGCCACCGGGCGACACCAGTAGGGTGGTCGCCATGCGCGTGCTCGCCATCGACTTCGGCACGTCGAACACGGTGGCCGTGCTGCGCGCCGCGGACGGGCGCCTGCGCCCGCTGCTGTTCGGCGGGGCGCCGCTGCTGCCCTCGGCGCTCTACCTGGGCGCCGACGGCCGGATGCTGGTCGGCCAGGACGCCACGCACAGTGCCCGGCTCGATCCGGGGCGCTTCGAGCCGAACCCGAAGCGGCGCGTCGACGACGGCCAGGTGCTTCTCGGCGGGGTGGAGGTGCCGGTGCCCCGCCTGTTCAGCCACGTGCTGGCCGAGGTGGCGGGCGAGGCGCGCCGGCAGGTGGGCGGGCCGCCCGACGAGGTGCGCCTGACGCATCCGGCGCGCTGGGGTGAGCGGCGGCGCGGGCTGCTGGTCGAGGCGGCCCGGCTGGCCGGGCTGGGCGGACCCCGGCTGATCCCGGAGCCGGTGGCGGCCGCGTCCTACTTCACCGCCGTGCTGCACGCGGTGGTCCCGGTGGGGCGCAGCCTGGCGATCTACGACCTGGGCGGTGGCACGTTCGACGCGGCGGTGGTGCGCCGCACCCCGACCGGGTTCGACGTGCTGGCCTCCGACGGGCTGCCCGACGTCGGTGGCCTGGACTTCGACCACGCCGTGGTCGAGCATCTGGGCCGGTCCTACGGGGCGCATCCGGGCTGGGCCCGGCTGATGTCGCCGGTGGACAGCGCCGACCGGCGCAACCGGCGGCTGCTCTACGACGACGTGCGCGTGGCGAAGGAGCGGCTCTCGCGCACCGCCGGCGCGGACCTGCACCTGCCCTCGCTCGCGGTGGACGCGCAGGTCACCCGGGTGGAGCTGGAGGCGCTGATCCGCCCGCACCTCGAGCGCACGGTCGGCTGCCTGCGCCGCACGATCGAGTCGGCCCGGTTGGCGCCCCGCGACCTGGTGGGGATCTTCCTGGTCGGTGGGTCCAGCCGGATCCCGCTCGCGGCGCACCTGATCCACAGCGAGCTGGGTGTCGCGCCGACGACCCTCGACCAGCCGGAGACCGTGGTCGCCGAGGGCGCCCTGTTCATCGGCGGGGGCGCTGCCCCCGCACCCCGTCCCCGCGTACCGGCGACCGCCGCGGCCCGGCCGGTGTCCCCCGGTGTGGCGCGGGTGTACCCGACCGCCCCGCCCGCGCCGCTGTCGCCGGGGATGGGGCGGGTGCCGCCGGTACCGGTGTCGCCGATCCCTTCGTCGCCGGGGCGGCCGGTCGCGCCGGCCGCGACTCGGATGCCGCCGCCGGCGGTCGGCCCGGCGCGGCGGCCCCGGTACGCCGACCCGATGGTCGTGGCGACGGTCATCGTGGCCACGCTGGTGATCGTGGCGTTCCTGACGTTGCTGGCCGTGCTGCGCTGACCACGCCGCCGCGCCCGCGGGCGCCGTCTGGGTGTTGCCTAACCGGCAGCAGAGCAAAGCAACCGCCAGGTGGGAGCGACCCTCAGGGAGGGGTTGCGGAGCCCCGGAGCCCGGGGGCGCGGGATGCGGCCGGCCGGCGCCGGGCGGGGCTCACTCGCCGGGGGCCCACCAGCGGGCGAGGTTGCTGGTGGCCGGGTCGTCCGAGTCGAGCAGGGCCTGCCACGCGTCGGTGCCGGCGGGCGGCGTGTCGGCGGCGTAGTCGAGCAGGTCGGCCGCGGGCGGGGTGGGCCAGGCGGTCTCCACCGGCGGCGGCTCGGCCGGGTCGCCGGCGCCGAGGGTCTGCGGGTCGGCCCACGGGTACCCGTCGACCGGCTCGGGCGCGTCGGGCAGGTGCAGGGCCGGCGGGAAGCTCGGGTCGGCCCAGTCGCCGTCGGCGTGCGGGGGAAGGTCCGGGTCGGCGCCGACCGGGTGGTCGAGGGCACCGTCGACGCTCAGGTCGAATGTGGCGTGGTCGGGGCCGAACGGGTCGTCGTCGGAGTGGGCCGGATGGTCGGCGAGGTCGTCGCCGTAGTCGAGATCGGCGGTGTCGACGTGCGTCGTGTCGACGTGCGTCGTGTCGAGGCCGGCGGTGTCGAGGTCCGCGGTGTCGAGGTCCGCCGGGCCGAGGTCGCCGGGGCCGGGATCGTGCTCGAGGCCCGGCTCGGGCGGGAACGCGGCGTCGTGGCCGAACGGGTCGTGCCCGGCCAGGTCATGTCCGGCGAGGTCGTGGTCGCCCAGGCCGGCGGTGTCGGCGCCGTCGAGGTGCGGGTCGTCGGCCGGCCAGTCGGGCCAGTGCTGGTCGTCCATCGTCACCCCTGGGTGTCGGCGGGTGCGGCGGGCAGCAGGTGGCGCGCCCGCACGAGTACCTCATCAATCTGCTTGATCCTGGCGCGCAGCGCCTCCCGTTCTTGTGCCAAAACCGCCTTGCGGCGGGCGCGTTCGGCCTTGTCCTCGGCGAGCGCCTGGTCGATGTCGGCGATGTGCGCGTCGAGTTGCTGCAGGCGCCGTTCGATGGCCTCGTCGAGGGCGAGGGTCAGCGCGTACTGCAGGTCGGTGAACCGGTGCATGATCTCGTCGCTGAGCGCGGCGCGGGCCTCGCCGAGCACTTCGCGCAGCCAGGTGCGGGCCTGCTGCCGGTCGGTCATCGACTTGCGCTTCCACACCAGGTACGCCCCGGCGGCCAGGCCGAGCCCGAGCCCGATGACCGGGATGACCAGGCCACCGGCGAGGGAGCTCAGGCCGAGCGCGCCGGCGCCCATGCGGGCGGCGTTGCTGCCGAGCATGACCATGCCGGCCGACGACATGACGACCATGCCGTTGTCGCCGCCGGTGTCGCGGCGCGGCTTGGTGCCCAGCGCGTGCCGCAGCCGGGCGTTGAGCTGGCGCAGCACGTGCTGCAGCTCGTGCGGGGCGAACACCTGGGCCAGGGCCCGTTCGCCGACCTTGCGGAAGCGGAACTCCAGGTCGGCCGACAGTCGCAGCGACAGCGCGTACAGGGCCTTGTCGACCTCTACCGGCAGGTTTTTGAGGTCGTCGCCCTTGTCGATGCGTTCCATGAACGTTTCCTGCAGCTGCGTGACGTAGTTGCGCAGCCGGGTGGTGGCTTCGACGCGGGCCCGCTGGGTCTCGGTGTTGAGGGCGAGGGACCATTGGCGGGACTCGGTGCGTTTGCGGGTGGCGACGGCGGCCCGTTCGTCGCGGGCCCGCTGGATGTCGGCCGGGTCGGGGTCGGTGGCCTTGACCCGCTCGCCGAGTCCCTGGTCGAGGCGGATGAACTCGCTGCGCACCGCGCGCAGCACGTTGGCCTGCCGCAGCAGGTGGCCTTTGCCGGCGAGGCCGATGAGGGCGTGCTGGAGTTCGGCGATGCGGGACTCGGCGATCAGTTCCCGCGCGGCGTCGCCGGGCAGGGTCATGGCCAGGTGCGCCAGCCGCGCCGAGACCGCGAACCAGGGGGCGGAGCCGAAGCGGGGCGCGTGTGCCTGCAGCTGTGCCCGGTCGTCGGCGAGGATGGTGCGCCAGCCCGGGTAGGCGTCGGTCTTGGTGAGCGCGAACAGCACGAAGTTGACCCGCTTGCTGGCCTCGACGAGGAACTCGATCTCGGGTTTGGCGAACGGCGCGGACGCGTCGACGACGAACAGCAGCGCGGTGGCGCGTTCGACGGCGTCGAGGGCGATCTCGGCGTGCAGGGAGTCCAGCCCGCCGACGCCCGGCGTGTCGACCAGCGTCAGGTACGCAAGCAGCGGCGCCGAGTGCTGCACCTCGATGCGCCGGGGTGGGCGCAGCCCGTCGGGCAGCCGGCCCAGCAGGGTGCCCCAGTCGCGCAGGTCGCCGTGGCCCAGCGGCACCGGGTCTTCGCGGCCGGGCAGGTAGGCGTGCGCGGCGTGTGTGCTGGCGTGGCTGAACTCCAGGTAGGCCGAGGTCGCGACGGCCGCGTCGACCGGCGACAGGTCGGGCACCCCGATGAGCATGTTGACCAGCGAGCTCTTGCCGCGTTTGGTCTCGCCGACGACGACGATCGAGGGGCGCACCACCTCGGAGCGGCGCAGCATGTCGATGTCGGCGGCCGCGTCCGGGTCGATCTTGCGCAGGGACGCGAGGCCGCCGTCGATGGCGGTGCGCAGCGCCCGGTGCGCCGCATCGTCGGTGCTGGCCGTCATCGCTCCTCCCGGTCGGTGGTGGTCGCGGTCCGGAACACCGTGACCACGGGTACGCGCAGCGCCCGGCCGTCCCGGTCGAGGTAGCCGGGCACCTCGACGGCGGCGATCGTGCCGACCCTGGCCGGGTCGGTGCTGGGGGCCGCCCCGCCGGCCTCGTGGTGGGCCGGGTCGAAGCGGGCGCCGGTGGGTTCCACGGTACGCACGCCGGCCACGTCGAGGGCCGCGGCGAGCCGGTCGGCCAGGGCGGGGCTGGTGGTGCGGTCGCGGACGTGGATGCAGGCGTCGATGAGCGCGGCCCGGTCGGCCTGGGCCTGCGGGCTCCCGCCCGGGTGCAGGGCGACGGTACGGTCGGTGTCCCGGTCCGGGCGGGGAAGGCCGGGCGCGGGCCGCCGGCCGGTGCGGCGGCCGGCGGTCACCAGCAGCGCCACGGCGGCGAACCCGGCGGCCAACGCCCCGACCAGGGCGACCACCGCCGGCACCGGCTCGAACCCGGCGACCGCGCAGACCGGCGTGCCGGCCGCGGTGCCCCGGCAGGTGGGCTGCGGGCTGACCAGCCCGACCGCGGCGGCGGTGAGAAGCGCGATGAGCGCCGCAGTGGCCGCTGCGGCCAGGCGCCGGGTCGGGGTGGGCATCGGGAGGGCTCCTCGGGGTTAACGCACGCCGGCCTGGCCGCGCATGCGCTGCGACAGCAGGTAGAAGCCGCGGTGGGCGACCAGCGCGACGCGGGACTGGGCGGGGCTGGCACCGGCCACGGCGTAGGCGCGCCACCGGGTGGCGGCCTCCAGCGCGGCGCGTACCAGCTGGTCGGGGCCGGCCTGGGGCAGGTTGAGGATCCAGCCGGGGTCGGTGGACAGGGCCAGGCGGGTCAGCTCGCCCTCCATCTGGTCGGGCAGGTCGACGGCGCCGGTGGTGACCAGCTGCGCGACCTCCAGCAGCCGCAGCCGGTGGTATTCCGGTTGCTGCAGGACCCGTTCGATCGCGTCGCGCAGCAGCTCCCGGTCGTGGGGCCGCTCGGCGTGGCTGGCGATCTTCTCCAGGCTCGACAGCCCCCACCCGGCTTTGATGGCGTCGCTGCGCCAGCGGAACACCTGGTCGAGGGCGTGCCGCAGCCGGGGGAAGCCGGACGCGCCGAACAGCAGCCGCACCAGCTCGCCGGTGGCCAGCTGGGGCTGGGCGGCCAGCGCGGCGATGGCGTAGCCGATGCCGTAGAGGTCGAGCAGGCGCAGCAGCCGCCGCCGCGCATCGGCGGGGACCGGGCAGTCGCGGGAGGTGAACAGGTCGACCGAGGCGAGCAGGACGGCGCGTTCGGTGTGCGGCAGCCGGGCCAGCTGGCGCAGCGCATCGCAGTCGCCGGCCGTCAGCCGCCCGGCCTCGGTGGTCTCGGCGAGCAGCCCGACCACCGGGACCACGTCGGAGATCACCCGGCGCAGCACCCTGGCCTGGTCGGCGACGAGCGGCCCGGCCACCGGCCACGGGTCGGCGCCACCCGCGGCGAGCTTGTCGACCTTGTTGAACAGGCCCAGGGAGTTGATCGGGTTACTGGACAGCCGGGCCGACATCGACCGGAACGCCTCGAGGGCCTGCACGTCGTCCTGGCGTACCGACTGGGTGAACACGTAGATGATGGCCTCGGCGCCCGACAGCGCGGTGGCCGAGTCGTCGTCGAGGTCGTCGGCGAGCGGCGCCCGCTGCGCCACCGGCGTACCCCCGGGGAACAGGAACCGCTGCGCCTGGTCGCTGACGGAGGTGTTGGCGCTCGACAGTCCTGGCGTGTCGACCACGGTCAGGTCGCGCAGGTGGTCGCTGGTGAGGGTGACGTCGACGTAGGACACCTCGCTGCGCGGCATCCCGAGGCGCTGCGGGATCATGCCGGCGTCGTCGAGGGGCAGGCTGGCCCGGGTGCCGTTGCGGCGGACCACGTCGACCCGGTCGGAGGTACCGTAGCGGAACTGGGTGACCACGCGGGTGCACTCGCCGACCTCGGTGGGCGCGACGCGGCGGCCGATCAGCGCGTTCACCAGGGTCGACTTGCCGGATTTGAGGCGGCCGGCGATGGCCACCCGCAGCGGCTCGTCCAGCCGGCGTCGCACGTCGGCCACCTGGGTCTGGGTGGCCCCACCCAGCCGGTGGCCGACCTCGGCGCACAGGCCGGCCACCCGTGCGCTCAACGGTCCCGGTGCCATCAGCGGTCTGTCACTCCCTGATTCGTATGCGCGACAGCGCGGCGCCAGCCGTCGCGTCGGCCACCACACTACGAATATCCTGCCGGCGCAGGATCCCATGTTCGTGCCAGCAAGGGAGAGCCGAGTGCCTCAGGGGACCCGTCCGCGCCCGGACGGCGTGGCCACCGGCGCCACCGGCGCCACCGCCGGCGACGACGCGGTCGGCGGTGATCTGGCAGCCGACGTCGCCGCCGGTGATGTCGTCGTCGCCGCCGTCGAGCACCTGCGGGCACCGGGTCTCGTGGTGCTCGCCGGGCCGCCCGGCATCGGCCGCAGCTTCGCGCTGCGCCGCCTCGCCGAGGCGTTCCGGGGTCCGGTGTTCACCGGCGGCGGCCTGGCCATGCTGTGCGCGGTGCCGGGCCTGCCCCTCGCCCGGGCGGTACGCGCCCGGCTGCCGGTGCACGACGCGCCGCTGCTGGCCGAGGCGGTCCGCTCCCGGGTACGCGGCGGGCTGCTGCTCGTCGACGACCTGCAGTGGGCCGATCCGCTGACCCTCGCCGCGCTGCCGGCCATCGCCGTGCACTGCCGGGTGGCGGTCGCCCTGCGTACCCCGCACCGGCTGCCTCCCGCGGTCGCGGACGCGCTGCGGCACACCGCCGCGGCCTGGCTGAGCGTGCCCGCGCTGCCCGCCGACGCGGCGAGCGCCCTGGTCGGTTCGCTCGCCCCCGCGGCGCCGCCCGCCGCGGTCGCCGGGGTGGTCGCGCGGGCCGGTGGCGTCCCCCTGGCGCTCACCGCGCTGGCCCGCCACCTGAGCACCCGGCCCTCGCCCGCCACCGCCGCAGCCACCGCCGCAGCCACCGCCGCGGCCGGCGCCGGCGGCGACGACACCGGCGCGATCGCGGTGCGTCCGCAGCCCGCGCCGGACACCCTCACCCACGCCGTGGCCACCGCCCTGGCCGACCTGACCCGCCCGGCCCGTACCGCCATCGCCGCACTCGGCCTGCTCGGCCGGCCCGCCCCCGCGGCGGTCCTCGGCGACGGCGCGGCCGAGCTGCTCGACGCCGGCCTGGTCGCGCCGGCCGACACCGGCCTGGCGCCGGTGTCGGCATACGTGGCGGAGGTCGCCGCCGGGCTACTCGACGCCGACGCCCGCGCCGCGCTGCACCGGCGCCTGGCCGACCTGGTACCGGCCCCGGAGGCGGCCCGCCACCTCGCCGCCGCCGGCGAGCCGGCCCGCGCCTACCACACCGCGCTCGCCGCCGCCGACGCCAGCACCTCACCCGGCGAGCGGGCCGAGTTGCTGCTGCTGGCCTGCGGCCTGCCCGCCGTGCCAGTCGACACGGCGGTGCGCGTCGCCGCCGGCCGGGCCGCCCTGCACGCCGGCCGACCCGGCGCCTGCTTGCGGGTCCTGCGCCCCGCCGACCCGGCCGACCCCGAGGTGGCCGTGCTGCGCGGCGAGGCGCTGCTGCAGACCGGCGCCGCCGCTGACGCGGTACGCGCCGTCGCCGGCGTCCCCGACACCGCACCGGCGGCGCTGCTGGGCGCCCGCGACCGGGTCCGCCTGCTCGGGCTGCTCGCCGCCGACACCGCCGACACCGCCGCCGCCGACACCGCCGCCGCCGACACCGCCGCGGAGGCGATCGCCGCCCGGCACGGAGACCCGCCCGCCCATCCGGGCCTGCGCGCGGCCCTCGCCGCGGTGCGCGCCGCCACCCGCCGGCCCGGCTGGGAGTACGCCCTGGCCAGCGCCGCCGCTGCGGCCGGCGGCGCGGACGAGGGGCTGGCCGCCCGGTGGAGCGCCTGGCTGCTGGTCGAGACCCTCGCCGCGGACGGGCGGCTGACCGAGGCCGCCCAGGCCGCATCGGCGGCGGCGGCCGCCTGCGCCGCCGACCTCGCCTACAGCTGGCAGGCCCGGTTCGTCGCCGCCGGGCTGTGGTGCGCCGCCCTGCACGGCGACGCCATCGACGACGTGGTCCGCCGCGCCGGCGACCTCACCGACCGCACCCTGCCCGCCGTGGCCCGCGGGTACGCCGTCGCCGCGGCCAGCCTCGCCGAAGCCGACGGCGGCCTGCTCGCCTCCGCGCGCGGGCGGCTGCGCGGCCTGGGCGCCCAGCCACCCGCCACCGCCGCCACCCTGGACTGGGTGGCGCGGGAAGCCGCCTGGCTCGACGGGCAACCCGACCTGGCCGCCACCCCCCACCCGGCGGGCACGCCCGCGCCGCCGCTCGTCGACGGGCTGCGGCTGATCACCGCCCGGTGGGCCGCGCACGACCGCGGCGCCGCCGCCACCCCGGCCGGCGCCGACCCCGACGCTTCCGCCGACCCCGGCTCCGCCGCTCCCGTGCCACCCGGCGCCCTCGCCCCGGTCGCGCAGACCCTCGCCGCCTGGGCCGCCGGTGACCAACCGGAACGCTTCGACCAGGCCGCCGCCGCCTGGCGCGACCTGGCCCGCCGCGAAGAGGTCCGCTGCCTGCTCGCCCACGGCCTGCTGGAAACCGACCCGGCCCGGGCCGTGCCGCCACTGCTACGCGCCGAGCAGCTCGCCGGCGACGCCGGCCTGGTCGTGCTGCTCGGCCGCGCCCAACGCGCCCTGCGCCGGCACTCGGTGCGCCGCGAGGTCCGCGGCCGCCGCGCCGGCGACGACCTCACCGACCGGGAACGGGAGGTGCTGCGCCTGGTCGCCAACGGCGAACCGACCCGCCGCATCGCCGGCCAGTTGGGAATCTCCCGCGAGACGGTCGAGACGCACATCCGCGCCGGAATGCGTAAGCTCGGTGCGCGCACCCGTACCGAGGCGGCGGCTCTGGCCCTGGAGGTGTTGGCGTGAGAGCAAACGGGGTGGTCGCGTGAACGACGACCCTGCGCCGCGGTACGTGTTGCCCTCCGCGACGGACGCGACCGCGGTCCTGCGCCGGCTGACCCGCGTCGGCTGGCAGACCCGCGAAGGTTTCGCCCTACCCGAGACCGGCTGGGACGTCGGCCGCGCCCGCCTGGTCCTCTTCGGCCGCGTCGCCGAGACCGACACCGCCGAACTCGCCCTGATGGCCGCCGTCCGCGGCGCCGGGGTGGTCGCCATCGCCGACCCGCGCGCCGACCTCGGCCGGGCGCTGCTGGCCGACCTGCGGCGCATCGGCCCCGTCAACACCGACCCGGACGCCCCCATCGCCGGCGAGCACCACGCCGACCCGCGCGGCACCGCCACCCGGCTGGCGCCTGAGCAGCGCGCCCTGCTCGACCGGCTGGCCAAAGGCGACACGATCGCCGCCGCCGCCCAGGGCGAGTTCCTGTCGCTGCGCACCGCCAACCGGCGCATCGCCGAGGCCCGCGAAGCCCTCGGCGTGCGCACCACCCGGGAAGCGGTGCTCGCCTACCTGCGCCTGCGCCGCGACAGCACCTGACGCCGCGGTACCCGGCCCTGCGCCGCCCGGTGGCGCCCGTCCTGCTCGCGCAGCTCGGTGGCGCCCATCCGGCTCGCGCAGCTCGGTGGCGCCTACTTGACCTCGCGCAGCTCCGCCAGGCGCGCCTCGATGTCGGCCAGCTCGGCGCGCAGCCGCTCGGCCTGCGCCTCCGCCTGCGCCCGGGCCGCCGACACGATCTCCTCAACCGCCTCCTGCACGCCCGGCACGTCGAGCATGCCGACCATCTTCAACGCCTCCGTGGCCTTGATCAGGTAGGGCTTGGCGAGATGCCTGCTGCCCTGCTGCGCGGCGACCGTCCACTCCCCGTCGGCGTAGGCGAGCGTGACGGTCAGCGCCGCGGGGGGCTTGGCGCGGGCAGCCTTGCGGGCCGGCGCCTTCGCCGGCCCGGCCGGCTGCTCGGCGCCGGCCGCCGGCGGGGTCGGGGCCGGGGTGGTCTTGGACGGGGTGGCCTTGGACGGGGCCGTCTTGCCATTGGCGGCGGGCGCCGCGGCGGCGGTCTTGGCCGGGGCCGGTCGGGTCACGGTGATCTCCTCGCGAGGCGTCGGCACGGCGATGATGGGCGGCTCCTGCTGTCTGGCCATCCGCTTGGCGGGCGCCGCGCGCGGCGCGATCTCCAGGTCGGTGGGGGAGAAGGGCAGCTCGTCGCGCCCGAAGCGGACCACCACCCACTCCTCGCTGACCGCCGGGTCGATCAGCTCCACAATCTGGCCCTGCTGGCCCGCGATCTGCCCCGCCGCCTGCGTGAAGACGACCTTCGGCTTGCGGCCACCGGCCAGGGCGACCCGGATGTTGTCCAACTCGGCAGTCGACAGTCCTCGGCTTGCGGTGCGTGCGGCCACCATCATCCCTCCCACGTACACATGTACGAGAGCTTTCTAGCAGCCGGGTCCGACATTTGCCGGCGACACGCCGTCACGAGCTGGCGGGCCCGCGACGGCGGCCCATCGTGAGCACCGTGTCCAGCCGCACCTCGACCACGCCGCCGTGCCCGTCGACCACCTCGTCGATCGCGTCGTGCAACCGCAGCCGCTGCTGCTCGGGCAGCATCCGATGGTTGGAGAACGTCTCCAACAGCCGCCGGTAGCGGGCCCGCGGGTACACCACCGTGGCCGCCGACTCGACCGTCGTCACGTCGACGAACAGGCCACTGCCGGCCATCTCGACATGAAACCACGCCTGCGGCGCCTCGTCGCCCGCACCCCCGAGCAGCTGCGGCGCGAACCGCCCGTACGCCTCCTCGTGCACCGCCCGCGCCAGGCCGGCGTCGGCGAACGCGTAGCTGTGCCCGAACACGGCCAGGACCCCATCGGGGCGCAGCGCCTGGCACCCCCGCCGCCAGCGGATATCCGGATCCACCCAGTGCCACGACTGCGACGCGCAGATCAGCGCCACCCCACCCGCCGGCGGGCGCCACTCCTCGAACCCGACCGGCGCGACGCGTACCCGAGGACCGAAGCGCTCGGTGAGCACCTCGGCCATCGCGGGATCCGGCTCGACACACGTCACCGGCACCCCGGCCGCGACGAACATCGCCGTCGCCTTACCGGTGCCCGCACCCACCTCGACAACCGCAAACCGACCTCCCGCGTACGCGAAGATCCGCTCGCCGAGCTCAGCCGGGTAGCCGGCCCGGACATCGTCGTAGGAGCGGGCCACCTCCCCGAAGACCAACCGTTGTAATCCAGCCACCCGCACACCCTAGGGCAGCTCGTCGACCTCCACGTCGGGGTCCAACGCGCGCAGCGCCGCCGCCCGGTTGGTCACGATCGCCCAGCCCGGCCGCTCCCGCCCCCGCCGCACCACGTGCGCGGCCGCCGGGGCCGGCTCACCCGCGTGCAGGTCGTCGACGACGACCACCACCGGCAGCCCGAGCAGCACCCGCAGCACGTCGTGGTCCTCGGGCCGGGTATACGCCCACGCCTCCGCCAGCGCCGCCGACGGGATCGCCAGCACCACGTTCTGCCTGAGCGCGTGCCACACCACCGCGGACGGGTACGGCGCCCCTGCGATGAACCCCAGAATGGCCGCGCTGTCCAGGATGCGGCCGCCGACGGCGGTCACGTCCTGGCCGCTCCCTTGTCCGCCACCGGCTGCGCGTCGCCGGGCTCGGTGCCGATCCCCAGCGCCCGCCGCGCCCAGGCGTGATGCTCGGGACGCAGCGTGACGCCGCGCCGGGCGTACAGATCGTTGAGGGTCGCGAGGGCCCGGTCGCGGGCCAGCCGGCCGCCCACCGCCTCGCTCACGTACGCCGACACCGACTCGGCCGCGCCCGCGGCGACCGCGCGACGCACCGCGGCGGCCTGCTCCGCCGACAGGGTCACGCAGACCCGCTCGTTGCGCTGCTCACGCATAGCCGATCACGGTACGCCGCCCGGCCCCGCGCACCGGTGCGCCACGCAACTATGCTCACGGTGCCGTTGACATCCCGCTGCTGCCCGAGGTCGCCCCCATGCCGCTCCGCCGGATCCGGTCGTTGTTCACCGCGAATGGCGGCGCGGCCGACCGACCGCGTACCCCGATCCCGTCCTGGCTGCTGCTGCCCGGCCTGGCAACGCTGCTCGCCGCCCTCGTCACCTACGCCCAGTACATCCGCAACTACCGCATCTGGGGCCTGGACCTGTGGGTCTACCAGGGCGGCGCGCAGGCGTTCCTCGACGGGCGCAACGCCTACGACCCGGCCGGCTACACGCACCTGCACCTGCCCTACACGTACCCGCCGGTCAGCCTGCTGCTGTTCACCCCGCTGGCGCAGCTGCGCCACGACCCCGCGCTGTACGTGATGCTCGCCCTCAGCATCGCCGCCACCTTCGCCACCGCCTGGCTGGCGCTGCGCATGCTCGGCTACACCGGCACCGCGGGGCGCGTCGGGGTCAGCGCCGCCCTCACCGGGCTGATGCTGTGGTGCGAGCCCTACCAGCTCACGTTCAACCTCGGCCAGGTCAACGTCCTGCTCATGCTGCTGGTCATCGCCGACGTCGCGCTGCCCGACCGGCACCGCGCCAAAGGCGTACTGATCGGCGTCGCCACCGCCGTCAAGCTCGTCCCCGGCATCTTCGTGCTGTACCTGCTGCTGACCCGCCGGCTGCGCGCCGCGGCCGTGGCGGCCGGCACGTTCGTCGTGCTGACCCTCGTCGGCTGGGCCGCCGTGCCCGGCGGCTCCAACGACTACTGGCTGGGCGGGCTGTTCCTGCACTCCAAACGGGTCGCCTCCGTGGTCGGGCCCCGGTACGTGTCCAACCAGTCGCTGCACGGCATGGCGGTGCGGCTGCTCGGCGAGAACACCGCCGCGACGATCGTGTGGCTGCTCGCCGCCCTGGTGGTCGCGGCCGCCGGGTTCGCCCTGGCCGTCTGGGCGAACCGCAGCGGCGAGGAGCTGGTCGCGGTCCTCACCGTCGCCGTCACCGGCCTGCTGCTGTCACCGATCGCCTGGTCGCACCACTGGGTGTGGATCGCGCCGCTGCTGCTGGTGCTGCTCGACGTGGCGCTGCGGCTGCGCGGCCGGGCGCAGACCCTGGCCGCCGGCCTGCCGGCCGCAGTGACGTTCGTGTTCCTGGCCTGGCCGCTGCGCGACATCCCCACCCATCCGCTGATGCCGCGCGGCCTCATCTGGAAGGCCCCGAACTTCTACCCGAACCTGACCGACCGCTACCGCGGCATACTCCAGCCGATCATGGGGGAGTTGTACACGCTGACCGCGCTGGGCCTGTTCGCCCTGGCGGCGCTGTGGCTACGCACGCTACGCCGCCGGGGCGCGGGGCAACCGCAGCTGGTGGCGGCGGGGGAGACCCGGCCCGCCCCGGTCGGTGATCGTGAACGGTCACCGGTGTCCTGACGCGGACCGCCGACCTGCTCATGATCATGAAGGATTCGGAGCTTTGTAGCAGCGTCATACACCCCGAATCCTTCACGATCATGGAATGGTGGCGTCGACGCTCACCGGCGTTGCGGGAGGCCCCGAACCGAGCCGGGGGACCAGCGACGTCCGGCGCAGTAGTTGGTCGATAATGTACATTATGTCAACCAGAACATTAGCGGATCCGATGCACACCGACCTGATCCCCTGCTGATCGGCGCCCATTACCCAGTCGCGCGTCGCCTGGCTGCAGCCCGTCGTGCGACGTAGCGCTCGATCTTCTGGGCCTTGCCGCAGTCGTTCATGTCGCACCATCGGCGGCTGCGGTTCTTGGAGTTGTCGAGGAAGAGCCAGGGGCAGCGTGCGCATCGTTTGACTCGGCGCAGGTCGTCGCTGACGAGCAGGTCAGCCGCGGCTGAGGCGATCGGGTGGAGGACCACGGCGAGGTCGTCCACCTGCGGCCACGCCCATTGCCGAGCGCTGAGGCCGGTGTCGTCCAGCGTCGCGTTGGCGACGGCGTTGACGACGAACGGGCGCAGTCGTGTCCACTGCTTCGGTATGTCGGGTGTGCCGTCGGCGATGCCGCCGAAGATCTCGTTCAGGCTCGCGCGGAGCTCGTGGGCCTGCTGGATGGTCGCGGCTGCGTCCCGGGCATGGCTCGCGGCCGTGCGCAGAAGTCGAGACGCGTGCCCGTCGGTGACAGCTCGAGCCCTGACTGCCCATCTGACGAGGTCGTCGTAGGTCGACGCATGGTCGTGACGCGCGGGGCCGAGCGGGTCGTCGACGGTGTTGGCGAAGTCGAGTGCCAGGTGACCGCCGACGATCGGCAGCTCCCGTCGGGGAGGCGGATCGGTCGAGAGTGTTTCCATCAAAGACAGTTTTACCAGTTGCACGGCGCGGATGGCTCTGCGACGTTTCTGGTGTGAGCGGTTTAGCCGGAAACAGCGGTTCGGCCGGGCCGCGCGCTGCCGCGAGGTACGGTACGGCCGCCGCCGCGCTGTGCGGGGTGCAGTTCGTCGACGTCCTCGGGGTGACGGTCGTCGTCACGGCGTTGCCGCGCATGCTCGCGGACCTGGGTGCCATGCCCGCAGAAGGCACCGCGGTCGTGACCGCATACGCCATGTTCTTCGGCGGTCTGTTGATGGTCGCTTCGCGCGTCGGCGACCGTGTCGGTCACCGACGTGTCGTCCTCGCAGCCTTGGCGCTCTTCGCCGCGGCGTCGGCTCTCGGCGCGCTGGCCGGGTCGGTGTGGTTGCTGGCCACGGCGCGAGCCTTACAGGGGGTGGCGGCCGCGGCTTCGGTGCCGTCGGCGCTTCGGCTGCTGACGACGGTGGTTCCCGATGGTCCGGCCCGGCGGCGCGCGGTCGCGGGGTGGAGTGCCGCCGGTGCCGCGGCCGGGGCCTCAGGGTTCGTCGTCGGTGGCGTGCTGACAGAGCTCGCATCGTGGCGGGCGGTGTTCTGGATGAACATCGCGCTCGCGGTGTTGCTGGCAGCTGCGGTCGTGCACCTGATCCCCCGCGACCAGCCGAGCCCGGCAGTCGCTGGTATCGGCTGGCCGTCGGCCACCTTGCTCACCGCCGCGGCGATGGGCATCGTCGCCGGCACCACCCTGCTCGGCGAACACGGGTCAGCGGTGCTCGCCGGCGCGGTGACGACCCTCGGCGTCCTGGCGGCGGCCGGGTTCGCCCCGGTCGAGCGACGCGCTAGTCACCCGCTGGTAGGACCCGCCGCCCGGCGCGCGCCCGTGCTGCGCTGGGGCGCGTTCGGCTCGTTCTTCAACACCGCGACCACCAGTTCCTCGATCACCGTGGCCACGCTCTACCTGCAAGACCAGCTAGGGCTGGCACCGCTGCGAGCGGCCGCACTGCTCGTCACCTTCAGCATCCTGGTCGTGGGCGGCTCGCTCGGTGCGCCAAGGCTCATCACCGCGCTCGGCTGGAGCCGTGCCCTCGGCTGCGGTCTCGGCATCATCGCAGCCGGCAACACCCTGCTCGTCGCCTGGCCGCACGTGATCGGCGTGGGCGTCGCAGCCGGAATCTGCGGCCTCGGGATCGGCATCGGGTCGGTCGCCGCGACCGACATGGGCACCGCCGTCGACGAGGCGATCAAGGCGACCGCTGCGGGAGTGCTCAACACCGCCGCCCAGCTCGGCACCGCCATCGGAACGTCGCTGATCCTGCTCGTCGCGACGACACTCCAGCCCCGCCCTGCATGGGCAGTCGCAGCGTGCCTGGCCATAGTCGCCGCACTGGCGCTCGCCCGACGAGGCCCGTTGACCCGGCCGACTGCTCCCCTCGAAGAGGACACCACATAGTGACCGTTACCAGCCAAGAGCTGGATCCCCGAGCGCGGCCTACCCTCGCTCGGACGACGGCCCGGTGACGCCGAAGTGCGGCAGGCACGGCTGCAGTCCGTCGATGCCGACGGGGACCGTGCGGGCGGCCTCCCACGTCGCCCGGTCCAGTCGCAGCCGCTGCAGGACCGCCGGGGCGCCGCGCACGACGTGCCGTTCGACGCCGTCGTCGGTGTAGCCGAGTTTGCGCGACACGCCCAGCGAGGCGGCATTGTGCAGATAGGCCCCGGAGGTGGCGTACACGGCTCCCAGTCCGGCGAAGGCCAGGTGCAGCACGGCGGCGCGCATCTCGGTGCCCATGCCCTGGCCCTGAAACGGGCGGCCCAGCCACGACCCGGTGCCGACCTCGCCGAGGACGGCGAAGTCGCGGGCGGTCAGCCCCTGCATGCCGACGATGGTGCCACCGGCGTCGACGACGAGGTTGAGACTCCAGTCGCCGGGCTGCCAGGCGCCCCACTGCGTCCAGTGGTAGCGCATCGTGCTCAGCGCCCGCTCCTCGGGCGGTACGTCGGTCCAGGCGACGGTGAACGGCTGCACGGCCGGGTCGTGCACCCCGTCGGCGGCGAGGTCGGCCAGCGCGTCGAGGTCGGCGACCGCCGGCAGCCGCAGCTCCAGCCGCGGGGTCCGCAGGCGCAGACCGAACAGGGCCGCATCATGGGCACCGATATCTGGCCTCGCGGTACCTGGTGGACGTGGCGGCCGTGGCGGCGACGACGGTGACGGCCGGGCGGCTGTGGCGGCTGCGCGGTGGGCCGCCGCCGCGGGCGCACGTGGACGTGCGGCACGCCGCGCTGGCGTTTCGCAGCGAACGGTACCTGCGCATCGGCGGGCAGGCGCCACCGATGTGGGCGGACCCGTCCGGCGACTACCGGGCGGCAGACGGGTGGGTACGGCTGCACGCGAACTATCCGGCCCACCGCGACGCGGTCCTGCACGCGCTGGGCGTACCCGACGATCGTGACCGGGTGGCCGCGGCCGTGCGCGGCCGCACGGCCCTCGCCGTCGAGGACGCGGTGGTGTCCGCGGGCGGTGTCGCCGCCGCGCTGCGCACTCCCGCGCGGTGACGCGAGCATCCGCAGGGCACGGCCGTCCCGTTGGTGGCGTTCGAGCGGGTCGGGGACTCCCCTCCCCTGCCGCTGTCCCCCGCCGACCGTCCACTGGAGAGGGTCCGGGTGCTGGACCTGACCCGCGTGATCGCCGGGCCTGTGGCCGGCCGGACCCTGGCCGCGTACGGCGCGGATGTGCTGCGGGTGGGCGCCGACCGCCTGTGTCGCTGGCACGCACCGCCGGGTGGCTGGACGCGCTCGGCCGCGCCCACGACGGGCCCGGCGAGGCGGCCTACCCCCACGATCTGGTGGACACGATGGACAGCCCGTTCGGCCGGATCGGCTACGTGCGGCCGCCCGGGCGCCTCGACGGGTACACCCCGCTCTACGCCGCTCCCCCACACCGGCCGGGCGCCGACCCGCCGGTCTGGGATGGCTAGGCGGGCACCGAGATGCCCACCCCGCCGCGGGTCTGCGCGCCGTAGCGGGCCTTCTCCTTGGCCAGGTCGAGCGGGCGCGGACGCGGCCCTGCGGCCTTCGCGGACTCGTCGAGCAGGGCGGCCGGGATGATCCACACCACCTCGAACTCGAGGCCGTCGGGGTCTTTGGCGTACAGGCTCTTGGTGGTGCCGTGGTCGGAGGCGCCGACCAGGGCGCCGTGCTCGGTCAGCACGCCGGCGATGCGCTCCAGTTCGGCGAGGGTGTCGACCTCCCAGGCCAGGTGGTAGAGCCCGACGGTGGTGCGCCCCGCCTCGGAGGGCCGGGCGGCGGCGCCGAGCTCGAACAGGCCGAGGTCGTGGTCGTTGGTGGAGTCGGGGGCCTGCAGGAAGGCGGCTCCGGGAGACGACACGACGGTGCGGAAGCCGAGCGCGTCGCGGTAGAACGCGACGCTGCGCTCGACATCGCTGACGTAGAGGACGGCGTGGTTGAGGCGGTGGACGGCCATCGAAGCACTCCCTAACGTTGAACTCTCAACCACCGTACCATTTGTTTGAGAGTTCAACAACCCGGGTACCCTGGAAACATGGCCGAACCCCGGTGGCTCGACGCCGACGAGCAGCGCACCTGGCGGGCGTTCTTCGCCGCAACCCAACTGCTCTTCGACCGCCTCGACCACGAGCTGCAGCGCAACGCCGGCATGCCGCACGCCTACTACGAAATCCTGGTATGGCTGTCCGAGGCACCCGACCGGGCACTGCGCATGAGCGAACTCGCCCGCCGCACCCGCTCCTCCCGCAGCCGCCTCTCGCACGCCGTGGCCCGCCTGGAAGAACGCGGCTGGGTCACCCGCCGCGACTGCGACACCGACAAGCGCGGCCAGATCGCCGCGCTCACCGACGACGGCTACGCCGCCCTCGCCGCCGCCGCACCCGGACACGTCGAAGGCGTACGCACGCACCTGTTCGACCCGCTGACCCCCGAGCAGATCCGGCAACTGCGCGAAATCAGCGAAACGATCGCCTCACAGCTGCACGACTAGCGGCCGGTGGTCGGAGATCGCCACCGCCGGGGTCTCCACCCCCCGCACCGGCGGCAGCCGCGTACCCCCGCGCGGGTCGAGCAGCACGTGGTCGAACTGCACCCGCGGCGTCGGGCTCGGATAGGTCGGCCGGTGCGCAAGCATCGTCCACCCCGACGTGACAGCCGCCATCCGGCCAGGCAGGTTCAGGTCACCCAGCAGCAGCCGGGGCGCCGGCAACGTCCGCAACGCCCGGATCACCCGGCGCAGCTGGCGCACATTCCAGCCGGGCACGAACGACAGATGCGTGGTAGCCACCGTCATCGGACCGGTCGACGCCTCCACCACGGCGACGAGCAACACCCGCGGCTCGTCAACGAGCAGGAACACCCCACCACCCGGCCCCGGCACGAACACCGGGGAGCGCACCGGCGCCGCCGGCAGCCGGGTCTCATGCCACGACAGCACCGGCAGCCGCGTCGCGAGCGCCACCCCGTAATGCGGCTCCCCATCACCCGGATCGGCCGCCGTCGCGGCCCGAAACCCCTCGCCGGGCGTACCGATGACCGCCGCCGCGAACCGGTACGCGGTGCGCTCCCCCAACGCCGCCGCAGCCAGAGCCGCCAGGTCCACCTTGCCGCTACGCGGCTGGTCGCGGTCGACCTCCTGCATGCCGAGCACATCCGCGTCGAGGTCGGCGACCGCCGCACGCAACCGCTGCGGCTCGACCCGGCCGTCATGCAGGGACCGGCCATGCATCAAGTTGAACGTCGCCAGCCGCACGAGCGGTAACGCTAACAGCGTCAGGCCGGCTCAACCGCCACGGCAGAAGGCTCCCCATGACGCGGGGTGCGCCCGTGTTGGCATGATGGTCGCCATGCAGGTCTCCGCACGCGGCGACTACGCCGTCCGTGCCGCTCTCGGCCTGGCCGCCGCCTACCCGGCAACCGTCTCCACGCAGACGCTCGCCGACAACCAGGCCATGCCGCGCAAGTTCCTCGAAGCGATCCTGGCCGACCTGCGCCGCGCCGACCTGGTGCGCGGGCTGCGCGGTGTCGACGGCGGCTACGTCCTTACCCGCCCACCGGCGGAGATCAGCGTCGGGCAGGTGCTGCGCGCCGTCGACGGGCCGCTCGCCGCGGTGCGGGGGCTGCGCCCCGAAGACGCCATGTACGACGGAACCGCCGCGCACCTGCAGCAACTGTGGATCGCCGTGCGGGCCGCCGTCCGCAACGTCCTCGACGAGGTCAACCTCGCCGACCTGCTCCGCGGCCGGCTCCCGGCGCACGTGCGGCGGCTGACCGCCGCGCCGGAGGCCTGGCAGCCCCGCTGACCCGGGTTGCAGGTCAGGGCGTGCGAAGCCCCGCGAACAGCGGCCCCGCCGGCGCCAGCCGCCCACCCGCACACCGCGCCGCCACCCCCGCCGCCGCACCCGGCAACAACGGCGCCAACTCAACCGCCAGCAGCCGGCACGCCCCCACCAGCGTCGCCAGCGCCACATCCAACGCCCGATCGTCACCGGCGCCCGCCAGCTCCCACGGCCGCACCCGCTCCACGTACCGGTTGGCCGCCACCACAACCTCCCACACCGCCCCCGCCGCCGCCCGGAAGTCGTACCCGGCCAGCGCCGCATCCACCCGCCGGCCCGCCGCCTCGCACGCCTCCCGCACCGAAGCGTCGGCCACCGGCCCCACCGGCACCCACCCGTCCCGGTACCGGCACACCATCGCCACCACCCGACTCACCAGGTTGCCCAACCCGTTGGCCAGGTCCTCGTTCGCCCGCGCCACCAGCCGCGCCTCACTGAAATCCACGTCACCCACCCGAGGCACCTCACGCAGCAGCCACCACCGCACCGCATCCGTGCCGTACCGCCCGACCAACTCCACCGGATCCGCGCCCGCACCCGAGGACTTGCTTATCTTGCGGCCACCCACCGTCAGGTAGTCGTGCACCACCACCTCCGTCGGCAGCGGCAGCCCGGCCGACAACAGCATCGCCGGCCAGTACACGGCGTGAAACCGCAGCACCCCCTTGCCGGCCAGGTGCACCCGCCGGTCCGCGCCCACCCACCACCGCTCGTACGCGCCGCCGTCGCCGCCGTAGTCCAGGCCCGTCACGTAGTTGCCCAGCGCGTCCCACCACACGTACACCACCTGGTCCGGGTCGCCGGGCACCTCGATACCCCAGCCGCGCGCCCGCGACCGGGACCGGGAGACCGAGAAGTCACGCAAGCCACCGGCGATGAGCGCCAGCACCTCGTTGCGCCGCGCCGCCGGCCGCACCCGCAACCGGTCCGCCTCGATCAGCTCGCGCAGCCGGCCGGCGTACCGCGACAGCCGGAAGAACCAGTTCTCCTCCGCCACCCGCTGCGGCACCGTGCCGTGCTCCGGACATCGCCCGCCGGGCAGCTCATCCGGCGCGTAGAACTGCTCGCAGCCGACGCAGTACAGGCCCTCGTAATGCCGGCGGTACAGGTCACCGGCCGCCGCGCACTCCCGCCACAGCCGATGCACCCCCGCACGATGCCGCGGCTGGCGACTGGTCCGCACGAAATCGTCCACCGCCACGCCGAGAGGGCCGTGCAGCCCGGCGAACGCCTCCGCGTTGCGGTCCACCAGCGCCTGCACGGGCAGCCCTTCGGCCTCGGCGGCGAGCACGTTCTTCAACGAGTTCTCGTCCGTACCCGTCTGTAACCGCACCTCGTCGCCGCGCCGGCGGTAATGGCGGGCCAGCACGTCGGCCTGCACGAGCTCGAGCGCGAAGCCCAGATGCGGGCGGGCGTTGACGTAAGGCAGCGTTGTCGTCAGGTAGATGCGGGTCATCGGAGCCTCCTGGACAGGTGGGCGGGGCTCCGGCCCGGTCACGTCGGCGAGGCCCCGCGGAAACGGGGCCTCGGGCAGCGGTTATCCGCCCGCGAGTCGGTCGCCCCGCGGGCGGGGCATCAGCTGCGGCGAGACCGAGGACATGCCCAGAGGGTACGGGCCGGCGACCACTCTCCTCTCCCCATTTGGGATGCTGGTAACGGTGCTGTCACCAGCCCCAATGCGGGCCAGCAATAGACCACCTGGTGGCCAGCCGGATCCCAGGGTTTCAGGCTGTCGTTCGGCCTGGGCTCGTTCGAGGGCGCGGTAGACGGTGGAGCGGCCGCCGGAGAAGAGTTCGGCCAGCTCGGCGTTCGTGTGTTCACCGGCCTTGTGCAGGGCGACGAGGTGCGCTTCCTGCGTGGGGCTGAGCTTAGGCTGCTTCCCGCGAAGTCGACCGCGGGCCTTGGCGACCTTCATCCCCTCGCGAGTTCTCATTCCGCTTGTGACACGAGCGCGGATCACGGATGGGCGGCTCGCCGTGGCCGTCGGTCGCCTGTGGGGTGGTCAGAGGTACGCGGGTAGGCCGAAGGCCGTGATCAGGTCGGCTGCTTCGAAGGCGGCGATGTCGACGAGCCCGCCGCGCTCGATGTCAAGCACGGAGATCACGAAGGGCAGGAACGTGGTCTGGTTCGGGCGGCGCAGGTAGCCCACGGCCGCGGGGTGTCGGTTGGCGGCGGTGGGGAGCACTCGCCATGCGCCGAGGGAGGTCATGCCACGGCGGAGCGCGGCGGCCACCTCCTCGCGGCCGTTCCATTCGCCTACCTGCGGCGAGATCGCCAGCCGGACGTCCTCGCGCAGCAGCGCAATCAGCGCTTCGGGATCGGCCTGTTCGTGCGCCGCGATGAACCCTTGCAGCAGTTGGAGCTGATCGGCGGCGGGCGGGGTTGGCGCCGGTACCCGGCCGGTCCGATGCTCGTGGAGGGTGGCCCGCGCGCGTTGCAGCGCACTCTTGACCGCCGGCACGCTGGTGTTGATCAGGGTGGCGACCTGGCTTGCGGGCCAGTCGAGCACGTCCCGGAGGATCAGCACCGCTCGCTGTCGCGGCGGCAGTAGCTGGATCACTGTCAAGTAGGCCAGTGAGATCGACTCGCGGGTCATCGCCAGCGTTTCGGGGTCGGGTTGGTCGCTGACCAACTCGTCGAGCAGGGCGTCCGGGTAGGGCTGCAGCCACGGCATCGTGGCGACCGACGGGCCGGACGAGCCACCCGACGGGTCAAGTACCGCGCGAGGCCGGTGGCGGCGCAGCGTGTCCAGGCAGACGTTGGTCGCGATCCGGTACAGCCAGGCGCGGGTGCTGGCGCGGCCCTGGAAGCTGTCCCGCGATCGCCAGGCGCGCAGGAACACCTCCTGGACATGGTCCTCGGCGTCGTCGAACGAGCCGAGCATGCGGTAGCAGTACACGTGCAACTCGCGCCGGTAACGGCGCATCGCCTCGTCGAGATCCGGATCGTCCAGCGACGCGGGATCGACGTTGGACCCGGCGGTGCTCACCCGACCCATTCTGCCGATCACCGATTCCTTTCGCATTGCTGCGTCGTCTCAATGACTGGCCAACCACGGCGGCTGTGGCAGATCCGCGGCCCGCTCGACACCAGGCAATCTCGACACCAGGCAATGAGGAAGGTCTGCGGGTCGCCACCTCGCCGGACCGCCTCTTCTGCCTCCCGCAGTCCCTGTGATCAAAGGAGAACCGCATGTCCCGGCTCGTGCTGTACATGTCCATGTCCCTCGACGGTTTCATCGCCGGCCCCGGGGACAATAAGGACAATCCGCTTGGTACCAAAGGGCACCGGCTGCACGAGTGGCTGGGCGACGGCGGAGAAGATGTCAGCGGCTTCCGGCCGAGCGATGAACCAAGTCGGACGGTGTTCGACGAGCTGATGTCGACCGGTGCCGTGATCACCGGCAGACGCACGGGAGACTTCGTCGACTACTGGGGCGGCGACCATCACGATGGCGTGCCGATCTTCGTCCCGACGCATCAAGCACCCACAGGCACGCCCCTCGGCGACGTCCGCTTCGTGACCGACGGCATCGAATCGTGCGTCGAGCAGGCGAAAGCGGCCGCCGGGGACCGCGACGTCATGCTGCACGGTGCCTACACGGCACAGGAGTGCCTGCGGGCACGCGTGCTGGACGTGCTGGAGATCCAGCTGGTCCCGGTCCTGTTCGGCCAGGGACGACGGCTTTTCGACGGTCTCGGGCCCGACCACATCGAGCTCGAGCCGGTCCGGACGCTCGAATCGCCCAGCGCTCTGCACCTTCGTTACGAGGTGCAGTACGCATGAGCCCACCGATCCGTCTCTACATGTCGATGTCCCTCGACGGCTTCATCGCCGGACCGGACGACCGTGAGGGTCAGGAGCTCGGCCGCGACGGCGGGCGGCTGTTCAACTGGCTCGACGATCGGATGTCCGACGGCCCGAGCGGGCAGGTGTTCCGCGAGCTCATGGCGACAGGCGGGGTGATCTCCGGCCGGCGCACCTTCGAACTGGCTGGGCGCTGGCAGGGTGATCACCACGACGGCGTGCCGATCTTCGTCCTCACCCATCACATCGACGACGGCGACGTGCCGCCGGGCAGCGCCCGGTTCGTCACCGACGTCGAGGCCTGCGCCGCGCAGGCCCGGGCCGCCGCGGGCGATCGCGCCGTGATGGTGCACGGTGCCGGCGCCGCGCAGTCGCTGCTGCGGGCCGGGCTGCTCGACGAACTGGAAATCCACCTCGTCCACGTCCTACTCGGCCAGGGCCGGCGGCTCTTCGACAACCTCGGTACCCAGCACACCGAACTCGAGCTGGTACGGCGGCTGGAGGCCCGCGACGTCACGCACCTGCGCTACCGGGTAGCCCGGTAGCCCGACCCGCCGTCGCAGCCCTGACGATCCTCGCCGTCGCGCAGACGACCCGGTCGACGGACGGTTTGCGCGCGGCGGCTGTCCGCTGACCCATCCGGATCCGGTGTTGGTTCCACCGGCTGGCCAACATCCGCGCCAAGCTGCCCGACGAGTCCGCCGCCGAGGTCATGGCACACCTGATCATCTCATCTTCCTTCTGTCCGACGCCCGCTAGGCCTCCCGGACGAGCTCGTAGGTGAAGTAGGCGAGGCCGTCACCGACGGTCCGGGTGTCGAGGAGGCGCATGGACTTCTTGTCGCTAGTCTCGCCGAAGAGGCGCTCGCCAGCCCCGAGCACGACCGGGTAGACCATCAGCCGCATCTCGTCGACCAGGTCGTGCTCCATCAGCGTGCGCACGAGCTGACAGCTGGCGTAGACGACGATTTCCCCGTCTAGCTCCTGCTTCAGCTTCGAGACCTCGTTCACCACCTCGCCCTTCAGGACCGTCGAGTTGTTCCAGTCGGGATCTTGAAGGGTCGAGGACACGACGTACTTGGGCAGGCTGTTCAACCTGTCCGCCCACTCGCCACTCCGGGATGGCCACCGCGCTGCGAACCACTCGTAGCTCCGCCGACCCAACAGCAGGGCCTCGGTGCCCAGCGCCTCGTGGAACTCGACCTTGGCCCACTCTTCGCGGTCCTTGTCCCCAATCTGGCCGAACCAGCCGCCGTGGCTGAAGCCCTCGTCACCGGTCGGGTCCTGGACGACTCCGTCGAGCGAGACGTTCTCGCTGATCACGATCTTTCCCACTTCGGTTCTCCTTCGTTGGCGTTGTCAGCTACCACTGATGTAGACACCGCGACATCGGGAAAGTGGGCGCCGACCAACCGCCCAGTTCGCCCCTCGGTCGGTGTCTATACAAAGAGAAGTGCGGCGAGATACGGGGAGAAGGTGACGCGAGGGTGGTAACACGCGAGCTGATGTCCCGGGCGCGGGCCGGGGACGGCGACGCGTTCCGAGAGCTGACCGAGCCGTACCGCCGAGAGCTACAGATGCACTGCTACCGGATGCTCGGATCCTTCCAGGACGCCGAGGACGCCCTCCAGGACACGCTACTGACCGCCTGGCAAGGCCTCGGAGCGTTCGAGGGTCGCGCATCGATCCGCACCTGGCTCTACCGGATTGCCACCAACCGGTGCCTCAACGCGCGTCGCTCGGCCAGCCGACGCCAGGCCAAGGAGTGGGACGTGCCCAAGGTTGAACCGCCCGAGCCGACCCGGCTCGGCGAAGTCGTATGGCTCGAGCCATATCCCGACGCCCTCCTCGAGGGTGCAATCGATGTGCCGCTCGGCCCGGAGGCCCGCTACGAGCAGACCGAATCCATCTCCCTTGCCTTCGTGACCGCCCTTCAGGTCCTGCCGCCTCGCCAGCTCGCCGTCCTCATCCTGCGCGACGTACTCGGATTCCACGCGAACGAGGTGGCCGACATGCTCGACTCGACCGTCGAGTCGGTCAACAGCGCCCTCAAACGGGCCCGCGCCAGCCTGCAGCGCCGGCAGTTGCCGACCGACGAGCGCGAACCGGCTCCCGCCCCCGACTCAAGCTCCGAGCAAGCGCTCGTGGCAGAGTTCGTCCGCGCCTACGAGTCCGGGGATCCGGACGCGCTGGTCGCCTTGCTCACCGACGATGTGTTCATCTCGATGCCACCGATTCCCCTCGAATACCAAGGTCGCGACGTCGCGGCCCGCCTCTTCGCCAGCATCTTCGGCTCAGGCAGGAGGGTCGACCTCGTGCCGACGCGAGCCAACCGTCAGCCGTCAGCCGGCGTTCGGGGCCTACCTGCGCGGCCCTACCGGCATCCGACACGGATCCGGCCTGTTCGTCCTCACCCTCACCGGCGACCGGATCTGCGCCTTCACCCGCTTCGACAACAGCGTGCTCCCATGGTTCGGGCTACCGCGATCGCTCCCAAGCCGATAGCCAGCTTCCGCCAGCAGTCACCAGATCAAGGCCACAGATCCATTGGGGCTGGTGACAGCACCGTTACCGGCACCCGCATTCCGCGGCGGTCCGGGCCGGCCTCGCCGCGTAGCGGCGGAATGTGATGGGCGTGGCGGTAGCCACGCCCTGTAAGGCGTCCTAGGACGCTAGGTTTATCGGTTGGGCGAAGGCAGCACGCCGGGACGACGCTTAAGCACCTCCCATGATCCTGAAGGATTCCGGGTGCTATAACGCCCCGAAATTCTTCAGGATCATGGGAAGGACACCGGGCTCCCCCAGCGGTGACCGGCCGCACCGCGCCTACGGCATCCTAGGAAGCTAGGCACCAGCCACCATCGAGGGCTGCCGGATAGCCTGAAACCGGCGGCCGCCGGCGGAAGGGTAACCGGGTGACAGACCGAGGCAACGTCGGCACGGTCGCCTCGGGGCCGGCCGGCGCAGGCGGCGACGAAGGCCCCCACGACGACACCCACGCGGTCACAGCCGACGCGACGACGGGCGCCACGCTCACCGACCGGGAGCGCCGCACCGCCGACGACCTGCGGACCCTGGCGCCGCACCGGGAACCCCGCTACCGTGCCGCCGTCCCCGGCGCGCGGGCCGCGGTCCTCGCCCGGCTGTGGGGCGCCCTCGCCCGCGAGCCGATCGCGGACATCCGCGGCCGGCACCGGGCCGGCGGCCGGCTCGTCGTCACCCTCACCGACGGCCGCCGCGTCAGCGGGCACCAGGCCGTCGCCGAGCCGTTCGCGCGGGCCGACGACGGCTTCACCGTCACCCTCGACGGGCAGCCCTACGACCAGCCCGCCCGGCTGGTCGAGGCGCTGCACCTCGGCGGCGCGACCGGCCAGCTCGCCGCAGAGCTCGACGACTCCGTGGCCAACCTGGCTCTCGCCCGCGCCGGCCAGCCGGCCCCAGACGGCGGGCCGCCGGCCCTCACCCGCCCGGGCATCCCCGTCGAGCAGCTCGTCGTCGACGGCCACCCGCTGCACCCCGGCTGCCGGACCCGGCTGGGCATGTCCACCCGCGACATCCTCCGGTACGCCCCGGAGCACCGCACCCACGTGGACCTGGTCGAGGTCGCGGTGCCCCCCGACCGGTGGCTCAGCACCGGCACCGGCCTGCCGCCCCGCCTGCTCATGCACCCCTGGCAGGCCGACCATCTGCTCGCCGACCACCCCGACCTGCGACCCACCGGCCGGACGGTGCCGGCTCGCCCGCTGATGTCGCTGCGCACCCTGGAAACCGCCGACGGGCACGTCAAAACCGCGGTCGACGTGCAGATGACCAGCGCCGTACGCACCGTCTCGGCGGCCGCCGTCCACAACGGACCGGTGCTGTCCGCGCTGCTGGCGCGCCTCGCCGCGAGTACCCGGGGATTGGAGATCTTGAAAGAACCGGCCGCGGGCATCGTCGTTCTGGCGGGCGCCGGCTGCCGCAGCCTGGCGATGGTGTGCCGGGAGCGGCCGCGCCCCGGTGACGTCGTGGTCCCCCTGGCAGCGCTGTCCGCGCCCTCACCCGCCGACGGCCGCCCGCTCGCCGTCGAGGCGATCACCCTGGGGTACGCCGGCCGCCCGGTCGAGTTCTTCACCGACCTCGTCAACCTGCTGTTCGCGCCAGTGACGACGCTGCTGCACCTCGGCGTGGCCCTGGAGGCGCACGGTCAGAACATGATGGTCGCGCTGCGCGCCGGGCGCCCGGTCCGGGTGGTCTACCGGGACCTGGGCGGGGTGCGGGTGAGCCCGCGCCGTCTGGCCCGCCACGGTTTCGAGGCGCCGCCGTTGCGCGGCGACCTGATGAGCGACGACCCGGCGGTGCTGCGCACCAAGCTGGCCGCCGCCGCGCTGTCCACGGTCGTCGCCGAGACCATCACGACGATCACCCGGGAGTACGGGGTTGAGCCGGCCCGGCTGTGGGAAGTCGCCGCGGGTGCGCTGCGGTCCGCCTACGCTGAGCTGCCCGCGCAGGCGCGCGCCGACCGGGTGACGCTGCTGGAGCGCCCGCTGCCGGTCAAGGCCACGACGGCGATGCGCCTGGCCGACGACCCGTTGGAGGACCGGTGGGCGTGGCTTCCCAACCCGGTGGCAGGAGGGCGATGACGACGCTCGCACGGACCGCACTCGACGCCGCGGTCTCCAGCGCGCACGCCCAGCTGCGCGAGGTGGCCCCTGACCTGACGGCCGGTTTCGTCGACGCCCTGCCCCGCGCCGTCGAGGTGGTGGCCCGCCGGCTGGTGAGCGCGGCGTACCGGGAGGACCTGGCCGGCCTGCGGGCGCCCGGCGTCCTGGCCCGGCTGGCGCCCGGCAGCAGCCGGCACGGCTTCGACCGGCCGGACGTACGCGGACTGCGCGACCCCGACCGGCTGCTCGCCGAGCTGCCCGGGCGCGTGGGCGGCCATGACCTCGCGGTGGAGCTGGCCGACGCGGCGGTCAACCTGGCGGTCGCGTACGCCCGGCGGGTCGACCTGCCGGCGGCTCCTGACACCGTGGCGTTGGCCGCCGGCCTGTCCCCCGACGACCAGGCGGTGTTCTTCGAGCGGCTGTCCACCGAGGGGCACAACCTGCACCCGTGCGGGCGTACCCGGTTGGGCTGGAGCGTGGCCGACCTGCTCGCCCACGATGTGGAGGCGGACCGGACCGCGGTCGGGTTCGTCGCGGTACGCCGGGACCTGCACGTCGGCGACGACGTCGGCGCGCTGTTCGGGGTGCCCGCGCCGCGGGCGGGCTACGTGGTGCGGCCGGTGCACGCCTGGCAGCTGGAGCGCGTGGTCCGCCACCGCTACGCCGACCTGCTGGCCGGTGGGGCGCTCATGCCGCTCGACGGGCCGTACCTGACCGGGGCGCCGACGGCGGCGCTGCGCACGCTGCTGCTGGACGCCGGCCCGGTGCGCCGCTACCTGAAGGTGTCGCTGGACATCCAGGTCACCTCGACGCGGCGGACGATCTCGGTGGCCAGCACCCGTAACGGTCCGGCCCTGTCGGACCTGCTGCACCGGCTGCTCGCCGACGAGCCGCGGGTCCTGCTGATGGCCGAGGAGGCGGGCGCGGCCACCGCCGGCAACCGCGACCTCGCCGCGATCGTGCGCCGGGGCCTCGACGGCCGGCTCGCGCCCGACGAGGTGGCGGTGCCGGGTGGCGCGCTCTACGCGACGTCGCCGCTGACCGGGCGGACCGTACTGGCCGAGCTGGTGGACCGCTCGGGCCTGGCCCCGCTGGCGTTCGTCGACTCCTACGCCCGGCTGGTGCTGCCGCCCCTGTTGCGGCTGGCCACCCGGCACGGCATCGGCGTCGAGGCGCACCTGCAGAACTGCATACCCACCTTCCGTGACGGGGTGCCGCACCGGCTGGCCCTGCGCGACTTCGCCGGGCTGCGCATCCACCTGCCCCGCCTGCACGGGCTCGCGCTGTGGCCCGGCTCGGTCATCGGCACCGGCGACGCCGACGTGATGCGCGCCAAGCTCGGGTACACGCTGCTGCAGGCGCACCTGGGCGAGGTGATCCTGCGGCTGGTCAAGTCGCACGACCTGGACGAGTACGCCGCGTGGCGGGCGGTGCGCACCATCGTCGACGAGGTCTACGACGAGCTGGGCGGCTGTCCGGCCGCGGCCGGGGACCACGCGTTCCTCACCGCGCCGACGATGCCGCACAAGGCCCTGGTCCGCATGCGGCTGGGCGGACCGGGCGACGTGTACGTGCCGGTGCGCAACCCGCTGCGATGAACCCGCTCACGCTGCCGGCACTGACCCGGCCGGTCTGCGCCTACGTCTACGACCGGGCCGTGCTGCGCCGCACCGCCGCCGCGGTGCGGGCCGCGCTGCCGGCCGGGTCGCGGCTGCTGTACGCGGTCAAGGCCAACGGCCACCCGGACGTGGTGGCGACGCTCGCCGCTGAGGTCGACGGCCTGGAGGTGGCCTCCGGCGGCGAGCTGGACCTGGCCGTGACAGCCGGCGCGGCGACGATCGCGTTCGGTGGGCCGGCGAAGACCGACGCCGAGTTGGCCGCCGCGGTCGGCGCCGGCGCGATCGTCCACGCCGAGAGCCTGCTCGAGCTGCGGCGGCTGGGGCTGGTGGCGGATCGGGCTGTTCGGGTGGCGCTGCGGGTCAACCGGCCCGGCGGCGGGCTGGCGGGCAGCCACACGATGACCGGGACGGCCACCCCGTTCGGCATCGCCGAGGAGGCGCTGGGCGAGGCGGTCGCGCTCACCCGCTCGCTGCCGACGCTCCGGCTCGTGGGGTTCCACCTGCACACCGTCTCCAACAACATCGACGCCACCGCGCACGCCCGCTACGTCGCCGGCGCGATCGGCTGGTCGATCGGGGCCGCGCGGCAGCACGGCGTCGCGCTCGAGTATGTCAACGTGGGCGGCGGGTTCGGGGTGGACTACACCGGACGGGACGCGTTCGACCTGGCCGCGCTGCGCGCCGGCCTGGCCGACATCGACCTGCCGGCCGGGGTGACGCTGGTCTTCGAACCGGGCCGGTACCTGGTGGCCGCCGCGGGCTGGTACGCCGTCGAGGTGCTCGACCTCAAGCGCACCCACGGCCGCTGGTTCGCGGTGGTGCGCGGAGGCACCCACCACTTCCGGCTGCCCGCGGCGTGGGGGTACAGCCACCCCTTTTCCGTGGTCCCGGTGGCCGATTGGCCGTACCCGTTCCCCCGGCCCGAGGTGGTGGGCGCCCCGGTGGACGTGGTCGGCGAGCTGTGCACGCCCCGCGACGTGCTCGCCCGCGACCAGAAGGTGGACCGGCTGCGCGCCGGTGACGTGCTGGTGTTCGCCAACACCGGCGGGTACGGCTGGGACATCTCGCACCACGACTTCCTGCGCCACCCGCACCCGCAGATGATCGTGGTCAACTGAAACCGGTGGCCCGCGTTCCTATGCTCGGATCCATGCGGGACCTCGCGCGGCTGCCGAAGGCGCACCTGCACGTGCACCTGGAGAGCGCGGTGCGGTGGGCGACGCTGCGCGAGATCGCGGCGGCCAACGGGGTGACGCCCCCGGAGCGTGGCCGCGCGTTCGCCGGCTTTCGCGACTTCGCCGACCACAACGCGCTGGTGCGCGACTGCCTGCACCGGCCCGCGGACTTCCGGCGCGTCGCGGTGGAGTTCTGCGCCGACGAGGCCGCGCAGGGCACCCGGTACGCGGAGGTGACGTTCACGGCCGCCGCCCACGGCGAGCGGCTCGGCCGGCCGGAGATGCCCCTCGCCGCGGTGCTCGACGGCCTTGCCGAGGGGCAAGCGACCTACGGCATCGAGGTGCGGGTGCTCCTCGACCATTCCCGGCGCCGCTCGGTCGAGCGGGCATGGCGCACGTTCGACCTGGCCAAGCGGCACGCCGCGGACGGTGTCATCGGCATCGGCCTGGCCGGCGAGGAGGCGCATCCGCTGGCGCCGTTCGCCGGCGTGCTCGACGCGGCCCGCGACGCCGGGCTGCGCCTGGTGCACCACGCCGGCGAGTGCTGCGGCCCGCCGAGCATCCGGGAGGCGCTCACCGTGGGCCGCGCCGAGCGGCTCGGCCACGGCATCCGCGTCCTCGACGACCCCGACCTCGTCGCCGAGGTGCGCGAACGGGCCGTCCCCCTGGAGGTGTGCCCGTCGTCCAACGTGGCCCTCGGCCTCGTCGGCGCGCTCGCCGACCATCCACTGCCCCGGCTGCGCGACGCCGGGCTGGTCGTCACCGTCAACACCGACATCCCGGCCATCACCGGCACCACGCTGACCGAGGAGTACGCCCGGGTCCGGGACGCGTTCGGCTACGACGACACGGTCCTGGCCGAGCTGGCCCGGGCGGCGATCGACGCCTCGTTCGCGCCGGAGGCAACGAAGGCCGCCGTGCGCCGCGACATCCAGGCGTGGCTGGCCTCCCCCGCCCCACCCGGCGAGCCGGCCGGATCGCAACCGTAGACGGAGCATACGGACGTACACCGCGGGCATCGGGATCGGCCTCTACATCTTGGCTGCGGCGGCGCGGAGGTTCTCGGCGGCGATGGCGAGACCCTCGAGGCGGGAGTAGTCGGCGTCCTCGTGTTCGATGTTGACGGCCATGTCGGGGTCGATGTCGGCGAGTGCGCGGAGGAAGTCGGTCCAGTACGGGACGTCGTGGCCGATGCCGACGGCGACAAACCGCCAGGCGGGGTTGTCGGGCCATTTGGTGCACCAGAACCCGTAGCCGGTGGGCACCTTGCCCTCGGTGTCGGCCGGGACCGGCTGGAAGGAGGTGTCGAGCACGCCGCGGATGTCGACGCCCGGGGTGATCATGGCGTCCTTGGCGGCGGCGTGGAATACCAGCGGGCCCAGCCACCGGATGCAGGCGACGATGTCCATGCCCTGCCACATCAGGTGCGAGGGGTCCATCTCGGCGCCGATGTTGGTCGCGCCGATCAGGTCCACCAGCTTGCGCAGCGTGACCGGGGAGAAGACCAGGTTGTGCGGGTGCATCTCGATGGCGACCCGGACGTCGTTGGCGCGGGCGAGGGCGTCGATCTTCGTCCAGAACTCCGCGGCGACGTCCCACTGGTAGTCCAGGACGTCCATGTACACCCCGTCCCAGGGGTTGACCACCCAGGACGGGTACGTCGCGGCGGGATCCGAGCCGGGGGTGCCCGACATCGTGACGATGTTCCGCACGCCGAGCAGGCCGGCGAGCTCGATGGTGCGGCGCAGGTCGTCGGCGTGCTTGGGGCCGACGCCGGGCAGCGGGTTGAGTGGGTTGCCGTTGCAGTTCAGGCCGGTCAGTTCCATGCCGCGGGAGGAGAACTCGGCGAGGTAGTCCCGGCGGGCCTGTTCCGAGGACAGCAGCAGGTCGATGTGGCAGTGCGGGGAGGGGATGAAGCCGCCGGTGTTGACCTCCACCGAGGTCAACCCGTTGGACTTGAGCACCTCCAAGGCTTCGGCGAGTGGCCGGTCGTGCAGGCAGGCAGTGTAGGCGCCGAGCTTCATCGGGTGGTCCTTTCCTGAGTGGATTCGACGGTCACGTCGCGGCCGCCGGCTCCGGCGGACTCGACGACGGCGCGCAGCAGGCGCAGGTTGTGCAGGCCGTCCTCAAAGCTGGGGGTGCGGGGCAGGCCCTCGATACCGGCGACCTGTTCGAGGAAGGCGCGCGCCTGGAAGGTGAACAGGTCGTTTTGGCCGTAGTTGACGCTGGGGAAATCCATCGGTAGGCCACCGGCGATGTACGGGTGGTCCGGGCCGATGAGCACCTGCCGGTAGCCCTGGGTGACCTGGTCGGGCTTGCCGTCGATGAACCCGAACTCGCCGGCCCGGGCCAGGTCGAAGGTGGCCGCGCCATCGGAGGCGAACAGCTCGAAGCCGAGCGAGTTCGGCAGCCCGAACGAGACCCGCGAGGCGGTGAGGGTCGCGCTGGCGCCGGAGGCGAACGTCGCAGTGAAGGTGACCAGGTCCTCGTTCTCCACCGGTTCCCGCTCCTCGGACAGCGTGGCGGCGGCGTGCCCGACCGCGGCGCCGACCGGCTTGGCGCGCTCGGTGATGAACGTCGACAGGGTGGCGCCGCGGACGGCGGTGATCGGGCCGCAGACGAACTCGGCGAGGTCGATGAGGTGGCTGCCGATGTCGGCCAGTGCGCCGGAGCCGGGGCCGCCCTTGTACCGCCAGCTCATCGGACCGTCGGGGCTGACGCCGTAGTCGCACCAGTAGTGACCGTTGAAGTGCAGCGCCCGCCCGATCGAACCACTGTCGAGCTGCTGTTTGACTGCCGCGATCGCCGGCGAGCGGCGGAAGGTGAACCCGACCGCGGTTTCGCGTCCGGAGGACCTGGCGGCGGCGACCATCGCCTCGGCGTCCTCGATCGTGGGCGCCAGGGGCTTCTCGCACAGCACGTGCTTGCCGCCGGCCAGCAGGCCTTCGACGATCTCCCGGTGCAGCGGGTTGGCGACCACGACGGAGACGACGTCGATGTCGGGGGCGTCGGCGATGACCTTCCAGTCGGTCTCGGCGCGTTCGTAGCCGAAGCGGCGCGCGGCGGCGGTGGCGAACTCGGCGTTGACGTCGCCGATGGCGACGAGCCGGACCTCGGGAAGGTTCGACGCGAAGGCGGTGGTGGCGGTGCGGTAGCCGGCGATGTGGGCGCGGCCGGCCATGCCGGCGCCGATCACGGCGACGCCGAGCGCGGATGGGGTTGGGCTCATGAGGGGTCCTCTCATATCAGTGGGGGTTGTGGTCTGGTTCGTGCCCGGTGGCGATGACCGGGATCGGTCGGCGTCGCGGGCGGGCCCCGGAGCCGCCGACCGGCCCGGCTTCAGAGCGGCTGCCGCCCTGCGGGGCGGTCTGCGCCTGGGCGGTGTGGCTTACGCGCCGCCCACGCGGAAGATGGTCAGGAGCCGTACACGCCTACCGGGGCTTGGTGGGTGAAGTGCGCGGCGTCGTGGGTGCGGAAGTCGTCTTCGAGCTCCTCCAACGTGCGGCCGCGGGTTTCGGGGACGAACTTGATCGTGAAGAGAAGCGAGATCACGTTGATGACGGTGAACATGAGGAACACCGGTGTGGACCCCAGGCCCTTGGCCACGATCGGGAAGGTGAA